>JACCDR010355288.1_pt1 | contig 11815 bp, 24 predicted proteins | sample 7446431 | NCBI WGS metagenome assembly JACCDR01 (sample SAMN15323443, study PRJNA562643) | freshwater metagenome | isolation source: river surface water | place: USA:Blue River Watershed | collected 2017-08-17
CAAATACTCCAATGCGCTGTGCACTTCGTCTTCTGTGACGATCTGGCCTGGCTTGATCGCTGGTGGCGGGCGCAACGTCTCGATCGTCGCCGTGGCTCTCTCGGATATCGTGCTCATGGCTTAGTTCTTTTCTTTGAGCCATGTCGGCTCGTTCGGGCCTCGCATCAGTTCTGATATCCGCTGCTTGCTGTATCCGCGCTCCAAATAGGCAAGCTGGCGCTTGCGTGTCCACGCGTTGCGGTGATCATCGGGTATGGGCGCCGGTCGTAATTCCAGATCCATATACTGGCGCTTCCATGCGTACTGGCCATCCAACATGCGACGTCACTCCAACAGATGTTCCGTACGTGTCTTCAACTGCTCTTGCATCTGGCGAAGCTCGTCGTCGTGCTCGCATAGTTGCTGCTTCGCGACCTCGATTGCGGAGACCAGTGCAGCGCGTTGTGCCTTCGCAGTCGCGATCTTGCGCGCCAATTCGTCGAGCGTGATCGGCTTTGGCTGTTGTGCCTCTCGCCAGCGCCTCACGTCTTCGTCCTCTGTTTCTGGCGCGTGGGCGAGGCCGTGGTGGCGAACGTGAGCCGGCATGGTGTCCGGTTCCTCCTTGCCGCCCATGAAAAACGGCATGCGCAAGCGGCGGACCTCGGCACTCATGTCACTCCCCCTTGGCTTTCTTGGCGGGGGCTTCGCGAACCTTCTTCACGGCCACTTGATAGGCGTACTTGACCTTGGAAAAATCGTCTGGGTCCATGCTGTCCAATATCACCCCTGTCGCTTCCTTTGCGCGCCACTCCTGCAATGCTTGCTCGCCCTTTTCTGAGAGCTTTGAAATCTCAACCTTGATCCGAGACACGATATCGCTGTCAGGTTCGTCGTCGTCGCGAAGCCTCTGCTTCTTTTGAGCCTTGGCGGCGTCGTCGTCTTCGTCGCCAGTCGCTAACCCTAGAACAGCAAGCGTTGTGTATCGCTTGCCGAATGAGTTGGCGGACCCTACGGCACCCGGTTCAAAGCGAGCGACAGGCATCGGGATAACTTCGCGTTTCCAGCCGCCGCTAGCGACATGGAAAAGCGTCGTGTGCACGGGCAACAAAAAGCCCTTGATGCCAGCGCCGGTGTCCATGCGCTGAATGTCCAGCGTGCCGTGCGTAAGAAGCAGCTTGTGGTTTCGCAACGGCTGACGAACTGCCATCATGATTTCATCGAACGGAGCGAACTTGTATTCATACTTAGCCTTCTCGCTCTGCACCTTCGCCGTCTTGCTTTTGCCGATTACTGGCTCGATGTCGCCAAGCGCGTTGAACAGTGCGAGGTTCAGCGCCGCGAAGTTGCCGCCATACTCGCTCGGATACGTCGGTGAGTTGCCATAGCGAACCCACAGCTTGGCTTGCTGGCGAGGCGGCATTGCCGGTGCGGCGTCGGAGACAATTTCTCCGGTCTCCGTGTCATGATCGTCCATGATACCCTCACTTCGTCACGTCGATGAAATCCATGGCAATGCACGTTAGCGCCGCGCGTGCCTCGAATGTGTCAGCTGTCAGCCGTACGCGTTGCGCGGGAGATAGCGATGGATCGTCGATCAACGATCGGATGTCGCCATTGATCGCAAGCGCGCGCTGAAAGACGGTCACGTCCGATCTAACGGCCGGGAAGCGTCGGCGAGTGAAAATTGTACGCGCACGAAGTCCTTGACCATCAAGTACCGCTTGCGCTGCTCTGGCGTCGTGAACGGGTCCGCAATCAGCGCTATCAATTCTTGAGTGATCCGGTCGCATCGTGTCCTCGGGGAAGCAAATTGTACGGCAGTCACATTGCCTTCGGTCTTGGCCTCAATGGTCATTGCCCAGCCTCATGCTTACGGTCTGCAAGCTCTTGTTCGTCGGCGTCTCCGGCCTCAAGCGTGAGAAGCCAAAGGGTAAAGACAGCACCGGCAACGGTTGCGATCACACCAGCGGCGAACGCGAGAACGTGGGTCATCAAACGAACTCCCTAACCATCATGCGGTGCTCGGCATCGGGGTCAGCGGCCCGGCGGGGCCGATAGAACGCGACCGCCTCCATGATCTGCTCTGCGCAGTGCTGGCGAAGGGCGGGCCGCAACAGGAACCAGAAGAACCTCGACAGTCCGTCTTGCGTAGTGCCGTCGATCGTCGTGGTTTTCGGGTTGCGCCAGTCTGCAGCGGCCCATTCCTCTAGAGTGATGCTCTGGATTTCGCCCGCGTCATCGACCTCGAAATGGCCGGACAGGCCAGCGATGGCGATGTCCCGCACGCGAAGATCGAGCTGTTCGAATGGGATTTTCATGTGAGCCTCCGTGATCACCGGCCCGGCCCTCTGGTGTCGGGAGGGAGCACCAGTCGCGTACCCCGCAACCGGGCCGGTGATGACGACGTTGTAAGTCGCAACCAACACGCCGCGCAAGTGCAAATTTGCACCAAAGCAACAAATCGTCGAAAATCCACAGCCAACCTGTTGATAACTCGCAAATCATTTTTTTGACTTGCCTTGTTGGGTCGTAGCAACTATGCATGAGGCATGACAAAGGACCGCGAAAAATTGCTTGCTCGCATCGACGCCTTTCGCGAGCGGTATGGGATCAAAGAGACACGGTTTGGCCGCGACGCGGTCAATGATCCAAACATCCTGGCCAAGTTGCGCGCGGGGCGTCCAGCATTGGACCGGACACTGGCTAAAATCGATGACTACATGCGCAATTATCCCCGAGCAAGGGGGGGGAAGCCGCGCCCTAGCATGGAGGTTTCCGCAGCGTGACGCTTGCGCTCAGCAGGCTTGGTTAAAGATCACTCCCCCGAGTGACGCCAAGCGCGGTTGGCCTCTCCGCCAAGCCTGCTGAGCAGAGGTGTCACCCTCATCAGTCCCCGAGGACCGCCGCCGCGTAGGGGGCTCTCGGCAAGCGCCGGCCTGAGATCGGGGGATCGAGGGCCGGCGCAACTCCACCAGTAAGCGTTGTTGTTTTGCGTTTCCGGCCTTGGCGCCGGGATGTGTGGGTCTTTGCGTGTTCGCACAGCGCAACCTGTCTACCCAGGGCCACCCCCACACATCCCTGCGACGCGGCCCCGGTCTCGTCCCTCCGTAGACTGCGGGGCCTGTAAGCGTTCGGCCCCGCTCTTTTTCCCCGAGGCTCACATGGGCGGTTTATTCTCGCGCGACTGTTACAGGTCAATCGCTGATCTGAGCGCGAAGCGATCCGACAAGGCCAAGCGGAAATGTGCCGACTGCGGAAACGATGTTTTCACGCGCGGCGGTCGGCAGACGAGGTGCCGCCCATGCGCGGCGGAGCACACGGTTTTTCGCATGCGCGAGAACAGCAAGGCCAGCAAGCAGCGCGCTCGTGATCGCCAGCGCAAGGAGTTAGTCTAATGGGTCGCCTCACAATAATCGACACGAACCGTGCAGCAGAACTTTATGCAGCAGGCTGCTCGGACGCCGAAATTGCACGTCAGCTAGGGTGCTATGCGCCAACTATTTTTCATTGGCGGAGGCGTACAGGTCGAGCGCCAGTGTTCCAGCGGCCAGACGGTTCAATCAAAGCTCAGATCATTGATCTGATGGGCAAAGGTTTTTCATCGAAAGAGATAGCCGAAAAGATCGGCAAGCCATGGCCGAACGTCCATTCGATGATGTCCAGGATGAAAAATCCTGCGCTCACCAAGCAGCGCAATCGAGAGAACGGCAAGCGCTACTTGGAACGTCATCGTCAAATGATCGGCCGCGCCTGATCCCGCCAGCGCAAGGAGTGCAGCACATGAGCCGCTGGTTTCGCATGTACGATGAGATGTTGGACGATCCAAAGGTCCAGATGTTGCCGCCCGAGCTGTTCAAGACTTGGGTCAACATGCTGGCTCTCGCGTCTCGATCTGGCGGCGCATTACCATCTATCGAGAAGATGGCTTTCGCCCTTCGCGTATCAAATCACGACATGCAAACGCGCGTCGATGAACTGATCCTGTTGGGCCTAATCGACATCACCGCAGATGGTCGTCGAGAGCCGCACAACTGGCGAAAACGTCAATGGAAAAGCGATGATAGCGCAGATCGCGTGCGTCGTCATCGAGAGCGGAAACGAGCGGAAACAGGCAGCAAGCCGTTGCAAGAAACGGAATGCAACGGCGATGTAACGGTTACAGTAACGCCCCCAGAGACAGAGTCAGATACAGAAAAGAAAGAAGATAAGACCCCCCTACCCCCCGATGGGGGGCTGGAGTCACCGAACACGCATCTTGAAGCCTTGAAGGCATTCGAGGCGTACAACGCCAGAGCCCTCCTGCTCGGCCTCCCGCAAGCCAGCAAGCTCACGCCGGATCGCAAGCGCCGCATCAGCGCTCGATTGCGAGACTTCGGCCAAGACGGCTGGACTAAGGCACTCGCCAATCTCGACACGCCGTTCTTGCGCGGCCTGACAGAGCACCGCTTCCGCGCCGATCTCGACTTCGTCTGCCAGCCAAAATCATTCTCAAAACTTCACGACGGCGGATACGCGCCAGCCCAGACACCAGCACCAGGAGTAACCCACGATGAAGCCGCTCGCAGCCGTCCTTCCCGCTATCCAACGAAACACGACCGACTCCAAGCTGTCGTCGCAAAGTGCCTCGAACGCAACGCCGGCCCTGCTCAACGACCAGAATGGGCGCGAGACCTTGACGGTGATGCTCTCGCAGTCGTTCCGGGCGCTAAAGCTGTATGGTCGTGAGCCGGAAGACTTTGAGGCGATCAACGCGATGTTCCAACTCGTCCTTGCTGACTACACGATTGACCAGATCAGGCAGGCGTTCGCCGTTTACCTCAAGCGTCACAACGAACTGCCAGCGCCGGCAGACATAGTCCAGATCATCGAACGTGACGGTAAGCCGCCGCTTGAGCGCGCCGTCTACATCTCGATCAGCAAGAAAGAGCCCGAAGATCGCACGTCGTCGGACTGGTCCTATATGCGTGAATACGAGCGCTATTCGAAGACAGGGGCCTACTGATGCAGGTCAAGTCAACGCGCGACAACGGCGAGCGCTACCCGACGCCGGTTGCTGCATTCGAGGTCTGGTTCGCCAATCGGTGCCGAGAAGCAGCCACCGCGGAAACTGGCGCGGCTCTTGACGCCGCCGTCAACGCGGTTCGCGACTATGCCAATGCTCAGTGGTGTTTCCCGGATCGCCTGACCAAGATCGAAGGCATAGCCCGCAAGCGGTGGAACGAACTCAATCGCGGCAATGATCGCAAGATGCACGCGGCTGGTGACGCATGACCCTCTGCATTGACTGCCTCACCCGCCCGAGGTTCGGAAACTCTCAACGGTGTTCGACATGCGGTCACGATCGATCAACGAGGCGCAGGCGAGCCTATTCGAACCCCAAGTCCAGCCTCACGACCTCGCAGATCCAACGCCGGTTCGGCTATCCCGCAGTCAGATCGAGCGCGCGGTGGAACTCGTCAAATCAGGCGCTCTCAGATCGACGATCTACCGAGAGACAGGACTGACGAGCGAGCAGACCGAGGAAGTGAGACGGAGGCTGAAGCCATGACAAAAAACAAGACCGTAGCGTCGATATTGGACAAGCTGCCAAAGCTTGCTGAACTGCCAAAGGACGAATTAGTTGATGCACTGAACACCATTCGTGCAGCGCTGCACGAAATGAGCCCGTTCAAAACAGAACCGGTAGACTTTGTGCGCTGGGTTAGATCAGACAATGTTCGGGCTAACGACTACAACCCAAACAGTGTTGCTCCTCCAGAGATGGAATTGCTTCGTCTTTCGATCATGGAAGATGGCTACACACAACCGATCGTAACAAATTTGGAAGAAGACGTGCGCGTAGTTATCGACGGCTTTCATCGCAATCGCGTCGGCAAAGAATGCGAAGACGTGCGCAATCGCGTGCACGGGTATTTGCCTGTTGTGCAAATCAGAGCAACACAAGCTGACAAAGAGCATAGAATGGCGTCAACTATCCGGCACAATCGTGCGCGGGGAAAGCATCAAGTCGATGCGATGACGGCTATCGTTCTCGACCTCAAACGGCGCAATTGGTCGGATACGAAGATCGGCAAACAGCTTGGCATGGATCAAGACGAGGTGTTGCGCTTGGCTCAAATCGGCGGGTTGGCTGATGCATTTGCGGACAAGGAATTTAGTGAGGCGTGGGAGCCTGCTACGATCAACGAAGGCGATGACCTGACACAAGAGGGTGAAAATGTCTGATCGCGTCTTTCATCATTACGAGAAGCTTGAAGAATATCACGCGGGCATGTGGAAGATTGTGCGCGGGCAAGAACGTAAGAACCATATCGCCAATGCTGCCGACTTGATGAAGCAGCCGTGCGAGTTCAAAGACGCCATGCTTAGAGCCCTGGACGAATGGCCTGTGTCCTGCGAAGCCAATCTCACAGCAGAAAGCGTGAACCGCATCGCGTGGCTTGGGCATGCCGGTTGCTGCATTGCAACCAGGTCACCTGAAGAATGCACACGCGTCGCGTGGCATACGTTGGACGCACGCGAGCAGAAGATCGCTAACAAGGTCGCAGATGAAGTTCTGACGACATATCTTCGTCGCCGACGTGCGCAACTCCGAACGCCCCAGCTTTTCGATGAGGTGCACGGATGACTCCGACCAAGCGCCCAATCGGCATCAATGTTCTTGAGGCTGCACGCCAGCGCATCTCATGGACGTTCGATAACTTTGAACGCGTATACTTGTCGTTCAGCGCTGGCAAAGACAGCACGGTGATGATCCATCTCGTGATGGAGGAGGCTATCAAGCGCCAACGCAAGATCGGCATACTTCTTGTGGATTTGGAAGCGCAATATAAGCTGACCATGGATCACGCCATGGCGACTGTTGAGGCGTACAAGGATCACATCGACCTGTTTTGGTGTTCGCTTCCGATCGCGCTTCGCAACGCCGTCTCGGTATATGAGCCGAAATGGTTGGCATGGGACCCGGACAAGCGCGAAGCGTGGGTAAGGCAACCGCCTGACTGCGCAATCACTGATCCAGCTTATTTTCCATTCTTCCACAGCGGAATGGAGTTTGAGGAGTTCGTGCCGCTGTTTGGCGAATGGTATGCACAAGGCCAGTCGTGCGCGTGCTTCGTCGGTATTCGCAGCGACGAAAGCTTGAACCGCTTTCGCACGATCTGCCAATCCAAGAAGACGACTAAGGATGGCAAACGATGGACCTCGCTTGTCACCGCCAACGTGTTCAATGTGTATCCGATTTATGACTGGCGCACGGATGACATCTGGATCTGGCACTTCAAAAATCCAACTGCGACGAGCAATCGACTTTACGACATGATGCACAAGGCTGGTCTTAAGCCATCGCAAATGCGCATCTGTCAGCCGTACGGTGATGATCAGCGGCGCGGGTTGTGGCTGTTCCACATGATCGAGCCCGAGACGTGGAGCAAGATTGTTGCCCGCGTCAACGGTGCAAACGGTGGTGCTCTCTATGTTCAGGAGTGGGGCAACATCAACGGCTATCGTGGCGTCACCAAACCAGCGGGCCATACGTGGAAGTCGTTCGCTGAATTGCTGATCAACAGCATGCCGCCGCAGTCTCAGGAGCATTATCGTAACAAGGTCTTGCTGTTCGAAAAATGGTGGATGGAGCGCGGGTATCCTGACGGCATACCAGACGAAGCGGCCTACGAAATGGAGGCAGCACGCAAAGCGCCAAGTTGGCGACGCGTATGCAAAAGTCTTTTGCGTAATGACTACTGGGGTAAAGGCATGGGGTTTTCACAACATAAGTCAGCCGCGTATGAAAAATACCTCAGCTTGATGAAGCGCAGAAAGGAAAAGTGGGGAGTATCAGAGATGCAGCTTGGTTTTGCTGGCATCAGAGAGGATGAGCACGCATGACCCTAGCCCGACAAATCCTGATCACTCTCGCCCTGATCGTCGTGGCGATGTTCGCGATCAACAGATACGCGCTCGGCTTCGAAGGCGAATACCCCGAGCGCTACGAGCGCCCCGAGCGCAAGCCGCAGGTGCGTGCGTTCGTCCAGCGCCACAAGCAGCCGTCTCGCGTCATCACCAAGGCAGTTGTCACGCCGACGAAACCGGAACCGAGGTGCAAGCCTCACATGAGCGCTCTAGGAGACGCCGCTCGATCTCTCGAAGCTGCGAAGCTCGAAGCTCAAAAAGCGATCAAGTCGCAAATACAATTCGAACTCGGCAACCGCTACATGGACATCGACGCGGCGTCAGCGCTGGAATACCAGTGCGCGCCGGCAGCACCTCCATTCGCAGGAGGTCGCATCGAAAACGCAGTCGGCAAGATGCTGCCAATCCAGACCTACGTCTGCAAGATCACGATCGCCCCATGCGAGGCGACGGTTCAGCGGGAGTACCCAGGCAAATGACTCGTCCTGCGCTTGGACCAATGCACATGAGGGCGTTGCACCGGATCGCGACGGGAACCGTCTTCTACAGTCACGAGCATGAGAGTTTTTTGTCGAACAAGCCCGGCTCGATTTCGCGTCAGATCATGGCGAGCCTCGTGGACCGTGGCCTTGTTGACGTAGAGAGTCGCAACAGGCAGTGGGCTGCCATCCTGACTGACGACGGCAAGCGCGTGTTGCAGGCGGAGAACCAAAGCAAATGACCGGCTTCCGCATCAAGCTCACCAACGTCAAGCTCAAGGCCGGCAAGATAGAGCCCGTCACTCGCATGCCAGCCGGCCAGCGTAAAAACAAAGCCATGCAGGCCGCACGTCAGGCAAGACAGTGGAAGGCAAGGAGCAAGACATGAGTGATGATATGGTCACGCAATCGGCTGGCATAGAAATAATGGCCAAGCGTCCGACGACGCAAAACGAATGCTGCGAACTGGCCGCACGAGTGTGCATTCAGCTTCACGGGGTGCCGTTAAAGAAAGACATCAGGCGGCTGTCTTTGGCAGGCGCGACGGGTTTATTCGGTCCCGCGTTTTCAAGCGCATCACCATCGCAACAGCGCAAGTGGGTTTTGATGTATGAGGCCGCACTGCGCAAAGAGATAGCGGAGCATCGCAAGACATGACCATCACCGCCGCCTCGATCCTCTCTCTGCTCAACACCATCAAGGGCTATCTCCTGATGGCGTTTTCATTCGGTGTTGCGCTGTTGGCAGTCGGATGGATTCTCCCCAAGCTGGGGGTGTCGTTCGTGCGGTTGCCGCAAGCGTCTCCGACCGAATTGGTCTACGCAGCAGGCATGATCTGGCTGATGAAGTGAGGCGAGAATGACCGACAACGTCACCATCCTGCCAGTCGTCACGCGCCTTCCATCAGATCCGCGCAAGACATTGACCGACGCTCTTGCCGCCGACCTGACCACCGCAATCGTCATTGGTTGGGATCTCAACGGCAAGCTCTATTTCGCTTCGTCAGAGCCTGACGGCGGTTCCGTCCTTTGGCTCATGGAAGTGAGCAAGAAAAAGCTTTTGGAGCAGGCATGAAGACCTACATCATCCGCACTGCTTCCCGCCGCGAATGGACAGCAGCCGACAAGCTGCGCCCGTTCGTCAATGAAGTCATCATGCCTCTCGAATGGCGTGCTGTTGATCCTCGCAAGGGCATTTCAAAGGGCAAGCGCCAGGCCGGCGAGGTGTGCGCCAAAGCCTACGCCCTGTTCCCCGGGTACCTGTTTCTCAAGTGCGAGGCCGTTCCCGACTTTCATCGCATCGGGTCGCTCAAATACCCGGACGGCTCCAATATCGTCTCAGGATGGCTTACAGAGCCCGGCAAACACACGCCGGCAGTGCTGACGCCGGTTCAAACTCTCATGCTCAAGTCGGTCATGCCGACATTCCCGGACAAGCTAAAGCGCCTCGGGAATGAACGGTTCAAGCCGGGCCAGAAGGTGCGAGCCATTGACGGTCCATTCGCCGGCGTCGTGTTGACGGTAGAACACGACACGGGAAAGAAGCACGTTGAGGCGATGGCCAACATTCTTGGCACGATGACGCCTGTGAAGATGCCTGTGGAACTATTGCGCGCCGCCTAGATGTGTTGCGCCAAATCCTTGCAATCAGTGCTTGATTGTGGCATTCCTGCGCCTAACGGATGATCCGACGTATCGCATGCGTGGCGTGGCCCGCGATGCCCCGGAACCCAACCCCGCGCAAAGCGCCATGGGGAACCCAAGCCGGAAATGCGCCCCGAGACCTACTGCGAAGCCGACCGGCTAGAAGCCTGGATCACGGCTCTCTTTGCCAATGCTGGCCTTCCTGTTGAGTGCGTCCCTGCCATCAGGACCGCGACACTCAGCGAGATCGCCAGATCGGCCAGGGAAATCGCTGACATCATGATCGGCAGACCGCCCGCGAAGATGCACTAACGACGGCCCGGCCCTGACGGCTCACTGCCAGGACCGAGCCGTTTTACGCTTACTCTACACGGATTGAGTACCGCCTCACGGCGGCAGAACTGTGGCCCTCATCCCCCGGAGGACAGACCATGCCCGCGAATGTGACCTACAACCCGTTCAGGATCGTGCATGGCGTCGTGCAGTTCACGGCAAACTTCCTCGCCAACCAGTGGCGCCAGTACAATCAGCTTGGCCAGATGCTGTTCGTGTTCGCCGTCGCGGCCATCGCCGTCGATGCCGGTGTGTCGTACCAGTACGGCAAGTCGATGACCCTGCTGCACGGTATCGGCTTCGCCATCGTCGCGATTGCCTTCTGCCTCTTGCCTGATGTCGCCGTCACCGAATGGCGCAAGGGCAACAAACACGGTGCATGGCCGGTGGCGCTCGGCTCGCTGGTGCTCGGTCTCGTCGCCTTGCAGAGCCACATCGGCTATGGCGGCGGCGTCCGCCTCAAGGAGATGCAGCAGACCGGCTTCCAGCACGCTAAGGCGACCGACGTTCGCAAGGTCGCCGATAGCGAAGCGCAGAACCTCGCGATGTGGCGCAAGAGCCTGGAAGAAAAGCAGGCCGAATACGCCGCTGCGAAACAGGCTTTCCCGTGGGTCTCGACCGTCAAGGCTGACGGCCTCAAAGCCCAACTCGCCACGCTCCAAGAGCGCATGACGGCGGAAGAAAAGGGCAAGCGCGGTCGTGCCGCCGGCCGTGGCAAGGAGTTCGAAAGCCTGCAAAATCAGGCCAACACGCTGACCGAGCGTATCGCCTCGATCGAGAAGTTCAACGAGCTCGGCGATGCCATCGACAAGCTGAAAGCCCAGATCGAAGCCACTCAGAAGGTCGTCGACAAGAAGATCGATACCGTCGCCAAGACCGGCTACGAAAGCAACACGGTCGTGAACCAGAACGACATCATCGTCTCGCTGGTCAACTTCGTCCGTGGCATCGACGCTGCCGAAGCGATCAAGCCCGACGAAGTGCAGCGCGTGGTGGCCAACACTGCCGTGACTGGCTTCAACTCGATCGGCTTCCTGATCTGCGCTCCGCTGCTCATGCTCGCCGCTGGCCTCAACCGTCGCCCCGAGTTCTTCGGCGCCGGCCATGGCTTCACGTTTGACGAGCCCCAAGTCCCGGCCGCCCCGGTCCAGACCGCACCGACGCCGGCACCGCTCACCCATACCGAGCCCCGAGTGATCAACACCACCAAGACCGTTGACGGCCTGATCACCACGCGGAGCCTCGTCAACCCGGCACTGCTGATCCAGCAGCGCGTCAAGGCTGCAGCATGATCTGGGCTCTCATCGACGCCCTAGCAAATCCCCATGCATGGGCCATCCGACGCGACCGGGACGGGACAATCACTCTCGCCCCGGTCGATCACTTGCGTGACAAAGGCGTCAAGGTGCTCCCTCAAAAGGACAAGCCAGCATGACCAAGAAGTTCGCCGCCGAACTCTACTCCATCGCC
>JACCDR010964850.1_pt1 | contig 11809 bp, 10 predicted proteins | sample 7446431 | NCBI WGS metagenome assembly JACCDR01 (sample SAMN15323443, study PRJNA562643) | freshwater metagenome | isolation source: river surface water | place: USA:Blue River Watershed | collected 2017-08-17
GATCTGAGCTACTTTGTCCATGCCGTATTTGGCACGAGCATAGTCGATCATCTCGTCCCGGCGGTTGTCGGCGTAGTCCATGTCGATATCCGGGGCACTCGGCCTCTCGGGGTTTAGAAAGCGCTCAAAGGGTAGTTTGTAGACCAGCGGGTTTACGTTGGTGATGTGGGAGAGGTAGGTGACGAGCGACCCCGCTACCGATCCACGGATGTTAGTCAGGATCCCGTGGTCGTGGGCATAGCGCAACAGGTCAGATACCACCAAAAAGTACGGAGCATAGCCTTTGTCACGGATCACTTTCAGTTCATATTCGAGACGCTCGAGCATCTCCGGACTTTCTGTCAATCCTCTGGTTTTGATACCGGCATATGCTACGCGTTTCAACTCGTCATCATAAGACAGGCCAGACTGGACGATGTAGTTTGGAAAGACCCATTTGCCCAACTCGAGAGAGACTGTGCAACGGTTGGCAATAGCTACTGTGTTTTCTATAGCCTCGGGGATGTCGGCAAAATACTCCAGCATCTGCTCGGTTGTGGTAAAAGAAAAATCCTCGTCTTTACTCTCTACTTTTTCCAAAACGTCGCTGGTGTTTTGCACAGCCATGAGGGTCTCGCGAGCGATGCGGTCTGTCTTGTGCAGATAGTAGACGTGTTGCCCGGCGACCAAGGGGGTTTTCGTTTCCTGAGCAAACGCTTTCCAGAGTTTCATTTTCTCACTGTGGCCAGTGATTTCGGGATTGTGCGACAGCTCGATAAAGACATTTTCCTCGCCGTCTTTGTTAAACACTTCTTTGTACCAAGACAACCTCTCCTGTGCTTCGGCTGTTTTTTTCATAGAGAGCATGTCCAAGACGTCAGCAGAGAAAGCTGGTAGCAGGGCAATCAGACCTGCGCTGTACTGCGCTAACAGCTCGCGGTCCATACGTGGTTTGTAGTAAAAGCCCTGGGTGTGGGACAGAGTCACCAGTTTGAGTAGGTTTTTATAGCCAGTATAGTTTTTGGCCAAGAGGACGAGGCGGTGACGGTTTTTGTCGATCGTTTCTTTGTCGTGCCGACTGCGTAGAGCCAGGTACGCGTCGACTCCAATGATCGGTTGTATTTCGTGCTTTTGACACTCTTTGTAAAACTCGATCGCTCCGTACAGGTTGCCGTTGTCGGTCAGAGCCAGGGCTTTTTGTCCATTTTTCTTTGCTGCTTTTACTAGTTCGTCTATTTTGGGCAAAGCAGACAGGAGGGAATAGTGGGAATGGCTGTGTAGGTGGACGAATTCTTTTGGCATGCGATGATTATAGCATGAAGATAGTTGGAATCGATGAAGTGGGGCGTGGGCCCCTGGCTGGGCCGGTGTCGGTCGCTGTGGTGGTTTGTGAAGCGGCTCTCTACAAAAAGCTCTGCCGGGACAAGCAGCTACCACCCTTGGGCAAAGACAGCAAAAAGATATCGCCCGAGGGTCGGGAGGTGTATGCCCGGTATTTGAAAAAGCTTGCACAGGAGCATGCTGGTTTTTCGTATGCAGTCCTCTCGGCTTCGGCTGCTCAGATCGACCATTTTGGCATAGCGGTGGTGATCCGAAAGCTGGTATTGCGGGGTATAGGGGAGCTCGGGGTAGATTTTTGCGACGACATACGCCTGGATGGGGGACTAAAACTACCCACAGAGTACCGGCACAGGACGATCGTGCGTGGAGACGAGAGGGAGCAGGTGATCGCTTGGGCCAGTATCCTGGCAAAAGTCAGTCGTGATGCCTACATGGTGCGCGTGGCCAAAAAATACCCAAAATACAGTTTTGACGTACACAAAGGCTATGGGACGCATGCTCACAGAATGGCTATACAGAGGAACGGTTTGTCACCACTACACCGAAAAACGTTTTGTAAGCGTTTTTCTGCTTACATCTGATATATACTTTTGCAAACATACTTTTTTTCTCATACAATATGTGTATATGGATCAAGATGATACATTAGTAGAGTTTGATGTAGATCGCAAAGACAGACCTACTGTTGAGTTTATTAAAAAAGAACCAGAACGAAAAATTCCTTCGGAATACGCGCGTTATCTGATCTCACGTGGTTATGCTAAAAATGAATCTAAGGCGTATTTACAACTTTTTATTCTTACCGTGTTATGTTTTACCCTTGCTCTGATTATTTTTATCCTTACCCCGCCTAAAAAAGAAACCAGTCTGGAAACTCCTCCTCCAGTTATAGATTTTAGTACTGATCGTATACGCCAAGAGAGCTTGTAATGATGTGTATATGATGTATCATCTGGGTAGATGACACAGATACAGATGATTGTTGGAACATTGCACCTTTTGTATCGCAATATGTTCTACAAGAGACCAAAATACTTTACTGCGCTTTATTTCTTGCTCGGTATCGCTTTGAGCGGCATATCTGCTTTACAGATACGGAGCGGTCTGGAATTGTCTCTGATTGTATTTTTTGTTTCGCTACTCTTTTGGTGCTTGGGTGTGTCGATCGTCTTTTCGCTTATCGACGCAAAGAAAGATCCCGAGAGATTCAGTCTTTTGATACGTACCACTCCGAGCTTTTACTCTATTGCCGAACTGTACACCCGGCGATTTCGCTCGTAGTATATACACTTCTCATCGCCGATTGGGCGATTGTCTTTTATTTCACCTACATACAGTCTCTTGTATTATAGTAGTTGATTTTTTTTGCGGGATACTGTAGTATGAGGAAACTATGGTAGTACGAATGCGTAGCAACAAAAGCCACACGGGCAACAGACGATCTCACCATCGTCTGTCTGCTCCTGCCATTTCTGTAGACAGCAAAGGCGTCGCTCACTTGCGACACCGAGCTTCTACTGTGACTGGCATGTACAAAGGCCGTGTTGTTCTCTCTGTCCAGGAGAAATTAGACAAAAAACTAAAAAAACAAAAGTCAAAGAAAGAGGGACGATAGTTTCCTTTTTTTATGCGTAGATTTTTTTATGGCAAATAGGCACCTTTCCAGGTCAATAGTCCTGCAAACACTGTTTGAAACAGACTTTCGTGAGCTTCCTACTCGCGAAGACCTCTTTGCTGTCTTTGAAAAAAACTTGACCGAGTTTGCTCCTGACTCCAAGGACACTCCTTTTATGAAAGACCTCCTCTCTGGGGTTTTTGAAAAACAAAAAGACCTAGACTTGGTCATCGAAAAAGCTGCTCCTGACTGGCCAATAGACAAGATCGGTGTGGTAGACAGAAACATCCTCCGCATCGGCCTGTTCGAGCTTCTCTTTGGTGACCGTAAAAACGTCCCTCCAAAGGTAGCTATCAACGAAGCAATCGAACTGTCAAAGAGCTTTGGGGGCGAGACCTCGAGCAAGTTTGTCAATGGCGTGCTAGGCGCTGTCTACAAAGAGCTGGGCGAACCAGGCAAAGACGACATACCAGTCAAGAAAAAAGACGTAGTCCAAGATGAATATCTGGCTGGAGCAGTCGTCTATGCAAAACATGAAGATACTATATATGTCGCCTTGGTGCACGATGTTTTTGGTCGCTGGACTCTATCCAAAGGACACATCGAAGGTAATGATCCAAAGGCCGAAGTGGCTCGGGTAGTCAAAGACGAGCTAGGGCTCGACGTAACCGTTGAAGACATGCTCGGTAACAACGAATACCCAACCTATCATCCAGAAAAAGGTAAACTCCGTAAACACGTTACTTACTTTTTGGTAGCTGCCCCTTTTGCCGACCTGAAACTAAAAGAGTCCGGTGGTCTCGACGATGCGCAGTGGTTTCGCCTAGCCGACATCCTTGACCTCAATTTTTATAATGATATCCTTCCTCTCATCACCTCTGCAGTCAACATTTTGCTTAAAAAATAGGTACAAACAGACATGGATAAAGACTTTAGCGTATTAGAACAACATCTGGGCATGACCTTTACTGACCAAAACCTCTTGCGTCAGGCTTTTGTGCATCGCTCATACATAAACGAAAACAAAAACCTCAAACTTTCTCACAACGAACGTCTAGAGTTTTTGGGTGACGCTGTTTTAGAGCTCGTCATCACTGACTTTTTGTATAAACATTACAGCGACAAAGCCGAAGGGGAACTGACCGCTTTTCGTTCTAGTTTGGTAAACGCAGATACTTGTGCTCGTATCGCTACGGAGATTGGCTTAGGTGAGTATCTCTTATTATCTAGGGGTGAAAGTAAAGACACTGGCCGTGCCAGACAGTACATCTTGGCAAACACTCTCGAAGCACTCATTGGTGCGATCTACCTCGACCAAGGATACGAAATGGCTAAAACTTTTGTAGAAAAATATTTTACCCCACTCATCGAAGAGATTATTTCTTCAAAGTCCTGGATCGATTCAAAATCTCTCTTTCAGGAAAAAGCCCAAGAGTTTGAAGGTATCACTCCGTCCTACAAAACCCTAAAGGAAACCGGACCAGATCATGACAAAAAGTTTACCGTGGGTGTATACATAGGTAAGGAACATGTTGCCTCCGGCGAAGGAAAGAGTAAACAAGACGCTGAACAGATGGCTGCCCAAAAGGCGCTCGAGACGAAAGGGTGGAATGGGTAGGTGAGAAAAATTTTTTGCAATGATAGTCTGTGTGCTGGTATAATTAGGATATATGGTTAGCTTTCGAAAAGTGCTCATTTTATGTTTCGGTTGGTTGTTTGTTATTCTACCGATTACTGTTTTTTATGTCTTTTATGCTTTGTTCTCCTCCTCTCCGTATGAATATATCATCACGGGTGCCATGATCATTTTGTGGATATCTTCCGTCGTACTCACTATATGGTTACTATTTTTTGTAACAGAAAAAACTACTCAGTTAGGTGCTGATAATACCTCTACATATACATACCCAAGTAGGATGCTTCAGGTGTTTTATTTTTTTGCGACACTGTTTTTTAACTTCTATGTTTGGTTTAAGATTTTTTCTTTTTCGGTAGGTACTTACTTTCCTGAACAAGCAGGTATATTTGGTATACCTATCATGCTTTCACTTTGTGTACCTGGTTTTATATCCACTTTTCTTTTTTGCTTTTTTTACTTAAAAAAACATACATTGATAATGAGTTCTGTAAAAAGGAGTATGATCCATACGTTTCTTACTGTTTTTTCAATAATATTTGTTATCGATATATCTCTAATTCTCTTTTCATTTGCCTTGCAGAAACCCAGAGATGTCAGGGTGTCTTTCAATTTAACAACAGACGGAAGTGTTCCTACAGCCATTTTTAGCTTTGATCGGCCCATGATTACTTTTGGTCCCGTTGTTCCATCCATAACTTATATCAATCAGGATATTAAAAATGAAGAAAATCAATCACGTATTTGGCCCGAAGAAGAAAATTGTTATCGTCTAACTTTCTCAAATACTATGTGTATTTTTAAGAGCATTAGTGACAAGATGTATTTTCACCATAATGAAAAAGGTGCTCGTTATATAATTACAGGCAATTTCATTCCTGAACCAATTAATGTAGAAATACCTAAATTTTTTCCAATGGAAGATCGTATGGGTGATTCGTTTTTTATGAGTCTGAAAAAAATAGGTTCTCAAGATTTTGTTATATCCTGGTCCGTAATCGAATCGTTTAATTCTGTTTTTGACACAACGTCGTCTACATTTAAAAACGTTCAAACTACAATATCTTGTTTTGCAGAAGACGGTACACCATCTTGGCGTGGATCCAAAGAACTAAAGGGTCAGCAGGTATTAACTGATATTAATACAATAACCACTTTTTCACTTCGATGTGAGAGTGAATATTTAGGTGAGACTTATGAAAATACGCTACGTGTTACGGCACAACCCTAAGTTTTCCCCTCTTTTTTCGACCGACATATATACCTTTGCTATACTAAAGTAGTATGTATTTGCGCTCTATCGAACTGCATGGTTTTAAATCCTTTGCCAAAAAGAGTGTATTAGAGTTTACCTCTTCTATCTCTGCTATCGTCGGTCCAAACGGCTCGGGCAAGTCAAACATCGCCGAGGCGTTTCGTTTTGTATTGGGGGAGCAGTCGATCAAGAGTCTGCGTGGTAAAAAAGGTGAGGATCTCATTTTTAACGGCACAACTGACCTTTCTAAAATGAATGTGGCCAAAGTACGCCTCGTATTTGATAACACAAACAGGGTATTACCGATCGACTACGATGAAGTGACTATCGAACGTGCAGTGCATCGTGACGGAGTGAACGAGTATTCTATAAACAATTCTCTTGTTCGACTCAAGGATATTGTAGAACTCTTGGCTAGCGCTCATATCGGTTCCTCTGGACACCATATCATTTCTCAGGGAGAGGCTGATCGGATCCTCTCTGCTTCGGCTAGAGAAAGAAAAGCAATGATCCAGGATGCTCTGGGACTGCGCCTCATCGAGTACCGTCTCCTCGACAGTCAGCGAAAACTAGAAAAGACAAAAGAAAATCTGGACAAAGCATATTCCCTAGAGCGCGAAATTTCTCCTCAGATTCGTTTTCTCAAAAAGCAGGTAGAAAAAATAGAAAAGTCAGCTGAGTTGCGAGCGGAACTCCTTGCTCTTTCTTTGACCTATTTAGCCACCGAAAAAGTGTACATTGCTTATAAAAAAAATGTGTTAGACGAAGAGGGAAAAAGCCTCGATACCGAAAAGAGACGAGTAGAAGAGGAGTTTCGGGCGGCAGAGGCCGTGATGAAACAAGGGGTATATGTCTCTGCTGATATTCCAGAATACAAACGCAAACTAGAGGCTATCACTCTGGAAAAAGAAAAAACGATGCGCGAGTTGGGTGGTATCGAGGGGGAAATAAAGTCCCTGCTCTCGCTCATTCGTAAACAAAAAGACGTATATACCCAGATCGAGCACAAGCAAGTACCCTTGGTAAAAGTAAAAGAAGTCTTCGACACTTTGGAGCAAGAGATTTCCAAAGTAGAGGCCGATCCACAACTCGATACTTTGTTGTCTTTGTGTATTTTTGTCCGGGAGACTATGGGTGTATTTATGGATACACACCGCGAGGCTATCGACTTTTCTCTGTTGTCAAAGACTGAAGAGGAAGTGTCTATACTCGAGGAACGTCGTTTAAGACTGCAAAAGACCCTCGATGATTTTTCTCATGTATACAGGGAGTACCAAATACTTCTGGAAGAAGAAGAACAAAAAGTGGAGGATGAAAAAGAAAAAAATCATCAGGCTGAAAAAAATTATGTGGCCTTAGAGTCCCTCAAAACGCTACTACGAGACAGGCAAGAGATCTTACATCAGGAGCGTCTGCATGTGTCCCGAACAGAAGAAGAGTATATGCGTGATATTCAGGAACTCTCTGTGTTGCTAGGGCACGAGGTGTTACAGTTTCAGTCTATGTCAGCTGTAGATGCGACACGAACGCACCAAGAGGAAACCAAACGCAAGATCGAGCGTTTGAAACTGCGTCTAGAAGACAGTGGTAACAAAAGCAGTGAAGATGATGTGTTGCGAGAATACGAGGATCTCTGTAGTCGGCATGACTTTTTACAAAAAGAAATAGCTGACCTAGAGTCGGGCGCGCTATCCCTCAAGGAACTTATCAAAGACCTGACTAGTCAGATGACTGTGCAGTTTACCTCTGGTCTTGAAAAGATAAACACCGAGTTTCAAAAATTTTTTACCACTATGTTCGGCGGCGGTGAAGCCCAGTTGTCGGTAGTAGTGGCCGAACAGACAGAAGAAGAAACTCGCTCTTCAGTACAAGAAGAAATGGGCATCGAAATCGACGTATCCCTACCACGCAAAAAAGTCCAGGGACTCCTTATGCTCTCGGGTGGGGAGCGGGCACTGACCTCTATCGCACTCCTCTTTGCTATTTCCGGGGTAAACCCTCCACCGTTTATCATCCTAGACGAGACCGATGCGGCCCTCGACGAAGCAAACTCCAAAAAGTACGGAGATATGATAGAAGAGTTAGCAAAGCATTCTCAACTGATCGTCATTACCCACAACCGCGAGACCATGTCTCGGGCAGGGATCCTCTATGGTGTAACCTCGGGTTCGACTGGTTCAAAGCTGTTGTCGGTTGCTTTTGAAGAAGCAGTCAAAGTAGCAAAATAATTGCTTTTTATTTCCACATTCGCTAGTCTAAAATATGTGAGAAGATCTATCGCTTGCTTGCTTGTTTTTCTCACAGACTCGAGCCCCGCGTGACTCGAGTCTTTTTTTTGTTTGAGTTTAGGCTACGAGAGCGTAGTCCAAGATGCGTTTTTCTAGGTCGGCCGAGACGACTTTAAAGGAAATGTCGTCGCCCAGGCGAAAGGCTTTACCGGTTTTTTCTCCTTTGACTGTATAGTTTTTCTCATCCAGAGTGAAAAAGTCGTCGCCCAGGTCTTTTAGTTTTATCATACCCTCGCATTTAGTTTCTTTTTCTTCGACGTACACGCCCCACTCGGTCACTCCGGTGATAGTGCCGGCAAAGGTTTGTCCAACCCGTTCCTGCATGTATTCGACTTGTTTGTATTTAATGCTCATACGTTCAGCATCTGTTGCACGCTTTTCGTTTTCGGATGACTCGACACACAGTCGCTCGTATGTTTCGTATTCGTTTAGCTCGATCTTGCCACCAGAGAGTTCTCTTTCCAAAAAGCGGTGGACTAGTACGTCTGGGTAACGGCGGATAGGGGAGGTAAAGTGAGTGTAGTATTTAAAGGCCAGACCAAAGTGTCCAACATTTTTGGTCGAATACACTGCCTTGGCCATACTGCGGATAGTGGCTGTTTTGATCACCTCTTCGCTCGGGGTACCCTCCACTTCTTTTAAGAGGCGGCTGATATCTCGTGAGGTTACCTCGCCGTCTTTGTTATGCAGGTCGAAACCGAGAGCTTTCAAAAAGATAGCCAGGTCTTGGATGCGCTCTACATCTGGTCTGTCGTGGATACGGTAGACAGACTGTGCTCCTTTGCGGTGTAGTCCTTCTAGTTGTGACTTGAAAATATATTCAGCTACTCGGCGGTTTGCTAGGAGCATGAACTCCTCGACCAGCTTGTGGGTGTCCAGTCTGACTTTGCGGTACACGCGGACTGGTTTGCCTGTTTGGTCGAGCTCGAACTTGACTTCCTCGGTCTCAAAGTTGATCGCTCCGTTTTGAAACTTTTTCTTTTCGAGTTGTTTGGCGATCTTGTGGAGTATGCTCAACTCTTTTTTGAGTGGTCCGTCTGTTTTGCCACTGATCACGTCTTGGGCGTCTTCGTAGGTAAAGCGTTTGTCACTGTAGATGACTGTACGGCCGAACCACTCGTCCTGTATCTCTCCGTCTTCGTTCAAGGTAAAGACCGCTGAAAAAGTGAACTTGTCCTCCTCCGGATTCAGGGAACAGAGGTCGTTCGAGAGGATCTCTGGTAACATCGGGATGGTACGGTCGACTAGGTACACCGACAACCCTCTCTTTTCGGCTTCTTTTTCCAGGGCGCTACCTGGGCGGACAAAATGAGATACGTCGGCGATGTGCACTCCTATTTCATAGAGGCCATTTCCTTTTTCTTCGACGGACAAGGCGTCGTCAAAGTCCTTGGCATCAAAAGGGTCGATGGTACAGGTCGGTACGGCGCGCATGTCGCGACGCTTGGCCACTTCGGTCTCAAATGTTTTTTTGTACTCGGTTTTCAGTGCTATCGCTTCAGCCTCGACTTCGCTCGGAAATTCGACACGGAAACCTTTTTCTAGGACGATCGCTTCCATTTCGGTATTGTTCTCTCCTTTTTTACCGATCACCTTGAGGACAGACCCGGTGAGACGCGGAGCATTCCAGTCAGTGATTTTGACCAATACTTTTTGCCCATCGAGGACTTCGCGGTCTTCGGGAATGAAAATGTCGACATAGACACGTTTGTCGTCAGGGATGACGTAGGAGTCGCCGTTGTCTTTTTCGACTGTGCCGACGAACTCATCTTTGGCTCGTTTTTTGACTTCCAGTACTTTACCCAGGGGTTTGGTACGACCACGTTCGCCAGTCGGGACGACCAGGACAGTGTCACCAGGCAAGGCTCTGCAGAGGTTTTTGGTCTCTATCTCCAGGGTACCCTCTCCCATGACAAAAAAACCAACCCCTTTGGAGTTTATACTGATTGGTCCTTCGAAACGTTCCTTCTGTGTGTGTTGCATATGGGGCATTGTAGCAAAAATAAAGTAGGTTGACCATTTTCCTCATCTTTGTTATTATCTCTACCATGTTAAAAATACGACTACAACGGGTAGGCAGGAAGCACGAACCAGTATTTCGGCTTGTTTTGACTGACTCAAAAAATAGTACAAAGAGTGGAAAGTATCTCGAGGTATTGGGCAACTATGATGCTCGACGAGGGGAAAAGGCAGTGATCAAAGGTGAGCGAGTATCTTACTGGATCTCAAAAGGGGCACAACCAACAGGTACTGTACACAACATGCTTGTCGGTTCAAAAATAATCTCTGGCAAGAAAATAAACGTATTACCTCTCAAAAAAGCTATCAAAAAAGAAGCTCCAGCCGAAGCCGCTCCGGCTCCTGTAGCACAGACATCTGAACAACCAGCAGAAGCTGTCGCAGAGGTAGCTACCGAAGCTACTCCAACAGAGACCTCCGCCGAAGTAGCAGCCTAGTCTATCCTCATCATATTATTGACTCTGTGTCAAAACATTCTTATACTTAATACTGTATCGCTTTACAATTAACTGAAAGAAATTCATGGAATCAGACGTACAATTTTTAGATTTCGTTATCAAATCTCTGGTAGATCATCCGGAAGATGTCAAAATCAACCGTACCGTAGACGAGATGGGTGTCCTCATGACCCTCGACGTCAACCGAGAAGACATGGGCAAGATCATTGGTCGTGAGGGTAACACCGCAAAAGCTATTCGTACCCTCTTGCGTGTTGTCGGTATGAAAAACAACGCTCGGGTAAACCTCAAGATCAACGAGCCAGAAGGGGGGGTCAAAGATACCCGTAGCAATGCCGTCAAAACAGTGGACGAAGCCATGGCCGACCTGAACCTCTAGCAACCTTTGCAAAACACAAAAGAAAACTAGTCGAGAGACTAGTTTTCTTTTGTATATCAAATATGGTACATTTTCGTCAGAATGGGACACTACGACGAGTTGTATCATGAGCGGGCATCGGCCATGCAGGCTGAAAAAGCAAAAAAGCAAGAGGCTCTTGAAGAAACCCCGCACTTTAAACAGTGTCGGGAGTTGCAAAAGCTGGTCGAAAATCTACACGTCAAGAATTTCAACGGTACCATGGGAGGTCTAGGTTTTCTCCTTTCATTCACGAAAAGAGGGCCGAAAAGTATTACAAGTAAAGATATACAACGAGTGAGAACACTCTTGGGATTGCCACCAGACTCGAAATGAGTCTTTTTTTTTATCTAAAATATGGTATAATACAGTCCTATGAATTTTCATATTATCACGCTATTTCCACAGTCTCTCGACTCCTACCTCGGTGAGTCTATTTTGAAGCGTGCCCAAGAAGACAAAAAGATCAAAATCTCTTGCATCAATCCGCGTGACTTTGCCGACAACAAGTTTCGTCACATCGACCAGAGACCATACGGTGGGGGTCCGGGCATGGTCATCGAAGCCCTACCCGTCATCCGTGCTATCGAGTCGGTACTCAAAAAAATAGAGAAACGAAAAAAAACACAAAAAAAAGCTAAAATCAAAATCATTTTCTTTGCTCCAAAAGGAAAGCTCTTTGATACGGCCTATGCCGAAAAAGTAGTCAAAGCAAAGTATACGGACATCATCTTTGTCTGCGGTAGGTACGAGGGTATCGATGCTCGAGTCAAAAAGGTATTCAAGATGGAAGAGATCTCTGTCGGTAACTATGTTCTGAC
>JACCDR010402740.1_pt1 | contig 11805 bp, 6 predicted proteins | sample 7446431 | NCBI WGS metagenome assembly JACCDR01 (sample SAMN15323443, study PRJNA562643) | freshwater metagenome | isolation source: river surface water | place: USA:Blue River Watershed | collected 2017-08-17
ATGACTTATTCTTGTACTTGAAGAAGTCCTTGCCAGCCGTGTGCAAGTGAGCCAAGCCTAAACGCTGCGCTGTGTCAGTCGATAGCGCGTTACGATAGCTCAGGTTGTAAACTTGTCGCTCTGGATTCATCGCAAGTGTCAGCTTCATCAAATCTTTCACACGCTCAGTTTTGCCCGATCCTGTGGCAGATGAAACTGCGATCAATTGTTTCGTTTTAGACAGTTCAGTGAACTTCGGTAGAAAGCGTTCGTTAATCTTCTGAGTAGGCTGATGCGTTAGCGCTGAGAGACGATCGCACTCAGCTTTGATGCGTTCAACTTTCTGCCGTCTAGAAACTTCGATGCGGAAATCTTCAACACCGATGATTTGATTTTCGATCAACAAACTGAAGTCAATTCGTAAGTTTTCAGCGATTGAAATCAAAGTATTCAAAAGCTCAGCTTCAGACCACAAGCCTACGATAAGCAGTTGAGAAGCTTTTGTTTTCTTGATGTCCTTCTTTAGAACTTTGATATAGGTTGCGTAAGTAAAACCCTTGAGTTTGTCTGTGTCAACCTTGATCGACTTGTAACCCTCAATCGATTGGCTGATGGTTAGAGCTAACGTTTCGCTCTCGATTAATTCTTTCGGATTAGCAACGGGGATGACAAGCGTTTTGATGAATTCTTCGCGAGTTTTGAAAGGATTCCGATTCGGGAACTGATAACCGTTTTGATAAGCGTAGTGAAAAATTGTACCGATTGAAACTTTATCAGCTTTACCTCTGAAGCTTCTGATCTTCTGAGCTACGTTGAAATCAGGCGTAGAAGGATTCCATCTTTCAGCGATTTGGATTGCTTGATGTTCACCGTAATGATTGAGAAGCGCTCTTAAAACGCCCATTGTTTCTTTATAAGTTCCTGTGCCCGGTCTTCTACCTGGGATGTACATTAACGCTTTCTCAATCTCTGAGTAAAGAGCGTTTTTCTCTTCTTCGCTCAAAGCTTCAAACTGTTGTCTTCTTTTTTCAGCTTCGATTAAACGTAAGCTCTCAAGCTCGCGCTCAGCAATAGCTCTTTCGTGAGCTTCGTCAACCCATTCGATCGGGATATAATTGTCATCGTTCTGGAACGGGAAAATCGCTGTAGTTGAACCGTAGAAAGCTCTGCAAGCATCTTTACAGGACGTATCCGCTGCTTTGAATTTTTCTAAAGCGATCTCTACTGTTTTCTTGTAAACAAGCTTGTCATCGATAACGACTGGCAGAATTCCTAGAATTCTGAAGCGGTGATTTTCTTCTGTGTGACTCGGTGTTGTGTAGATGAGCCTGAAATAGTTTTGAACAATCTCAGCACTGACAGCTTCATTAATTGACCATCCGTTGTCAATGTCAATGAAAATAGTTTGCGACCGCTTGAAGTGAGCGTCACACCGACTTAAGCCATCCGTCTGGGCTGAAGCTAAAGCGAAGCCTTCTTTGATATCTTTCTTGATATCTTCTAAAGAGCCTTTTTTGTTCTTGTATCGTGTGGTCAGCAAGTGCATTTGATCAGATTGAGCTTTGTTTCTGATCGACTTGTTGACCGTGTAGAGAAAGCTGTTAGTCATCGTTAATCTCCTATCCGATTTCATTTAGTATAAACCGTTTGTACAAAATTGACAATCAAAAACCGCGCAATCAATATAAAGATTCCGCAAACCACTTATTCATTTGTGACAAGTTTTAACGCTTGGTTTTACCCTGCTTTGTGGGATCGAAGTAGATAGGCAGGACAGAAAACTCATAAGATTCGCTCAAAAGCTCCTCATCTGATAGAAGCTCTAGAGCTATCCTAACGTTATCGACTAGTAAGTGATTGTACTTATCGTTGTTTCTAATGATAGCGAAATACTCGATCGCTCTACCTCTGAACCCGCTATCGCTTACTCTAAGGATTTCATCCACAAGATCGCCTATCGCAGGTTGATGGTACTGCCTGTGGATATGATACGAAGCGTAAGCTGTGTTCACGCGGATCGAGCGATGATCTTTCGCGCAAGACTCACAGAGAAAGCCTTTGTGATTCTTGAGAACTACGATCTGAGGTTTGAAGTTGTCACGCTGCAAGCAATTGAAACAAACTTTTTTAGTGCCAAAGTACGGTTCAGGTTGTCGGTAATCCACTAAATCGCCTCATACTCCGTGAGAAACCCTTGATCGATCAAAAACGTTTCAACCGCTAATCGAATGACTTGACGAGCGCTTAAACCCTTAAGTTTCGCTACTTGTTCAGCGATAACGTACAAATCTGCTTTGATATGAACGGATAAACACAACCCGTTTTTCTGACCATTCGCAGGTTCCTGACTCAACTGAATATTCTTAGGTCTATTGCCAGTGATTTGCCAGTGATCAGGCAAAAGGTTATTCGCTTCGGTTAATTCCCAAGCACAAAACCATTTAAGCGCTGCATGGGTGATTTGCGTTTTATTGACCTCAAAAAAAGTTTCCGAGAAGCGAGCCATAGCGTTATGCGTTGGCTCATCGAAGTAAACGCTTCGGTGATAGGTGTTCTTAGTTTCGGTACTCAGCATTATTCCCCTTAATTAAAAAGATAGTACCAATATTGTACAAAGCGTTTGTCATTTTTGACAAGTAATCTTTTCAAGACAAAAAGTCAAATAATTTGGAATTTGGGGCAGAATTGACTCGTGTTAGGAGAAAAGCTATGTGTACCGACTGCGATCAACACACTTCGATCGAATTCATTCGAGAGACTATCGACCGCTGCTGCGTGGGATTAACGATACCCGCGATCGCGCATTTAGCGGGGATTAACTTTTGATTTATCGATCGTAAAGTACGTCTTCATCTACTTGACGTTTGTGTGTCGAAAATGTAAAAGTGTTTTCATTGCCTTGATTTGCCCAAAAATAACCGAACACTTCCACAAGTTATGATCACTAAACAGAAAGAGACTACACAAAAGACAGAGAAACCGAATCCGCGCAACGAGAAACAAGAACGTCTCTACAAGATAATTCTCGAATGTAGAGGAGTAACCGAGATTAAGCCGAAAGGAGAACGTTCGGAGCGAGCTTTCGCCAAAATGATTGGTATGAGTTTTCAAACGATTCAAAATCTTAGAAACGGCAGATGTACCCCTTCAGACGACTTTATCGCAAAAGTTGCCAGATACAAAGGGATCGATTTTGAATCTTTGCGTGATTACATTGAGTACGGAAAAGAACCGACGCTTGATCCAGTGGAAGAAGCTCTACTTGTAATCCGCAGAATGTACACTCAAGACCTTATCAAAGTGTTTGATACTGCAACAATGCGGTTGGCGGATTTAGAGAAACGCAATCATCCGCCCAACCGCATTTAGACGTATGCTTTAGCGCAAGCGTTGACGCATCCGAGAAATCGTTCGCATTGTCTAGAACAAAACCCCGTCTTACTAGCGCAATAAATCACAAGACCCTCTACAGGACAGCTAACGATTTTCGATAGTGTCTCACAGAGGGTATTTTTGTAGGGTTCCAATGCCAGCGCAAGCTTGCGGTTAGGGCAATCGATCGCAAGCGCGTAAGTATAAGCGTCTCTCTGATAAATTTCGTATGAAGCTTTATCGATAAGGTCTTGTACCTCTTTAGGTAGACGTGTTATAAAATCTTCAGAAAGATTTTTGATTTCGGATTGACTTGCTTTGTCTAACATCGGAGCGGGTTGATCTGATTTTCAGTGTTTATTATTGCTTCGTACACTATACATCGAAAATTTACTGACAGTAATGTGATCATCATCACACTCACAATTCCTTTATGAAAAAAGAGCGAAACCGTTACAATGCGCTTAAGCAACAGTTTTCGCTCTTGAAAGACTTTAGATTCAGTTCACTTAGGTGTTGTTTGCATCGTAGACATTTTGAATCGCTCGTTTACCGATTTCTGCGTAATCCACTTCAGACTCTTTCGGCTTCTCGAAGTAAAGAACTTCACCAGAAGCAGAGTACAATCGGCAAGACAAAAGCTTCGATTTCTTAGCGTCTGAAATCTGCGTAAACTTGCTTAAATCTGGGATGTAGGCTTCGAGATAAATCGTTTCAAACTCTTCAAGCGACATATTCGATAGAGTCCACATGACATCACGAGAGAACAAGGCTTTTAATCCCGATTGAATCACAACGGTTTGTGATTGATTTTTGATCGTAGTCCGTAGCTTGAACACTTCACCGTCAGAAGTTTCGAGTTTGACCACTTCCAAGTTTGTGATCTTCCCTTTCAAGCAGGACGGATAAGGGATGTGTTTCTTCGCTTCTTTATCGTAGGCATGAAAAAAACAATCAACATGAGAGCGGTCAGCGTTCAAATAAATTACTGAAGACTTCGGAGGCTCACAAAAGATTGATTCGTTCGATTCGCCTGCGAATAGCTCTTGCAGAGTCTCTAGAATCGCTTGCTTCATTTCGGTTGATACAGGCATTGTGTTGTCTCCTTCGTTTAATCAATTGAAAAGCCCTAGAGAGGCTAGGGCATGGACTTTAGAAATCGTATTCCCAAATCTTGCGTTCAACACTGATCAGCGTCCAGCCTTCGATATTGCTTGCGAAGAATTCTTCGATCGATTGCTCGTTTGTGGAGCTTTTGAGAACCTCAGCGTAAGCTGTTTGAAATGTGTCAGTACTTTTGATGCCCACCAACCAAATCTCGTCAGCAACCGATTCATCGTTCATCCATACCGAGAACAAGCTTTCGGCTTGATTAGGTAAGAATCCCGCGCCTCGTCCTTTGATGAAGAGTGAATCGTTTGAAGGTTTTTGTAAAGTTAACATCGTTCGCGTCTCCTGTGCTTTATCCGATATGACCACTATAAACCGTTTGTACAAAATTGACAAGTGGTAGTGACAAGTTTTTTGAAAAGTGTAGTGATGGTTTTTGATCCATATCTATAAGAGAAAACCATCACTACCGTTTTTGAGAGAATATCAGCGTCCTAAGATCCCCCCATTTCGCTTTTCGGATATGAGGATAGCCTTGACCGCGTTGGCAAGCTTCGATCCAAGGTTGTCCGCTTGTTCTCCCGTGGTAGATACCGAGCCATCGTTGTTAACGGTCACAGAAATATTAACCGATTGATTCGTATTCATCGCAGGGTCACGAGTCATCACTACCGCATTCGATTGATTAAGCGAAGGCATATTCGCAAGCCCTAAGTTCTCTCTACCGATGAATCCGCCTGATGCGAACTTGGGCAACTTACCTTTGTTGAGGGATTTAATTGCAGAAGGCCCTAGTAAATCGACAGCACGATGACTCAAAATCGCTTCGCCACGCTGAGCAAGGATAAGCTGATCATCCGCTTTCGATCTCCCATTACCGATGATTCCACCTTCAGCGAATCCAAAGATTTTGCCAGCGATACCTAAGATTGATCCAAAGATATTTCCGCTGCCTCCTTTGCCCCCGAACAATCCAACGATATCCCCGATCAAGCCAGGGAGATTACTCGAAAGATTGCCTAAGAGATTATCAGAAGCTTTTGTACCTGAGTTGCTCAGGATACTTGCTGCCATACTCGCACCGTCTACGAGTTTGTCTGAGAAAGATAGAGAGGACGTGTCTAGTAATTTTTGCGAAGTGTCAAACGCAGGTAACTTAACGCTATCTAAGAAACCAAACGATTCTGAGTTTAAGAATTGACTCGATAGCGGTTGATCTTGTCTGACAACAGAAGCGAATTCATAACCAGCATTGCGAATTTCGTTTGCTGCATCAATCGAGAACTGCAAGAATTTATCACCCGCGTCTCTAACCAGAATCGGGAAGTTTGCTTCTGTGTTCGTGCGATCCTTGAAAACTCCAAGCGTCGCGAATGCTCCTGAATCCTTTCGTGCAGCATCTGTGTTCTTCTTGAGAAACCCACCAAAGATTTCATCAGCTAAATACTGCGAAGCTTGTCCAAATAAGTTCTTAGCGATATTTCCCGCAAAGTCGGATAGGGATTGTAAGAATGATTTCTGCCCATTGAATAAGTCATTCAGTAATCCTTCAAAAGCGTTTCTTGTGTCTCCGATCGCTCTCGTCATTGGATCAAATTGTTTGCTAAGATTATCGAGTTGAATTTCTCGCACAGCGTCTAGATTGTGTTTAAGTTCGATCGCTGTCCCCGAAGCCATATCACCAGAACGTACAAGATCATTCAGTTGCTTCAGTTGCGATTGATAATCGAAATCGATCTGTTGTCTTCCAAGTTCTTGATCAAAAGTCGCTTGCTGCGTTTGCAATCCGTACAAAGCATACGATCCCTTACGAGCGTTCATTAGCTTTGCTTGTGAATCGTACACTTGCTGATACTGAGCAAAGTTGAAGTTCTCGCGAGAAACTTCCATCGCTTCTCGCAGTCTCTCAACTTGACCGATAGTGTTTTGCAGATTGATTTTCGAGATTGCGATATAGTTTGCTCTTAGCTTCTCAAATTCTTCATTTGTCAGTTGACCTTCACGCTTTTGTTTCTCAAGTTCTAAGATCTTCTGATCCAAATTCGCTTTCTCTGAAGCAACTGCACTTGGTAAAGCATTCAGTCCTGTAATGTAATCATATTGTGCTTGCTGATTACTTCCTCGCACTCGCAGGCGTAGAGATTCGTTTTGCTTCGATTGTAAATCTACTTCAGTCTGTTGAATCTGCGCTGCAACCTGAATCCGTAACTCTTGCTGCGCTCGTTGAAACTTTTGAATTAAATCAGTTGCCCTTGAACCGTAAGCATCGTTGATCCGCTTCCGAACTTCTCCTAAATGTTTCTGCAAACGCTCTAAATCAGGGATTGCTTTACGCAGCGCTCCGGCCTGATCTTCAAATCCTGGTAGATTTCCAATGATCTGAAGCAAAGCCTTAGAATGCTCTAACGATTGAGTCAAGCGTTCATACTGAGGATTAATGTCTTTCAGTTTGTCTTGACGAGCGCGATCGTTCTCTAGCAGTTGCTTCCTTAGTTCTTTCTCAGGAGTGCTATCGCCTAAGCTGTTGCGAATGTCCGCTAGATTACGCTCTTGAGCGATCACGTCTCTTTCTGCGTCTAAAACACCTTGTCTAGCGCGTTGTGTGTTTTTCTTACGAGCATCAGCGATTTGAACACTTGATAAAGCATTCTTCGCTTCAAGGTTACTGTAAATCCCGTTAATAAACTGTTCAGAATCCGCGATCGCAATCTTTTGAGCATCCGTGATCCGCGTCTGCATTCCCTCAGACAAATCACTCAATTGCTGTTGAGCTTCGACACTGCCTTGGGTGATCCCTGTAGTGGGCGCTAGAGGCATCCCGCCAATTTGTTTTGCTAATCCAGCACCATATCTGTAACGTGACCCTTCTTTACCCGAAGCGTAGCGCATCCATCCGCTGATCGCTTTCTGGATCGCAGCATCAGAAGCCGTAGGATTTCTAAAGACTGCTAACGATTGAGGCGAATCAACCGCTAAATCTCTCAACGAAAAAGCTAACTGTCCAGCGAAGTCTGAAGGAAGTCTGCCCCCTGCTGCTGCGATTCTATCGCTTGACCATTGCCCGATGCCTCTGTAAGTGCCGTCGTCCGCAGCTTCCCAACCTGCCCCTCCGCTTTCTTGCATAAAGTTACCGATCAAGTAAGCCGCGGCTTTTGGGCTAATACCTTGAGAAGTGTAATACTGTAACGCTTGATTCGCACGTTTCGGATCGAAACCAAAGGTATTACTGAATCCTCTACTGCTTGATTGTGCTGTACGCTGTTGTACCTGTTGAGTGATCTGTCTGCCGTCTGTGAACTGTAGCTCTGTTGCACCTGATCTTCGTAAAGCTTCTTGGAAAGCCTTAAAATCGGCTTCACTCTTAAAGACAATGCAACCCTCTGATCCTGGTTTAGAACTGCGATCGCCGTCAAAGTGGAGTCCTAATTGACTGCGCTGTGTACTGAATTTAGGATCAATCGGAATGAAATCAGATCGCATCCCTGGGATATCTCTAGCGTCTTGTGCAGATCCAATCGCATACCGTCCGTACTCTAGTGGAGACTTGGAACCCGCAACAGTACCGCCACCACCCGTAAAATTATTTTGTTTTGATGCACTGCCAGAGTTCACATTCGACTGACTTAAGACGTTTCCATTCGCATCAATCACGCGAATCGAAAGATTTTCTAATCCCGCGCTGTCTTTCGATCTTGTTCTCGTGAGTTCAACCCTCGCACCCGCGTTTGATAAAGTCGATTGACTTGCTTGCGTTTGAACACCTCCAACGTTAGCGAAAACGCCTCTGTCGATCGATTGTTCTAGCAATCGACCTAAAGCAACTTCAGCCGCGCCGCCTCCGCTTGCACCTTTGGCAAAAACATTAAGCGTGACGTGTGGAGCCGTAGCGCTGCCTGTTTCACCTTGAGTACCAAGCGTTTGCCCACGTCCGATGATTTGCCCTTCTTTTACACCGATGCTGTCTAAGTGTCCGTAGGCAACATCGCTTTCAATCCCTGTTTGTGGGTTTAGAACTCTGATGTAAACCTGATTACCAAAGCCCCGCTGACCTCCCATGCCGTACTTAGCGCTATTCCTGCGGATTTCGACAACCCTACCACCTGCTAACGCTGCAACAGGAGCGCCTACCCCTCTTGAATCTCCCCCGTCCCAAACCCCGTAATCGAAACCGTACCCCGCGCCATCAGGATCATTCCTACCTGTCACTTTTAAGCTACCAGGGATTCTGCTACCTACCGCCATTTGTGATGTAGCACCCACACCAGCACTAACAACAGCACCATCAGGTAATGTCTGACTTAGTTCTGAACCTTGTCTTAAACTGTCATCTAACCCATATAAACGCTGTTGGATTTGGCGATTCGCTTCGATTTGGTTCTTGCTCTGCTCAGTCATCATCTCGAAGATCGACATAATGCCGTCTGCGAACTCATCTACAAAAGTCGAATAAAATCCTGTGAATGCTCCTTTGATTTTGGTACGCATTCCGAGCAGTTTCGTATCGAGATCCATCGCTTTCAAATCAAGCGCTAAAGCTTCTGAACTGCGTTTGATACTTCTGAAGAATTCATCGACTGATTTGCTTAAGTCTTGAATCTGACGAGCGCTTTCAACTTTCGCTTGTGCAATTTGTTGCTCACCTTGCGCGATTTGATCCTTTAGCGTCAAGTATTCAGAATAACTGTTGAGAATTTTCTTTTCGCGTTCTCCCTGAGCGTTTTCTGCTAGAGTTTTTAGCTGAGACTGCCGAGTATCTTTCGTTACTCCAAAATTTGAAAACACTTGAGCCGCATTCTGAGCATTCAACTCTGCTGCTTTTTGCAATAGTTCAGTTTGTCTAGCTGCTTGCTGCTGGATTGCAATATCATTCTGCATCCGTCGCACTTGACTGTCTGTTGACCCTCGCGATTGATTGCCTACGATTTCATTGTTATAGACATTCGTTTGAGCATCCGCGCCGCTCACTTCAATTTGCTTTTGGGCATCCGCTGAAATATCAGAAATCTTTTGCCAAGCTTTCTCGAATGCAGACAGTTTGCTTAAGCTATCGCGCAAGCTTAAGTTTAAAGCGTCCTGATTCTGTTTAGCTTGATTCAAACGATTCGTGTACTGCCCCATTTTTTGGTTGTACTGATCTTGAGTGATCTCGCCATTCTGCATTTTCTCGCGTAACCCATCGATCGCTTTTTGAGCGTCTTCAACTGCTTGTGCTGTTGCTTGCTGTACCTGTGCGATAGGTTCTAGGACAGTTGAACGTCTACGGTTAAGCGATTCTTCCTGTGCTTTTAATTGCTCTAACTGAGGATCTTTAATCGCAGGATCAGCAGATGTCGCAACCACACCTCTACGCTTTGCTTGAATTTCTTCGATCTGTCTATCAATATCAACGAGTTCTTTTAGTTGTGAAGTTCTACCTGATAACTGATCTCGAACCGCGTTAGATGCACCATCCATTCGTTTGAGATGATCGTCCATCGCTTTAATCGAATCGCGATTATCTTTCTCAGCACGATTAGGGAGAATGTACGTTAGTGGGTTGTACGTTCCAATGTTAAAAGCTTTATCCCAGAACGTTTTAGGTCGATTATTCTCAGCCGCTCTTAAATTGTCCTTGCCGAGAAAACCGAAAATAGAATCTTCTAACCAACTTCTACCTTTGACATCAGAAGCGGTCTTAGGCAACTTGCTAAAGAAATCTGCTTGCTTACCTTGTGATCTAGCTAATGCTTCCTCATATTTCTTGAGAGATTTATCGGCTGAATCAGCAAACTCTCGAAACTGTCCACCACCATCGCTTAGCGCTGTACCGAGTAGTTTGAACGTTTCGATCGCTGCTGTGATTAAAACAAATCGCTGTAACATCGGAAGCAATCCACCCATGTTTGCGATTAACGTTTTCACTTGAGTTGAAACAAACGCTAGAGCAGTAGACAATAAACCGCTACTACTGATTAATCCTTGGAACCCGAATGATGCTGCTGTTGCCGTGACTGCTGTTAAAAGCTGTAACAAACCGTTAATATTTTCCGCTAACAGGTTGATCGCTTTCGATGCGATTTCAGCACTAACACTCATCGCAGGTAAAAACTTTTGACCAGTACGAGCGCTTAATTCTTCTTGAGCATTCCCTAGACGATTAAAACTTGCTTGGGGACTTCGAGAAGCTTCATTTGCACCTCCCGCAAGTTCAGCTTGCATCTGTTGAGAAACCTTGACCGCAAATCGATTCGAGTCAAGACCCCCACTAATCATCCGATTTAACTCAGGGACGCTTACGCCATAAGCTCTAGCTGCCGTTTGAATAAATCCTGGTAAAGATTCTGAGATTTGACCTCTAACTTCTTCTTGAGAAACTTTACCCTTGGCAAGTAACTGAGAAAAGCCTGTGTTTACAAGTCTCTGACGTTCATTCGATAAACCGTTTGCACTACCAGCGATAGACACCGCTTCTGCAATCTGTTGCGTTTGGAACCCTTCTAGCTGAGTATCTTTCGTAGATGCTGAGAATTGAGCGTAGGCTTGCGCTGTCTCTCGGAAGCTCACACCTAATCGATCTGATTGTTCACGTAGTTCATCTAGTTTTGAATTCCCTTTCTCGCTCGAACCTTCGATATTCTTGAATCTGCGTTCTAACGAATCAAGCTCTAGCGCTGCTTTTGTAGTTTCACGTGCGAGATTTCCAAGGAAAGCAAAAATCATCCCGCTTGCGCCTAATCCCGCGATCGCAAGCGTAGCGTTCTTAATATTCTTAATGAATCCTCCTAAGAACGTTTCAGGATTTAGATTTGCATCGATTACACGTTTGATTCTGCCTGTGACGGTTTCAGCAGATTTACCCATGTTATCAAGTGAAAAATTCACCTGCTGATAAGCTTTATCGTACTGATTGTGGATACCTGTTTCAGCTTCGTCATAAGCGTTTTGGTTTAGCTGAGTCCTGAACATCAGGACATCAGGATCAACAGGTTTACGCCGTAAGACAAAGTTTTTAGCTTGATCGAATAATCGTTGAATATCTTCAAAAGCGTACATCGATTGATCATCGCTTTCAGGTTGTCCTAAGTTTTGTCGTAAGGCTAACCGCTGTGCTGTGTTGCGTTTGCTTGAGAGTTGTCCTTTCAGTCCTTGCAGTTTGCCACCTAACTTACTGGCAAAATCAGCGTCGATTCCTTCACTTTTTAAGCCAGAAACAATTGCATCGATTTCAGACTGAGCAGCGTTAACCGCACGGACAAATAAATCGAGATCTTTCGATGCTTGCTTGCCTCCGTTTGCAATTGATTCTTTCAATCGTTTGTACGATTGCACAAAGTAATCAGAAGTTGCTTTCACTTTGTTCAAGGC
>JACCDR011495376.1_pt1 | contig 11805 bp, 10 predicted proteins | sample 7446431 | NCBI WGS metagenome assembly JACCDR01 (sample SAMN15323443, study PRJNA562643) | freshwater metagenome | isolation source: river surface water | place: USA:Blue River Watershed | collected 2017-08-17
AGATTCTGCAGTTTTTTGCATCTTCAATAATATGCGCAACACCACCTTTCAAAATGCGACGAATCACACGCGCATCATTGCCACCTTGGGTACCAGTAAAAATTGCACCATCAAGAAAAAACCATTCGTTGTCAGTTAGTGGAAAATCTAACCCTCCGTATTGACTTCCAAGCGGCCAGTCAGGGTCGCCCTCATTAATCAACAATGTAGTTGTTTCGCCAGTTATGCCATTCTGGATTTCAGCATGCAATTTAACTTGGCAGCCGCTGCCATCATTAATATCGTTAACTGAGTTAAAACGGTCATTTTTAAGCTGATTGTATCCAGTGTAATCAACACCGCTTAAGCGCAACCTGACTTTTGTCCAATGCCCGAAATATGCCCAAGTACTCTCTGGCATTGCATCAAATAAATAACGCAAGCATGAGTTGTAATTGGAAGAATTTTGCGTTGAATATAAAACTTTTTTGCGCGCACTGTCTTGCTCAACAACAAATGGATTACCCGCAGTCTGATCAAAAATGATTCCGCCTGAATTAGCGGGCAACCCACCTATAGAGGTCGCATCAATCAATAAATCAGAAAACGCCGATGCAACAGGGTTAGTCCCAAAACTACCCACTATCGTAAAATCAGAGCCATCGGAATTCGCAGGCATATCACCAGCCGGATACGCGGATCGACGGCTCCCGTCGTAATTAGCAGCCAACAGAGGGCGCTGATTTGTTTGCGGCATAATTAAAAACTCCAATGACAGAATAAAAAAACCCGCCGAAGCGGGTTTATATAAACGTGTTACAAAAAATTATTTTACGGTTCAAATTGCCACGCTATCCCATTCAAATCTTCGATTGACTCAGCAGCATCAATGCTTTCTCGAATTACACGTGAATATGCATAAATATCATTAGTTCGCTGGGCAAGTGCGATACCAAGAGAAATAACCTGCACCTTAGTAAGTGTAAGCGTTGAATTATTGGCAAGCGTCCAATCTATCGTCCATTCGGCAGGTGCCAAGGTAGCAAGCTGCACTGCGCCGGAAATACGCTGCTGACTAACAAAATCAGCATCATATAAATTTCCATCAAATAAAAGCGGCTGCACTTCAGAAAGTGAGCGCAATTTTTTAATGTTTTCCCAGTGCAAAAGCTTTTCATTTTCTAAAGTACTTTCCCAATAACCCGTTAAATAATCTTCAGTCGTACCCTCAAGCAGCATCCACCTTAATTCTTGCGCTGGGCTTGTTTTTGGCTCTGGCATGATGCATTGAAGCCAATCACCAGTCTCGCCGGGCACGTTTGAAGGAGCGCTAACAACAGTCGATGTTTCGTAATCCCATTGAAGATATGTCGGCATAATCACCTCAGCGCAAGTAAAGTAAATCGATTGCTTTCTGCAGTAACGATCCCCGACGACGTTTTAACACCGACACCAAGATAATACGTTCGCGCGGCTCCCGACCTGATCGATGCCGATAGCGTTGCAGATAATCGTTCCAGTTTATTTGCGGTAAAATTAACAACGTCATCTGCGCCGCCAGCGTCAGACAACCAGTTGTAAGGATACACTGCAATATTGGCAATTGTGCCCGAAGCAACACGCAGATAGGTGCTCATCTCAACATGCAAATAGTGCGCGTAATTCCCGCCACCAAGATTTTGCGTTTGCCATGACGAATGTTTACCGCCAACTATTCCGATTGATAAAACTGCTCCACCAGCAGTACGGCCAATAATGGTATTACCATTGGAAATGTTGCCCCAATTTGTAGGAAGGGATGGCGGCGAAGACGATGTGTTCGTGACCCCCTGCGCGATATAGCCCGCACCCATAGAAATACTTGTGCCGCCTACCGGCGTAACAACCCACGCCGCTGTAGGCACCGGAGATGGGATTTCAAAAAGTTTATAATAAACATTCGACGATGATGCAGTGGCCGTACATTTCAGAGCCACATCGATAAATCCAACATTTTTGCGAGTGCGTGTTGTTGCAGGCACAGTTACCGACGATAAATTTTCGTAAGATACAAACGCCCCAAAATACTGCCCATTTCCGCTTTGCTGCACAGTCGCAGGGATAACCGACGACTGGATGTAATCTTCCATCGCATTCGTTTGAATAACGGTATCAACGGTAAGCGTTCCAATTTTTGCGTCACCGATCGATGCATTTTTTAGAAATGCAGCATCCATTACAACTTTGCCGCTCTCTACCGCAAACGAGAGCGACGTGGAACCTGGTGAGTACACCGCAAATGTATCTGCCGCAATTAAAAACTGAACCGTCGATCCATTGTTGTAAAGACCAAAACCGCCAATTCTGCCAGAGCTGCTAGTTATATCGCTCACAGATGTTTTTACAGACCATTGCGCGGTGTAGCCATCGGTCACACTGGCAGTTGCTGCCATTTTTACTTCTATCGTTGAACCGGAGCCGCTGAAATTATTTAGGCGCGCGGTTAATGACGTGTAATCAATTGCAGCAGCACTTGCACTATTAGCAGCATTGGTCGCACTTGTTGCCGCTTGATTTTTATATGTCAACGCGCTGGCTGCTTCGGTGCTTGCAGTCGATGCAGACGAACTTGCTGCGCTTGCACTACTGCTAGCAGCCGATGCAGCAGTGCTGGCAGTTGACGCAGAAGTGCTCGCCGCTGATGCGTGACCACTCGCGGTATCACGTGCCGATTCTGCCGCAACTTTTGCAGTATTTGCAGCGCTCGCACTGTTTGAAGCGTTCGTTGCGCTGGTGCTTGCAGAGGATGCAGAACCAGCCGCCGCCGATGCACTACCACCAGCCGCACTTGCGCTGTTTGCCGCATTAGTCGCACTTGTTCCGGCGCTCGATGCAGAGCTAGCAGCGCTCGTTGCACTATTGCTTGCATTTGTCGCACTGGTACTTGCAGACCCTGCGCTTGTTGCTGCATTTGTTGCTGATGAGCTGGCCGCTGTTGCCGCTGTTTGTGCATCGTTTTTATAGGTTGCCGCATTTGTGGCGCTGGTACTTGCTGCGCTTGCACTACTTGCCGCCGCAGCAACGGAAGATGCAGCCGAGTCAGCCGACGCATCAGCATTTCCAGCCGCCAATTCCGCCGCTGCTTGCGCGGCTATAGCTTCACTCGCAGATGTTGCAGCGGTTACGGTATCACCATAAACAGTTTCTAAATCATCGACTTTTTTTACAAGACCAGTGACAGGATCATCGACTAAATTGATGCGCTCATTGAGATCATCAAATAAATGAGACTCACGAACCTTGCCATTAATTTTATCCAGCAAGCTTTCATGATCTAGCGTGTATTGCCCACTGTAATTTGCATCATCGCCCCACACATCTTGGGCGGCAACGCGGATATATAAATTTTGATCCGCAGGCATTTCAAAGGAAACGCTGGTTGCCTTGCTGCGATTGATAATTCTGTTTGATGCAGACGGCGTAAATGATGGCGTGGTTGAAGCCCATACAGAAACGCCATCGATATCCGTGGCAGTCGGCCAATCGTAAGATACAAAAACCGTCCCCACCGATTGCACCACCGACAAATTATCAAGCGCACCGGGTAAGGGGTTATTGACCGAGAGCTCCGCAGCCGCTGCAGATAACTTATCGTAAAGCGAGCGCGACCAGACTTTTACGGTAAACGATCGACCAAGCCCATTCGCTCTCGCTACAGACGCATGCAGCGAGTAACTATTCCCAGAAACTATTTCACTGAATTTTTCAGTTGATCCTGAATAAAAAGCAATTTTGTGTGTGATGTATTCGCTCGACCATTGCACGCGCAAATACTCACCAACAAATGTTTCACTCAATGCTAAGCCAGTTACAGCAGCAGGAATAACAAAGCTAGCATCAGAGGTATCAACATCAATGTAAACCCACTGCCCCTGCATGAGGCTTACGCCCGCGACGCGGTAACGTAGTTCGCCTACCTCAGCCGTGTGATCAAATTTGGTATCAACAATATTCCCTATACCAAGCCGCGCCCATGTAACGCCATCGTCAGAGGAAACCTCAAGCAAATAATGGTCAGAGTTTTTAGAGTTCCAATTGAGCTGCACAACAGGCGCATCAATTGATCCAGACAGAAACGCACGCAAATTACTGACTACAGGTGCAATATTAATAATGGGCGGTAAAACGCTTACTGGTGGAGTCGGTAACCCGTCAGCAGCCTCATACACTTCCGGCGCGTCAACGAATCCAGATAGCTGATAAAAACCGTTTTCCTGCGCCTTTATGCCATCGATTTTTATTCTTGCATAAAAACTGCTGCCCTCACCGCACATAAAATGCGGGCGATCAAAGCCAGCATCAAATTGCAAGCAATCACTCTCAAACTCTTCATTGATTCGCGCTTGAAAATCACCGATTACCTCGACGGGATACGCGCTAGTTGGCGAACCATCAAGGCGGCGCAAAATGATGTACGGCGAAACCAAATCAGATATTTTTTCGCTAAGCGTTAATGTGTCGATACCATCAAAGGCAATCACATCACCGCTCACCTGTTTTGAATTTTCACGCCCAACCAAGTAATGACTAACACTGACCGTATCACCATAAAATGGTAAATACCCTTCAATGCCCGTACTAAACTCAATGCGCTGGCGACGATAGAAATTGACGGCCGCCAAATACATTCCCCATTTTTGGGCAGCATTTTTATCAGTACAACCAAACAGCATGAAGTCTTTGATGTTATTTTCTTCACTGCCCGGCAAAGCACAAACAAAACTTGCTTGACGATAATCCTGCTCACGATCATAAAAATTCACGCGATAGGCATCCGGCGTTTCATCCACGATGCTGGCATAATCGATTTTAAAGCTGTCTTTAACGATATTGCTGTGCGTAAACATAAACGCGGGCACACTGGCTTGCACATCGCGCACCATGTAATAAACACCCGCGCGATCCACCGGCTTGGCCATAGCCACAGCAGCGACTTTAGTGAGCGCATCCCATACCGTGGTTTGCGTATCGAATCCGCCGTGAAACTCTATTTCGTCATCATCAAGCTGTGAGGCCAGCGCGTGCAGGCCAGCCAAATCAATATAACTATCGCCCCTGCCTCCACCATAAACCGCGTTATGCAAGATATCCGCAAAAACCCAAGCAGGGTTTGCTGTTATTTCAGGCTCAGACCAACCCGTTAACGGTGCCCATACGGGAATTTTTCCCTCACTGATTAGATTAAATTTGCTAGCACCGCGCCGCCCCAATTGCTCACTTGCACGAATTTTCAACGCAACTCGGGTTGTGGTTGTCAGCGGCAAGGTGGTTGTTAAAAAACCTTTTAATCCCACCCAGTGAATTTCTTCAGAGACTTTTTCGTTACCCGTTTTAGCAACCGTTCTAACAGGCCTTACTTCATACCGGCCTTTCGCAACCGCATAAGTAAACGTGCGACGAATGGCATCGCGTGATTCGCCGCTAAACGCCTCTGAACCCAACGTGAACCAGTCGCCAAGAGGATTGTTATCATCATCGATTTTTCGCGCTTCAAATCTGAAACCGACACGACGCCACCGAATTTTTCCCTCTGGATTTATGCGATACAAACCACTGTTCGCAACCACATCAACAGCAATTCGAGTAATTTCCTGCCCTACATCGCAAGCCACGTAACTTGCATCAGGGGGGCTATCTATATCGTAGTGCTCTTTGTAATCACCGGGATTATTTGGAGTTGGTCCAATCTCAATACTGTCAAGTTCGCTCGATACTGCCACAGCGCCGGGGTACAACGTTGACTGCTCGCCTGGTTGAATTATCTCAACTTCATAACCCTCAAAATTTACGAGCGGCGTATCCTCAAAACGCATATCGTCAACATCAATAACGCACTCGCCTTGGCGCACTTCAAATAGCTGATATAAAACCTGATCGCCGTTTGGCTCATACTCTGTGTAAGGCAATGCACCAAGGTCAGGATAAGTACGGACACGGCCATAAAACACAGGCTTTGGCGATCCTATCCGCGCACCATTTCCACGCGCAGTAATGCTGTAGGTCGGGCTTGCATCACCCGTGTCAGCGCCCTGCTGCATATCCTCCATCATTTGATCCATGTAGTACTTAACGCCCAGCACTAACGGAGTAAATAACAGCAGCACAAAGCCACCTTGCGGCAACACATGCAAGGTAATTAAATCATCTTGCGCGATAACGTGATTGTATTGGCTTGATAACATCTCAGCGCCATTCAGGCGCAATACCACCGCTTGTTCGTGCAATTTTTTTTCAAGACCGCTTACAAACAAAAACCGGGCGATTGTGTCGCCCGGTTTTGCGGTAAAAAACTCTTTGCTCGTTTCATCAAACGGCGTTGGATATAAAACAACATTACTCATATATAAACGTAATATCCCGTGACTTCAAGCTGCAACCAATGCAAGCGGCTAGGCATATCAAGCAACACACCTGCCCCGCGCCAATTATGTAAAATGCGACCACCCTCGGGCAGCAACACAAAAACACCGCAATGTGAATCGTGCTTACTATTTATGTTTCGCATAGTCACAGCACATAAATGCTGTGGCGTATCAATTCGAGTAAAGCTGCCTTTAACAGCGTGGTGCGCAAACGCATGGCCAACCATTTGCACATCATTAGCATTTATGCCCACCGAGGGAACACACACACCCAGTTCGTTGGCATATACCTCGCGCAAAAGCTCCCAGCAATTAAACCCATCGGCGACCCACGGCCTGCCCAAATACATTTCGACATTCATTAGGCAACTAATCCGGGGTTTGAATACGCGGTGTACAACTGCGCAGGGAATTGTTTATTGGCCGAATTTTTGTAGCCGATTGAAATTGATATTGTCGTTTTCGTAATGGCGATATTGCGCACCTGCTGATGAATTACACCCACAGGCGAATCCACAGAACCTGTCCGCAAGTTGTATGAATAAAAGCGCAGTGTTGCATCAATTGGCACATTCGATTGGTTGGCATTTGCAAGCAGCGCCTGCACCAATCCGCTAACGCCATCGATTTTAAAGGTCGTTACTGAATCAACCTGATCATCAATATTTGGCGGGCGTATTTCGCAGTGAGTACCCACAAATAAAACCGTATCACCTGCATCAACAGGCGCATAATCCTCAAGCGGCAAGGACAGGTCAGAATCAAAATCAACGATGCGCAATGGCGCTGAAAATGTAGGGTGCCGAAATTCCAACGCTGGCAAATGCAGCAAACTGGTATTGGCTCTCGCGTAAGCTTCTCGCTGCGCTGGGGTCATACAATCACCTGCTCATCGGTTTCCAACTGCACACTTACCATGTACAAATCAGCTTTGATTTTTTTCATTGAGGGGTAACCAACAAACCGACACAAATGCGCGTCAATACTATTTGCCGTATCGATTGACATATAAAACCAATCAGCGCCCGCATTGGCTTCATCATTAAAAAATTCCCAAAAAATTGCGGACTGAACACCCGTTAACACAAGACTAAAACTTGCATTACGCAAGATAGTATTCGTGACTCTATGCACCCGTGGGCGCCCCGATTCCATTGGCGTACGAACAACGGGCAATGATCCATCTACCGCATAATCAGTGATGATGGGCTCAGGTAAATCAACCGGCCATGAAGGAATAGGCATTAAGACCCCCTGCGCTGCAATGAATAAGTTCGCTGTAACGTTTCAGCAAGGCCAACACCGCGAGAAACCTGATCTTTTAAACGATCAACAATTTGCCCCACAACCACCTCGATGCCATTGTCGCTACGCTTAACATTAACCGGCTCAGAGGAGTGGTTATTAACAACAATATTTACATTGGCAGCCGAAGCACCGCTCTTTTCAATAAATTGCGTGAGGTCTTTATTTTGTTTTGGGCTTAAAACACGCTCACCTTTGTCGAGCAGGTAGGTCGCTTCCTTGGGCACGTTATCAAGGCCACCGTGCGCAATACCCACAGAACTAATTTCACTCACTAGGCCAGCTGTTGAAGCTGCAACCGTGGCCATTGCGCCTAGGTTTGCAGGGAATGGGTTAGCGGCAGCAAGTGCAATACCGGTATTAATTGCCATAATCGCGCGCGCGATAGAGACTGTTTTTTCCAAGGCAAACATAGCTTTATGAGCCTTGGAATTTTTGCCCGCAAACTTAGCCGTTAAATCAGCCAATGATCCAAAAAGATTTTCAGCAGCGCCCAACGCCATATCCATGCGCGCATAATCTTCAGCGGCGGCCTTATCTTTAATTTCTTTAAGGCGCGCCTGGTGCGTAGCCTCTTGATCCTCTTTTGCGGTCTGGAATTCAGCCTCCAATTCAGCGGTTAATAACCCATGTGCGCGCAAATTTTCGAGATCAGCATTAAGCTCTTCCTGATCTTTCTGGTAACGCAACTCTTCAAGCTCAACATCTAGGCCTTGAGCCATCAAGGTTTCTTCATGGATGCGCGCAAATTTATCACGCTGGATTTCTACTTCACGATCAGCCGCTTCCTGCTGGCGCTTTTCACTTTTCAATAATTCAGAAATTTCAAGTTCTTGCTGTGCACGCCACTCATCCTCTTTTTTCTTTTTAAGCGGGCTTTCAGTTTTAACTTGAGCGGGAGCGCTTGGCTCAGCAGGCATATCAAATGCCCCCTCCCAACCTTGAGCATCCAGTTCAGCGGATAAATCAGCTGATGCGCTATTCCTAATCTGCTCGATTTCAGCTTTTAGCTTATCAATATCACTTGCAATCGTATCGCGCTGATAAGCGTGATCACGCCAAAATTCTTCGCCATAAGCAATGCGAGCACGACCAACTAACGCATTTAATTCTTCTTCCTTTTTGGCGAGCTCACTAGGATCAGTCTTGTTCATCCACTCGAATAATTCTTCTAGCGCTGCTGCCGACTGAACAATACCGGGCACCATTTTCGCAATTAAGTAGCCCTTTTCTGCCAAATCAAATAAACCACTTGCAAGGCTGCGCGCTCCCTCTTGAGTTTCTGGATCATTCAAAAAACTTGCCAGTTTATTTAAATAAGGCAGAGCCTCAGAGGCCAATGCATAACCAACACCCTTGGCGCCCAAAGCTAATTTGTCGAGTTCATCATTAAATCGATTTGCAGCCTCTGCAGTTTTTTGGTCTACAACAAGACCCAAGCGCTCAGCTTCATCGGTAAGTGACTTAATGCCGTCGCGGCCATTATTTAAAAATGGGATCATTGCCGACCCACTTTTACCGAAAATATCTTGCGCAAGTGCAGATTTTTCTACCGAGTCAGGAAGGCGACTAAATGCATCGGCCAAATCAAGCAACACAGCCGAGTTACTACGCATGTTGCCTTGCGAATCGACCAGCTCTACACCGAGCATTTTAAATGCGTCAGCACCCTTGCCAACGCCATCGTAGGCGCTTGCCATGGTGGCATTTAACTTATTCAAGTAGCCGTTGAATTTTTCAGTCTCAAGGCCACTCATGCTAGATGCATAATGATATGCAGATAGGTTTTCGACAGATATGGCCAGCTTCTGCCCCTGCTCAAAAAGCGCATCAGCATTATCAATTGAGCTTTTTGTCAGCACCGCGAGACCAGTTGCCGCCGTAGCACCAGCCGCCAATAAACCAACGCCAACATTTTTAGCAATATTGCCAACACTGTCGCCCCACGTTTTACTTTGCTGCAGGGTTTTATCCATTTCCTTTTTGAACTTCGCGCCATCGGCGGTCAGCTCAGTAACCAGTGTATGAATAATTTTAGCGCTCATTAATTTAATACTCGCTTGGCAGCCAACACTTGGCGTTTAACGTAATCACTTTGCTCTTCATCACTGAGCTGAGAAAATTCATGCTCAGTTAACTCAAGGGATTCAAAACGATCAGTGAACATAAAATCACGATAGGTAGTGCCTGGTCGCAAAGCAGCACTACATTGTGCGATTTGAAACGCAGATTTACTGGCCAATTGGTCAAGGGCTTTAAATCCCCACGGCTCTTGCTCAAAATGAGCGCGCCATATTGGCATTTCGCTCGCTGGCACCATTTCACCCACAGCCCACAACGGGCAACCGAACAACACAGCAAGGCGGACTCTGAGCTGAAGCTCAGAGTCCGTTCTTAGTTTTTTTCAGCGTTCCTCAGCGCATCCGCACCAAAACCATTCAGCTTTAATGCGTTGCTGTAAATTTCGCGCAGTTGCCAACCCGCAAAAACATCGCCCAATTCTTCGCAGTCTTGATCGGAAGGCTGATAATCGAAACCATTTAAAAACTTCAACACCTGCTTACGCAGCGCGATTTCCTTATCTTCGCCGTTGCCAGCTTCCATCAGTGTTTTCATTTGATTCATCGTAAACTGATGAATCAGCAGAGGCTCAGCAATTCCACTGATTGGAACCTCAGCCGGTTCAAGCTGAACCGGCGAATTTTTTAATTGTGCGTATGAAGTAGCCATGATTAAGAAATCGTTCCCCATTGAGGTGCGCCGGATTGCTGAAAGAAGCACGTCATTTTTAATTGCGAGTTACCTTCAGGCTCTTCCATCACTCGACCACTAGGCACTAGCGTGACAGTTGCACGATCGCCAGTTGTATAATCAAAGCGGTGAGAAATTGGATTTTTTGCATCCACAAGCGCAAGGTACGCCGCATAATCTGCATTACCCGGCAGATGATTGAATGACATTTGTTTTTGGGGTGGCGTTTCCATACCAGCGATATATTCACGCACCACTTTTGAAATAGGCGTTGTTTCAACAAATTCGCCCTGTGTACCCACCTGACCCAGCGTGAGCGCATTATCAAGAAGCACCCAAACCGGTGTTTCACCACCAGTTGTGTAATACACTTTTGAACCGGCACCAAGTTTTGCAATAGTTGATAGTGGCATTGTCTGCTCCCAATTTTGTTAATAATGAACTGTGTATTTAATTTCTATTCCACTGAACCCGCGCGATGCATCATCGACGTACTCATAACCCACATAAATAATTCCACTCACAACCTCTGGCGCTATCCCATGGGGCTGAATAGCGTCAATAATTTCATCACCCTTCTCATCCAATTGATCGTCGTCTAATTGGTCTGTGGTGCGATATGCAACCACCATGGATGATTGATTCTGCAACTGAATACCTGAGTACTCAGCATCCCCCTGCGGGATAAACACATTGATAAATTCATCCTCATCACGACCATCTAAAATGCGCGACGCAAACACAGGAATCTCAAGTGATGCCGATAGCGCCGCAACAACAGAATCACGAATAATTTTTCTCTCACCGGACATATTTACTCAGCCTGTAATTCAATTCGTGCGCATAAAACTTTTCAAACGTAGTGCGAAAGCGATCCTGTGCCATGGGTAATTGAACCCGCAGCAGCGCTTCATCAATCGGTATTCGGATCACATCAACGGGGTATCTTTCGCGGCCTCTACGCTGCATTACAAACACATTACCGTTACGCTGTACGCGGTTAATGAATGCGCCCGCAAACTGCCTACCACGAACGGTAACGCCACGCTTATTTGTGCCGGTGCCCATTCGCTTGATCAGTGTTGAATTAGAAATTAATCGCGCTGCATTAATCCCGCGCGCAAATGATTTAATGTAAGTAACCGTGCGATTAGCCGTGGCTCTGTGATGAACCACACGCTTGCGAACAACTGCAACAGGCAGGTTTTCATCGGTGGCCACTTTTTTAGCAACTGAACCTGTCAGCGGCTTTGCAACTTTATTCAGCGCAGTTGATACCGCAATAGGTATTTCTTTTTTGGCAATCGCATTCAATTTTTTTTCCAATGCTTTAATTTGCATTGCCATTGAAGGGTTAGCCACGGACAAA
>JACCDR011702532.1_pt1 | contig 11805 bp, 16 predicted proteins | sample 7446431 | NCBI WGS metagenome assembly JACCDR01 (sample SAMN15323443, study PRJNA562643) | freshwater metagenome | isolation source: river surface water | place: USA:Blue River Watershed | collected 2017-08-17
CCGGTAAGGACGAGGACGCTGTCCTGTCCGAGGGTGCGTCGTCTCCCGGCGGCGGCCCGGACAGCCTGCAGCACTCGCCCGGCACGTCTGTCGGTGCCGAGCCGCCCAAGCCGGACCCGTCCGATCTCAATGATGAGACCAAGGGCGACGGCAAGGACGCCGAGCCCAAGAAGACGACCACCACTGGCCGCCGCAGTGGCGCGACCGGTAAGGGAGACGAGACCAAGTGACCACCCTCGGCCGTTACCCGCGCGTCGTCGCGGACAGCCCCGCTCTGGACTACCCCTACGCCGCGCTGCCGGGTGTGGACCAGGACACCTTCGTCCGGTCCAACATCCCTGTCTGGGCGGCAACCAGCGACCTGGCCGCGACCGGCACCGGAGTCGCGATCGGTACCCGGATCTTCCTCCGGAAGACCGACGTCGTCACCTACATCTCGTTCGTCGCGGGCAACACGGCTCTCGCTTCTGGCACCGCCGGGTGGCACGCGCTGTACGACCCGTCGGGGACGCTGCTTGCCCAGTCCGCCGCGCAGGGCTCTACCGCGTGGGCCGCGAACACCGCCCGGAAGCTGGCGCTCACCTCGCCTTACACGATCAGCGTGGACGGCTGGTACATCGTGGCCACCTCCACCACGGCTTCGACGGTGCAGACCCTCATCGGGTGCGCGCCGATCGTGACCGCGTCCGCTGCCGTGCACACCGGCAGCAAGGCTCTGGGATTCACCTTCGGGTCCGCGACCGGTGACGTGGCGCCGGCGACGACCGGCACCCAGACCGGTGTCGCGAAGTGCCCGCTGGCCATCGTCTCCTGACCTGAACAGGAGGCGGGATTGTGGCTAATCCCCAGCATGTGACCCTGGTGGCCGCGACGGTCGCCACGGTCACCCTGGACCGCGGGGCGAGCCGGGTCGAGGTGCTGAACGTGGACGGCGCTGCTGCCGTCTATTTCAGCCTCGACCGCACGGAGCCGACGGTCGCCGGGAACGGCTTTCATGTCCTCCCGGCCGCCATCGGAAGCCTGGAGGTCTCCCCAGCGGGGGCGGGTGACTCGATCTCCGTGATCAAGCTCATCAGCTCAGGAACGCCGAAGGTGTCCGTGAGGACCATCCCGTGAGCTCCCGGAGCTTCGCCGCATCCGCTTCTGGTGGCGGGGGAGGCGGCGGGACCGCCATCAAGGTAGTGCAGGCGAGCATCACCACAGGGGATGTGACCCTGCCCACCACTTCGGGCGCGTGGCAGATCGTCAACCAGATCGGCGGGTCTCCCTTCACTATCGCGATCGCCGCCACCAGCGGTGACTACGTCGACATCTCCCAACGCGGGATGCGCAGCCATGACAGCGGCAGCAGCTACCTGGACCTAGCCGTCGTGGTCAGCGGCACCATCGTCCGCTACCTCACCACGGGCAGCAGTACCCCGCCCGGGGAAGGCGACCCGGGCCTGTACCCAGCGAACGGCTTCCACACCTACCCCGGCTCTCGCGGCCTCACAACGGTGTCGGGTGACCTCGGAGGCGGCAACCTGACCATCGCGATCGTGGCCAAAGCCGCTGGCACAGGAACTCTGTTCGCCTCCGCCACCTACCCCTGGTACTGGCGTCTGATCAACTACGGCGCCCCGGCTTAGCAAGGAGCAGGGATGGCAGAGAACACCGTCTACCCGCCGGGTCCGAGCTACTTCAGCCCCACGGCGAAGGACATCGATGACGTCGTGCGCGGCGATGTCATCTACCTCGCACCCGGCATCTTCCGCCAAGTGTGGGCGGTCACCGCCTGGCATGTCGTCGGGCGGAAGCAGTTCCTCCTCAATGACGGCACGGTCCTGACCTTCGATAACCAGAACGACACGGTGCGGGTCGTCGAAGACGGCGCATGAGCCTTACGAACGCGACCCGTAGGGGGTGAGACGTGGCCGCTCTCGCATCACTGCCCGACGCGATCCGCCTCGGCTACACGCTCACACCAGGGCAGGAGGAGAGCCTTCTCTTGCGGGCGTCGGCGCGGATCCGCCGGGTGGCCGGCCATCCGATCTCGTCTACAACCTCCACGGTCCGGTACACGGTCGAGGACGGGTCGGTGACCCTGCTGTCCCCGCCCATCACGGCCGTGACGACCGTGGCGAAGCTGGCCGAGGATGGCGGGACCACGCTCACCGGGTGGCGCTGGTACGGCGGCACCCGCATCGGCAGCATCGGATGGTGGGGCCAGGTCAACGTCACCTACACCCACGGATTCACCGTGATCTCGGATGAGCTCAAAGACCTGGTGTGCTCCGTAGCCGCCCGCCTCGGAGCATCCCCAGGCGCCAGCGGCATGGAAGCCGGCGTCCGGTCGGAGAGCATCGACGACTACTCGGTCACCTACGCGGGTGAAGCGTTAAAGATCGCCGCCGACCTACTGGACGGGGAGAAGACAGCCCTGCAGCAGATCCTCGGATCCCCTCCGTCGGCGTACGTGGTGAGGGTGAAGTGAGCGTCGAATCCGTCCTCGCCGCCGGTCGTGCAGCAGCAGAGCGGCGGATGAGGGACACCTGCATCATCGAACGCAAAACCGGGCGGACGTTCAGCGAGACGACCGGCCAGTACACCGACACGTGGACGACGATCTACACAGGACGGTGTCGGTTCAAAGCTGCAGGTGGTGGCTCCGACGTCACTACCGGGGAGGGTGAACTCACCCTCCACCGTTACGGGCTCGACCTGCCGTGGAACGTCGGGCCCGTCATTCAGCGGCAGGATCGCGCCACGATGCTCACCTGCCCAGATGACGACTGGCCCATCGGTCGCCGCATGGAAGTCGTTGATGTCGGATTCTCCGGCGAGACCACAGCGCGGCGCCTCAGCATCGAGGACCGCTTCTGAAGGGGTGGCCATGGCTGACGTCGAGATCGACGCGTCCGAGCTGGCCGCAGCGCTTCGGGACCTCGACGAGATGCCCGACCGGGTGAAGCTCAACGCTCACACCGTGGTCGAGAGCTACGCTGAGAAGCTCCGTAACCAGTGGCGGGACAATGCACGCAGTACTGCGGGCAAGCACGGCAAGCACTACCCGCGGTCCATCACCGCCTCATCTACATCGGCAGGCGTTGGTGACGTGTCCTGGGAGGTAGGCCCCGAGTCGGCCCTCCCACAGGGCGGCATGGGCCCAGGATTCGAGTACGGCAGCGTCAACCAGCCACCCCACCTGGACGGCGCCCGGGCCGCCGAGGTGATCGAACCGCTGTTCAGAAGAGCGGTCGAAGACATGATTGATCGAGCCCTATGAGCCCACCATTGGACTCGCTCCCGCTCATCCAGGCACTGGTTTCGCTTATGGAGACGGCAGCGGACAACAAGTTCGACGTGTTCTTCGCCGGCGCACCCCTCCAGGTCACCCGCCCGTACGCGGTGTGTTACCCGGACATCGGCATCAAGTCGCCGTACCACCGAACTCTGGTCAACGACGGCCCTGACGAGCTGCGCCACCAGTGGACGTACGTCGGCGACGGCCCCGAGCAGGCCGCATGGGTGGCCGACAAGGGTTCGGCGGCGCTGCTCACCGTGATCCCCACGGTCGCGGGCCGCCGCGTGTGGCGAACCGTCGAAGAGAGCGTCCAGCCGATGCGCCGTGACGACACCTCAACCGGGCTGTACTACGTCACCGCCCAGTACCTCACCAGGTCAGACCCGACCTGACCCTGTTCCCGTTCAAGACCCGGCCCGCCACCGTGCGGGCTTTTTTCATGCCCGAGGAGAGCCCGTATGGCCACCTACACCGCTGAGGCGAGTTCCGTCCTTGGCACAGTGCTGACGCAGCGGTCCGCCGCGTCAGGAGACAAGATCAGCCCGGACCAGAACCTGATGCTGGTCGTCACCAATGGGTCGGGCGGGTCGATCAACCTGACGATCACCGTCCCTGGCAACAACGCCTACAGCCAGGCCAACCCCGACCCGGTCATCGCGATCGGCGCCGGAGTCACCAAGGCCATCCTGCTGCTACGGGAGTGGGCCGACCCGACCGACGGCACGATCGCTCTCACCTGGTCCGCCACCACCTCGGTCACCTACTTCGTGGTGAGGGCCTGATGGGGCGCGTCCTGGTCAAGGACCAGTACTCCGCCGAGCACTGGGTCGATGAGTCGTCGCTGAAGTACGCGCCGTGGCGGGACTGCGAGGTCATCCGCCGCGACCCCGAACCCGAACCCGAAGCCGAGGCGACGTCGGACGCGCCAGCCGCGCAGGTCGGCGCCGGTGACAAGCCTGCCCCCGAGCCCGTCGCCGCAGCCGACGACAAGCGCCGCCCAGTGGGTGAGCCCAAGGCTCCAGTCCAGCCTGCCAAGCCCGCCGAGTAGCGGCGCCTTCTACCTCGCGGCCAGCGCCGCACCTATCCAATCGTGATCCGGCGCTGCTGTCGCATGCGCCTCCAAACAAGAGGTGACTCTAAGTGTCCAAGCGGCTTACCGACGGTAACGTCAAGGCCACCTTCGTCCCCGCCATCGGCTCCATCACCGCCCCCACCGTCGCCGAGCTCACCGACGCCGGCATCGTCGCCCTGGAGACGGTTCTCCTGGACGACGGCCTGAAGATCGACTTCGACGAGGGCACCATCGCGGGTAACGTGCTCGCCTCCACCCAGGACTTCGAGTCCCCGGGCCGGTCCAAGGCGAAGATCGAGCTCACCGGGTACCGGGACAGCAGCCCCGCGCAGGACCGTATGTGGTCCGTCATGACCCGATCCACCCTCGGGTACCTCGTGGTCCGCCGCGCTGTCCTGTACTCCACGGCATACGCCGCGGGCCAAAAGGTCGAGGTGTACTCGGTGACCTGCGGCGAGCGCCGCCCGCTGGCCCCCGAGCGGGAGTCGTACGACAAGTTCATGATCACCATGTACCCGTCCGGCACCTACAACGTCGATGTCACCGTGGCGGCCTGATGACCACTTTCGCCGACATCAAGGCCAACGCCAAGCTCCCGCAGAAGACCGTCGAACTGTGCCTTCGCGGTGACCTCCAAGCCGAATACGAAGGCCTGGAGCGGGAGCTCAAGCGCGCCAGGGCGGCAGTGTCGGGGACGCTGGCGCCCAACGAGGACGTCAAGACCCTCGAAGAGATGATGGCCAACCTCCGAGACCAGATGAGCGCCAGCGTCCAGGTGTTCACCATGCGTGGCCTGTCGAAGAAGAAGTTCCGTGACCTGATCACCAAGTACCCGCCGCGTGACCAGGACCGGATGAACGGGCTTGGTCACAACGCCGAGACATTCCCGGTGCCGCTCGTCCAGGCGTGCTGCATCGATCCGGTGATGACGGTCATGGAGGTCGAGGAGCTTTGCGACGAGCTCCTGACCCAGGGGCAGTGGGACGCCTTGTTCATCACCGCGTTCCTGCTGAACAGGGACGACATTGAGGTCCCTACCTAAGGGCCCGGCTACGGGAATCCGCCGAACTCCGGCAGGAGATGACCGTAGCCAGGGCCTACGGGGTACCTCGAAGCGTGGTCCTCGGAGACGGCACCCGGTCCGTCACCACCTACGAGTACGACGACGCAACCGGGCGGCTGGTCAGATCGGTCACCGTACATGAGTCGCCGTGGACTCCCGAGGACTTCGGGTATGCGGCGGCCCACGAGCAGGAGCTTGCCGACCAGTGCCCCAGCTGTACGCAGCCACTCAGCGAGACCACCGCCATGAAAGACGGTGAACCGTTGTACAACTACGTCGCGGACCCCCCTGCCAGGTGCTACTCCTGCGATGAGCGGGTCAAGAAGGAAGAGGCTCACGGTAAGAGTGGCCAGGTCGTGAGGCCGGAGGCGCTTATCTGGACGACACGGCGCGACCCGTAGCTACGAGGGCAACTTGTCGAGTTGGTCGACGCAGAACCGGCCCATCGCGTAGGGGATCAGCGCACCGGCTTCGCGGCCGGTGACCCCAACGTCGGTGACCACCTTGATGGCGCCGACCCATGTGCCGCCGTCGGAGAAGTACCGGCAGACGGCGCGGCCGATGGCGTCGAGGTCTGCTCTCGGACGTTGCGCCAGAGTCGGAACGCCTTCACGTACGAGCTTGTAGTACTGCCCGGCGGTCAAACGAGCCGGCGGTTTTGACGTGTCCACCTGGACCTCCGTCGAGGTGGCTGCCGTTAAGGGCCGTTCAGCCGGTGTGGCGCTGCACGCCACCGTCGCTGATACGGCAAGGCAAGTCGCTGCGACCAGGCGTGGAGTCGGTAACACGTCTGTCCACCGTTCAGTAGGCGCTCTTTGACCGGTCGTGATGATCCCACGCCACCACGCGATCGATCGCGATTCCAACCCGATTCGTCATTCATGTAACGCGCGGGCGGGGTGATCAAAGTGGCCGACCGCTCCGTCTCGATCAGTCTGCGTTTGCAGGTAGCGGCGTTCCTTGCAGGTGAGCGGCAGGCCAAGGGCGCCCTAACAGACCTGGACCGCAAGCTCGCTGAGACAAGTGGTTACGCCAAGGGGTTCCGCACCAAGCTGGAAGCGGCGTTCAAGAAGCTCCCGAAGATCGAGATCGACGCTAGCAGTGCGCCAGCCGAGACGAAGTTGGCTGAGCTGCGAGCCAAGCTTGAGGTGCTGTCGGCCAAGACGGTCGGCGTCGACCTCGATGCCAGCGATGCGCTGTCCGAGATGGTTGCCCTGCACGCCGAACTGGAAACTCTCCAGGATGGCGCGTCGTTCGAGGTCCGCGCCGCCATAGGCAAGGCGATCGCCGACCTTCACGCCGTGGAAGAAGAAGTCCGGCGCCTAGCGATCCCAGCTGCCGAGACGGGCTCTGATGCCGGAGGTGCGTTCGCTCGCTCGTTCCGGTCACGCCTTGAGGCAGGCTTCCAGGCGCTCCCCAAGGCCACGATCGATGCAGATGCCACGCCGGCACAGGCGAAACTCGCCGAGCTGCGCAACCGCATGCAGGCGCTGTCGTCCAAGACCATCGGGATCGACCTCGACGCCAACGCGGCGCTGGCACAGATGCGGGCCGTGCAGTCCGAGCTCCAAAACGTCGCGCGTAGCGGCGCCACCATTGACATTCGTGCGGACGCCGCAGCCGCGTTGTCTGAGCTGGCGGCAATCGAGTCGGCCGTTTCGGCAGTCGACGGCCGGACCGCCCGGACTAGCGTCGATGCAGACGTGTCCGGCGCCCTGGCGAAAATCGCCATGGTCAGTGCTGCCCTGGCGGCGCTACCAGCGGCGGTCACGATCGGTGCAGGTATCGCTGGGCTGGGGGCCGCGTTCGGTGCCGCCGCCGCGGGAGCGGGCGGGTTCGCTGCGGTGGCCATTCCGTCCATGGGCCGGGTAACCGAAGCCGTCAAGGAGATGGACAAGGCCACCGGCTCGGCCGGTGGGGCGACGAAGAGCCTTGCCCAGTCGCAGGCCGATGCGGCATCCAAGGCCCTGCAGATGGCTCAGGCGCAGGACCGGGTCAAGGACGCCCTGGCAAAGGTCAAGGACGCACAGAGGGACGTGGCGCGGGCTCAGCGGGACCTCGGCGCGGCGCAGGCGGATGTGTCCCGCGCGATTGAGGACGCGGCTTCCCGGCACGCTGATGCGTTGCGCCGGGTGGCGGACGCCGAACGGCAGGTTGGTGACGCCCAGCGGGACGCCCTACGCGCCCAACAGGCCGTGAACGACGCCCGCAAGGAAGCCGCGCGGGACCTTGAAGACCTCGGCAACCGGCTGATCGACACCAACCTCGACCTTCGCGGGGCTCAGCTCGACCTGACCGAGGCTCAGGCTCAGCTAAACGCCACCATGAAGGACCCACGGGCCACCGAAGAGCAGAAGAAGCGGGCCCAGCTCAACTACGACCGGGCCGTACAGCGGATCAACGAACTGAAGCTGTCGATCGAGCGCCTCAACGCCGAGCAGAAGCAGGCCGACAAGGACGGCGTCGAAGGATCCAAGAAGGTCACCGACGCTAAGGACGCCTTGGCTGACGCCAACCGGCGGGTTGCCGAAGCCCAGCAGGCGGTCGTGGACGCCCAGCGGGACGTGGCCAAGGTCGACGAGGACAACGCTCGCCGGATCGCAGACGCCCAGCAGAAGGTCATCGACGCGCATGAGAAGGTCGCCGACGCGCAGCGCAAGGTCAGTGACGCGCAGCGGGACGCCATCCGGGCGGCGCAGGCCCTGAAGGTCCAGCAACTCCAGGCCAACGCCGCTATGAACCAGGCCGGTGGGGCGGCCGGCGGAGCTGCATCGAAGTTCAGCGAGCTGTCCAAGGCCGAACAGAAGATGGCTAAGGACCTGAAGAAGTTCCAGGACGGCTACAAGGAATGGCAGCAGTCCCTGGAAGGGGATGTCTTCCCTGCCATCACCGGCGGCCTGAGCCTCGTGTCGTCGATGCTCCCGAAGATCTCCCCCTTGGTGAAGTCCGCTGCGGGTGCGTTTGTCGGGCTGGAGGAAGAGGCCAAGAAGGCGCTTCGCGGGAAGTTCTGGGACGACTTCCTCAAGGACGTCAACAAGGAAATACCTGGAGCGATCACCGGGCTTGGCCACACCGCGGGCAACATTCTCACCGGAATGGCTGGCGCGTTCGACGCGGTGCTTCCGCACAGCGGTGACCTGATCGGGGCCCTTGAGAAGGGCAGCGAGAAGTTCGCCAAGTGGGGCCAGGAGCTGAAGGACTCCCCGGATTTCAAGCTGTTCGTGGAGTGGGTGAAGGCCACGGCGCCCGAAGTCGCCCACCTGATAGGCGACGTCGCGGTGTCGGCTAAGAAGATCGTCGAGGCTTTGGCTCCTTTCGGGGTGGCAAGCCTCGGTGGCCTGTCTCTCCTGGCGAAGATCACATCGGGCATGTCTCCGACGACCATCCAGGCCATCGCGACCGCGGTCGCGGCGATCTACACCGCGGTCAAGGTCGGCGGGGCAGCGAACGCGGGCCTCACGCTCCTTGGAAACCTGCGGACAAAGATGGCCGACGCCGGCACGGCAGCCGGGGGAGCGAAGGGCAAGCTGTCCACCCTGATCGGGATGGTCGGAACCGGCGGCGTCCTCGGTGCCGCCCTAGGCGCTGGTGTCACTGCTTTCGGGTTGTTCACCTCGGCGCAGGATGCGGCGAAGCGCAAGTCCGACGAGCTTCGCGTCACCCTGAACAAGACCACCGGGGCGGTCACCTCGCAGTCTCAGGAGACGGTCAAACAGTCCCTCATCGACGACGGCACCCTTGAGCGGGCCAAGAAGCTCGGGCTCAACCTCAAGGACGTCACCGACGCTGCCCTCGGCAACGAGGGGGCGATGAAGCGGGTCAACCAGGCGCTGCTCAGCTTCGCGGGCCAGGGTGACAACGCACACCCGAAGGTCAAGGCGCTCGGCGATGCCACTAAGACCCTGTCCGGAGACGCCCTGCTGCTCCAGCAGTCATTGATCGGCAGCAACGGTGCACTGGCCGACGCGAGGACGAAGCTCGAACTCGCCGAGGCGGCCAGCGGGCGGAGCCTCACGGCTCAGCGGGATCTGACCACGGCCTACGGCGAAGCCAAGAGTGCTCTGGATGGGTCCAACGGCAAGTTGGACATCAACGCCGCGATGACCGACAAGCAAAAGGATGCCGTCGCCAGGGCGAAGGCGAAGTTCGACGACCTGCTTACCGCGGTGAGGAACAACGCCGAGGCGACGTTCAAGCTCACAGGCAGGACCAGCGACTCGACAGAGGCCATTGCCAGGCAGCTTCCCAAGCTGTTCGACCTGGCCGGACACTCCAAAGCGGCGAAAGACGAGATCTACAAGCTCGCCGAGAAGTACGGCATCTCCAAGACCCAGGCCGATAAGGCGGCTGAGGGCGGCAAGAAGCTGAAGGAGGTGCTCGACAAGCTCAAGTCGCCGCCGCCGCTCAAAGTCAGCTTGGACACTGCTGAGGCGCTGAAGAAGCTGTATGACTTCCAACTCAAGCTGCTGAACATCGATACCAAACTGCCCGAGGGGATCGCGGCTCCGAAGGCCAAGGCCAAGAAGAAGGCAGACGGCGGGGTCTCTTTCGACCCGTTCGCTGCGGGCGGGATCACGTCATTCGCCGCCGGTGCTGAGAACCACGTCGCGCAGGTCGCCCCGGCCGGGGCGTGGCGGGTCTGGGCCGAGCCTGAGACGGGCGGAGAAGGGTACATCCCGCTCGCGCCCTCCAAGCGTGCCCGGTCGACCGAGATCCTCGGCATCATCGCCGATGAGTTCGGCTACCAGCTCGCGCCTAAGAAACTAGCGGTCATCGCCGCGGCGAACGGCGGGCTAGTCGCGGGATCACGAACCCCGGTGTACTCCCCAGGCGGGAGTAGCGGCGGGCTGACGGTATCCATCGACAACCTCGGTGGGCTGACGGCGTCGTTGGATGCGACCAGCGAGAGCCTGAACGAGCGCCTCGCCGGCGCGTCGGGGTTGCTGCTGTCGACCCTGGGTGACGCGGGGACGGTGACCAAGCGCATCGAAGCCGTGGGCACGTCCGCAGGCAAGGTGGCGGCCTCGACGGCGACAGGCACGGCGAAGCTGGCTGCCGAGATGAGCAAACTCACCGCAGCGATCAACAAGCTGACGGCGGCGGTGTCCAAGGCCGGGGCCGTGGCGAAGACGTCGACCACAAAGACGACGTCGACGAAGACCACGGCGAAGAAGACCACCAAGAAGACGACGACGAGGTCGGACCCCAACGACGTCACCTACGACCGGAACCCGCCGGACCCCAACGATGCCACCTACGACCGGCATCCACCCAAGCCCAAACCGAAGCCGAAACCGACCAACCAGGTCGACGGGTATTCGGGCAGCGGCGGGTCAGGGTCCATCGTGGGCACGGCGTCGTACGCGGGTTCCTCGGCCGCGCTGATGGAAATGGCCGACCGTATCGGCCAGGCGGCGGGTACGGCGTTCGGGTCGGTCATGGCCGGCTCGGCGAGCCGTAGCCTGCCGCTCAACGGCACCGGGTCTGGTGGAACACAACCCCGCCAGGACGCTGCTGCCCGCCGGTCAGCGCCGCAAATGGGCAACCCCAGCTACTACGGGGCGCCTTACTCCCAGACCGCTCGGTCCGGCTCCCTGGCGGGCCGGCTCGCCCACGAGGCCGCAGGGTCCCCGACCAAGCAGACGCCCGTGTTGCACATCGAGAACTACCACCCACCACAGAACGCCTCACCCCGGCATATCGCCGAGGAGATGTCGTTCATCGGCCGCCGCGGCTGACCCGCGGCGGCCCGCCTCTCTCCCTTCCATCCCACTTCGCATAGGGGCTCACTCCGCATGCCCGAATTCGATCCAGAAGACACCGCATGGGACCCCGCCTCGGGGCTGACCTACGCCGAGTGGCTGCAAGACAAAAGGGTCGGCGCTCCTCGACTGGGCGACTCGATCGCCGAAACCACCGAGCACGGCCACGTGATCACCCGCCACGCCGACGGCCGCCAGGACGTCACCGTCAACCTGTAGTGAAGGAGGCCTGGTGGCTCTCGACCGTGACGGCACCTTCGTCGACACCGTGCTGTCCGGATGGAACGGCGGGATCGTTCTCAACCTCGCCACGGTGTCACTGAAGTTCGCTCTCTACACCAACTCCGTGACGCCCAACTTCTCCCAGGTGGGCCCTGTCTACAACGTGGCCCCATTGAACGTGGGAGAGGTGTCCGGACCCGGCTACACCGCCGGCGGAGTGACGCTCACCCAGACGATCGCCGAGTCCGTGGTGTCTCCGGGGACGATCAAGTTCACGGCGTCGTCAGTGTCGTGGACGTCAGCGTCGTTCACCGCACACGGAGGGCTCATCTACATCACATCGATGAGCAATCGGGCGTTCCAGTTCCGCACGTTCGGTGCCGACCTGCCCGTCCAGGACGGC
>JACCDR012199750.1_pt1 | contig 11804 bp, 15 predicted proteins | sample 7446431 | NCBI WGS metagenome assembly JACCDR01 (sample SAMN15323443, study PRJNA562643) | freshwater metagenome | isolation source: river surface water | place: USA:Blue River Watershed | collected 2017-08-17
AGAGATAATATCGAGCTAAGACCTCCGCATATTAATATGCCCAGGTAAAGTGTAGAGACTATGGCGAAAGCCAGTAGGGTCGAGTGACCCGAAGCAGTAGGCACCCCACCTGTTATCACAGAGGGTGATGAGATAGTCCCAACGTCCATGGTGACATGGAGACGCACATAAAGGTGCTGGCAGAGCTTAACGACCTCTGTTGAAGGTATTGTAAGAATCAGTTAATCGCTAGCTGATGTAAAACTTATTTAACTGCGGGGAACCCCTTAGAGCTTGACAATACTAAACCCATATGGTAACATATTGGTGGCCTAGAGTAACTATCTAGGGTATAGTAAAAAGTTGTCAAGATTGGGAAATCCGCAACCAAGGCTCTACCAATCCTTTGAAATTCTAGTAAGAGGAAAATAAATGAAAGCAATACCATTCGCAACAAATTATAGAGTAGATATTGAAGGCAATGTCTATGCAAGAAAGGGTAAGATGACCCCCATCGTAACAAGACAAGGTTATCTGAGGTTAAAACTTCACTGTGATGACGGCAGTTACAAAGCTTTCCTAGTTCATCGTTTAGTTGCTCTGACTTACCTAGAAAACCCAGAAGGTAAGTCAGAAGTAAACCACATAAACGGGGTAAAGTCGGACAACCGCCTTACTAATTTAGAGTGGAACACTAGAACTGAGAACCAAAAGCACTCGCATAGAATTGGACTTAGATCAAATCACGGCGAAGGTAATCCTAGGAGTATCTTAACATCTGAGCAGGTGATTGAGATATACCACAGACTCTTTAAGGGGGAGAGGGCTTGTGATATTAAGCCAGATTATGGTGTATCTCAATCCATTATCGAAGGGATAAGGTCTAAACACTGCTGGAAAGAGTTGCTTCGAGGTTATCCAGATATACCAAAAAAGAAAAAATCAGAAGTGTTTTCTACAAACACTATAAGGTGGATTGCAAACAAACTTCAAGAGGGCGTAGGCCCAAATCAAATCCTTAAGTTATCAAGAAGTAAGTATGTCACAGAGGACTTTATTTTTAAGATAAAGAGCCGTCAGCTATTTACTCATATAACAAAGGATTACAACTGGTAGAGCAAGGCTCAACGATCAGAGTGTAAACTCGTAGGATCAAGTGATCTGAAATGGTAAGATGTGGACTGTTTGTCCCATAAGATATGATCTCAACTTCTAGCGAAAGCTAGAGATGCACATAAAGGTGCTGGCTAAGATTAACGACCTTAGTTGAAGGTATTGTAGGTGATCAAGCGCCAGGTGTCATGGGCTTATTAGCAACAGCTATGGGTCTTGAGCCTGGTAAAGAAGGAATGAAAGAACTTACCAAACGGATGAAAGAAGGTAAGATCGGTATGGAGGAATTGTTTAAATTCCTTGACCTGGCTTCCAGTAGAGCTAAATCCACAGGAGCTTATGGTTTAGCCATCAATAGTAAACAAGCTGCTGAAACACGGATGAGCAACGCCTACCAAGGCTTTGCTTTAGCTCTTGGTGGACAATATGACAGTAACCTCAAGAACATCTTTGGTGGCATAACAGCCACCTTGGATAACCTAACATCTGCTCTGAATGAAAGTCAAAAGCAACAGAAGGAGACTGGTATATTTGGGTGGAATAAGGATCTACTGGATGGTCTAACTGAAACAGTAATGATGCTTGGTGAAGTACTTGAGCTATCTGCTGAGGGATGGTGGAACCTTTATGCCAAAGTGACCAATCAACCAACCTCTAATCTTAAGACCTTCATTGCTGATAGGGAGATGGAACGCAATTACTTCCAAAGCATGGGTGTTACATCAGAGCAAGCCAAGAACGTGGTCAGAAAGAATGGTATGCCAGGTTATCAAGAGTTTGTTGAAAAGCAAGCCCTTGGTTTAGGTGCCACTAAAGCTAATGCTTGGCTGACCTCTATTGAGTACGCAGACAGAGCGGGGTTAATTGGTACAACCAAGAAAAGCCCTTATGACAATGTTATGCCGTTTATGCGTGGTCAGTTCTTATCTCACGAAGCTATGCGAGCGCTATCTGCTGTAGATGTGAAACAATACCCACAAAACGCCCCCACCAACATCGCTCCGACCTTCTACTTCACTGTACAAAACAACGATGAAGCAGAGAGCCTGTGGAAGAATGCAATGCGGGAGTTGGCCGTCCCCTTTAAATAGGAAAAACAATGAGTATTTTTTACATAGTAACTAACTCTGGTGATACATACTCATTGGATTGTACGGAGTCTTTTGAATTCGCCGAAGCGGGGTCTTTAACTGAGTTTACCATTGAATCTGGAGCCAAGGTTAGTGACCATTATGTTAACGAGAACAAGGAATTCACTTTAACAGGTATCATAACTGATCTTAAAAGCAGTAGCTCATTTAACCCACTCAGTACAGATGAATATATTGCTGGCCTTCTTGCTATTAAGGACAGTAGGGAGCCTTTTCAACTGTTTTACCGTGGAGAGAGTGAGAGGTTAGATCAATCTTTTGACAATGTTGTGTTCACAAACATACGATTCTCAAATGACAAAGACTTCGGTTACTCTAAGGGTTATTATGCTTATAAAGTAACCCTGTCCATGAAGCAGATCATCTACGCCAATAAAGCAACTATAACCGTTGCCCAAGTCCCTAAGATCAAAGATTCAACTACTGCTAAAAAGTCTTCAAATGCCTCAACAACCAACAAGTTTATCCCCGGCATCAGTAAACTTCCAAACGATAAAACGCCAACTGGTATTACAACAAGCGACCCTAAAAATAAACGCTTAGCAGAACAGTTAGCACAAAGGGCTGGAGGTAATAAATGATTGTACTACCAACCCCAAGCTCAACTTGGGCTGAGCACAGGGTATCCCTAGCCGGTAAAACATATGTGTTTGAGTTTAGGTTTAACAGCCTACAAGAACGTTGGATGGTGGATATTTACTTAGACGGTACGCCAGTAATCCTTGGTCAGATGATAGTTGAAGACTTTGAGCTTTTCTACGGCAAGCCTATAAAAAACTTCGAGCATGGTGTACTTACTGTAGTAAGAAACTTTGAAGGGAAGTCCAAGTTGTCTAGGGATAATTTTGGTATAGATAAAGAGTTTTCACTTTTATACTTAAGTAATGAAGAGTGGGAAAATGCCGGAAATTACCAATAAAGCCTACATACGAAAGTACATCCTACAGATTGGTGTAAACGAAGAAGTTAAAACCACAGTACTGGCCTCGGGTAAGAAAGACTTTGCAGATCGCAAGCAAGAGAAGACTCCAGAGTTCTACTCTGACAGGTACAAGACCAATAACATATCCAGTAATGATTTAACCACAGTTCCACTTAAGGTTGTCACTATCACAGACCCTATACAACTAGAGGCTGAAATTGTTGATCCAAAGAGTGGACAGAAGGTTAATATCAATAAATCTTCTATCCGCCTTTATAATCTCTCTGAAGAAACATATTCCCAGATTAAGACAGGTGCTAGCATCTTTTTGAGGGCTGGTTATGAGCAAGATGGGGAAGATTTACCGCATGTGTTTATCGGCCAAATAACTAAGGTAAGGAATGTCCCTGAGTACAATCACACTGTCACATACATAGAAGCGAACTCGTGTGAGATAGTTCGTAATGGTGCCTACCTGCACAAGAGCTATCCTAAATCCTCTAACCTGAAAGGTATCATTGAAGACCTTGCAACAGCTATTGCTAAGAGCGGTATTCCTATAGGGAGCATCAATACCCAGTCTATTGCTTCTAGGCTTATGGAGAAGTCTTACCCAAGTGGATACATGGTTACAGGAAGCCCCCTAGAGTCCTTGGAGAAGGTTTGTGACGATAATGGGCTTAAGGCTTATGTCACCCAGGGTAGACTTTATGTTGAGCCAAAACAGGCCCGTGGGCAGCTAGGAAAGCTTGTTATTGTAGGGGATGGACAATTCAAAGGAAAAGTTAAAGAGGCCAAGGACAAGAAGGGCGAGGAGCTAACAAGTGACCAAGACTTCAAAGACAACTTTGATCTTAAGCTTAACCTATATCTGGATGGTAATATCACCTCAGATGCAATAGTCCAAGTGACAGCTAAAGGCTATGAAGGGATGTATACAATCAAAGAAGTATCACATACCCTAAACTGGAAGAAAGGCGACTGGGACACTGACGTAACTCTCTTACTTATTGAGAATTAGTAAATTTAACCTGGAACTAAACGTGAAAGATATTTTAGAAGGGTTCCTTGAAAAACACTTACGGGATAATCTAGCTACCGGGATACCTGCTATAGTGGTTGCAAAGGATGAATACAACAGTAAGCAGTTTGTTGATGTTAAGCCCCAAATCTCAAGGGTACTTTCCACAGGACAGGTCATCTCCAACGATGAGATAACAATTTATGATGTACCCGTAATCTGGCCAGGGAGTGGGACAGCATTGTTCTCTTGCCCTGTGGAAGTTGGTCACACTGTTTGGTTATCCTTTAGTCAAAGAAACATAGAAGACTGGTTGTACACTGATGGAACTCAAGAAGTTGTTCCTGGTGATGCTCGCCACTTCTCAATGACAGATGCTGTGGCAATCCCCGGCCTATATACCGCTTTATCCAATAACCACCCATCCACTGAAAACGTAGAACTCAAATGGGATAACAAGAAAATATCCCTTAAGCCCTCTGGTGAAATTGAGATAACGAATGGTGGCGGTAAGGTAATTCTAAAAGCTAACGGTGATATTGATATTGATCCAGCCAGCACCCTTACCATTTTAGGCGATGTGCAAGTGCAAGGCACATTAACAGCTTCAGTAGACGTTGTTGGCGGGGGTAAGAGCCTCAAGGATCACGTACATGGTGGTGTTACTCCTGGTGGTGGCTCAACTGCTCCTCCAACCTAATCGGTATTCTTGATGGACATAAAACTAAACGACTCCGGGGATATTGACCTCGGAGACAACTACACAATGAAACTGTGTGACAAAGAAGAGCAGCTGGTTAAACAGCGTATCTTAATCACATTGGGCGTCAACAAAGGAAGTTATGACTTTGATATTAACTACGGTACTCCCTGGGTAGCTAATGACAATAACAAAGTAACCATTCTAGGTAAAGTCCCTAAAGTGGTGTACGACGGAGTTATTAAGCAACAGATTGCTTCTAGGGAAGGAGTTAAATCAATCAAGTCATATAGCACTGTTATTGACCCAGCAACACGGGTAGCTACTACTAAGGTTGAAGTGGAAACAATCAGTGGAGATATAGTCACTGTTTCATTATAGCTATAAACTAAGAGAATAATATGTCAGGCTTTACAAATGAAGGCTTAGTGATCCCAAGGCAACCGGAGATTGTAGAAGACCTGGTAGCTCTTGAACAGATTAATATACACCCGCTAGTCAATACAAATCCAGACACCTTCCTTGGCGAATTTAATAATGTAATTGCTAACCTATCTAGGGTTAGTTACGAGTACTTGGAGAAGGCTAATAACCAACGCAGGCTCTCTTCTGCTGAAGGACAGGCTCTTGACGAGCTAGGAATATTGAAGGGCGTCAGTAGGCTTCTAGCCTCCCCTTCTTACGTTGATGTGTTGCTGGAAGGCATAAACGATATATTCGTCCCTGCTTTCACCCTCATAGAAGATAAAGTCACAAAGCAACGCTACCTAACCCAAGCAGCTAAACGTATCCTCAACCTAAGCTGTTGTGAAGCTAAAGTAACCATTACAACATCAGCGCCTAGTACAGCGTTTACAATCACCATCGGAAGTACTGTTTTTACGCGCTCTACGCCCGGTTCTGGCGTGAATATGACCACCACCCTAGGCTTACTAGCGGGTGACATAAACACGGCTGCAATCGGCATTACAGCGTCTTCTGATGCGTCTACAATCACCCTTGTAAGCCCTACATTCACAGAGTTCTCTGTTACAACAAACTCTAGCTTCTCATTCACTACTGTCAAGTCCAAAGTACGTGCTGCTAGTCTGCTTACAGGCTCAGCTACAGCTGCTACTCCTGGTACATGGAATATTCTGGCTCCTATCCCTGGCTGGAATAAAGTAAGTCCTATCATGTCTAGCCTATCAACAGGGAGAGACAGAGAGGAAGATTCAGCTTTCAGGTTGCGTATTCGTTATACAGAGGGCGGAGGCAAAGGGACTACGCGGGCAGTAAGGCAAGCCCTTGAAGGTGTAAATGGTGTATTACACGTTAGTGTTGAGGAAAATGTCACTAACGCTACAGTAGATAGTATCCCGCCATACGCTATATATTGTGTTGTAGATGGTGGGGCAGACCAAGATATAGCCAAGGCTATCTGGGAGACGAAAGGTTGCAACACTCATATGAAGGGTCTTACAGTCATCAACTACACAGATGAAAAGGGGATTATCAGAACTATTCGTTTTGATAGACCAGTTGCCGTAGAAGTAGATGTAAGAATTACCTATGTAGACAATCCTGAAGAGCTGTATCCTGAAGACTGGGAAGCTACGGTTAAGCAAGCTGTAGCGGATTACATTAATGCCTTGGGCCTTGGATACAACCTTATCCCATCTAAACTTTATGTCCCTGTTTATACATCAATTAAAGGGTTAACTGTTACTCTTATTGAACTTAAAGAACACAGTTCCCCCACATGGGGAACAGGACAGATCGTAATAACCCCCTCTCAGTTCGCTAAGACAGTGGTAGCTAACATATTCCTTGAGGAAGATTAATGACAATAGAATTGTTAGAACGCCTCGTCTTAGATAATATCGAAGAAGGGAGGTTGCCACCTTATTGGGATGACAAGGAAGTCGTTCAAGGGCTATATAAATCTGTAACCTCTGTTTTCCAAACCTTTGTAGATTTAGTTAAAGGTGAGGTGGAAGGAACCACTATATCTAACGCTGTTGGTAAAAACTTAGATGACATTGGTTACATGTTTAATGAGGACAGGGACGGCAGAAACGATGCAGATTACAGGGCAGCCATTCTCAATAAGATGGCTGCTTTCTCTGACTCTGGTACAACAACTGATGTTCTTCGGTATGTAGATTCTACTCTTAATACCACTTACTCTGATATAACTCCTTACCCAGATACACGGTTTGGTACTCTTTGTGTTGAGGGTGCTGTTGTAACCACCCAAGACTCTCTTAACATTAACCAGAAAGTTTCCTCTGGTGCCAGAGTCCAGGTTTTGTGGGATGCTGGTGATTTGTCTTTTGTTCCTGCTTGCTTAGTTTCAGCAGCGACAGTGGATAACTTACAAGCCATTACTGACACAGGGAACCAGGATATTCAAGTTCAGCTTGAAGCTGGCTTACTAGACACTCTTGGATACACCAATGAAGAGTCTATTGTGATCTACCCTAGGGGGTTAGAGAGAGCTACATTAAGCGCCCAAGTACAACAAACTGACGTATTGCTAAACCAAGACGGTATTCCCATCTACGTAAACACTCCTTCTGGTTGGGAAGAACTACAACTGGGTTTAGGAGAAGTGGATGGTGGGAAATATCTAGCGAGTGTCCCTGTATCATTGACACCAATCTAACCAAAAAGAAAAGATAATGACATGGCTGCACCATTGAATAGCCCCTGGGCACAGACTACGCTTAATAATCTCACAGCAGAAGACCCTGGTAGGGGTACAGTATTTTATTCTAATAAAACACAACCACCTCCTGAGATTCAGCTCCAGGGGTTATTGTACAAGACCGCCTTACCTCTGCAATATATAAACTTCCAATTCGATAACATATACCAAAATATCGAATACTTGAAAGCGCCTGAAGTAGAAATTATAACTAACTCAGGGACAACCAGAACCTTTGTTCTTACGGACAGAGCCAAGCATATACGATTTACTAATGCTAGTGCTTCCACTTACACAATTAACGAGGGTATTGCTACTGTTGGTACTACAGTTCAAGTGTGGCAAGGGGCTGCTGGAGCAGTAACTCTTACTCCTGGTAGCGGTGTTACCTTCAATGTTAAAACAGGCTTTGCTGCTAAAACATCGGGCTTGAACACAAACATTTTTGCTAGAAAAGTATCCCAAGGGGTTGGTGTAGAATCTTGGGATGTGTGGGGAGATTTAGGAACGTGACAGATAACTCAATAATTGCAATAGTCGGGGTAGGAGTTACCTTCGTCTTTGGAGCATTGACGGTTATATGGAATATCTACAGCAAGGCATCAGCTACACATGCCAAGCTGGATGAAAAGATTAACACTAACACATCCGCTTGTTCTAATAAACAGCGAGAGCTACAGAGGGATATTGATCACAACAGGGAAATGATTTCTCAAGCTAGGGCTGAATTATTCCAAGCATTGATGGAACACAAAGTGGACACTATTAACAGGCAAGATGTAAATCTTCTAATGGAAGAAAAGATCAAGCCGATCAGAGATAGTGTTGAAGAAATGAAATTTGCTCAACGAGATACACACGTAACCTTGTCTAAAGTGTTACAGAGCCTAGCAAGAATCGAAGGCTCAATGGGTATCTCTGCCAAGCGGTCAGAAGACTATTAACGGGATTTGAACAGTGCCTACTACAATTGATGGTCTGACTGGCCAGACAACTACAGAAGCTGGAGACTTTATAGTTATCCAGAACACAGCGGCGAACAGAACACGTAAGATCACTTATAATGATTTTAAGAATGAGCTAGCAGCTGACATGGATGTTGTCACAAATTCAGCACTAACTTCTGCGTTGGCAGGAGTAACAGCAGCGTATCAAGCGGCTGACAACGCCTTAAAACAGCAACTATTCCCGGTTGGAACTAGGTTGGTAATGGTTGGGGTTAATGCTTTAACCAATCCAAATTCGTATCTTGGTTTTGGTACTTGGGTCAAGGAAGAGGGTTATTACTACGCTTCTCACAAGGCAGGAGATAGTGACTTTGGAACAGTTGGGGCGTTCATTGGTTCCAAAACTCACTCCCACGGCGGTTTTGCTGGTAATACTACTTTGAACGTAAACCAGATACCAAGCCACTTCCATGTAAGTACTTATCTTACTTATCGTGAACAAGGTAACGATGGTCAGTCGATAGCTTCTGGTGAGGCTTTTTACGGACAAGAAGGTACAGGACAGTTGGCATCTACCTCTGTAGGGGGTAGTCAAGCCCACAACCATACAATCTCAGCTGATTCAAACCTCCCTCCAAGCATTGTAGAAGTCTCTTGGAGACGTACTGCTTAACCCCTTGGTGATAATATGTCTTGGAAAGCGATAGCCAACACAGTTGGTAAAATAGCTCCTACGCTGGGGGGCTTATTAGCAGGCCCAGCAGGAGCCAGTATAGGAACCCTTATAGCTACCACTCTCGGGGTAGAAAACACGCCAGAAGGTGTGTCTGAGGCTCTCAGAATCAATCCTGAAGCAGCAGTTAAACTTGCTGAGATTGAGTCTAATGAGAGAGTACGTTTAAAAGAGTTATTGTTCGAGCAAGTTAAAGTTGAGATTACAGCTGAAACCCAGAACATGACTGACATCAACGCTACGATGCAGGCCGAAGGTAAGTCTGAGCATTTCTTGACTTACTCTTGGCGTCCATTGATTGGTTACTCTGTAGCTATTTCCTCTATTGGTGGTGTAGTTATTACTATAACGGCCTACATTGCAGCATTGTGTGGTAGACCAGAAGGGTTAACCAATCTTCCCATGGTGCTTGGCGCATTGGCGGGTTTGAACTTAACTTCGATGCCCGTGCTTGGTGTAGCCAGTTATTTCAGAGGGAAGGCTCAGCACGAATCTTTACTGAATAGCCCAAATATACAATTCAATAAAGGCTAAGAGAAAATAATCAAATGCCTAAGTTTACAGAATTACCACAGTTCACATCAACAAAAGATATAGACCAGCTAGACGAGATTCTTGTTCAAGAGTTATCGTCTGGGATTTCTAAAAGAGTTAACCTTGCTAGAGCAAGCAGACAAATAAAACAAGCCCCCCCCGTCTCAACATTTGGAGCAACTAGCTTACCACTAGAGGTGGAGTATGACTCTGGGGTTATTTGTGTAAACACCCCCTCCACAGGAACAACGGTTACAATAACAATTCCAGATTCTGACTTTGTAAACCCAGGTACACAGTTTCATGTGTTACAAGAGGCAGCATCTACGGTAACAGTTAATATCGTAGGGGCTAATGCTAATGTACAAATTAAAGTACCAGAACTAAAGCTGGCATCCCCCAGAGGGATTAACTCTCCCTTAACTTTATACTATAGGGGCTTTATTGCCAGTAAGCATGTATGGCACGTTTGGGGCGACTTAAAGGATGCACCATGATTATAGGTATTGTTGCTTCTAGTGGGGTACAAAGTGTCCCGAGTTTACCTCCCCTGCCTCCAGGCCCCCCAACTGGCCCGGATTATGTTAATGATATAGTAGCTTTTGGTTTAATTAGCGATGGGCTATCCTATAATCAGGTAGGGGATGCATACTCTCCTGCCCTACCAACACTCCCCGCTAAATTCTCACACACCAGAAGGAATGTCCCACGTACAGACCCTACGTTTGGTAGCGTGTCTGGTCAGTCTGGTGAATTATGGGCACATCCGGGGGATACTTGGTCTATCCAGTTTTATCATATTCAAACTGGCCCCAGCAGTGGTGATCCTATATTACTGCAACTAGAAACATTTAACAACAACGACTACAATACTCGCATCAGACTGACCGTAGAGCAACCAGCTATTGGCTCTGGGGTGGAGGGTTTCGTTGTCAAGTATGAAGAAAAATATGAAGGGGAGGTTTTTTTTTCAGGTTCCCGCAGTATTACATTTAACTCTTCCGGGATATATAGTGGTACATACAGGCACATACAAATATCAAGAGGTAGCTTCGGGCCGAGTGTTGCGTTTCGTGTTAATAACGTAGTACAACTCCCTTATATTTTTACAGGAAATTGGGTTTTACCAAAACCATCCGGGTATTCTAACTATTCGTGGTCGTCTAATATGGATGTTTACTCTGGAACCAGTAGGATAAGTGACCTAGTGATAACAAGACTTGTTGATGGCCCTGTTATACCTTCAGATTATCTAGCCAACAGGTCTGTGTTTTATTGGCCAACTTGGCCCTTGGCACTCATGAAACTAAACCTCGGCACTTATGGAATATATTCTTTCGATAACTATGAGGGTTACACCCCCGTAAACGACTCAAGTAAAATGCAAGGCAGTTCACCGGAGGGACGGGTAAGGGTTGGGGTTGGGCCTGCAAAACCTTCTGGAGCGGGGGGATTGGTTTTATCTTTACCTTACCCTGTTGGGGTAGTACCGGGCAATGGTATAAATAATGTGTCGGTTTTGGGAGATAGCTTCTCCACTGTTAGTTCTTCGCCCAACAGGTTTAAACAATATGTAACTATATTGTTCCAATTCTATGTAGAAAAGACCTCTGGACTACAGACCTCTACGACGCTATATGGTCTGTGGGATTATGTGGGGAACTATCCTATAATCTCTGTGCTGTCTGACGCCTCTGGAGTCGGCACTTGTGAAGACGGACAATTTTACTTAGACGCTTGGAATCAGTGCTGTATTATTTTTGAGCCAGGCACAGGCGAGGTTCAGGTGGCAATCAACTCTATTTGGGCACCAAAAAGAACCATAACAACCCCGTACAGGTTGATACGGGGTTATTTCTTGGGTATGGGGAATGCTACAGTCGGGGCCTCTATAAACCCATATAAAACTCACATAGGGGAGCATGTAATATTGGACGTATCCTCAATACCTGCCAATTCAGAGATACCATCTGGATTTTATCTCTAATCTTTAGTCCAAAGGCTAACCCATGCAA
>JACCDR010800347.1_pt1 | contig 11802 bp, 29 predicted proteins | sample 7446431 | NCBI WGS metagenome assembly JACCDR01 (sample SAMN15323443, study PRJNA562643) | freshwater metagenome | isolation source: river surface water | place: USA:Blue River Watershed | collected 2017-08-17
ACAGCCCCACTTCGGCACCGGCCATGATGGCGGCGGCACCTTCGAGCGGCTTGTTGCGGTACGCCGCCGGCGCGAACCTGGTGTTGCACAGCCGGTCGGCCAGCGCCTCCGCCGCAGACGCTGCCTCGGCCCACAGGATCAGCTGCTGGGTGGCGGAGTCCGTCTCGGCGGGCAGAACGATCGCGTTGCTCTGATTGTTGTTGCGCAGGGCAACAGTCATTGGATTTCCCATCTCGGTCGGGGTTCGGTTCAGTACTGGTCGAGGGTTCGCTCGACCCAGGCGGGGAGCGCGATTTCTTCAATGTCATCGGAGTAGCCGGGCCACACACCGGTCGTCTGGCATTCGGCGAACACGTCGATGGCTTCCCGGTTGATGCGGCGCCCGTATTCGATGGCCCGCTCGTCGGGTTGCCACACGTTCACCAGGTACGGCGGTGTCTTCTGCTGTGCGACGAAGAGAAAGGCCGAGTCGCCGTCGACGAGGCCCAGTTGGATGGCGCCGTCGAGGTAGAACGGAGCCTGCCCCGCATAGCCGTAGTCGACCAATGTCTTGGACAGGCTGGCGTTGTCGACCTTGGCGGCGGTTTTGTAGTCGACGATCATCGGCCTGCCTGGGCCCTTGTTCCGCAGCCAGTCGATCATCGACCGTCGCCAGATCCCTGCGTCAGGGTCGACCCAGAACATGGCCTGCTCCGCCGTTCCGGTGCCAGGGGCGAGGAGTTTCGACGCCAGGGGGTGCGCCCGCAACGCGGCGGCCATGTCGACAACGACCTGGTAGTCCTTTGCCAGGAGTGGGATCTTCCCTTCGGCGTACGCCAGCGCCTTCTGCGTCTGCGCGTCGGCGGTCCGCCAGTCGTCGTGCTTGACAACCACAATCTCCGGGCCGACGCCCAACACCTTCTGGTGGGCGGCGTGGCCGAAGTCGAACGTCTTCTTGTGCGGCTGCCCGTGATCGCGCTCGTAGCGGTAGATGGCGGGGCACGACGGCGGCAGAAGCTTCTTCACCCCCGACGACGACAGGCTGCCCTCCGGCACAGGATCGGCGTGGTACCGCTCGGCGGTCAGGTCGTAGATGCCCGGCTCCGTCACAACGACAGCCGGTTCGGCGACGGCGGTCACCGCTGGCCCCGCATCGTCTCGTCGGCCCGCGCCCGGTCGATGACACGGTTCGCCCGGTCGACCCAACGCAGTACCGGAATCGTGACCAGGGACGCGACGACGGCCACGGCCAGTAGCCAGTCAGCCCACGTCACGGTGTCACCGCCCGCAGGTCGTACATGTCCGCATACCAGTCGCGGACCGACTCCAACGTCTGACCGGGCAACAACTCGTGCTCGGGCTTCACCACCCGCAACAGCTCGCCCCGGTCACCGACCTCGACAACACTCCTGCCGGGACAGCCGTTCAACGTGTCGTGACGGATCCACACCTTGTGCATCACGCCACCTCTAGGATCGCCGCGATCTGCCGGGCCCACACGTCAACCTCGGCCAGAAACTCCCCGACCGGCTCTTCGGGCAGCAGCATCGGCGGCGCTGTCGCGGTCGGTTTCAACACGACGAAGCCGACGTCATCGTCGGCCCCGGGCCGGACCTGCACCTCGCCGTCGACAGCGAGCCCGTCGACCCCGGCAGCCAGCAGCCAGAACGGGAACCAGCGTTCGGCCAACGTCAACCCGGTGACGTGGACCAGCACCGCCACCTCGGCGGCCCGATCCCCGCGCCACCCCAACGTCACCGGGTACACCCGCTGCCCGACGAGGGTGTTCGTGGAGTGGGCGAGGTCGTAGCGGCGCCTCACAACACCCACCCCGTCGGAAGAATCCGCGCAATCGCCCCGTCGACGTCGACCTGCTCACGGCCCTGCCGCACCACCCGGAACGTCGCCTTCAGAAAGCTCTGCACAAGGTTGCGGGACAGGACGAAAACGAACCGGCCCCCCGGTGTCTCGAACTTCACCACCACATCCCGACCATCGGGGCGAATGTGAACATCGCCTTCGCCGGACGGGGCGGCACAGCCTGCGGCGACAACGTCGCGGGCCACCGCCCACGCCGGCCGATCGTCATAGTCGTTGCCGAGGAGAAACCACACCGCCCACGGGTCGGACTTGCAATAGACCAGGTCGACTCGCAAGTCACCGTGGTCACGGGCGTCGAGGGTGTTTTGCCGGATGACCGCCTTGGCGAACACGGTCACGTCGGGAAAGAGCGGCGAGTTCATCGTGCACGTCCCGGCCACGTCGCAGCGACGGTGGCGACGGCCCATGCCATGCGGGCCGCGGCGATGTCGGGGTGGTCACCGAACTCGAACGCCACGTTCCCGGCGCAGCCACGCACCCCGAAGGCACGGACCGCGCCCTGTACGGCGTCGGCGACCTCGGCGGCGGTCAGGGGTTCGGACGGTTGACGGTCGGACGCGAACAGGGCCTCCGCCCTCGCGTCGGCAACGCTGATGGTCATGGCTGGTCTCCGAAGCAGCGGGGGCAGGGTGTGCCCTGGGGTGGGTTGGTGGGCTGGTCGACGCGGAGCCAAATCCCGCAGGCGGTCGCGACGTCGATGGGGTTGGGGTCGTGGTCGACGTCGGCGATCGTGACGACAAGGTTTGGGGCGGGCAGGCCCGCGAGTTCGGCGGTCACAACGCACCGGCCACGTTGACCACGACGAACACGACCGCGGCGACCGCGGCAACGACGAGAGCGGCGACCAGGTACCACTTCTCCAACCGACGGGCGTCCTTGGGCGCCATCGGCGGCTCGACGACCACGTTCGGCGTCGGGGTGTACGGCCGTGGCGGCGGCAACGCCTGAACCTTGCGGGTCGGGTCCGCGTCGACCGACGGGCCGGCCAGCGGCCACACCACCGGCTTGTTCGCATCCGCCTTCAGGTGCGGGCCGCCGTTACGCGGACGGTTCTCCGCGCCGTGCCGCGGCTGGTAGCCGACCAGCGGCACCTCCCGCGTCGGCCCCAAATGCCGCGGGCCGTGGCCGTTCGCGTTCGTCGTGTCAGTCATCGGTGCAGTCCCCCATGAGGTCGAGCAGGTGTTCAGCGGTGATGTGGGCGGAGACGCAGTCGGCGTCGCCGCAATGCGGTGCGCTCCAAGGGATGCGGGTGCCGCAGGGGCAGAAGTTCCACTGCTGGAAGCGGCGCTGCTGCTCCGCGGGCCAGTCAGCGGCCGGATGCGGCTGGGTCGGGATCGAGGCAGTCACGCGGCACCACCCGAGGTCGGGGCACCGCGGCGGCGGGCACGCTCCACGGCCAGGTCCGCAACCGGGGCCACACCACGGATCGGACCCAGCGGCTTCCGACGCTGCCCCTGCCCGGCACGAATCTCGGCCGCGGCCTCGACGCCGGCACGGCGCCACGCCTCACCTGTCGCAGCCCGGATCCGCTGCTGCTCCGCCGTCAACGGCTGCGCCAACCGGTGCGACACCTGCTCCCGCAAGGCGGCCTCTTCGCGGCGCATCTCGACATAGGCGTCGTACCGCTGCTGTTCTGACAGGTGCTCTACCGCATCCTTGCGGGCCTTGTGGAACGGCACGTTGTACTGGCCCGTCGACCGGCAGTACGAGCCGCGCGGCGCCAGACAGCGGGTGCAGCCGACCGTCATCGGGGCCGCGGCGACCGCACTCGACCGGATGTACTCGACGGTGATCACGACGCCACCGCCTGACGCTGCTCGGCGGCCAGCCGGCGACCAAACGCCGTGTCACGGCCGTCATCGGTGTCACGACGCCACCACGTCTCCTCGGCGGAGCGGTAGGCGCGAACGCGGTCGAAGCTTTCACTTGCGGGAGCGGCAGATTCGGCGCACAAGTCTTCGGTCTGACGCCGGCTGGTGGCTGGGTCGGCGGGGTTCGTGGGATCATTCATGGTCGAGACCTCCTGTTCAGGTCTTGAGGTGGATCAGGTCGGAAGCCCTGTACCGGTCGCATCGGTGCGGGGCTTCGCCGCGTTCAGGACGCGGCGGCCAGCGGCCTTGTCGAGGAACTGGCGTAGGCGACGTAGGCGGACTCCGGGATGCGGAGCTTCAGGTGCTTGCCGATACCGATGTTCTTGTAGCCGAGTTCCCGGTTGCGGATCAGCCGACGGACGTGATCCTCGGAACAGCGCATCTTGCGGGCGACCTCGGCGACCGTAAACAGGTCTTCGGCCTCGCCTCGCTTTGTGGCGGCCTTCGGGTTGACCCGGGGTTCGGCCGCCTCGAACAGGTCGTCGTAGGTGGCGTTCGGGAACGCGGCGAGGACGTGTTCGACGGTCCTCGGGGTGGCCTGGAAGCGGCGGTCGCTCTTGGTGAGCCGCCAGAACGTGACGTAGTTGACGTTGAGGAATTCAGCCATCCGTGGGCGGGTGACGTCGGCGCCGAGCTGGTCCTCCAGGAGGGGGCGGAGGTGCTCCCACTTCAGGTAGCTCCCGGCGGGGATTTCTCTTGCAGCCATGAAAGAAATGTAAGACGCCCGGTCCCGGGACCGCAAGGATTTGGTCAGACTCGTTCGGTTGCAGTTTCGGGAGCGGCAGGAGTTGGCCCATACTTCGGGGCATGACCCCGCTAACGAATGTCGATCAATCCTCAGGTCCGTTGACCGCAGGGGACCGAGGTGAACTCCCGCGCCAGCGTGTCGTAACCACTGCCACCAGCGGAAAGCCCGCCCACCAGGTAGATTTCATGCCCGTGAGAAGGCCGAAAGAACCGACGCGGCTAGGGCGGTACATCGTATCGAGGATGCGTGATGTCGGCATGACCAAACAGGTCGACCTCGTCCGCGCCAGCGGCACCGATCCCGCAACCGGCAGGCCCCGCATCTCCGAGTCGACCGTCAGCCGCCTCATCCTCAGCGAGGAGTACATCCCCAACCGGGACACCATCGTCGCCCTCGCCGAAGCTCTCCGCGTCGACCCCAAAGCGCTCCTGCTGTTCATCTTCGAACTCGGCGATACCCCCGCCGACCGGCAGCCCTTGCACCCACGGGCGGCAGAAGTCGACCGGCTCCTCGGCGCCGCCTCCCGCCTGTCCGACGACGACAAGGCCTTCTACGACACCATGATCGGCCGACTCATCGAGCCCGTCGCCAAGACAGCCGGCCGCAGACGCGCCGGCTGACCAACCTCGCCCCCCGGACGACCCGTCCCAACAGGCCCGTCCCTCAAACGAGGGACCCGCCACCCCGCCGATCTTTCAATTTCATGAACGACTGTGGAACACGTCGATAAGGTCGTGAATGTCGCATTCGAACCGGGGGTCAGTCGGGGACAACGCGCAGCCCCACCCTGCGCCCAAACCGAAGGAGCACCACCCATGACCCCCGGCAGAATCGCCCTACTCGCCCTCGCCTGCGTATCCAGCGGCGCCCTCACCGCCGGCTACATCTTCGACGCCGGCGCCGAGGACCACGTCATGCCCCACCCGCTCGCCATGTTCCTGTGGCTCTGCTCCATCGTCGCCTGGAACGGTTTCATCGGCGCCCACATCTGCGCCGCCCTCGTCGAACACATGGACGTCCGCCTCGTTAAACTCCTCGCCGCCATCCGCGGCCTCGACGGCGAAGCCGACAGCAAGCGCATCGACGACCTCCTCGCCGCCCAGCGCGACATGGACATCCCCCCACCCACGCAGCGCCGCCCCCGCCCCCACTCCGTCGCCCTCGTGGACCGGCGCGGCAACTGATGCTGGGATAGACGACCGTGGCGTACATCCGACGACTCCCATCCGGGCGATGGCAGGCCACCATCCGCGGCCCCGACGGGAAGAAACACACAAAGACCGACCCGTTCCAGAAGGTCGTCGCCGACTGGGCCAAGGACGAAGAGGCCCGCATCGCCCGCGGCCGGTGGCGGGACCCCCGCGCCGGGCAGAAACTCGTCACCGCCTGGGCCGACGAATGGTTCGCATCCCGCGTCGTCGAGGACGAGACGCGGCGCGGTGACAGGGGAGTGCTCGACAACCACGTTCTCCCGTACTGGCAGGGGATGCGGCTCAACACCACGACCCGCCACGACGTGCAGACCTGGGTGCGGCAGCTACAGAAGGACGGCCGTGGCCCGCAGGTCATCCGCCGCGCCTACAACCTGCTCACCAAACTGTTCGGCGACGCCGTCCTCGCCGACCTCATCGCCGAAACCCCCTGCCGAAAAATCGACCGGCCGGCGACCCCGCCGAAACTCCCGGCGTGGTTCACCCGCGACCAGATCGACCGGATCCGCGCCGAACTCGAACAGCCGTCCGACCCGTCCGCCGGCCGCCGGAGCGGCGGGTCGTTCAAGGGCCATTCGGTGATGACGGAACTGATGGTGATGGTGGGGCTGCGGTGGGGGGAGGCGGCCGCCCTGTGCGGCGCACCCCGCGACGACGGGAACCCGGTCGACTGGCTGCGGGGGAGGGCGCGGGTCGACGGGGCGTTGACCCAGACGGGGAAGTGGAAGCCGTACCCGAAATCGGCGAAGTCGCGGCGGGAGGTTCCGATCCCGCCGCATGTGCTGCAGCTGATGGCGCCGCTGCTGGAGGGCCGCGACCGGGACTCGTACATCTTCGTGACGGGCCGGGGTGGGAAGCCGTTGTCGGGGGCGAACTGGCGGGTCGTCTGGTACGGGGCGATCGACCGGGCCAACGCGCAGGGGGCGCGGCAGCGGCCGAAGTTGGCGCCGATCCCGCGGTTGGATCCGCATGACTGCAGGCATACGTGTGCGTCGTGGCTGGTGCAGGAGGGTGTGCCTCTGTACGACGTGCAGGCACTCCTCGGCCATGAGAGCCACAGCACCACGGCTCGGTACAGTCACCTTTCACCCGATAAGCACCAGGCGATTGGGAACGCATGGAAAGCGCTGGTGGCGCACGAGTGGCGCACGGCCGGTGAAAGAAGCGTTGAAAAGGACACGTGACCTGCGCCTACTCTTTCAACATTTCTTCCCGATGACCCACCATGTCGAGTGTGTAGGTTTGCTGGTCAGGGCCTAGATGGGTGCCTCTGACCAGCCATTCCTTTCAGATATTTCACCGCAGGTCATCCGGCTGGACCGCATACGATCAAGGCGTCGTGGCGCACGAGTGGCGCACGCGGCGCACGGCGCACGCCACCACCCCAACCCGCCGCAGAGATCACCCCGCCATGTGGGGGACACCACGCATACCCGGCCACGACCGTAGGGACAAAAATGAAGACCGCCCCCGTCGCGAACCGAGGGTCAGTCAGTCCACAGCGACGGGGGCGGCAAGCCGCGATCCTCCCAAACCTGAGGCCTGCGCGGCTCCCAACATGCGCGCCTAAGTTCGATCCAACCCGTTCGAGGGACCTTCATCGGCTGACACACCAGACGAATCCCGCCTGGCGGTTGCCCGAATAACGAACCACCGCTTGCCCTGCTCCGACCGGACCACACCCCGATCCTTCAAGATCGCAAGGGCGGTCCGCAACGTCGTGTTTCCCACCCCGAACTCGGCGCGCATCTGCGCCATCGTCTCCATCCGCCCGTCGGGGTCATTGCGGAAGTAGTACCCGCTGTCTATCCGCCCAGCCAGCACGGCCAGGACTTCTTCATATCGGGACGCGCTCATAGGCGGCCACTCCTCGGCGTTGCTCTTGTGACACTTCGGCAACGCTTTTCTACTCCACGATCCGCTAGCTACGGCGCACCGGGTAATCAGGTCGATGTTCACCATGTGCAAAGGACGTACGCCTCTGCCCACATACGCGCCTATGTTGTTAGCCTCGCTGCGTGGGTTGCCGGGGGACACTTCGGCAAGTTGCTCTCCGGCAACTCACCCGGCGCCAGGCGCAACCCGGTTGGCGCCGGTCACCCCCTTCCGGACTTTCCCCGACCCGGCAGGAGCCCCGCGATGCCCGACGATTTACAGCCGGTCGTGGCCGGCGAAACGATCGAGGTTCCCCCGCACGCCTACTGTTTCGGCACCGCGACGCTGGTGTTGGAGGTGACGGAGGCGGGGCCGCCGTTCGTGTTCCACGATCGGGCGTGGTGGCAGGAGTTGCAGGGCCACGAGGTGTGCCGGTGCGGCCGGGATCATGTGCGGGTGGCGACGGTGCGGGTGGATGCGGTGAAGCGGGTTCCGCGGCCGAGGGTGGCGCCTTAGCCTCGGCGCTGTGAGGATTCTTCGGTCGCGGGATCGTCGGTGGCGGCTGGAGGAACACCGCGACGGTCTGCGCCTGTACGAACACAACTTCCTCGTCCTGACCCGCGCCACCCCGGACCAGGTCGTCAACCACATGCTGGACGCCGGGGCGGATCCGGAGGAGCTGGCCGAACGCTGACCGACGTGTCGGAACCCGTACGACCGGGCCGACCCGGAGCAGGTGAAGCGCCACACCGAACCGGTCGACTGCTCGTGCGGCCGGTGCCGCGGAAGGCCAGCGTGCTACATGTGCGGCGGCTCGTTCTGCTTCTGCCACGCACACTGAAGGGCCGCTCCCGTCGTGGGAGCGGCCCTCGCCGTCGGCGCAAGCTCAGGCGTGGCCGAGGGGATCGGGCACCTGCCGGATCCTGATCCGAGCCACCAGATCCAAGACCACCTGAGGGTTGTCACGGATCGCGTGGGCGATGTCGATGGCCAGCCCACAAGCCTCCCGATGAAGGTGGTCGGCGATCTCGCCGTCCTCGTTCAGGTCATCCTCCGCCACGTGTTCCGTGCCGGAGACGAGCAGGCCGATCGCGTATTCCTCGACGGTCATGCTCACAGGTCCGCCTCCTCGTCTTCGTCGGCGTCGTCGTCCTCGTCGAGGAACTCGCTGGCGTCGGGCTCCTCGACCCGCGCGGCGGCCTGCCGCAGGGCGGCGATCAGGTCGTCGTGGCGGAGTTCCTGCAGCACCTCTTCGAGCAGGTGCGTGGACAGCTTGTCGAAGCCTTTCCATTCGGCTTCGTCGGCGGTGGGGAGGCCGTTGCTGATGGCGCCGGCGATGAGGTTGGCGGCTGAGTCGAGGATGTCGTACTCCACGTAGGCCATGGTCGGGTTCTCCTTCGGGGTTCGGGCGAGCAGGTTCTTGGTCGCGGCGGCCACCTGGTCGAACCGGTGGCGCCGCTCCTTCGCGGTCAGGTCGGGGTTGTCGAGGTCGTCCCGGAGTTGGGCGACAGCGACACGGCAACCAGCGGCGGCGACGTCACCGGCGGCGGCTTCGGCCACGATGCGGGCGGCGAGGGTCACGGCGGGTCCAGGATCGCCTGCGCCGCTGCTGCCACGGCCGCTCCTGCGGCTTCACGGCGGCGGTCGGTCGGCACGTACGACGGAATTTGCCAGGTGAACTCGGAGGCGATGCCGCCGTACCTGCCTAGCCCGACGACCATCGTCAGCTCTGGCTGGCCGAGTTCGGCGAGCGTGTCGGAGATCTTTTGCGCGATCTCGTCCCGCTCGGCAGCGGAGATCCGGTACACGGCGAGGGCCTTGTACGCGGCCCGCTTCGACCGGATGTAGGACGGGATGTGGGTCATGGCTGCTCCTCGCCGTAGCCGTGGCGCAGCACGGTGCCGCCGTCGTCGAGTAGGTCCTGGGCCTCGTCGTCGTCGGCGTAGTTGACGTACATCGAAGTCGCCACGGGGTCGACGCAGACCCACGGCAGGGCGGGTTCATCCCGGACGTACTTGATGTAGACGATCACGCGGAGGGCAACGATCGAGCCTTCGGGCAGGTCGGCGGCGCGGACCTCGGCGGTCACGGCTCGATCCCTTTCCGGATGCAGACCTTCGCCGCGGCGGCGAGTTCGATCGCTTCGGCGTGGCTGATGCGGTACTGGTCGCGCAGTTGGTCGACGACCGACGGGGCGACCGCTCGGGCCTCTTCGAGTTCGAGTTCGAGGGTGAGGAGGTAGGCGGTCTGCAGGCGGTCGCGGTTGAAGGTCATGGTGCCGCGGTCCCACGGGATGGTGATCGTTCGGGTCATCGGATGCTCCAACTCGTCAGGCCCAGCGCCCGAGCCATGTCCTGCTTGTGGGTGACGTGCCAGCGTTGCCGTTCGGCAGTGGTGTCGTACTCGGCGGAGATCGCCCCGCACTGGCACAGAGCGCAGCCGACCTTGGCGCCGGTGTAGTTGCCGAGTCCGTCGTGGGCTCGGCCTTCGCGTTGGAGCCCGTGGCCTTTGACTCGCATGGTCAGTGCTCCTTCGGTGCGAGGTCGGCGAGGTTGACGGTTTCGTACAGTTCCCAGCCGCGGCCGAGGCCTTCGTCGACGTAGACGTTGATCCGGTTCAGGTCGGAGCGGAGCAGCCCGGTCCGGTAGTGCTCGGCCTGTTCCTGTACGTACCGGTAGGCGGCCGGCTTCGAGGTGTGGGTGCGGCGCGTCTCGCCGGGGTGGTGGCGGGTGGCCCATTTCTTACGCGGCGACCGGTACTGGGCCATCACGCTTCCTCCTTGATTCCGTACGCGTCCAGCACCTCGGCCGGCGCCACGGTCATGAACGCCTGCCCGTCGCTGTCGCGGGTGGCTTGCACGACCCACGTGTCGACGGTGACGCCGAGGACGGCGGCGAAGCCGAGGTGGGGGTGGAACGGCCGGTCCCAGGTGTGGCCGTCGAACCAGAACAGGGCGTCGGTCATGAGGCACCGACCGAGCGCAGCACGACACGGGCGAGGTGCTCGTACTCGGCGACCGTCATGTTCGCGGCGTGGAGGGGTGAGTTGGGGCGGCTGGCGGTGTCGGCGGCCAGGGCGCGGGCGGCGTGGATGATGACGGCGTCCTGGGTCAGGGCGTTGATGGCGATCGCAACGTCTTCGCCGAAGCCGTCGTCGAGGGTCAGGCCAGAGGTTGGCGGCAGCCCGTGGCGGGCACGGATGGCGTTGCCGATGGCGTCGATCGGGTTGGTCATCAGATCTCCTCGATGGTCGTGATCTTCCCCGCGCGTAGCGTTGCCGTACTGGCGGTGCCGACGGTCATGTGGATGCGGGCGTTGGGGATGGTCAGGATCACGTCGGGCGTCTGGACCTTGGCGTCCAGGAGTTCCTGGACGTAGGCATGGGTGGCGCCGTCGACGATGAACGCCCGAACACCGAGGCCGTGGGGTTGGCCGTTGCCGAAACGGATCAGGATGCGCATCAGGCATCCCTCCTCGGCCCCGGCAGAAGCGCCGGCATCTCGCCCTCGGCGTAGGCCCGCTCCAACTGCGGCGCGAGAAACTGCTCCACGGTGCGCCCGTCCGGCAGGGCAACGTCGGCAAGGAACTCGCGCTCGATCGTGGTGATTCCTGCCGCGACTGCTTCGAGCTTCGCCTTGATGATGAGCACCAGCGACCGCCAGCGGGACCGGACAGCCTGGGCGTAGGCCCGCTCGGCGTCGGCCGGTGTCCGCTCCCGTCCGCTCTGGGTGTACTGGAACTCCTCGTCGTTGCGATCGGGCAGCGGTAGTTGCATGAGAACACGTCGGCTGCCGACCTCGAACACGACGACCTGCGTGTCGCCCTGTGACAGGTAGCCGAACGCGGTGGCGCCGTAGCGGCCAAGGATCTTCTCTATCTCGGCACGGCTGCGGTCGGCCGTAACGGGGGTAGTGGCGGCGTATCGGGCGGCCATGTCAGTCCTCCGTCCAGGTGAGTTCCAGATGCGACCGCCGCAGCGATGTCTGTAGTAGGGCCGCCCGACGTCGGTACTCGTCATTCAGGACGAGGTCGGCGTGTACGTACCAACGGCGACGAACCTCAATGTCGGTCTCGGCGGTTTCGGCGCCTTCGGTGCGGACGAACAGCTCGCGGGCGAGGATCTCGGTGGCCTCTTCGGGGGTCTGGTTCTCCTTCATCGGGGTTCCCTTCAGTAGTCGTACTGGTCGTGGATGCCGTGTTCGGGGCAGTCGGTGTCCCAGGAGATCTGCTCCCAGTTG
>JACCDR011674745.1_pt1 | contig 11799 bp, 7 predicted proteins | sample 7446431 | NCBI WGS metagenome assembly JACCDR01 (sample SAMN15323443, study PRJNA562643) | freshwater metagenome | isolation source: river surface water | place: USA:Blue River Watershed | collected 2017-08-17
CCAGGTGCGGGAGGGAGTGTTGGATTTGCAGATCCAGACAATCAATTAGGCTTTGGTTACGTAACCGCTCACATGGGTCAAAGCCTCTTAATAGACCAGCGCGCAATAAATTTAATTGACGCAGCCTATTCTGTTATCAACGCAACCTAATTCAAGAGAAAATGACATGCAGCATTCAACAGAGGATTTAATAGAAATACAAACTCGCTTGGCGTTTCAAGAGGACACTATTGCACAATTAAACCATGTAGTGACACAACAGAATTCCTCCATCAGTTTACTTCAACAGCAAATGCGCTTATTGGCAAAGCGCATTGATGATCTCGCATTTGCACAGCAGGATACTTTCGATGCCACGAGCGAAAGACCGCCTCACTATTAACTTCTCTCGGATGACAAAAAATCAAAACTTAGTATCAAGTTTTGCGACGAAAAGATTTTCTTAGCTACACTGAAGCTCGATACCCTCTAATTCTTGAGTTGTAGCTGAGTTTATGAGTCATCGAGAACTTCATAGCGTTTATTCTGACGCCAAACATAACAAACAATTCTTGGATAGGCTTTTTGCTGAAAATCCTATTCCCTGCTTGGTGACCAATGCAGATGGCACCTTAGTATACATAAACAGCTCCTTTAGAAAGCTCATTGAAATTGACTCACGTCTAATTAGCGTTGCGCTGGGCCACTACAATATTTTCAACGACAAAAACATCCTTTCTGCCGATGGAGTTGCTGAAGCATTAGCCACGGTTTATCAACAAGCGCAAGCGCAAATGCTAGACATAACCTATCCACTGGCAGCAGTATCCAACCATCCGGATCATGTCGAAAAGAGCCTATATTTCCGTGCAAGCTTGTTACCAGTACGCGACAAATTCGGAAAATTGGAACTCGTTTTGATTCAATTACAAGATATGTCACATGAAAAAAAGGCACTGCACGCAGTTTTAAAGCAGCAACGAAAGCTGCAAGAAATAGAAGCGAATTACCGTGCGTTTGTAGCCAACAGCAGTGAAGCCATTTGGTGTTATGACATAGTGCCTTCTATATCATTAGACGCCGATGTAGCAACCCAGGCAGCCTTAATAGAAGACCGCGCGCAACTATCGCAAGGCAATCGCGTATTTATTAAAATGCTCGGCGCCAATTCATTGCAGGATATAATCGGAAATGGTTTGGCTAAGAGCGGTTCCTCTGACTACATTTTCGATTTGCAGTATTTCGTTGAAAATAATTATCACATGGTGGACCGCGATCTAGTTCGCGAAGATCCTAAAGGAAGACCACATTATTTTCAGATTTCCTGTGTAGGCATAATTGAGAACAACTACCTTACCCGTATCTGGGGCACTACAAAAGATGTCACCGCCGGAGTGCGATACCGGAAAAAACTTGAACATATTTCTCTGCATGATGCCCTGACTGATTTACCAAACCGTGATTACATCTATCAAGAGATCGGAAAATTTTATCGCCATACGGAACACGAAAAAATAACGCGCAGCGAAACTGCAGTAGAAACTCACAGCGAATTAGCTGCTCTGTTGTTTATCGATCTTGATAGGTTCAAAGAAATTAATGACACCTTAGGACACCAAGTCGGCGACCGACTTTTACAATTAATTGGCCCAAGGATCACCTCCGAAATGGGCGAATTAAATGGCACCATCGCAAGAATGGGAGGCGATGAGTTTGCGATATTTTTACCCAGTATTCGCCATCAACAACAAGCTATCGTATTTGCACACTGCATTTTAGATGCACTGCGTCTAGAATTTGATTTGGATGGACTTTGTTTGGAAATCAGCTCAAGTATAGGAATTGCATTTGCACCTGTACAAGCAACTGATGTGAATACCTTGATGCGCTATGCCGATGTCGCCATGTACTACGCTAAAGAGCAATTAGCTGGTATTGCAGTTTATCAAGCCGACATAGATCCTCATTCACCTAAACGACTCGCGATGATGAGCGAGTTACGCAAAGCAATTCGTGAGGATCAACTCTGTTTGCATTATCAACCCAAAGTAAATTTACCCTTAAAGAAATTCTATGGTTTTGAAGCCCTCGTTCGCTGGCGTCACCCGGAGCTCGGGCTGGTGCAGCCCAATGAATTTATCCACATCGCCGAAATGACCAGCTTAATTCACGAACTAACCTCTTGGGTGCTAGAAAAAAGTATCGCGCAGTGTTGTCTATGGCGACGTGAAGGCTTAGATCTTAGTATCGCCGTGAATTTATCCGCTCGCAATTTGCACGATGAAAATATGCCAAAGCAAGTGCGCAATTTGCTGAATAAATATTCTCTTCCGCCCCATGCACTTGAATTAGAAATCACCGAAAGCTCCATCATGAGCGACCCTAATCGCGCCATGCGCGTTCTCACACAATTGCACGAACTCGGCGTTCAATTGTCTATCGATGATTTTGGAACTGGATATTCATCTCTAGCCTATTTAAAAAAATTACCCGTGCAAACGCTCAAAATTGATATTTCATTTATCCGTAATATGCTCAACGACCACCAAGATCAATTAATCGTGCAATCCACTATTCAACTGGCACATAGTCTCAATTTAAAGGTGATTGCCGAAGGCGTAGAAGACGCGCCACTCGTGCAGCGCCTCACTATGATGGGTTGTGATGAAGCACAGGGATATCACATAGGTCGCCCCATGCAAATTGAGCAAGTCACGCAATGGATCGTTGAGTCTTTCTGGGCTAAAAATGCTTAAAGCCATAAAAAGATATTTATCTTGCGCATTCAAACTGCAAAGAATGGCATCAAAATAAGTAACATTTGCTCAAATTTGCACAGCTTTTTTGTTCTCTGTACGATTATGCCAAAAATACGCCTTTTTAAACAAAATTAGCCGACTTAATAGCAAATTTCCCTTATACTGCCGCACTTTACCAGCCACAATTGCTAAATCAGATTAATAAGGCCGCTTCTTCATGTTCATTAAATCTTTGCGCGGAGTTTTCTCTAACGATCTTTCTATTGACCTAGGTACTGCCAATACGCTGATTTATGTGCGTGGTCGCGGTATCGTATTAAACGAACCCTCGGTAGTGGCCATTCGCCATCACGATGGCCGCAAAACTGTTGAGGCCGTTGGCATAGAAGCGAAGCGGATGCTTGGCCGAACACCCGGTAATATCACCGCTATTCGCCCATTGAAAGATGGTGTGATCGCTGACTTCCAAGTCACCGAAAAAATGCTGCAGCATTTCATCAAAAAAGTGCATGAAAATAGCTGGTTCAACCCTAGCCCAAGGGTACTTATCAGTGTCCCCTGTTTATCCACAGAAGTTGAAAAACGTGCAATTCGGGAGTCGGCAATGGGTGCTGGGGCCCGCGAAGTTCGCCTTATTGAAGAGCCTATGGCAGCTGCTATTGGCGCAGGCTTAAAAGTGGCTGAGGCCAGTGGTTCCATGGTTGTTGATATTGGTGGCGGAACCACCGAAATTGCCGTCATTTCATTGAACGGCGTGGTTTATTCTGACTCAGTGCGCATTGGCGGTGACCGTTTCGACGAATCCATTGTGAACTATGTTCGCCGGAATTACGGCAGCGTTATCGGCGACGCAACCGCAGAGCGCATCAAGCAAGAAATTGGCTGTGCTTTCGCAGGCAGTGAAATTCGAGAAATCGACGTCCGTGGTCGCAATCTCGCAGAAGGCGTACCGCGCAGCTTCACCCTAAGCAGTGATGAAATTCTTGAGGCCTTGCAAGAACCGCTTGCGGGCATAGTCCAAGCCGTAAAAAGCGCTCTTGAACAATCCCCGCCAGAACTGGCCTCTGACATTGCCGAGAGTGGCGTAGTCCTCACTGGTGGCGGTGCCCTGCTGCGCGATATTGATCGCCTTCTTGCCAGCGAAACCGGCTTACCCTTCATTATCGCAGAAGACCCATTAACCTGCGTGGCTCGCGGTGGCGGCATGGCAATGGAAATGAACGATAAACGTATTGATTTATTGTCTTCTTAAAAATCGTTTATGGGCCGTTGAGATTTGCTCCTAACCTATTGAAAAAGGATTTAATCGAGAAGACAGTTTTTTGAACTTCTCATTGAAAATTAGATGTTTTCTACCAAATATCAACAGCCCCTAAGATCAAACTCCATTAATTTTTTGGCAGTAACAACAACTGTAGGCCTTTAAAAAATCAATGGAGCATGACCATTTGATTTGCGACATTGATGGAGTCAGACCTCGTTGAAAAAAAAGCTATTTACCAGAGAGACCTCGATTTCCGCGCGGGTTGTGGTACTGATCTTTGCGATGATTGCGCTCATTCTGGTAGGGCTTTACACCCCTTGGCTTAAACAAATTCGCCAAGATTTGAATTTTTTGACCGTACCTTTTTACCAAATCACCGATATCCCCCGTCGTCTAGGCGAGTGGGCCAAGCTTAGGCTTTCGTCAGAAAGCGACTTGCGCACTGAAAACGAACGTCTCAAAACCGAACTCTTGATTTATCAACGCAAACAACAACAGATGGCGGCATTGGCGGCAGAGAACGTCCGCCTGCGCCAGCTCCTGAATGCACGGGACATGCTTCAAGACAAGGTGCTCATCGCAGAGCTGATTGGGGTTTCCCCCAACCCTCTCAATCACAGCGTGATCATCAATCGCGGCAGTCGTGACGGCGTTTATGAAGGGCAACCTGTATTGGACGCTTTCGGCTTGATGGGGCAGATCGTCGAGATCGACGAAAACACAAGTCGCGCACTGCTCATTTCCGATTCTACCCATGCTATTCCTGTTCAAGTGAATCGCAACGGGGTTCGCGCTATCGCTGAAGGCACTGGCAACTTGAACCGCCTTAAATTGCGGCATGTTTCCATCAATGCTGATATCCGCGAAGGAGATCTCTTAGTCAGTTCTGGTTTAGGTGAACGATTCCCTGTGGGCTACCCTGTCGCTGAGGTAGAGCAAGTTGTGCGCAATTCTGGTGAAGCTTTCGCGCTGGTCATTGCTAGGCCCATGGCTCGGCTCGATCGAAGCCGCCACCTACTGCTTGTGTTTGATACACATTCAGCGGTCAAACCCACCAACCCTCCAGCTCCGGTGAATCCCTAATGTTTCCTCAACATTGGAACGGCTACATTCTCATAGTCGCCAGCTTCACGGTGGCGCTGTTGCTGGCCGTGTTTCCCATACCCCTAGAATGGCGATGGTGGCGGCCAGAATGGGTCATATTATTGGCCATCTATTGGATTTCCATTTTCCCTTTAACCATCAGCTTATTTTTCCTGTGCTTTGTCGGCCTTTTCCAAGATTTACTTGAAGGTGTCCCTCTGGGAGAACATGGCCTATCCCTTATCATCATTTCCTACATCTGCATTTTGTCTTATCACCGCGTCCGCAATTTTACGCTTTGGAAAGATATGGGATGGGTTTTTGTGTTAGTGGGCCTCGCGCAATTACCGGCTAGCTGGGTACAAAGTATGGCTGGCCGCCCGCTTTCTGGGGGCTTGTTTTTGGCTCCCGCGTTAGCAAGTGCGCTGATTTGGCCTCTGTTTCGTGAACTGATGGATCGCATCAGTCGACATTACCGTGTTATCTAAGCCACTCCTACGATCACTAAAGGCTTCTATAATGCCTGCTGAATTCCTCGCTGCTACTGGATTTTTCTGTGATGCCTAACCAAGCTTACTCTATCTATCTGGCGTCGCAGTCTCCACGCCGACGGGAGCTACTGAGGCAAATTGGTGTATCACATCAAGTTATCGAGGTCGCAGTACCTGAAATTCCTCGCTATGCTGAGCCCCCCTCGGCCTATGTGCAACGGCTAGCCTTAGAAAAGGCCCAAGCAGGTTTAGCTGCGGTTAAGGAAGCAAAATTTACCATCAAACCCTTGCTTGGCGCAGATACCATAGTCGTCATTGGCGACGAGATTTTGGAAAAGCCTCGCAATCAGGAGCATGGGGCTCTAATGCTCGGTAAGCTATCAGGAACGGCTCATCAAGTCATGACCGCGGTGGCCATGATGGACGACAAACATTGCAACGTTAGGCTCTCCGTTACCGATGTCATTTTTCGCCCATTAACAGATGAGGAAATTTTTGCTTACTGGCGGACAGGAGAGCCCCACGATAAAGCAGGCGGCTATGCGATTCAAGGTTTAGGGGCGGTATTTGTACAGCAATTGCGGGGTAGTTATACCGGTGTAGTAGGTTTACCTATTGAAGAAACCCTACCTTTACTTAGTGAATTTAACGTCGCCTGGTGGCAGAACAAACACTAAAGTTGGTTGCGCAAAACGAGTTGAAACTTAAACTTGCTCTAATAAAGATGGTCATTAAAATAAACTCGGCAGGGAATTAATTCCAACACCCGCCACAATAAGCTGAACCCATTATGAGTGAAGAAATTCTCATCAACGTCTCTCCGGTCGAAACCCGCGTGGCACTGGTAGAAAACGGTGTTGTGCAAGAGCTTTATATAGAGCGCAGCCATGGCCGAGGCCATGTAGGCAATATTTATCGCGGCAAAGTCGTTAGAGTTCTACCCGGTATGCAAGCGGCATTTGTGGACATAGGTCTCGAACGTACCGGATTCATTCACGCCGCCGATATGGTCCCCGATCTACCCGACGGCGAGTTGCGCACTGGCGATATCCCAGACATCCGCAACCTCGTCCGCGAAGGGCAAACCATTTTGGTCCAGGTCGCTAAAGACCCCATCAGCACCAAGGGTGCTCGCCTTACCACTCATCTCACCCTGTCATCCCGCTACTTGGTCTACATGCCTTACAGCAACCATATTGGGGTGTCCATTCGCATTGAAGATATTCAAGAACGCGAGCGTCTTCGCCAGGTCATGGAGAGCGCCGCAAATATTTATCCTATGAGCGGTGGTTTCATAGTGCGCACAGTGGCAGAAGGTGCGAGTGCAGAAGCGATTCAAGCTGACATTCCGTTTTTGCAGAAACTTTGGCTGGATTTGAGTGACAAACTACCCAATATTCCCGTTCCGGGGGTTGTGCATAGTGATATGCCGCTTACACTGCGAGCCTTGCGCGATTTAGCACGGGCGCCTATTGATAAAATTCGGGTAGATTCGCGGTTAACGTTTCAACAAATGTTGGATTTTGCTAGCAATTACTCACCGCAATTGGTGGATCTGATTGAATGTTACACCGGCGAGCGGCCACTTTTGGATTTGTACGGTGTCGAAGAGGAGATCAAGCGCGCGCTGGAAACTCGCGTGCCGTTGAAGTCCAATGGTTATTTGATCATCGAACAAACCGAAGCCATGACTACCGTGGACGTCAACACTGGCGCCTTTGTAGGGCATCGCAACCTTGAAGAGACGATTTTCAAAACCAACTTGGAAGCAGCAACTGCCATAGCGCGTCAGCTACGGCTACGCAACCTTGGCGGCATTATCATCCTCGACTTTATCGACATGCAGGACCCAGAACATCAGCGCCAAGTGTTACGCACTTTGGAAAAAGCGCTGGAAAAAGATCATGCGAAAACGCGCATAACCGGTGTATCAGAACTAGGCTTGGTAGAAATGGCGCGCAAACGGACGCGCGAATCCCTGGGGCAAATGTTATGCGAGCCTTGCCCCGTCTGCGCTGGGCGTGGCCAAGTAAAATCGGCAGAAACCGTCTGCTACGAAATTTTTCGGGAAATACTGCGTGATGCGCGTGCTTACGACAATCAAAAATTTTTGGTCCTCGCTGCGCCCCTAGTGGTGGACAGACTCTTAGACGAAGAGGCCGCCTACGTCGCTGACCTCGAAGCCTTTATCGGCCGAACTATTGAGTTCCAAGTTGAAGGGCTTTTTACCCAAGAACAGTACGATATTGTGCTGGTTTAGTTGCGCATTTGGCCCTGAACCAGCACAGGTAGGATGTGAAATTTAGTATGACAGTTGTAGCCTTATGAAGGTGATAATCCGCAAATTCGTCAAGTGGTCATACACGATCTTTGCTATTGCAGCAATTAGTGTGGCTGTGGTTGTGCAAACGGGGCGCAGCCTTTCGCATTTGGCGGCCGATTACCCTCAAGAGCTGAGTGACTATTTGTCGGAAAAGCTTAACGCTCGGGTGTTCATAGGCAAAGTCAGTGCTGAATGGGTTGGCCTAAAGCCAATGATTGACTTGCACAACCTGCGAATCACCAGTCAAACCGATCAACCGATTCTCGCGCTGGCGCACGCCCAACTAAAAGTCGATTTGCTCGGCACTTTTTTGCATTTCAGGCTGGTGTGGAGCAGCCTCCAACTCAAACTTACGACCATGGATTTTGTGCAGGACGGTGATGGTACTTGGCGTATTTCTGGAGTTCCCAAACGAGACCGCACTAACGAGCAAGCAGTTCAGCTCGACCCATTGATAGATATGGCGCTATTGTCGCGTCGCATTGAGCTTAACCAAACCCAGCTAAACCTTCATTTTTTCTCTGGCGCCACTGCCAACCTCACCTCGCCCGTATTGCGATTAGAAAACACCGGAGACTTCCATCGCCTATTACTTCAGGTGGATGTCGACAAAAGGCCCAAAAGCCTCACGCTCATCGCTGAAGGAAAAGGCGACCCACGCCATAAAGAGACCTTCAGCAGCAAAGCGTTTGTGCAACTCAATCAATTTCCCACCAACGAACCCATAGCGACCGCTACCGCATTTTTACTCAGGGGCGTGAATGCCGAAGTACACAGCGAAGGCTCGCTCGATGCCAGCCTTTGGCTCACCAGCCGCCCCCAACAGGACGGTTTTGATCTCGAAGGCAAGCTAGCCGTCGAAAGGCTCAGCCTACCGCTCGGCAGCCGAAAACTTGGTCTTGATAAGTTTAACACTCAACTTGTCGGACACTGGCTTTATTCCGGTAATTGGAATCTGGCCCTCCAAAACCTGAACGCCAAGGTCAACGAATATCAAATCGACAACATGAACCTAGCGGCATCAGCAGCAGGTATCAACGCCCCGCTGGTCGTTAAAATGCAAAAGGTAGACTTGGAAAAACTGCATAAGTCACTCGATAACGCAGGCGTAATAGGTAACGGCCGGTTACAAAAAGTCCTCAAGGATCTTAGCCCTCAGGGTGAGCTGCGTAACCTCCAAGTGGCTATTCCTATGGAAAACCCAGCTGAGTGGGAGCTACAAGCTAAGCTAGCGAAAGTCGGTGTGAATGCTTGGCAAGGAGTCCCAGCGCTACGCAATGTAGATGGCTATATCCAAACTTCTCAGAAAGGTGGTTTTGTAGACATTGACAGCAACGACGGCTTTAGTATGCATTACTACCCCACCTATGCAGCGCCCATGGAATACCACCAAGCGCGAGGCCAAGTAGCCTGGCATTTACAGCCAGAGAACAATCAGATCTATGTCAACAGTGGAGCGCTAGAATTTATCAACGGTAAGGAGCATGCCAAAGGCTATCTCTGGCTAGCATTGCCTTGGCGTCAAAATACGGGAGATATAGATCTTTACCTCCAAATTGGCGCCGAACATCTAGGCGCCAGTCTTTATACTAAATACACGCCTAAGGTCGTTCCCAAATCCCTATCCGATTGGCTGGCGAAAAGCATTGGCGAAAAAAACACAGGCACAGTGAATAACGTTGGGTTTCTCTACCGTGGCACACTTAACGGCCGCAACCCAATGCTGCGAAGCCACCAGCTGTCCCTCGACATTCACAATGCCCATCTGAAGTACCATCCCGAATGGCCAAGTCTGGAGGCCGTCAATGGACGATTATTGGTTAGCGATAACCAAGTATTCGCCGGTATTGACCAAGCGACCCTCTTTGACAGCATGGTCAATACCACTCATGTACTCGTAACGCCCAACCCCGATGGTCATGGCTCAATATTACTCGTAGATGGCAAGGTTAATGGCAGCACTGAAGATGGTTTACGAGTGCTCCGCGAAACCATGTTACGCAAAAATATTGGCTCAAGCATGGATTCTTGGCGCACTGAAGGCACCATGAAAACCCAGGTTAAAATTGCCGTGCCGCTGGATACCAAAGGAACGGGCGCCCATCAACAGATCGACATAGATTTATCCGCAAGTCGCTTTGATATGACCAATCTCAAACTTTTCATGCAGCAGGTCAGCGGCAAACTCAGTTTCAACGACACAATCGGCTTAACCAGCCCCGCACTCGAAGCGACCCTGTTCGATGAGCCTGTGGTGGCCCAATTAACCACTCAAAAAATAGATGCTAGGACACAAACCAGGGTAGAAATCCAAGGCTCCATTGAGAATAAAACCCTCGCCAGGTGGAGCCAACCGCCAGAAACCTTATTCTTACACGGCAAAATCCCCTACACGTCTTTAGTAGAACTTAACCACAAGCCCAGCCAGACGCCGGCAACCATTGCCAGCACCGAAACTAGCTCAACTACCCCCTATGCACAGGTGACTGTTGGCAGCCCGCTCACCGGCGTGACCATAAATTTACCAGAGCCATACGGAAAATCGAGCGAGAGCCAGAGACCACTGCAGTTCAAAATGTCACTTTACGAACAGCGTTCACTCATTGACGTGACTTATGATGGTAAATTGCAGGCGCTATTTGAACTTGACCCACACCAAAATAATTCCTTAGCCAATGCAGCCATCGCGCTGAGTGAACCAGACGAGTTCAGCAACCATCGCACCTTTTTGGTGGCTGGGCGATTGGCCGCGATTGACCTAGAAGCTTGGAAAAAAGTCTACCAAAGCTACCTAGATAACTCTTTTCAACTAAGTTTACTCAACCCAAAACCTATTCCTGATATCTACGCCGATCCCCACCCCGAATATGTGGCTGGCTTACCCTTTAGGGCGAACATTACATTGGGCCAGTACCAAGTTGGTCCACTTTCTTTGAATGACCTCAATGTTAATGCAGAAAAACTGGAAAATGCTTGGAGCATTAGATTTAAAAACCCCCTGGCCACCGGGGAAATTAGTTTGCCTAACGACACTGACAAGCCACTCGACATTACACTGGAAAGCCTTTACCTAACCAGCGAAGCGTTGGGTATAACACCGACAGAAACCCTAGCTAATGCTAACACCAACAGCGAACCAATAAAAAAATCGGGGCTTTCAGTTGATCCTCGCCAACTGCCTATTGCGAATTTGCGAGTTGACTCCCTGTTTATGGATGATGTGAACTACGGTAATTGGTCGCTCCATATCCAACCCAACGACAAAGGTGTCGTTTTTGAAAACATTAAAGGAACCGTGAAAGGCGTCAGCGTTGAAGGTGAAAATGAGACGACGGGAGCCAGCCTCGCGTGGCTTGTCAGCGACAGCGGCGCAACCACCACCTTTAGCGGTGTCTTATCGGCAACCGACATTGGCAATGTATTGAAGCAGTGGCAAAAACCCGATTCGCTAGAAAGTAAGACCGCACGCTTTAAGATTGACATTTCTTGGGCGGGAGACCCCCAAGATTTTGGCTTAAAAAACATCAACGGCAATATGAGCATCGCACTCGAAAACGGACGTTTCAAGACCAGCCCAGGCGTAGGTAGCGATGGCTTTTTGCGCTTGATGGCTATTCTCAATTTTGACTCACTCGCACGCCGCCTGCGCTTGGACTTTTCCGATCTCTACAGCAGCGGCCTAGCCTACGATACCATCAAAGGCAAGGTCAATTTCGCCGCTGGCACCATGAATTTTACAGAACCCTTGGTTGTAAAAACGCCGTCTAGCCGCTTACAAATGGCGGGAAAACTGGATTTAGAGCGTGAAAAAATCAACTCTCGTTTGGTTGCCACTCTACCCGTTGTAGGTAATTACACCTTTTTTACCGCTCTCGTCACTGGCTTACCCGCCGCCGCAGG
>JACCDR010520911.1_pt1 | contig 11796 bp, 29 predicted proteins | sample 7446431 | NCBI WGS metagenome assembly JACCDR01 (sample SAMN15323443, study PRJNA562643) | freshwater metagenome | isolation source: river surface water | place: USA:Blue River Watershed | collected 2017-08-17
ACTTGATTGGAGATGCAATGCACAAGATCCAGTTTGACCGGACCGTGTGCTCGCTGCTGGGTGAACTCACAGGACAGCTGTTCCTGGCTCTCCCGCTGTTCCTGGCGAACGAGGGCGCGGAAGATGAGGGTTTCGTCGTGGTGTGGCTGGAATCCGGCCAGGCCGTTTCGTGCCAGCACTGCCGATCGCACCACTACGTCGGCAAGACTCCCGGTAACCTCGCCGAGGTGATCGAGCACCTGTCGATTCTGGCGTTGGTCGACGCGGTGAGCGGGAAGGCTTTCACGCCCTGATCGGTGTTTTTGCATCATTGCTGGTTTCAGCCAGCAGTGGTGTTCCTGCACCGAAAGGAAAAAATGTGAACCTGTTGTTTTGGATGATGATGTCCATTCCGGTTCTGTACATTCTCAGTGTCGCGTGGCAGACCCGACTGACTTCGGAAGAACTGGAAATGATCGATGAGTGAGCAATTCAGAACGACCGTGGCTGCGAATGGGCATTTGATGATCTACCCCGTCAAGCCCAATGGCAGTTTGAGTGAATGGAACGCCGTGTGTTCTCCTGAATGCGTGGCGTGCAAGGAAGGCGAAGCCAGGCCGAATTGGTGATGTGAAGCCGGGAAATTGGCTGCTGATCGGTAGCAGGATGGTTCGATTCCATCACCCGGCACCAAGCGCATAAAGCGCTGAAAACGAAAGGGGCCAATCATGCGTTTCACTCTTGAGGTCGGTCGTGACAACCTGGTTCGCGTGCGGGACAACCAGCGTGGCAAGTGTGTCACGTCGAAGCTGACCGTTCGTGAGCAGCGCGGCGAGGAGTGGGTGAAGGTTCCCAACCGCCACCGCGTCATCATGACGTTCAACAACGACTCCAAGGGCAACAGAGAGGCACAGGGAATCGCGGACGTCATGAACACGCGGCTTGCTACGACTCCGATCCCCGAGTGGATGCGAGAGGTTGACGTGTTCGCCGACTATCCGATCATGTGAACGATTGGGCACTTTGGAATAGGCATTGCCTAGGGAGTTCGATTCTCCCGTGCCCGCGCAGTCAACGAAAGGGAATGATATGCAGACTCACCCGCAAAACGCGGCCGACGCGGTTCGCAACGCTGTCGAGCTTCTGAACGAATTCGGCCCGGAGGACTGGCGAAACGAAATCGACGTCCACGTGCTGCGTATGGAAGACGTGTACGGCTGTGTACTGGGTCAGATCTACGGAAGCTTCTACATCGGCATGGATGTCCTCATGGAATCGAACTCGTCGCTGACTGGGCAATGGCCTAGCTTCTACGGCTTCGATACGCCGTGCGACGCGGGGATCAATATCGAATTCGGTGATCTCACGGCGGCATGGAAAGCCGAACTGACGCAGACGGCATAGCTTCAAATAGGGCATTTGGAAAACACAAATCAGTCTTTCATTTTTACCATTACATATGTGATGAAAAGACTTTGATTTGTGTTGAAAGGTTCGATTCCTTTCATGCCCACCGCTCTCCGGTCGAAACTGTATTCGAATTGGGAGAGTGATTCAGCATGATGTGTGAAGACTGCAACAACGATGTTTACGAGTGCGAATGTGCACGATACTGCTACTCCTGTGGTGAAAACCAAACGTGGTGTGGTACTTGTGACATGTTCGCATGTTGTGATGGTACGGGTTGGCCCGACTGTTATTGCGTTTAATCTCGAACGCGCCCGCAAGAAAGTGAATAGGGCATATGAAGCATACCAAATACGGGAACTGTCTGGTGACGCATTTATGCAATCGGTTCGATTCCGATTAGTTCCACTTCCACCGTTTTACCTTGCGCATGTGCATTTACTCTATGGTGGTAATGAGTTGTAAGAATGCACCGGATTCGGTAGTGATCGCGTATCCCCTTTTGGGATAGTGTGGAGTCGTTAATACCACAATAGCCAATGCGTCACCCTAGGGTCTTCGACCCAATGAGTTGTCACTAGGCGCGTGGGAGACAGGGAAGCAATAGCAATCACTATGCGATAATGTCGCGGCGCTTAATTCATTAGGCGCTAAGGTCGGAACAATGTGAACAAAATCCGGCGCATAAATACTTGAGAACGGGACGAAAAGTGAAATCGGATCAGATGGTTTCCGGCAGATTTCTCACCGCCGGAATGATCATTTCTGACGGCAAGATGATCATGGAAGTGATTCAGGTCACTTTCCAGTCGCTTTTTCGTGTCCGATTTGTTTACCGGCAATATCCGGACGGAGAGGAGTACTTGAGCGTCAATTACGCCGGAATGCCGGAATTCTACTTTCATGGCTATGCCACCGAATTGCTGAACGTCGCATAGGAAGGAAAAAATGCGCCTCACTTTGCAAGAGTGGTTCTGGGATGAGGAAAAGCATGTGCGAGTCGACTCCGATCCCCTGGTTGTTTACATGGGAGATGACATCAACGATGCACGATTCGCTCTCATCAACAAGCTCGATGAAACCTCCGCAGACGATGACTACGCGCTTTCAGTGATGCGCTGGTTCGACAGGGCTCAGGTGTGGAAATTCGACAGCTGCTCTCTGAACAAGTCACTCGGCGGTGGCTTGGCCGATGAGTGGGCCTTGAGTTTCGGAGTACACCACTGAAATTTTTCCGGGTGATAGGAATCGCTTCCTATTGCTCCGGTCCTTTTTCAGAGGAGAGAAATGCAGGACATTGATTGGACTGCCTATCAGATAGCGGAGAACACCCAGCGTTCACGACACGACAGCGGTTGTCGTTCATGGGGTCTCGGAAGGGTGGTGCGCGATCTCGACCCGGGATCATTGTGCAATTGCTCGATTCTTCCTTTGATTCGTCAATATCTGGTCAAGAAATATGGAGAGTTCTGATCATGTACACCCCTTTATGGACCAGCCACGGTCATTGGTTCGGTGACGGGCCTCCGGACATGAGTACTGAACCCAAGCCGAATGCTTGGTGTCGTGGATTCATCATGTGCGATAAATGCGGTGCCGAACGGGTCGCTTTCTACACGCAGGGAATGTTGGGTTTGTGGGTCGAGTGGACCGAATGGGTTCAGCACGTTCTGAACACTCACCCTGCCGGTACCCGCGACAAGAACGACCTTCGATTGGGGCAGAAGCTTTTCAACGGCTTGGTGAACTACCATTACGCTTTGGGCTATTACCTCGGACCTTCAATGCCGGACCCCTTTCACGACGACAACAAGGTTCCCGCTTTTCTGGCGGCAGTGGATGAGCTTTGGGAGCAGAAATGGCGTTGACGCTGGTTGCCACCCCCGACCGTGAGCCGCAGGATCGCATCACGGCTCAGAGCCTCGCTGACATGATCAACAAGGGCGACGGGAGTCTCTACCTCAACATGCCCGGTGTCGGCCGTGTGTGGGCGTTTGAGGCTGGTTTCCTGCCCATGAGCAACCGCTACTGCTTCGGCTATCACGTGATGCCGGGCGGTGTGGATGAGTGGCCGCTCATGGGCGTCAACGACGACAATCGCGCCTGGCCCGCCGAACACGTGTTCGAGACGTACTGAAATGGAAGACTTGCAATCCGCCGCTTCGGTTCTGGCCAGCACCATTGCCGAATTGAATGACTTGATTTCGGGGGAAGGCGAACTTCCCGAGGGTTATTCACTCGACTACTACAAGCAATGTCTACTCAGAGAAATTCGTGAGGCTAGAAAAGCATTCGATGACGAATGGTCCAAGGCATTTCCTCCGATGATCGATTAGAAAGGCACTGAATGGACATCGTCAATCTTGAGAGATTTGCTCATTACGCACATGGGCTTGCGGGGTGGACGGACTCACTGATTTTCGCCATTGAGAATCCGGAACACGTTCCGGTGGACAGAGAGGCTATGACGCCACAGGAATGGCGGGAGCATTGCGAAAGCATGGTGGGCGCGCAACGTGTTCTCATTGGTCATTTCTACAATGCCGTTGAAGAATGGCAGAACGTCTAATTGAATAGTGCGGCGGCACGTTAAAAGCGCAAAGGGAATTCAGGTGACTAGGACAAGTTCGACTCTTGTCATTCCCGCTTTACCACGAAAGGATGGGAAGTACGCTCGATTTCATGCGTGATTGGTCAACGGAAGACGAAGATAGCTAAGCAAGAATGGGAAACCCGATTGGGGGCATTGTGATAGGTTCGACTCCTATTTTCCCGCCGGGCCGACAATGGCCTTATGAGAAAGGTTGTCAATGATCATCACTTACGACGTGCATGGCGAGACCAAGTCGTTCGAGTTCACGGCCGATGACAATGCATTTCTGGAGATGCTGCGTACGGTCGTGGACGAACAGCCCGATTTCTGCTACCTGCCGCCGGAGGACATGGGATGCGTCTACTCGGTTCTTGACGATGGTTGGTGCCCAAGCTGTCTCATCGGGCACGTGCTCATCCGTCTGGGAGTGCCGCCCGACTGGTTCGAGTTCGGATATGTCGAACGGAAGACCACGGTGCCCACTCGACCCAACTACGGAACCAGCGCGTCATCGGTCATGCGGGCGCTCGGATACTCGCAGAGGGCCATTGATTTGGCCGAAGTGGCACAGATCGCGCAGGACGATGGTGTTTCGTGGCGGGGTGTTCTGAACAATGTTCGAGAGTTTGTCAATTTCAATTTTGTGAATTAGCAAGACAGGGAAGCCATTGGTATGGGCACATTGTGCAACAGGTTCGATTCCTGTTCTTTCCGCCGGGGCAACAATGCCCAGAAGGGAACGAAACATGGCTGTTTTCAAGTACAAAAATGGCGAATTCGATATTGACAATTCGGATGCCGCGTTCATCGCGATGATTCGAGAGGTTGTCAAGGGCAAGGAATCATTCGTCTACGAGGGCTGTCCGGTGTCCGCCGCTGAAAAAATGGCGGAATTGGAATCGGATGAACTGGATGGCCCTGTGTGTCTTTACGTGCACAGGAATTTCGACGGAACCAGGTGTCCCGGATGCATGATCGGACAGGTTCTGATCAAGATGGGCGTTCCTCTGGATTGGTTCGAGATCACGGGTGAAAACTCGACCAGGGCCAAGGACGTCATGCACACTCTTGGATTCTCGTTCAGAATTCGGAGTGCGGCACAGAGTGCACAGGATTCGCAGGACTACGGACTGCCTTGGCATAGCGGGCTGAGCGCGTTTGAGAGCACTTATGAGCGATTGGGTAGGGAAGACACCCCCGACAGTGTTTGAGGCCGTCAGCGTTGAAATGAGAGGCCATTACGGGCATGTCTGACGAGACGCAAGAAAAGGCGGAACGGGACAGGAGGATCAAAGAGTTTGCCAGGGACTACTACAACAATGACGTGATTCCCGCATGGGACACAAAGCCGGACCCGCCGAATAAGAACTGAATTGTCAGCGCGTGCGCTTATTTTCCCGTTTAAAGACACAAAGCCAATTCGGCCGGGAAACGATGAGAAAATAAGCGCAGGCATGACCATTCAGAAGGGAATTAAAGTGAAAGCATTCGACTTCACCGTCTCCAATTACACTGTCAGACGGAATGGGGATGAGCTTTCCATTTGGTTTGATGACGAAGAAAACTATAGTAGTCCGATGCATCTTGAAATCACCATTCAGGACATCCTCGGCATCATCGATGAGTCGACCAGGCTCTACGACCACCATCACCCAAGCTGCAATGTGGTCTCAGCGGCACGCTACCGGCTTGAGAACAGCAGAAGCGGGCCGGGACACGAAAAGTTCGATGACGCTCTCAAGGCGTATATGGACATTGCCACCAGGCACCGTGAGAATACCTCATGCAAGGAATTTCACTAAAACTTAAAGGGGAAAAGCACACATGGCTAACATCGAGTTGTTGCGCCGGGTCATCGAGTACATGAACGAAAACCCCTGGGACGCAACGCAGTGGCCCGAATGCTTTGCTGGCTGTACGGCAAAAGTTCTTGGAAGGACGCTTTCGGGGCCGGATTATGTCGACGGCGAGCATGTTTCCAATTGGGCGGAAAAGCAGTTGGGGCTGAGCTACGCTCAGTCTAAGTACTTTTTCTATGTCATGACTCAATCGACGCGGTTGTATGAAGTCATGACGGATGCGCTGGAATGCAACCCGAATGTCGACCTCGCCGAAGTTATCTGAACGGAGCACATTCGTCATGCCTGAAAGCGTTCAGTTGGCCCGTTTGATGGGTCGTGGCGTTACTGCGATCACGTACACCGAAACGGGAGAGCAGCATCGGAACAACCGGCCCAAAATCGTCTACACGGCGCAGGGTCGGACATTCGAGGTTGAAGATGGCTATGCCAACGACACGACGGCAATGGCCAAATCAGCGATCAGAAAGGGACGTTGATGTTGAAGGTCGGCGACAAGGTCAGGTTGAATCCGAATAAGGATTGGCCTGATTTCGCTCAGGAGAAGTTCGAACGCGCGCCGGGGGTGATTGTCAAGGTTCTTACCGAATGGGAGCCGGGTGACATCATCTGTTGGGATGTGCATGTGAAAACGACGCGCAGGGGGCGAGTGTGCATCAACGGCTTTCACTTCGATGATTTGGAGAAGGTGTGACGCGTAGACGAATCAGCGCCGGTGAGCTGGATGAACTCATGTCTTTCGATCATGTCATCGAAGTACATGAGAACGGCACTGTCAGTGAACCTGAGAACATCTACGCGCCGGAAGTGTACGAGGGGCAGGTTCTGGCGGAAGGATGGGAGCTTCTGAAAGGATACACCGGTCAGTACAGCTATTCAGGGCCGGTGATGCATGACAGCGAATACATCGGCGGCAGGTTGGCAACCGACATTCTGAACACTCCCGGCGTTTATGCGGCGGTGGTGAATTATTCGGAATGTGACCAGGTGAACGAAGAGGATTGTTGTCCTGTTGATTGCAATGACGATCATATCGATGGGTGGGCGATTGCCCGGCTTCGCTATTAAACTCACAAAGTGGATAAAAAATCCGTTTTACGATTGGTTTTGAAATATAGCCAAAAAAATAAGATATTTTGACCCCTTTTTGACTTAAATGAGACAAAAATGTCTCATTTTTGAGCATAATTGCAACATTTTTTACCAAAAACTAGCAGAAATGAGAAAAAAATGTCTATTGGTAAGATTAAGCTCACGATTGACAACGGTACGGGGCTTCGGGCCACTTTGGATCTGCTTCGGAAGCAGGGCATTGTTTTCGATATCGATGTTCCTGCACGGGGCCGAATCAGGGACAACATCATTACCGAGGTTGCCCGTGCCTTCAAGGCGGATGAGCGCATTCAGATTGAGCCCACCAAGTACTTCAATCTGGACATGGCCGACCGGGAAATCAAGGATGTTGTTCGATCCGCCAACAAGACTCCCAGCATTGGTGTTGCAGGAAGCTACGTGATCACGGTTCAGATGGCCGATGGCAGTTTCGACACCGCTTCTGTCAGCATCGATGAGGTTCGGGCTATTTCGGGGCAGGCTGGTAGGGGCAGGGCCAGTCAGAACAGCATTCTCATGGCCGCTGTCATCTCCAAGGGCGAGGACTGGCCGGGTGATGTGCAGGTCGTGAGCATCGGGCAGACTATGAAGATGACCATTGCGGATGTGCGCAAGGCATCGGATGCTTTCGAGCCGGAGAAGGACGGTCCTGACATGGACGCTATCAACGCTGCCATTGACCAGATGACCCCGGAGCAGCAGGCAGCCGAACTGGCGGAGGCAGCCGCAGTGGTGGAGGAGATGACCGCAGAGCAGCCTGTCAAGCCCAAGCCCCGTAGGCGTAAGGCTACTGTCTGATTGAACAACTGACAGTAGATAATGGAATATCCACAATTGAATAATCGAATATTTGAATTTTGAGTATTCGATTAGTGAATTCCTATTGTTTGGGTGTGGCAGGATAGCTGCTGAAAAATGCCTATCCTGTTATGCCTTGGCCATAGGAGATCATATGGATAAGCAGATGAGAAATACAATCAGATGGGTGATGTATGTATTGTGTCTGATATGTGTTTCCTTATGTATTGCCATTGTCTATGGTGATATGTGATGGATGGCTTCTCTTCTGCCCGCGCTTTTTCTCGTATTCATGAATTGAGGCGATATGCGCATTACCAAGAATGCCGTTAGGGCCAAGTTCGCCAGATTGTGCCATTGTGCACGAGATGCCGGTATCGATACTTCGAATTGGAAATTGATTATTTCGGGGGTGGACACCAAGACCTATCGCATTCTTGATGATGGGAGTACTGTCAGTGACATCTGGGTAAGCAGCAAGGAAGCCTATTATGCAATGCAGGCTATGATCGATATTCTCTATCTTGTTGTGACGGCAGAATGAAGACCATTCTTGTCACGATTGCGGTATTCATAGGAGGGCCCACTATTGCCATTATGGTTTTCAGTGCATTGACTGTATTGGCAATGTTCGCAGGATCGTTGTTCACAGGTATTGTTCAATCATTCTAAGGAGAGTCATGGACAAGTCAGAACTGATTGCCCGTATTCAGGCCAAAGCCGATGGTGAGCGTGCACGTGGTGAGCACATGGCATATGTCAAAGAGGATGATGTCAGCTATCAGGTGGTGCAATGGGATGACGCTTTCTACATGCTGACTGTGAATGACTTCACGGAAAGGGTATCCATTCGTCTCATTCCCGCCGCGAATGTGCTTTCCACCATTCGGGGAATGAATGCCAAGGCAAAGGAAATGATTTACATCTGACAAAGAGGGGGCCGAAAGGCCCCCTCTAAGCATTCTTTTATGACATTTGTAGAAAGGCATTTGGAGCCACTCTACGAATTAATCGACAATGTATTATGCGCCATATGTGCGCACTATTCGTGCGAATTATTTTTGCAGATCATACATCATCTACATTTCAATTTTTTTGAAATTTTGACTATTGATAATATATAACGTTTTGATAACGCTGATTATTCGGATAACTGATCGACAAAATCGAGATGCGCTAGTTCTTTTGTATATTTTGTTTTGAGTTCGTCAAGACCATTTGTCATAACGGATTGGAAATCCATATCCGCGCTTACCCAATAGCTGATGTATTCTACATAGATACTGTCTATTGCCATGAATACCATTTGGTCGGATGCTTCTATATAACGAATTTTTACTTCTACCCCCGCCGGAAAATTCGCGGCGGTGATATAGGGTTGTGCTACTGAATCTTTAAGAATTATTTGTTTCATCATTTCTCCTTTTTTATTTGTCTTTCATATTTGCTTTCGCATATGCAGCCTTCCCATGACATGTCGTAATCGACCCAGACGAGTTCTCCGTTCAACAGCCCTGTATTTTCTATTTTGTCATCTGTTGGATGATCGAACTTGGTTATTGATTTATAGTCTGGTTGAAATGTTACTTGTTCAGCACGAGGATATATATTGATCAATCCGGCAAAACTTTTGATTACCGGGCAAAAGCCGGGTATACCTGACCATTGTGCTTCGGATTGATTAGCTTGAATTCCTTTGCTGAAAGACCACATGATTCCCGTAAAACCCTTATTATGGCTTCGTAGAGAGGGAAATTTTATAGCATATTTTTTGGTGAGAATTACTGTTCTGGTTATTCCTTTTTTAATCTCCATGTTGTTCTATCTTTACGTTGTTCTATTTTTGCTTTTGTCCACTCTTTGTATAATTCTTTTTGATAAAGAGCGTCATACAATGCGTGATGTTCTGGATATTTATCTTGATTCCGAGGAATTATCAACTGCCCCCGGCGGAAATCTTCTATTTCTCTGGTGAACATGGGTACGGGTTGGGGAAGGTTGATCATAGGCCCCCAAAGCTGCGCCAGTGTGACATGATCATATGCTCCATACCAAGCGAACAGTTCGATTTCGTCACGTGACGTATATCGTCCATTGTCGGACAGAAAATTCAAAACGATTCTGGCAATATCGATATACGATACACCAAATTTGTCTATATCTTCTTCTGTGAGATGCGAAAGAACATTATCGATAACCCATTGATTGGGATTGGCTTTGCCATGATCGATCCAATAAAAATATGATTGATTGATCAGATAAAGATGTCTGTTGTCTTCCGATACTATGCCTAGAGATATAGGCAGAATAATTTTTCCGGTTTCTTCGAATTCCCAGTCATAAAAATATTTCATTGTGAAAGTCTTCCTAGTTTTCTACAGCCTATTATTTCTCCATAATTGTTTCTAACCAAATCCACCGGAAATAACAAATCTTTTCTGTCTTTGGCATGAATAGCTACCAACAAACTGACTATGTAGAACACCCCCGGTTTTTCTTCGGGAAGATTATATATGTCGCCATAAGTGACGACAGCCATCGGTATGGCTACACCATCTTCGTAAATAGTTGTATTGCCAAAATATGATTCCTGTAATCGTGCAGGTTTATTTGATCTGTGAAAACGAAAACGTGATCTTCCGTCATCTATCATATAGACATCATGCGGGGTCAGATTGACGATCATATGAATTCCGCAGTAGTTGATCCGTTATGTCCATGTACATTGAGCATTTCTTGCATGGTATCGAACAAGCCCAAAGAATTTGATCTATTCCACATCAAAGCAACTTTACCATTGCTGAATTCAATTCCCTCGGCAATAAAACCGGTTCCGGAAATTCCTGTCAAATCTTCATTTCTTACAAGTTTAAAAGTTCTCATTTTTTACCTTTCTGATTTCTGTTTTTAAATCTTCTATTCTATTTTTGATCATTCTTATTTCATCAAGACTGGACAATTTTTTGCTTTTTTCCTCGAATAGATTTTTTTCTGCCTGAGACAAAGCTTTTGTCAGTCTTGCGAGTTTAATGTCTTGTATGCTCATGTCATTCCCGCGCGTAAACCGCAGTCGTATAAATTATATCATTTGTCAGCCTGACAACGTCACCCCTTTCTTTACAGGTCAAACTGGGTGACAATGGGGGTGACAACCCATGGTGACAACTATTTTTATGTGACGTAACGCACATTATACAAATAGTGACAAGGTATATTTTGTGACGTAACGCACATTTTTATATACCTTGTCACTATTATTTGAGAATAATATAGTCGTGAACATCTCTGTCCAAAACTTCTTCTTCAATCAATTTGTTCAGTTCTTTGTACAACCATGCTCTACTTCTTGATGATGCCAAAACAACATCTTTTAAATCCGGCGCGGAAAAGCGTAACTTATCTTTCTTTCTGAATTCATCAAGTGTAGTCATCAACATCTTTCGAGCTTCCTCCACACTGACGGATTCTACTTTTCCGAACTCCAGATAAGCATCATCTGATTCTATTTCTTCGTCTATCAAATCTTTGATCTTTTCGTCATATTCTATATTGAATTCATCATCTTCCGGTTCAACTTCTTGTTGAACATTTTTCTGATACAAATCACCTATTGCATTCAATGTAACAGGGTCCAATGGATCTTTCTGTATTTGATCCATTGTTTCTTCTATCTGTTTATTATCAGTAAAATAGGTTCTGATAGGAGTAGGCCATTTTTGTTGATCTATCCCCGGCGCAATCAGATAGGCATATCCGGGTTTTGAATTTCTCCATAGAGTAGGATCAGCGCCTGCATCGATGACTTCATCCGGCAAAGCAAACGAAGCATCCATGTTATTGGCAACACCAAAACAAAGAACCGAAGAAAATTGAGCACGAGAAGCAGTATCAATTGATGTATGGCTCGCTCTTTGTAAACTGGCGGTTATCTGAATTCCGACAGATCGAGCAGTTTCCATCATTTTCACAAAAGGTTTATTGTCAGCCAATAGCCCTGAAGCTTCTTCGATATGAACGTGAATAAAACTCAATCCACATTCACGTTCC
>JACCDR012030257.1_pt1 | contig 11795 bp, 11 predicted proteins | sample 7446431 | NCBI WGS metagenome assembly JACCDR01 (sample SAMN15323443, study PRJNA562643) | freshwater metagenome | isolation source: river surface water | place: USA:Blue River Watershed | collected 2017-08-17
CAAGTGTCTCGCGAAGCATCGAGAGGTTCGTGTCGGCCTCACGCTGCAAGCCGGCTGCGAGCTCGTCGACGTGCTTTGCGCCGGATTCGACCATGCGTCCCGCTCGAACTGCTCTCAAGCCGGCAAAAATCCCATCAACCGCCATGCCAAAACCGGCACCCACGATCGCGGTCTTGAGCTTGTTCACGAGCTCCGGCGACTCTTCGTCAGCGGCAAAGAACTCGGCCACCGGGTTCTCAAGCGCGGGGACTTCTTGCAAGAAGTTGGCGAGATTCCCTTCAAGGTCTCGCATCCCAGCGAAATCCGACATCGCCCCTTTGAGCGCTGCAACCGCCGACGCTCCCAATCGACCGGACTCAGCAATCGATTTGAGCTTCTGGACACCTCCGAGTAGCTTCCCAGCCCCAGCAAAGCCGGCCATGAACTTGCCAGCGCTTCGGGCAAACCCAGGCGTGTTTGGGTCTCCGATGTCCGGCAGTGCGTCTCCTAGATCCTTGGTCTTTGCGAACTCATCAGCATCAGTCGTCAGACCAAAACCGCCAGGGCTAGCCGTGATCGCCGGAACGCCTGCATTCATCAGCACGCGGTTCCCGGGCTCGGAAACCAAGCGAAGCGTTTCGAAGGCGTTGTCGGCGAAATCGAGCACACCGCCTGCCGCCTCAAGCGGGCTCAGGTTCCGAACGAATTTCTTCCATACCGGCTCTTGATTATCGGGGTGCAGCTTCGCAAGAGCGGCTTGTGCCGACGGCCAGTCTGGGTAAGCGCGCAGCTTGCCTGCTTCAATGTCCGCTCGAGCTGCTTCGAAATTCACAACGGCTTGGTTGTAGATTTCCATCTGCCGCGCCCGATCCTGCGCCGCAGTCGGATTGGAAGGCTTCTCGCTCGTCTCCTGTTCCTGGCTCTCCTCTTCCGCGTGGTGCGCCGAATCGCTTTCCGAGAGAACAGATCGAGCCCAAGCGTCGACTTCGGACTGACTTCGCTTAGCCTGCTTCTCGGCGTGCATCTGCTCGATGTCACTGTGCTCCGGTGTCACTTCGCAGCACCGCCTTGGGAGTTGGTAATCAAATCTTTGCTCGCTTCAAAGAGCTCCGAACGCCTTTGATCGTATTCCGATTGCGGGATAAGATTCATTTTTCTTCGTTGATCCAGACTACGAAGCTCAGACGCGATCGCTTCCTTTGAATCAAGGGGTCTCGCGCCATTCGCCGTCGGTTTGGGCACCGAATCTGGCTGCTTGAACTTGCTCCATGTATCAATCAGCTCACGCGCCTTCTGATCGGCCTGGGTCCGCGTTGCGCCAGGGTTCTCTCTTGTCCATTCGTCAAACTCGGACAAGCCACCCAGCACAGCACCAGATCTCTTCGTGGGTTGGAACTCTTCGATTTTCTTCAATGTCCCGAGGATCGATTTCCGCGGCTCGGAGAACCGTCCTTCCCTGGATGTTTTCACGATCGAGTCGCGTTCCGTCCGTGATATCCGGCCAGAGGTCAGCGCTTCGTTGGCTTCCTCAACGACGTCTTCGCCTGCGTTAGCGAGATCAGACAATTCGATGTAGGTCTGCGCATCGGATCCGCTCGACTTCGCCCCACCTGTTGCAAGCCTCTTCCATCTTGCGTAAGCCGAAGAAGAAAGACCTTGCTGCGCGCGAACAGCGTCAAGAGTCAAACCACCTGACCTTTCGATTTCCATCAGCCTCTCTTCGGCTGCGCGGCTCGCATCATTCTCAGCGTTGATTCGAGAAGTACGATCTTCTCGCGCTTTTGCCGCCTCTGCAGCAGCGTTTTGTCGGATAGTTGTAAGAGCCTCACCGCGATAAACTGATGTGACTTCTGACCCTAGGACGCTCCCGAGACGTTCAATCCATTTGAGCGCACGCTCCGGCTGCAAATCAGACATCGCTCTAATGCCTTCTCCGATTGCTTCTTGAAGAGCTTCCGTCTGTTGATTAGGCGTCATGAACAAGTTTGCATCGCTCAAAGCAACCCGAGCTTCTTCAAATAGAGCAGCGATTTCCGCATCGTCTTCGGACTTAGCTGCCTTCATCATCATCGAAGTTATTTCAAGCTTTACTTCAAGTCGCATTTCGTAGGTGGAATCTTCCATCGTTTTCATCTGAAACTGTGAAGCGATCCTTCGTGCCGAAATAGAAGATTCCCTGTCGTAATCCGCTCGACTAAAATGCTTCGGCCTGTAGGTTTCTAGAAGGCGCTTCTGCGCCTTTCTAAATTGGGAGTTCCGACTTTGGATGTCGGGATCCATTGAAATCTTTGCCGCTTCCGCTTCCAATTCCTTTTCGAACTGAATCGCCCTAGTCTTAGCATTGACCTTCGCGTGTTCCTGCAAAACTTGGCCGAGCGCTTGTGCAACTCGACCCGTGTTTTGCATCGCAACAGCTTGCGTCGCTCCAAACGAAGCCGGAGAACCAAGCTGCGCGCCGGCAGGCTGAGCGGGATTTTCAATCAGCAGCTTCGGCATTACGACTGCGCCTTAGGGGCAGGATTTGATGTCGTCGTCTGACCGTTCAATCCGACCTGCGAAAACAAGACATCCGAGTTAGGTACGAAAGAACCTACGCCTCGCATCAGCGATGCTGTGAGCTTTGTCCGAGACGCGCTCAAGGCATTTCGCCCTTCCAAGCGCTGCAAGGTTGCTGCGGTTCGAGCTGCGCGGAACGCGTTCTGCGCTTCCTTCTCCGCCCTGAAAGCGTTCTCAGCGATTACATCGAGCGCGGAACCCTCGGGACGCACGCCCGATTTAGCGACTCGGGTAACGTTGGCCGCTCGAACACGACGCGAAAGGAGACGAGAAAACTCCGCCTGTGCTCGACCTTGAGTCTCGAGTTCTCCCGCGTTGAACTTTGCAGCCGCGTTAGCAGCCTTTCCCTCGTAGTAAGACCCGGAGGCATCCATCGCCGTGCCGACCAAAGTGAGCGCGCCTGCAACCCAGCCCATATCAGCCCGCCTCCACATCTAGTTTCGGCATGATGGCAAGCAGCGTGCAAGGCAGAGCGGTTTCGTGCTTGATCGCCACATGTCTTGTCCGCTCGAATCCACCCGGCACAGTGAGTAGTGGCGTGTCTCCAGTGAAAAGCGATTCAGACGAAGTGAACGTGTCAAATGTCGACGATTCGATGTCGTTCGAAAACTGAAAACCGGACCCCGTGTTATGGAGCCGAAAGACAGCGGAAACCACACGACCTCGGTCTCCGAGCGTTGAATACCCAGGCGGTTGACCCGTCTCAAAATCCATCGTCTCAAGAGAAGCCGACACGGGAAAACCTATGTGGCATTTCACAGTAGGCGGAACGGTTAGCTTCCCTTTTGAGCTGACTGATCCGGTAGACACTGAGCCTCCGGTCTGATAGGTAACAGTCAGACCAGCTAGATGGAGAAGACCCGAGACGGTTGTCGTTACAGCTCCGGTGTAGGTCGACCCGCCATCAACAAAATACGAATCTTCGGGCAGGTCGCCTTCGATAAACTGAACTTCCAAGAATTCGATCCACCTGACGAATCCGTTTCCGTTGTCTCTTAGTACCTCGAACCACACTTGATCGGATCCGCCATCTGGATGCGGTATGACACACACTGATTCAATCACGGATTGATTGAGTGCAGCGCCAAGTTCAATAGTCGACCACCCAAGCACTTCGTCATCCCTGACGTAAGTGAGCGATTTCACGATGCCGGTCGACGTATTAACGAGAACCTGACGGAAAGGAGATGCCTGGTAGGAGATCGATGTGGCGCCTTCATTCAAGATGTCGTGAGAAAATGAAGTGAGATCGACGCCCGCATACCGGTCGGTGTTAAAATCATACACCAACTCGTAGAGCCGTCTCGAATCGCGGTGTACAAGTATCAGAGCCGAATCAACAAAAATTGGCGTAACACCGCCTGCTGATCCGAATGCAGACCGCTGCGTAACCTTGACGTTATCCGGCGTTATTGCTTCATCTGTGCTGTTACTTTGAACGGTGAACTCTCCGCCACGCGTCACGATCACCAAAGCGTCAGCGGCAACCATCGACACAATCTGATTGATTTTCCCACTCGCAATCGTCCACTGCAGTCCAGAGTCTGCATCATCTGAAATCTTTTCGAAGTCCTCATACCGATTCGTTCGACTACCCCAGAAAGTCTGTGGATCTCGATTTGTTCCGCCCATCCAAAGACGTTGCTCGTAGAAGACACCGGACGCCGGGTATCCGTACTCGTCGCAAAATGCGCCGATAGCCCACTTCTTCGTTGCGTTTCCAGACCCGACAACAGAGTTCGGGAACGTGACACCGTATGTGTCGACATCCACTGTCACGACGGTCGCTGAAGTGAACCCAGTGATTTTCCCGTATCCCCATCCTCGATTGATGAAAGTGAACTCAAAGTTGTTCGATGACTTGAGCGTGTCGTACTCTGCTCCCTCATCATGAACGGGAGGGATTTGGCCTGTAGTCGCGCCTCCGTTCTTTTGTGTCAGTTCGTAAACGCGATCCTCGTAGTAGACCTGATCGTTGAGCGCGATACCGCCACCATCGAAGTAAGCTGCCATGTTGCTGTTGTCGATCCACTTGACATGGTTGCCTTCGATCACTTCACCGAGCTTGACGTATCCTCCAACCATGTCAGCAGTGAACGTGGCTGCGGATGCCGTCACTGTGACCGTCGTTCCCGTAGCCGCCGACGCGTAGAAGGTCACATCAGAGATGTTCTCATCCCTAAAAGGAGGCCATGCAAACACGACCTCGGAGCACGTCCAGCTTGTGTCCGAAGTGCGAACAATCTTATGTGGAGCGTGATCGGGATGGAAGACGTACATGACGTCCCCGTCTTGAGCGAACTGCAAAGCGTTGAGCTCAGAGGTCGACCACGGGATCGAATTGCCACTCACGCCGTCAGAGATGGCATAAACACGAGATACTGTATTCCCACTCGCCGCGACTGTCCCTTCCCCGGTAGTGTCGGCAGGGATGGAGAACGTAGTCGCAGAGAGAACAGTGATCGTAAAGAATTGGTTGTTAATCATCGTCCGCTGTGATCCAGCGATGTAGACCTCATCGCCAGTCGAATAACCATGCGATGCACTTGTCGTGACAACACACGGGTTTGCAGCGGTCGGTGGAGTTCCGCCAGAGATAGCGACGGATGTTTCGAGAACGGCACCCGAGTCCCGTAAAAATCTGACCCCGTTGACGTAGAACTCCAACACATACGCCTGATCGCGCGAGAATTCGAACGGGACGAGCCTGCTTTTCGCCAGATTGGACTTGGCAGACTTGACATATCGAGTCCCGCTTCTTTTAACGGCCGGACCTTGGACTGTTGGAATGAAGTTCTTCATCGTTCGGCAGGCCATGCTGTACCGATCGAGATCTGTTCTGGCCTGCAACCTCGATCCAAAGATGCCGCCGTTAAATCCTCGCTGGATCGGGGCTGAGCGCGCCACAACTCACCCCCTACACGACACCCAAGTGTCATCTTCCATCTCAGCGTCACTCTGCTCGGATCCGTCAAGCGCCTTGCATTCAGCTACCCAGGAAAGCCACTGACGTTCGATCCGATCGCGCAACGCTTTGTCCGCCGTCACGCGTTGCATGATCTTGTAGGCCATGCCAAGAACAAGCGCGTCGACCAAAGGCGGCGGAAAGTCCGACGGGTCGTCTTCGTCGTAGACGTATCGAACGCCGAGATCGTCTCCTGTCTCATCCGTTACGATGAACCCGTTCTCGACGCGCCAATCGGAAGTCGTGTCAACTTCGAGCACGCGCAAGCAATCCGATGGAAGTGCGTAGCGTGTGGCATAGTCCCAGATAGGTTCAGTTGCATCTTCATCGAGCAAAGCGCGTTTCGTTGGGTAGTTCCACGAGTACATGCCAAGCACAGCTTTGCGGACAAAGGGCCAGGCCGTATTGCACGCCCTGGCCCTTTCTGTCGTGTCCGTGAGTGCAGAGATCGTCTCGGCGCCGCACTCGAGCAGGGCCATTTTCGCGATCTCTACATCCGTGGGCATCAACTACCTCTTCAAATAGAACGCGACAATTTGCGCCTTGGCCTTTTCCAGCGCAGCCATGACCGCGGTCGGCGTTGCGGAGTCACTGAAAATAATGTCCACTGCTCCGATTAGAGTTCCCTCTTGTGTGACATTCCCAACGTCGATCGGTTGTCCAGGTAGACCAGCCGAAGTTTGAATCGCCATGGTCGAATCTCCTTAGTCTCCAGCGACGTATTCGACTTCGAAGATGTAATTGGACGAGGCGTCTTCACTCACAGAAGGCGTCGCCGTGATCGCCCAGACTTCTCCAGGGTCAGCGGTGTAAGTACCGCCGCCAAGATCCGCAAGCACCCAAGCAGCCTTGCCTCGGTCGACATCGCCAACCGTGCCGGCCTCGGTAAAGACCGTCGCGGCAGCCGCGTCGTAGAGAATCGCGGTTCCGGTTGCTTTACCAGTAGCGAACAGGTCCACATCGATTGCAGTAAGCGACAGCGCACCGTTGCTCTGCGTCACCTTGTGAAGTCCGATGTTGAGCGCTCCGTTCGTGCCGGCGCCATTCGTAAAGAACTTCACGTCTTTAATTCGATCACTCGACTTGATGAGCGAGATGACCATCACGTCCGAAGTCGTCGGCTGAACGCCAACAAAATGGGACATGGTCTCCCGCTTTCTCGCATGCGCGTAACCAGCCGAGTTCGTGTTCTGGGGCGGATTGCTCGTCGACGAGACGGCACTTCCATAAATCGTTGCCATTTCACTCTCCTTGCGACACGAACCCGCGTCGCATTGACGAGGGAGACGGCCCAGGCGACCCCGCCAAGGCCATCACCCTCGGTCACGATCAGGCGCAGAGCACTTCCACGACCTTCTTTTCCTGAGTGCGCGTCGCGCCCACAGTCATCGAGGCATAGACCTGAGTCGCGTAGCTCTTGTCAGCCCGCTCCGAGATCTTGCCCGTCACGTCGTTCCAAATGCCAAGCCCGATTCCAGACTTCGCCCACACCGGGCACCGATAGTTTGCGCCACTGAGCAAAAGGCGTTCGCTGTGGATGAAGTTGATTCCAAGGAAGGAAGTCAACTTTCCATCCGCCAGGACAGGCCGCGTGTTGTAGTCAACACTGACAACCTGCGTCTCGGTCAGCAGGTCAGCCTCGAGCTCGGCATTGATAGCGCAGAAGATCGGATCATTATCGAGATCGACTTCTGCCGCTGAGAGCGCCTTTTTGGCGGCAATCAGCTTGGCAACGGTCAAGCCCGTTCCGCCAGCCGCGATCTGATGCCCTGCGTTGGCCGACACGAACGCCGTCCAAGTCGTCGTCGTTCCGCCAGTCTCGCCCGTCTTGGTCGTATCACTGAAGAACGCTCCGATGATCTCGTCGTCGATGGCGCGATTCAATGCCAGGCGCGCGTTCTCAGCGTACGGCGACTCGAAGTCCGCAAGCGTCTTGATTGCGTCTTCCTTGTCGATCAAGTCCCCCCACTGGTAATCCTCGGGGAAGACCCACCGAGCATCATGCGGGGTATTCATGATCGGCGTATCCGCGTGCCGAGTCGTCCGCTTCACAGCGGTCGTCGCGCCGAGCTGCTGGACGATCTGCGCCTGCTTGGCGCCGCGGAAATTCTGAGTCATGACCGCACCGCGCAAGCGGGACGGCATCTGCTGGAGTTTCAGTTCAACGTTGGAAGCGAACTTCTGGCTAAAGCCAGTTCCAATCTCGCTAGACATGGAGATGTTCCTCTGTGTGATGGATGGGAAAAGCCTTGGGTTGGCTTGTCCGCCACAGAGGCGGGGCCGAATCGCAAACACGATTCGCTGGCCCGAGAGCGTTTCGATCGACGGCCCTTGAGGGTTGTCGCCGATCCCACCGCTCGAAGTGGGTTGTCAGCTTCTCAGAGCGCGAGCCCTAGAGTGGAGTCACCAACGCGTCAACCTCCAAATGCGATCGTCTGGAGTTGCGACCACTCGCGCCGTTTCTCGGCGTCACCCGACGCATGCGCATCCATCCAGGCCCGATCCGCTCGAAGCTGGACCATGCGCGCTTTCGCGACGTCCGGCGTCATCAAGACATGCGCCGGATTGCCCTCACTCGGCCGCTTGTGCTCGGCTAGACGTGTCCCAAGATCCGCCAGGAAGCGGCGCGTTCCGGCCTCGCCAGCTGCGATCTTCAGCGCCTCGACGAAGTCTTCCTTGAGACCAAGCTGCGCCACAGCGTTCGCCACAGACTGGTTGTGCTCGTCGAACTTGGGGCCCCATTCCTTCTTGAGGTCAGCGAGCTCTGCAGCATTGCGCCTGGAAACGTCCTCGTTTTGCGCTTGAAATAGGTTCTCGATCAACTTCCCGGTGGCGTTCAAGAACTCAGCGTGCTGTTCCTGTCGCAGCCCCAGCGCATGACTGATCGGCGTCAGAAGCTCGGCGCGGAGAATCCCCGTCGGCGTCTCAACCTCATGGTTCTCATACTTGTCCGGCGACTCGGGAACGCCAATCCGCGTACGCCACTCGGCTACTTCTTCCGGCTTCGACCAGTCGGGAATTCGCGCCAGCTTGTCTACCTCGACGCCACGAAGCCGCTCCGCGTTGCGGTAGCTCTTGATGATGTCGGCAACACCCTTGCCTTCCTTGTCCCAGCCTTTAGCCGACAGGAAAGCTTTGTCATCGGCCGAAAGTCCTTCCGTCCACGATGGCGCAGGAGGGGACACAGGCGAAGCCGGCGCAGCCGGCGCAGGCGGTACGATCGGCGGGAAGCCCCCGTTAGCCGGCGGCGTAGCCCCTCCAGTCGGTGCTTGCCCTGAGTCCCCCGAGACCGTTTCCGGTACTGCCGCTGCGCTCATTCCATTTCCCCCCATCCTGCAACCTGTTCCTGCATCTGCCGAATGTCATCTTCCGTCAGGTGCAGTAGGTCTTGAATCGCGAGCCAAATCTCACGCCGACCAATGGCTCGATAGGTTTCTTCGACCGTTCCCCGTGAAACGGTCTCCGTTGCATGACAAGCATCGGCAAGAAACGCCAACGTGAGCTTGGCCGCTCTCGTATCGGCTCCCAGCGTGGCACACACCGCGCGGCGGGTTTCCTTGGCGCCGAAGCACTTGCGGACCTTTTCGGAAAGCGTCACGCGGCCCCGCTCATCGCGCGACGCGCTTCGGCCAGGTCGCGCACGCCCTTCGCTGCAAGCGGGATCTGCTCTTGCAGCGCAGCCTCTTCTTCCACCGCGTCCGTTGCTTGCTGAACTTCTTCGAACTCTTCTTCGCTCTTGAGCAACCGGCTCGAGCCGCCCATGGTCTCAAAACCAAGCCGAATCGCTTCGTCCTGTTTCCATACGCCGAGAAGGCTCGGGTTCGCCTCGAAGAATGGCGCAAAAGCCTCGAACGTCCTGGGAAACGCCTCGACTTCCGCAGCTTTCTGCATGCGGGTCGCGTCGCTCTCGTACTCGATCTCGTAATCGCCATCGGCTTCCACCAATACTTGCGGCAACGGAGGGAGCCTGCCCTGTCTCTGGGCAATGGCGATCTCGCGTTCGATCATCGGCCCCAGAAGCTCACTCTGCTGGCGTCCAACCACAGGCGATAGGAGTTGTCCCTTTTCACGCATTCGACCCAGGAATTCCGTCGCCGTCATCTGCACACGGTCTTGAGCCAGGATTTCCCAGATATCCAAGAAGAACGCGGAACGGATCAGGTTCCGTCTCCGCTCTTGCATCTCATGCGTAATATCGAGCCGCGCTCCCGTAGCAAGCGGAACGATGAGCGGCCGGCCTGTTGCGGGATCGACCGCACCCGCTGTGATTCGCCCTGCTCCCAACTTGACCCTGCGGTTGCCACGTCCGAGCTTACCGTCGTCCACCATGAGCAGCGGCGGATCTGCCACCTTCTGCCCACTACGCAAAAACGTCTTCTCGATTTCCTGCAACGTCTTGATGTCGGGCAGCACGAGCATCGCCGGGCCTCGGCCGTACACCTCGGCCGGGTTCACCGTGTAACGGCTCCACATGTACGGAAACTCTCGATACCCGCCCTTCTCCAGAATCTCCTTCGAGTCAACGCAAATTTCGTACGCGGCAAACTGCATCCGATCGGGACGCTTCGACTCAGGATCGAAACCCTCATTCGGCAACACCGCGTGAATGTAGGTGTGCTCCGAAAACGGATTCGCAGCAATCGCATCGCGTGCGCATTGCGGCGCCAGGTCTTTCCATCGGCCAACAGAAGCCTTCGCCGTCAACTTGTACTGGTAGAAGAGCGTATCGACGATGCCGTCTGCATCCGTGTCGACCCATGCCGATCCAACCGGCGTATGACGATAGGACGTCCCACCCGAGGCAAGCTCGGAGACGAACAGACACGAATTTCCGCATTGAAGCAGGGACTTCCATCCCTCATGAATCTGCGAGTAAAACCGCGAACGAGTCGCGTTGCGGAATCGGAAAAGAACGTCCGTCGCAGCTTCGAAGAACTCCTTTACCGCAGGAACCTGTGCGAGGTCTTTGTCCGACGGCGTCAGCCGGTGCCACTGCTGAGTCCTCGGAGTCAGGAACGTTTCGAGAACAGCCGCGCCGCGTTCGAGCGACATGGCAGGATCCATGTCAAAGATCTCGAGGTTCGTTTTCTCGCCCGGAGAACGTTCTCGATTGAAGTCAGGCGCATCCGGCCAAAGTAGATCTTTCGCCTCCTGCCACTGCGTCTCGAAGTTGTGACGCCGCCCTTTGAGCATCGAAAGGCGTTGGATGAGGCTTTCCGCCGTGACCGAGTCGAGACCGATCAACGGGTTCCCCCAAGCTTGCTGCGACCGATACCTGCCGACAGTGCATCGGCCTTACGGCTCGAAATGATCGTCGGGCGCCCACCCGAAGCGATTCGCTTGCGTTCGCGCTCTTTGGCCGCGGCAGCTTCATCGTCAACGGTTTCCGTTTTGGGGTTTGGTGTCGTCTCTTCGAACTTGGTGAACAACGCGCCGGGATCAAAGAAGTTCGTCGCGAGACTCTTCGGCCCCTTCCATCCTTCCTTGCTGAAAATCCGACCGATGTTCCCCAAAGCCAGACCCCCCGAGCGGATATGCAATGAATTCGCCCACAGCCCGCCATCCGAGCCTTAGTGCGTAGTCCAAAATCGCGCCAGAGCACGGGGAAGCGACAAGCCACCGAGCACCCATGAGCTCGGCAATGACTTGCGCTGCGATGTGCCATCGGCGCACTGGCCATCGGCTTCTTGCGTTGGGATCGACGCACAAGTGGATAAACGCCGAATCAGGGGCATCCGATTGAAACGCTTCGAACCAAAACACGACGCCGTGCCCCATTCTAAACCAGAGGCCGGAAGCGATTTCGGGCTGAGAGATCGCGCGTGGAAACCCCCAAGAGCAAACGGCGTCGGCAGCATCCAAGATTGCGTCGAGCTCGACGAGCTCACGAATGCGCCACGACGAACTCATAGGACCCGTCTCCCGTCGCGATCGTATATCTCCCGCGGCATCCGATCGCGCGTCCTGAGCCGGCCCATTGCGTAGCCGGTGACAAACGCCATGACGAGTGCAAGGCCAAAGAGTGTCACCACATATCCGCCTGATCTTGGATGGGTTCCGAGTCATCGTAGTCAACCGGCCGCAAGGCGGCGACACCCTCGCCCAGCCCGAGCATCAGGTACTCGAGCGCTTCAACAGGATGAGAATACTGGTTCTTGTCCGGCTCTTCCGTGTATCGCTCAGTCCCAGCGACTTTCAGCCTGCGATAGCAAAAGCCACCCGCAAGCCCTTTTCGGATCATCTTGGCTTTTGGACTAATCAACAGCGCTGGCTTCGTGTCGCCGCACAATCTCTG
>JACCDR012497300.1_pt1 | contig 11795 bp, 8 predicted proteins | sample 7446431 | NCBI WGS metagenome assembly JACCDR01 (sample SAMN15323443, study PRJNA562643) | freshwater metagenome | isolation source: river surface water | place: USA:Blue River Watershed | collected 2017-08-17
CCAAAAATGTGCCCAAATACTTTTAAATCAATCCCAATTGGACCTAGATCAATTTTTAAATAACCCCCTATGCTTGAAAATGGCTAGATTAGAGGCTATTCATATTTGACAGTGGCGCACATATTGATGTAAAGAAAGATTATTTATTGTACATGTAAAAAGTAAAGTCTGTTGTTACTCATTTCTGCCAGTCCGATGGTTCCACTTTCGGCATTGTACCCCAAATCAGCCAGTTGGCTGAATCCTGTCATCACGACTGTTACTACTCCAGCTGGCGTGATTTTCAAAAGTCTGCCTCCTACCCAGTCGGTACCATAGTAGTTGGCTCCCACTTTTACCACACCATCAAAATTAGCTATTGGCTTTCCTTCACCTACAGGACTGATCTGTTTGGTTTTTAAATCTACCTTTAGCAACGTGCCTTGGTGGCTGGTTTCAAAAGTAGCCCGGTTAGTCATAGGACCCCAAGTGGCGACAATCAGGTTATTGCCGTCTACTAATAGACCATTTGGATATTCCAGTTTGGCAGACTCCAGAAAAACTTCTGCGGGAGCATTTTTTCGGATACGATAAATACGATCTTTAAAGGTATCTGATACGTACACATCTCCATTTGGGGCAGCAGCAACATCGTTGACAAACTCAGAGCCTTCTAGTTTTATTTTTCGCAGAATTTTAGCCGTGGCAATGTCTATCTCTACCACTTCTCCTCTGTCTGCTACATACAACAGGTTACCAACAAAGGCCATTCCTGTAGGGGCATTTAAGCCTTCTACCCATTTGGGGGCTATTACTTTTCCGCTGGCATCCAACCTAGTAATCCATCCGTACCCATCTACTTCCAGCGTCACTTTGCCTCCACCGAGGTTGGAAGCAAACCAAGTTTTGGAACCTTCATGCCATTGTATACTTTCAATGGCATCAAAAGGAGATTGGGCAAATGAAGAGTGGCCTAGTACCAAGACCAGAATAAAACCAATGAAAGATTTGAGTGAATGCATGGAATGAAGTAGTTATTTTTGGGATGAAATACGAGTTGACATTTGTTGCCAGATGGCAAATGAACGTTCGATATGTGCAGGAAAATTCTCTTTCAGGCCAAAGGTATGTAACGCAATGGGGCATGTATATTTATATTTGGCCAACAGTTTTACAAACGATGCGACGTCATATTGAGAGTTTTCTAGGGGCTGTATACAGTCACTCCAGTCTCTTCTGTGTTTATATACCACCGAATCTGACCCGCTCAGTGACACCAACGATACATAAGGATATGCATTCTTAATGACTTCTTCCATTCGTTTATCATTGCCAGCCCGTAGTTCATGACACAGGTGCAGTGACGTTTTCAGGTTCTTTTTATTGACTTTCCGGATAAATAGTATAGATTCTTCTACAGATTCTACTAGTGAGTTATCATGGGGATACATAACCAGATCCATTTTGTTTTTAGCTGCCTCATCTGTCATCTTTGTCAGCACCCGCATAACGGTTGCTTCGTCTGCGGCTCTGTCCGATTCATTTTTGTCTCCCAGAAAAATAACCCAAGGAACAGCATTGGCCGCTTTTATCTTTTGAAAGCAAGCCTGTACAATAGAGTCGTTGATGGGTTTGTAGGGTTCTACAAAAAAGTATACAGCAAATGTCTGAAAAGGCTTAGCAGCTGCTTTGATAGCTTCGGTATACGCATCTATTTGTTTCAGTGTACTGGCATCATTTATTTTAACCGAATAAACAATGCCCTCAAATCCGATATTTTGCAGGAGTTCTATCCGTTTGGGAACCGACTGTTTTTGTAAGTGAAAGTCGTATACAAAGAAAGGATTGGGAAGTTTCTTTGTATGCTGGGCACAGGTCGGGAAAATACCTGTCAAAGACAACAGGACTATGTATAGATAGTAAAATAATTTCATGGGTGGTTGTGCATATGTAACTGTTGCACAAAAATAGAAAAACAACCCACCTTTGGATAGCCTGTTTGGTCTAAAAAATATTCTATTTAGTTACGCTGTGTGTTGGGCGTATATCCAAAATGCTTTTTAAACAAGCGGATAAAATGGGAAGGACTTTCAAAGCCACAATCAAACCCAATCTCTGAAACCGTTTTAGATGAATGTTGCAGCAAGACCCTGGCATGATCCAGCCTTTTTTCAGTAATCCATTTTTTGGGTGGCTGGTGAAAGATTTCCTGAAACTCTTTTTTAAAGGCAGACAAACTCCGGACAGAGAGCCGAGCCAATTCTTCTACAGAAAGAGGGGTAAAGATATTCTGCGACACCACATATTCAATATCTGGCTTTGATTGGGCATAGATTTCATGAAAAAACTGTGCAATCTTGCCTTGTTCTGGGGTTTCCAGCATCAGCAGCAGCAATTCTTCTAGCTTGTTTTTAATTAATGATTCTAAACAAGGTCCTTTGTAGTTGAAATATCCTAAAATCGTGTTTCTAAAATTTGTAAGTAGCTCATTTTCAGAAATTACAATCACTGGATCATTAGGTATGTCTTTCTCTTTCTGGAAAAACTGGGCATTGTTCAGCCAGAAGTCTTTCAGCAGTCTCTCATTAAAAAACAGGCTGATACTGCTGTATTTGTTTTCTTTCTCCAGACCTTCGCAGATCATATAACAGCCTCTTTTCAGCAAAATGGCATGGCCTTCACCTACTTCAAGGGTATGATTAGCAAAGGTAAATAGCTTTGCGCCATGCACCACAAATATGAGTGTATGTGCTGAAAGGAAGATGTGCCGCGGATATTGAGGAATGGTTTGCTGGTATTCAGCAAAGAATATATTTTCTGTTTTCAGAAACCGGCTGCCATTTGAAAAATCTAGTCCTTCTGGAATTTTTTGAATCATAATACACGGATCGGATAAAAAAGAAATGAAAAAGAAGGTCTTGGAAGTACAAACAAACCAAGCATATCCATCTCCATCCTTCAAAGACAGGCAGTAAAAGTACACGCGTTTTGGCAAAAGTCCCACAGATTAACTCTCTAGCAGAAAAAAAATTCTATCTTCGCTTGTACCTAGTCTGTCAAAGCTGGGTAGTTTACCTAGATATATTCTTCTAAACGTCCTGTAATCCATGAAAACCACTATTCAACTCGAAGAAATTGCCTTATTTGGATTATCTATTTTCCTATTTTCCCAGCTACCATTTGCCTGGTGGTGGTTTCCAGCCTTGCTTCTTCTGCCAGATTTGAGCATGCTTGGCTATTTGTTCAATCCTAAGATTGGAGCCTATAGCTATAATTTTTTTCATCACCGCCTACTAGGCATAGCCCTTTATCTATTAGGAATTTGGCTAGAAAATAACTTAGCTTCGTTGACAGGTGTCATACTGTTTGGACATGCCTCTATGGATCGTATTTTTGGCTATGGTTTAAAATATACTGATAGCTTTGCCCATACACACCTGGGTATGATAGGAAAACAATCACAGCCTGTGGATTCGCAAAAAAATAATGGGCTAACTAGTTGATAAAACACTCGTTAGCCCATTTAACCCCTTTTTGTAAAGTTACTCCTTCACAACTTTGACTATATAGGAAGTTGTAGAAGTTTGTATCCGGAGATAGTATAATCCAGAAGCCATTTGGCAGGCATCTACCTGATACAAATCTGAGGCTAACTTCTGTAATGACACTACCCAATGGCTTCCTTTACTATCATATAATTCGGCTTTGATAGGGGTGTCTGAAGTTTGAAAAGAAAATCTGTTATGGAATGGATTGGGTTGAATCTTTACAAATAGTTGAGAGTTATCTTCTACAAGACCCTGACGGGCTACAAAACTCCCCGTTATCGAAAAATCAGTCGTAGAGGTGTTTGAAGCAGTAAGCCCACAGGTTTCGTTGGCCAACCCATTGATCACACCTATTGAATTGGGTATATGTACATCTGCTGATTGGTTAAAGGATGCTTTTATACCAAATGAATGAATACCAATAGGACCTGTATAATTTGCCTGATGCAAAGCCGCATAAAAGGGTGCCACATCGTATGTACCTGCGTTCATAGGCTTGATCACATCTGCCCATCCGATACCTGTCGTACCACTTTCTGAAAGTGTAGCACCACTCATTGTTACTACTTTAATATAAGGAGCAACTCTGGCAACTACCTGAGCAATGGTGGCACCATTTCCCGCCCTCAGTTCATGGCACAAATGTAAAGCTAGAAAGATATTGGGTTTGTTTACCTGATTAATGACCGCTAAGGCCTCATCTGCTGACTGTATGCGGGTATGGTCATGTGGATAGATGACCAGTTCCTTGGCATAGGTTTGGGCAATATCGGCTATTTTCCCAATGACTTCTTTCAAGTAAGCATCCGTAGCTTGTTGTCTGAAAATGATCTGAAACAAGGTATTTGTACCAGCTATTTTTCGATAAATAGATTGAATAGCTGTATAATCAACAGGCTGATTGAGGTCTATGAATTGATAAATAGTATAGATAGCAAATGACCCATTTTTGACTGCAGTTGTATTTTTATAGGCATCAATTAAAGAAAGTTGATTATTCGACACCTGAAATACGATTCCTTTTAATCCTAGATTTTTCAGTTTATTTACTTTTTGTTCTGCTGTACCAGTCAAATCAAAATGAAAGGTATATAGTTCAGGATTGCAGACAGCTGATGGGGCTTCTGGAGCAGAAAAGTTAAGGATTGCTTCTTCTGAAATAGAGGAAGGTGTACCTACACTGATCCAATCCAGTAAAAATCCAGCTGATCCTGCTTCTACTGTAATGACATGTTTACCTGTAGACAATGGTATATTTCCCATATCTACTGTTTTGAACGTATTTACCCCGCCTGTGGCGGCAAAGTTGGTAGTAAGCACCTGCGTACCATCCACCTTGATTTTAATAGAACCAGAAGTGTTAGAAGCCAGATTCACTTTGCACATATACGTTCCGGACTGCTGGATCTGATAGGTATAATTCATCCAATTACCTGACGAAATATCTCCAATCACCCGCTTGCCATTGACCAGAGGCAAACGTAATACTTCACCTGACCGGAAGTCGGTCAGTTCTTCTGGATTGTCTTTCATATACTCCCGCGTACCGCCCACAGCTCTATTATAGGCTACTTTCAATCCTCCATAATCAAACCATTCGGCTTCTACTTTGGTGTTTTCTTTCTGTGCTTTGCCAGCATACGGTCTGGAGGCAATGGTTTTATGGGCAACCGTCTGTCCGGAAACGGTTTGTACACGTACGGCTTCAGAGGCATTCATTCCATCTACACCCGTAGAACCACCCGTAGCCACCATTCGGAGGTGTAAGGTACCATTGACCCACGCCCAGGCACTAGAGGTAGATGAGAACACGGCACTTTCGGTAGTTTTGGGGTCAGCACCATTGGCGACTTTCAATTCACTTGTAGCATCCACAATCTGAATATCCAGTACATCATTAGGCCTGCCAAACAACAGATCAAAATCTACAATAGGAGGAATTCCGTTCATAAAACGCACCTTGTACTTTCGTCCGATGTTAGGTACTACTGCCAGTTGTAACTTAAACTGGTCATATTCATCTACATGAATACCATGCCCATCACTCCATTCCACATACGTCAAACCTGCATTTTTTGTATTGTTTGTGCGGTCATGGTCTATGCGTAAGGTTGCAAAATGCCGGGTTGACTTATAGGCATATCGTCCAGTGATGGGGGTAAAATTCTGGTCATCAATCAGGAAATTATGTCCGATGCATAAGCCCCCAAAAGGTGTTCCTGTAATCTGACCATCCGCATCATGTGCCACAGACATCAGTTTGTTTGACTCTGGAATGAGGTAGTCAGGATTAAACATTTTAACCTTTTTAAAGGTACACCGTGTAAATACATTATTCGTTTTATTGACGGCTCCTCCAAACCATTCGAATACAGCCTGCTTGTCTTGGTCAAAATTTTCGAAGTGGCAATCATAGGCATTGGTATACCCATCATAGAGTGAAATAGCTTTGTTCTCAAAATTGATTCCTTTCGGATTGTTGGCACTATATCCTACAAAAAGTGAGTTGGTAGTTTTGCCTTCAAAGGAACTTACAGTCATGCCACGTCCGATACAGTCAGCTAGTATAGTTCGGTCAAAGATAATGCCTCGGTTTCCGGTTCGTGTCCACCATCCTCTAAAACATTTGTATACAGTTAAGTTAGTAACAGTTTGCCATTCGGCCGGATTGTATTGTGAATTGTCCACACCAATGATAGCTCCTGTAGCTGTATTGTCATTTTTATGGTCTATATGAAATCCAACAAAAGCACCATGTACCCGATTGTTATCAAATTTTTTAATGGGTGTAGTCAACGGACTCTGCATGACTGTACCTACAGAAAGCCCTGTAGCAGCGGGCGTTAACCCATACCAAAAACCTACCCCATGGATTCCTACAGCTACATTGTTGGTAAATGTATTATTCGGATTGGTAATCCAGTAGGCACTGGGGCCTCGTAGCCTGTCGCCATGCTGCCCAATATCACTGCCTATCAAGGCTTTGTTTGATGCAGGTCTTCGAACGGTCATTACCAGATTTCCGTCAATGACATTGCCCCATTCAGCAGCATCTTCCAGAAATACAGCATGCCCTACCACATCAAACACTGTATTATTTTTGACCAATCCGTTTTGTGATCCATGAATCGTGATAGCTCGGTTATAGGATTCATGGATAGATGTGTTCTGGATGTACTGGCCAGATACATTCTTAGCCAAGTGCCAGTGAAAAGGATACCGTCCGTTGGCAAATTCCTGCCCAACTCTTACAAACTCTATATCGGAGATAAAGGCTTTGGCCGTTTCCATAATCATCACATGAGCCCCAAACTTGCTGGTACTTGAGCTGGCATCTCCTTGTATTTTTATGTTTCGGGAAAGTAATCCTACTTCGGCCCGTTCGTCCAATACCCAGCTTTGTACTCCATTCGTATAATTCTGCAATTCGCCATAATGATGGTAGCTCAAAGGCATATCTAGCGTAATTGTTTTTTTATCGGCGGAGATGGCAGTTATTTTTCGTTGTTCATTTTCTTTTAGAATCTCGTCATTGTCAAAAATATAGGCTTCTGTACTGGCCACAACAATATCGTCCCCAACAACCCAGTCTATGGGTTCTTTGACGGTAATGGTGGTAGCATTCGGACGGGCAGTGACACTGAGCTGTGTCCATGATTTTTTAGATGTGCCATGTATAAAAATTTGTCCCCCCTCCATTGCACCCAAAAACTTACTACCCATTCCCATAATACTGGTGGTGGTTTTGGGTCCTTGAAGGGTAATCGTAGCTTGTTTGAGGTAGGGATTAGTGGCAGTACCCCACTCAAACACACCTTTTACCATAATCCACTCGGCACTGATGGCTAAGTTCTTGGTATAGTCAGGCTTCAGGGTTCCGTTGACTGTGATACTTTTAACATTGACATTGGCATCTACCGTGACTGTATGGGAACTGGCAATGGTTATGTCATCGGCACTGGCGGGTACTTGTCCACTACTCCAGGTACTAGATGAAGACCAGTTTCCTGATTGTACAGAACTAATAGCCGCCTGAGGAGCCATACAGACAGCCATAGACTGGGCACTCCGTTGCGGGTAGTCTGACTCATACAAAGATATCTGAGGCTGGTATATATATGCCAACCAGACAAACAAACAAATGATTAAAAATCCAGACAGTTGAATAATAAACTTCCAATAGTCTGACACAAGTGTACCTCTGAGTCCTATCTGAGGGTAGTTGCTAACAATGGTTTTGTAACGATTTATACGCATGTGTATAGGTATTAAAGGAGTGATGTTTGTACTGCAAAAAAGATAAGTTACGCTTGGCAGGTCATTGCAAAACAAGATGCAGGGATTTCCTATAGTTTTAAAACTCCTGAGCCTGTTTTTGACATAAGATATAAATCCATTTACCCATAAATCATTATTTATGCTAACAATTATGAATATTTGACTTACGACTATATTTTATTATTTTCAATAATCAAATATTCATATTTTCATTAACATCTCATTGTACTATTGTCCCAAAAATTAATCCTATTGTGTTATATCTAAAAAAATACCCCCTTCTGAGAGGCAGAAGAGGGCATTGAGAAGATGAGCATGCATACAAAAACTTATTTCATTTTCACTACACTTTTGGTTACGATTCCTTTGTCTGTATAAACCATCAGGGTTGTACAGGTGGCATGTCCGTCTATTTTGCGTCTGATGTGATACGCTGCCTTTTACATCAGACCAAGATTTGCAGATAACAGCGACAGCCTGTAGGTGCCTGTGTGGTATCTCCACCTCAGCTACCACCTGCTGAACCACAGATAAACTCCAGATCTGTCCACCGTCCACGCGAATAGGCTGTGCCATTGCCTTCGGAAACTCGGCCATTGGTATGGGCCTGAAACTCTACCTGTATTTTGTCTCCCTTCTTCACAGAAACCCCTTTCCAGGTATAAGAGGCTGGTACATAGTCTTGGGTAGTTCCAGAATTTTTAAAAACAGGTGCCAGTAAGGTTTCGTTGATGCGTATGCGGTAACTGGACTCTCCGTCCGTTTCGGTCAGCGTCTTCAATACTATATCATAAGTACCCGTAGAACCGGCAAAGTTAGTTTGTACGGCAGCCCACTGGGTGCCATATTTTACAGAATTGACAGCAATGGCTTTGTGGGCATTGTCTTTATAGGCAGGAGCAAAACCACTCACATTCAGCACCGTAAAATCTACAGTAGCGGCTAGTTTAACGGTATTCTCACAGCCAGAGCATTGTGTTTCTGCCATCACGCCAAAGGCTGTAGCATCCAGTACAGAAGCCAGACAGAATACAATACGGTCTACATTCCAGTTGATGGAACGCCCAGAGAGTACCAGTGTATAGGTTTCTCCCGCTTTAAATCTATATACGGCATTGCGTTTATTATCTTTACCTCCTGCATCCAGTTTCGAGGCCCATCCCCAACCATCGGCAGGTCCGCCGAAAAACTTGAGATCTTTTTTCAGCAGATCCAGCGTGGCATTTCCGTTATGCACATTAGAAGCCGTGTCACTTGCCGTATAGTCACCTTCTACGCGTACATAGCCATCGTTATTTTTGTCTGAAGCCTGCCCATCGAGACGCTTACGTGCCCGAATAAGTAATCGATACTCACCTGACTTGGTGATTTTGAAGGTATACCTCAATGGAGAAGTAGCAGGACCTCCATTTGGGCTGTTACCTGTAAATTCGAGGTGTCCAGAACCTGTAAAACCTGGATTATCTGCTTTCTTTATCCACTGTCCTAATTCAGAGACAGTATTTTCTGCTTCAAACATGACTACTCCATTGGTTTCACAATACACAGGCCCCGAACCGCCCGGAATACAGGCCTGGGTAGTAGCCGGGACAGAAGTCGTAAAAGAAGACAGATTGCCAGCTGCGTCTCTGGCACTATTGTTGGCACATAGGTTATTGTAATAGTCCAGATGCACCAGTTTGTCCTTTACCCCTGTGGCTTGCATCATGGCCAGAGCCAATGGTGTGGCACCAAAGTCGTCCTTGTCATGAAAATTGCCATCGGCACTTAAAGCTATTCTACCACCAGGAAAGTTTACTTCCGGCATACAGGATTGCGCATACAAGTTGCTGCCAGGCAACAGATAAAAAATGCCCAGACAGTAAAAGGTTACGATCCGCAGTAAAAAAGCAGTAAAGGGTATTCGTTTTTTAAATAATAGCCCTGAATAATAATACAGGCCAAAGGGTAAGTGGATGTGTTTCATACAGATGTTGTGATGAAAAAAATGAGTCTACACTGGATAATAGAAGCCCTAGGCTACCCTCTTCCCTTCGGCAGAAGGTCAGGTAGCTACGGTACTTTTGTTTTTATGGGCACACACAAACTTTCTAACTTTTATTCAATTTTCTCTTTCTAACAGGCCGATAAAAAATAGAATACCTATACCCATGTTACTGGTGAAAGTTCAAAAAAATATGATACACAGATTAGTAAACACTACTACCTACATCCCCAAACTCTTTTAGAGATGCCTTTTTATTTCTACAGAGCCAGCCACTGGCCTCTTTTGCTAGGATATATATGCAAATATTTATATAATGGGATAAAAATACTTGTACTATTGTTCAAATAACTAGTCTTATTATTCAAAAAAAGGTAAAATGTCGTTTTTTATTGAAAACAACATTTTACCTTTATAGAATCAGATAAGAATATATTTAAACTTTTTTGTATATATCCACGTACTATCTAGCCGAAGATCAGCGATGATACACAAGAAGAGACATATGCGTATTGAACTATTTTTTATAACTATAATTCAATTTTTCACCCAACCACGGCATAGTTTTATTGCCAGCATTAATATAAGAATAGTCATAGTAGCAAAGAGAGAAAAAGTATTCAGAATCTTACGTAGAAAAAGTAGATATTTACTGCTTGTGCACATCTTTGAACTGGAGCATGTCTGCTAGCCTCTGTTCTTTCTCATTGTCAAAGCCGCAGGTACTTTTAAATTCTTTGGGATTCTGATAGGTACCAAAGAGCATGTCCCACCACACAATATCTCCGTAGTTATGGGTATGTTTGTTGTACTCATGATGAATCCGGTGCATCTCCGGGCGTTGAAAAATGTAGCCTATCCATTGGGGTGTTTTTACATTGGTATGATAAAAAAACTCTCCCAAGGCCGTACATAAGGTATAGACGGCTCCTGCTTCAGGACTTAGCCCCAGAAAGGTATACACCAACAAACTGCCAATGATAGAGTTGACGGTCATTTCGAGTGGATGTTTATAGAATGACGTGATCACTTCCAGCCGCTGCGGACTGTGATGGATCTGGTGAAACCGTGTCCAGAGAAAATCCAACTCATGCCGCCACCGGTGCCACCAGTAAAAGACAAACGTGGCTATAAAATAGGCAATGATACCTCCAGCCGCCGCTGGAACATGTGCAGAAAGATGAAATACTGACCAAGCGGAGAGCCATTTCTCCCATGAAAACCCAGCTACTACAACTACGATCAGCTGCACAAAATTAATGGCCAGTACCCGAATAGTCCAGGTAGGAACTTCAGGCAGTTTCCAGCCAGGAATAAGTCTTTCCAACAGAAAGCAAAAGGCAAATACACTAAAGATGATAGGCAACATAGGCTATATAAATTAGTAGAAGAATGATAACCGTACAAAGGTAAGATGCCTATATTTAATTCTACTTGACATAGATCAAGATCGCATTAGAATCTATGGCAGATGGTATATTTATCCAAATAGAATTACCAAAAAAAGAAAAAAAATAGAATAATAAGTAAATATACGTTAGAGGCTTGGAAAAGAGGAACATAAAAATGGAAAAAATCATTTTACTAGATGATTTTTGTATTAAACTTCCATTTTTCAATCTTTTTTTGAAGTTTTATACAAAAAAATTACCTAATCACTAGAATTTTATCATTCTTTTTAAGATTTTAGCCCCGAATTCTTAACTCTTAATCTTTCCCACTTAATATCTACTAAACGAATGGCAAACTTACGTTTCAAGGCCGTTGATCTGGCACAAAGCCGCATTACTCCGGAGGTAAATGCACCTTCAGACAAAGTATCTGATTATTATGGTACCAATGTATTTGGTATGGATGCCATGCGTGAGCACTTGAGTCATGAAATTTTCAAGAAAGTATCTGCTGCAATCAAAGCTGGCAGTAAAATAGATGAGGATCTGGCTGATATTGTAGCGTCTGCTATGAAAACATGGGCCATGTCTAAAGGTGTGACCCACTATACCCAC
>JACCDR010589425.1_pt1 | contig 11794 bp, 6 predicted proteins | sample 7446431 | NCBI WGS metagenome assembly JACCDR01 (sample SAMN15323443, study PRJNA562643) | freshwater metagenome | isolation source: river surface water | place: USA:Blue River Watershed | collected 2017-08-17
TGGCGGCCATCAACGCCGCAGGCTACAGCTTCACGCCGCCGGGCAGCAGCACGGCCGTGCCCTACAACCAGCGCACGGTGAACCTGTTTGCACCGGGGTGCAACCCGCCGGCTTCGGTGTTCACCACCGTCATCGGCACACAGGCCTGTGGCTACGACTACATGGCCGACACCGAGATTTACCCCGAAGCCGAGAAGACCTCTTTCCTCAGCCGGGGCTTGCTGGCCGTGGGCGGTGGCCACCAGTTGTTTGGCGAGTTGCTGCTGTCGCGGGCGCAGACCCTGTATGTGCTGTCGCCCAACCCCACCACGGTGAGCGGCATCACCTGGGGCGCTATCAACGCTTTTCTGCCGCGCCCGGTCACACACGGCAGCACCTTTGAAGTGCGCTTCCGCGCCAAGGAAGCCGGCAACCGCAGCAACGAAGTCACCAGCGACGGCCAGCGGCTGGTGCTGGGTGCCGAGGGCACGCTGGCCGGCTTTGATTACACGGTGGCAGCCAGCCACGCGGTGAACAAGGTTGCAGACCGCTATGTCGACGGTTACTTCCTGTTCAACGAATTTGCCAGCGCGCTGCGCAACGGGGAGATCAACCCCTTCGGCCCATCCAGCGCCGCCGGCAAGGCCAAGATCGCGTCGCTGCGCATCGACGACGTGGCGCGCCGCAGCAAGGGCAGCACCAGCGGCCTGGACGCCAAGTTCAGCGGCACGCTGGGCAAGATCGACGGGCGCGACGTGGGTGTGGCCTTCGGCGCCGAGTTCAAGCGCGAAGAGCAGGACTTCACCCCTTCGGCGCTGCTGGTCAGCAACAACATCGGCGGCGACCGCGACAGCAGCGGCACCAGCCCGCCCCTGCAGGCCACCGGCTACGCGCGCAAGATCGCGTCGCTCTATGCCGAGGCCAGCGTGCCGCTGCTCAAGACGCTGGAGCTGCAGGCCGCGCTGCGTGGCGACAAGTACGAAGGCGTGGGCACCTCGGTGAACCCCAAGCTGGCGCTGCGCTGGCAGGCCACGCCCCAGGTGGTGGTGCGCGGCTCGGCCGGCACGGGCTTTCGCGCCCCCAGCTTCAGCGAGCTGTACCGCCCCACCAGCTACGGCACCAGCCCGGCCTTCCTGTTCGACGGCGTGTTCAACGGCTTTGACCAGTTCCCCACCGAGAAGGTGGCCAACGCCGACTTGAAACCCGAGAAGAGCCAGCAGTTCACTTTGGGCATCGCGTTCGAGCCGGTGCGCGGCACGCTGCTCAGCGTCGACTACTGGAACATCGAGAAAACCGACGTCATCAGCGACTTGTCGGGCAAGACCATCCTGCAGAACCCGGCGCGCTACGCCGCGTTTATCAAGCGCGACCCGGCAGACGGTTACCCGACGCTGGTCCTGCGCAAGGAAAACCAAGGCAAGCTGAACACATCCGGCCTGGACCTTGAAGCGTCGTGGCGCGGCGGCGCCACACCGGCGGGCCGGTTTGGCGCCAGCGTCAGCGGCAGCTACGTCATCGACTACGAGCGCCAGTTCGGGCGCGCCGAGCCCTTGGTCAGCAACGTGGGCCGCTTCCTCAACGACCAGGTCATCCAGCGCTGGCGCCACCGGGCCGGCGTGGATTGGGAACGGGGCGGGTTTGCCGTGGCGCTGGGCAACACCCACTACAGCGGCTACACCGACGACAGCTACCTCGAGGGCCAGGCGCCGCGCAAGGTTGAGGCTTATTCGCTGTGGGACCTGACGGCGTCGTGGAAACCCAGCAAGTTGATGACGGTGCGTGCCGGTGTGTTGAACCTGCTGGACAAGGCGCCGCCGTTTTCGAACCAGAGTTACTACTTCCTGTCGACCTACGACCCGACCTACACCGACCCGCGCGGCCGTACCGGTTTCGTAAGCCTGTCGTATTCATTCAAGTGAGTGGGGCCCGTGCAGCTGCCTACCTCTGGGGCAGTGGTGCTGCAATTCTTGCTCCCTCTCCCTTCCAGGGAGAGGGCTGGGGTGAGGGTGAATTGCCGGCACCGCCCAGGCAGGCTGTGACCCTTTTGGTTCATTGAGAAGCTGAGTACCGCGCAGACCTGAAGCCACGCGGGCGCTGCGCCCTTCAGCTACTCACCGCAGCCGCTCACACCAGCGTTGCGCTATAGCGCTGCAGTGTGCCGCGCAGTTTGTCGGCGTCGATGGGCTTGGTCAGAAAGTCGTTCATGCCAGCGCGCAGCGCTTCTTCGCGTTCTGACACCAGCGCGGCGGCGGTCAGCGCAATGATGGGCAGGTCGCGGCCGGCCGGCATCTTGCGCAGTTCACGCGTGGCCTCGTGGCCGCTCATCACGGGCATTTGCACGTCCATCAGCACGGCGTCAAAAGGCTGCCCGGCTTCTGCGGCCTGGCGCACCACTTGCACGGCATCGCGGCCGTTGTCGGCCTGGCTCACTTTCACGCCCCAGCGCTCCAGCATGGCCACCGCAATCAGCATGTTCACCGGGTTGTCTTCCACCATCAGCACGCGCATGTCCTGCAGGCTGCCGCCGCCAGGGCGCGGCGGTGGGGGCGGCGCCGGCTGCCGCGCCGGCAGCGGCAGCTCGGCCCAAAAGGTGGAACCCTGGCCGACGTCGCTGATCACGCCCACATCGCCGCCCATCAAGGTGGCCAGTTCGCGGTTGATGGACAAGCCCAGGCCGGTGCCGCCAAAGCGGCGCGTGGTGGACTGGTCGGCCTGCGAAAAAGGCTTGAACAGCTGCGCCTGCACCGCCGGCGACAGGCCCGGGCCGGTGTCGTGCACTTCAAAGCGCACACGCTCGCTGGCGGCGCTGCCAGCCTCGGCCGGCAGCCGGTAGACCCGCACCCGCACCTGCCCGCTGGGGGTGAACTTCAGGGCGTTGGTGAGGTAGTTGCCCAGTATCTGGCGCACCCGCATCTCGTCACCGTGCACGGTGCCCATCACGGCGGGTTCCAGGTCGAAGTGCAGGCCCAGCCGGCTGGCCTGGGCCAGCGGGGCGAAGGTGGTCTGCAAGGCCAGCAGCAGCTTGCCGAGGTCGAACACGGCGCTGTCCAGCAGCAGCTTGCCGGCTTCGATTTTCGCCACGTCCAGGATGTCGTTGATGATGCCTGACAGCGCCTGCACGTTGTCGGCGATCTGCTGCAGGTACTGGCTGCGCTGTGCCTCGGTGGTGTGTGCTTCACGCGCCAGGCCGATGAGGCCGATCAAACCGTTGATGGGCGTGCGCAGTTCGTGGCTGGTGTTGGCCAGGAAGGCGCTTTTGGCGCGGCTGGCGGCTTCGGCGTCGTCACGCGCACGCGCCAGCGTCTGCTCAAAGTGGCGGCGCTCGGTCACGTCTTCCACGATCCAGGCCGTGCCGCCCTGCGGCGCGTGTGCGGGGTCGATGCTGCGCGCGCGCACAAAGGCGACAAAAGTGCTGCCGTCCAGGCGCCGCGCGGTGGTTTCAAAGCTGACCGGCTGGCCCTTGTCGATTTGCTCGCGGTGGCGTGTCCACACGCTGGCCCAGGCCGGGGTGTCGGGCCACAGCGTTTCCAGCAGCTGACCGGACAGCGCGCCGGGCACGGCACCAAACAGCCGCTCAAAGTGCGGGTTGGCCTGCTCAAAGCGGCCATGGCGCGTGACCGCAATGCCGATGGAGGCATGGGTGACGATGGTTTCGTACCGCTTGCGCGCGCGGTCGATGTCGGTCACGTCGTGTGCGTTGAGCACCACATAGTCGCGCTGGTCTATCACAAAACGCGCCGACGACAAGCGCATTGTCAGCGCGCTGCCGTCCTGCGCCGTCAGCACCGCAGCCTGTCCATTGGCGTTGCCAGCACCTGTCAACAGCGCCTGCAACTGGCTGCGGCTGTCGGCGTCGGCCCACAGTGGCAGCGCTTCAGCGTTGCGGCCGAGCACGGTTTTTTTGCCGTAGCCGGTGATCTTCTCAAATGCTTGGTTGACCATCGCCAGGCGGCCCGATGGCGCTTCCAGCACCATGATGGCGTCGGGGCTGGTGGTCACCAGGTGCGACAGCATCGTTTTGGACCGGCGCGCTGCGTCTTTGGCCTGCAGCCGTTCGGTGTCGTCGATGAAGATGGACAGCACGGCCGGGCCGCCGGGTGCCTGCACATGCAGGCCGGTGGCACGCACGGCCAGGTCGCGGCCGTTGGCGCGCAGCTTGAAGTCGGCCACCGGCAGCGCCGTGCCCGGCGGCTGCCGCGACAGTTCTTCCAGACGGGCCAGCGCGCGCTCGCGGGCCTCGGGGTCGACCACAAACGACAGCAAGTCCGCACCCAGGAACGAATGCAAGTCGCTGTAGCCCAGCAGCCGCAGCGCCGCCGGGTTGGCGTCTGCCACCTGCCCGTCGCGGTGCAGCACCAGCGGCGTGGGGATGCGCGCAAACAGCGCCTGGTAGCGCGTTTCGCTGGCGTGCAGCGCCAGGCGGTCGCTGACCGCGTCGGTAACGTCACGGGCCACACCCCAGAAGCCGGTGAACACGCCCCGCTCATCGAAGCGGGGCTCACCGCTGACCAGCAACTGCAGCGTGTCGCCGCGGCTGCGTGTCCAGCTGATGGCGCAGTCGTGAAACGGGTTGCGGCCGTCCAGGTTGGCCAGCAGGTCGTCCAGGGTGTTGGCGTCGCAGCCAAACTGCGGCAGCTCCCAAGGCACCGCGCCCAGGCCCTGGTGCAGCGACAGCGCGTCGCTGCGGTTGCCCTGGGGCTTCACCAACACCAGGCGGTAGTGCTGGTCGAGTTCCCAGTAGGCGTCGGCGGCCAGCGACAGCAGCCGGGCAAAGCGGTGTTCACGTCCATGCGCGTTCATCTGCGTGCGGGCCAGGGTGCGCGCCAGCAGCGTGCCACAGGCCATGCCCACCGCCAGCACGATGAGGTGGGTGCCCAGTTGCATGGCGGGCAGGTGCAGGCCCGGCGCGCTGCCGTCGGGCCAGCTGGCCACCGCCACCACGCCGATGCCCAGCAGTGACGCCGCCGCCACACCCATGCCGGCGTGCCAGCCGGCCATGGCACACACCACGCACACCAACAAGCCCAGCACCGAGAGCAGGGGCGATGCCAGGCCCAGACCCAACACCCAGGCCGTGGCCGGCAGCAGCAGCGCCATGAACACGGCGGTGGCGGTGATGGCGCGCCATTGCTGCGATGGCGCCAGCCGCACCGCGGCCACGGCCGCCACCACCAGCAGCGCCCACGGTGCACTCATCAACCCGGCTGCTGCACTGCCCCCGGCGGCGCCCAGCAGCAACAGCAGCACCGTCACGGCCGCTGCCGCACTGGCCACCACCGTCATCAAGGCGCGCGCCAGCTCGGGCAACAGCAGGGCGCCCGGCGGTGCGTGCACACGCGCTGGGGCTGGCCCGCCCATCAACGGCTCGGGGCTTTCGTCGGCAGCGCGTATGGGGTCCAGCACGGGCACCGAACGCATCGGCGGCAGCCCTTGCAACAGGGCCATAGGCACGGTGTCGCGAAAGCCGCGTGCCATGGTCATGGGCTCGCGGGCCCCGTTCTGGCACTTTGCAACACGGCGCGGGTGGCCTGCGCCACAGCGCGCGCGGCGTCGGCCGCAGCCTGCATGGTTGGTGCATCAGGCAGCGCATACAGCACGGCGCGCGACGAGCTCACCATCAAGGGTGCGTCGGGCCGCCAGGCGGCGCGCACGGTGGCGGCGGCGTCGCCGCCCTGTGCACCGATGCCGGGTATCAGCAGCGGCAGCGTGGGCGCCAGTTCGCGCACTCGCGCCAGCTCCACCGGGTAGGTGGCGCCCACCACCAAGCCCAGTTCGCCGCCGCTGTTCCAGGGGCCGGCGGCCTGACGGGCGATGTGTTCGTACAGTTTGTCGCCCGGCTGCTGGTTGCTGCCGACCAAGGTTTGCGCCTGCAGGTCGCTGCCGCCGGGGTTGGAGGTGCGGCACAGCAGGATCAGGCCCTTGCCGGCGTAACGCATGTAGGGCTGCACCGAGTCCAGCCCCATGAAGGGCGAGAGTGTCAGTGCATCGGCGTTGTAGCGCTCGAAGGCCTCGCGTGCGTATTGCTCGGCGGTGGCGCCGATATCGCCGCGCTTGGCGTCCAGCACCACCGGCACACCGGGCGCGGTGCGGTGGATGTGGCGCACCAGGCGCTCGAGTTGGTCTTCGGCCCGCTGCGCCGCGAAGTAGGCGATCTGCGGCTTGTAGGCGACGACGAGGTCGCGTGTGGCATCGACGATGGAGCAGCAAAAGTCAAAGATGCGGCTGGCGTCACCGCGCCAGGGCAGCGGGAACTTGGCCGGCTCGGGGTCCAGGCCCACACACAACATCGAAGCATTGCGGGCTTGTGCCGCCAGCAACTGCTGGCGGAAACCGGCACCGCTGGCCGGCGCGCTGGTGCTGCCGGGCATCAGCCGCGACCCGCAGCACCCGGCGCCGCCCAGCGGCGCGCCAGGTTTTCGGCCAGGCCGGTGTACAGCGCCGGTGTCAGCGCCAGCAGGCGTGCTTTGTCGTCGGCGGGGATGGCCAGGCCCTGGATGAACCCCTGCATCAGTTCGCGCGTGATGGGTTTGCCTTGCGTGAAGTCTTTCAACTGGTCGTAAGGGTTGGGCAGGCCGTGGCGGCGCATCACGGTTTGCACCGGTTCGGCCAGCACTTCCCAGGCTTGGTCCAGGTCGGCAGCCAGTGCCGCTTCGTTGACCTGCAGCTTGTCCAGGCCGCGCTGCAGGCTGTCCCAGGCCAGCACCGCGTAGCCCAGCGCCACACCCATGTTGCGCAGCACGGTGCTGTCGGTCAGGTCGCGCTGCCAGCGGCTGATGGGCAGCTTGTGGCTCATGTGCGAGAGCAGCGCGTTGGCCAGGCCCAGGTTGCCTTCGGCGTTTTCGAAGTCGATGGGGTTGACCTTGTGCGGCATGGTCGAAGAGCCGACCTCGCCTTTTTTCACACGCTGCTTGAAGTAGCCGAGCGAGACATAACCCCAGACGTCACGTGACCAGTCGATAAGGATGGTGTTGGCGCGTGCCACCGCGTCAAACAGCTCGGCCATGCAGTCGTGCGGCTCGATCTGTATGGTGTAGGGGTTGAAGGTCAAGCCCAACTGCTGCTCAACCACGTTTTTGCTGAAGGTCTCCCAGTCGGTGTGCGGGTAGGCCGACAGGTGGGCGTTGTAGTTGCCCACGGCGCCGTTCATCTTGGCCAGCAGCGCCACCCCGGCGATGCGCTGGCGCGCGGTGGCCAGGCGCGCCGCCACGTTGGCCACTTCCTTGCCCAGCGTGGTGGGGCTCGCGGTCTGGCCATGGGTGCGGCTGAGCATGGGCAGGCCCGCCAGCGTGGTGGCCATGCTGCCCAGTTGTGCCAGCAACCGGTCCAGCGCCGGCAGCAGCACCTGTTCACGCGCGGCCTTCAGCATCAGCGCGTGGCTGGTGTTGTTGATGTCTTCGCTGGTGCAGGCAAAGTGCACAAACTCCTGTGCACGCAGCAGTTCGGCCTGGCCCTCGAAGCCGCCCTTGATCCAGTACTCCACCGCCTTCACGTCGTGGTTGGTGGTTTTTTCGATGTCCTTGATGGCCTGCGCGTCGGCTTCGCCAAAAGCCGCCACACGCGCGCGCAGCCCCTGCCGCGCGCCCACGCTGAGCGGCGCAAAACCTTCAAGGCGTGCGTCGGACAGCGCGATGAACCACTCCACCTCCACCTGCACACGCCGGTGCATCAGGGCCCATTCAGAAAGCAGCGGGCGCAGCGCAGCCAGCTTGGCTGCGTAACGGCCGTCCAACGGCGACAACGCGGTAAGTGAGGACAGGTGCATGGGGTGGTGCAAAACGGGGCTGGCGCAACGGGCGCGGGGGCAAAGAGTAACTCGGGGGAACACGAAGCCACACGACCAATCCGGCTGCTGGCGCAGCGGCCGTTGGCGGGTTTTTCCCCCGATCAACATGTAAGTAATTCTTTACAGATTTTAGGCGGCGCCCCTTGCCCAAATGCCCTTTGCAAACCCCGCAACAGGTAACAGTGGGGGACCACACTGGGGGTAGCCTGGGGGCAGCCTGGGGATAACTTTTTCACGAACGGCGCCACCTCGCGGGATCGGGTTTTCATCTACGCCCGAGTGCCCCTCAGCAGGCAGGAATGCAACGCTGCAGAAGGCAACGCCTGCAGCACCATCAGCACCCTGACGACAGCGTGTTGGAACCCCTTTAATCACGGGGGTTCGGCAGACTGCGCGCGGTTCGCAAGGCGGCAACAGACTGCACCGCGTGCGGGTGCGCCCGTTCACGCTGCCGGGCTTACCAGCTCACATCAAAGCAGCAGGCCGGGCTGCCGCAGGCTTCGCATGCGCTTTCATGCACCCGGGCCTGGCGGTGCACCAGGGTGGCAAACAGGTGCTCGAAAGTGGCGGCGTAAAAGTCGCACGCGGGGCTGTCGCTGTGCAAACCCAGGCACAGCGGGTTGTGGGCGATGCGCAGTTGCACGCCCCGGCCCTGTGGCACCAGCTGGGCGGCAAACTGCCCGCTGCCGGCAAAGGTCCAGGCGTGGCGCGTGATGGCCGCCAGCAGCAGCCGCGCCGCCCAACGCGCCGGCATGGCCTTCAGCAGCCGCTGCACCGGCTGCGGGATGCGGTGCGCCAGCAGGTACAGCGCGGTGCGGTGGCCGGCCTCGCGGGCCACCGTGGCCGCCAGCGGCACCCCCAGCGTTTGACGCAGCACCGTGTGCAGCGCACGCACCTCGGCTTCTTGCACCATGTGCTGCGGCGGCTGCGCCAGGTGGTGGGCCAGGCCCGCAGCAGCAAAGATCTGCTGTGTTTGCGCGTGGCCCTGGCGCTGCAACAGCGCCTCGGCCACGCGAGTGATGGCGTTGGGGCCGATGCGGCCACTTGGGCCAGTTTGGCCGATGTGGCCATCAGGACCGGCTTGACCGCCCCGGCGCCCGGAGCCCGGTAGTCCAAACGTGCTCACACCCGCGCCGCCGCTGCATCGCTCAGCTGTTCATGCCCGCCGCCGCAGGCCATGGCCGCTTCGGCCGCCGCGAAGTTGTCTTCGCCCTTGCGGCGGCGCATCTCGATCTTCGGGCCGTGCATGGTGACCCATTGCGCGTCGGCCTCGGCGATGGCCGCCGCATCGGGCCGCGCGTGCACACGCGGGCTGGCGAAGTTGAAGTCCACCTTCTTCTTGCTCTGCGGGCCCCAGTAGCCCACACGCCCCAGGTCGTAGAAGGTGCGCTGAAAGCCGCTTTTCACAAAAGCCTTCAGGCAGCCCATCAGGTAACTGCGGCGGAACTTGTCTTTCTCCCACGGGTACTGGAAGAAGCTTTTGTTCATGAAAAAACGACGGTAGTTGTTCATCACCCGGTCCAGCAGCTCGGCGCGGTCCATGGCGTCGGGTTTCATGATGGGGGTGACAAAGTTGTACTTCTCGAAGTCGAACACCTCCACCTTGTCGCCCAGTTCTTGAAACAGGTCGCTGAAAGGCCAGGGTGTGTACATGGCCCAGTTGGCCATGTCCGGGTTCCAGTCGCGCGCCATCTGGTAGGTTTCTTCCAGCGTTTCGGCGGTTTCGTTTTCCAGGCCCACGATGAACTGCGCCTCGGTCACGATGCCGGCTTCGCGCAGCAGGCGTATGGCCTTTTTGTTTTGCTCGATGGTGGTTTCTTTGTTGAAGCGGTCCAGCTTCAACTGCGCCGCCGCCTCGGTGCCCAGGCTCACGTGCACCAGGCCGGCCTTGCGGAACAGGGGCAGCAGTTTTTCGTCGCGCAGGATGTCGGTGACCCGTGTGTTGATGCCCCACTGCACCCGGGCCGGCAGCCCGCGTGCGATCAGTTCTTCGCAAAAGGCGATGAACTTTTTGCGGTGGATGGTGGGCTCTTCATCGGCCAGGATGAAAAAGCCCACGCCGTGCTGGTTCACCAGGTCTTCGATCTCGTCCACCACCGCCTTGGGCTCGCGGATGCGGTAGTCGCGCCAGAACTTCCACTGGCTGCAAAAACTGCAGGTGAAAGGGCAGCCGCGCGCGAAGTTGGGAATGGCCACGCGCACACCCAGGGGGATGTAGATGTACTGGTCCCACTGCAGCATGCCCCAGTCGGGTTTGATGCGGTCCAGGTCCTGGATGGGCGGCTCGGCCGGCGTGGCCACCACCAGGCCGTTGCTGTCGGCGTAGGCGATGCCCCGCACCTGCGAGCGGTCGTGCGCCCAGGTGCCGTCGTCCACCGCTCGCACGAAGTTCAAGAACACCTGCTCACCCTCACCACGCACCACGGCGTCGATCCAGGGTGCTTCTTTCAGCACCTGTGGGTACATGAAGGTGCCGTGAATGCCGCCCAGCACGGTGACGATGGCCGGGTTCACTTCCTTGGCCACCTGCAGCAGTTTTTCCGCCTTGTAGATGGCCGGCGTGATGGCGGTGCAACCCACGATGTCGGGCGCAATCTCAACGATGCGCTGGCGCACCTGCTCGTCGCTCAAGTGGTTGGTCATGGCGTCGACAAACACCACGTCGGTGTAGCCACCGGCTTTCAGGTAGCCGGTCAGATAAGCCACCCAGGCTGGCGGCCAGTTGCCGGCGATCTCGGCGCCGCCAGAGTGGTAGTTGGGGTGCAGCAGCAAAATGCGCATGGCTAGGGCCCTGGTACGGTCGGCCTCCCTTTGAGGCCAGCAGGTGGTTAAGTTAAGCGCGGCACGGCGGCGGCACTTTGCGTTGTGTCAATGTTTTGTGACGGTTCAAGATGTCATTTGTTAATGACATTTTTCCCCTTGCCCACACGGCACCGCACGGCACCCTTGCCCCACCGTCGCACAATGCCGGCCTGCCAACCCCACACAGCCGCGCCCCCGGCGCCGGCCCCCAGCACGATGCGCCCCGAACCGCCTGCAGCCCCACCCCTGGCCCTGGTCTTCGACATCTTCGGCACCGTGGTCGATTGGCGCAGCAGCATCATCCGCGAGGGCCAGTTGCTGCAGCAGCGGCTGTCGCTGCCGGCCCTGGACTGGGCCGCTTTTGCTGACGACTGGCGCGCCGGCTACCAGCCGGCCATGCAGCAGGTGCGCACCGGTGCGCTGCCGTGGACCAACATCGACGGGCTGCACCGCCGCATCCTTGACAGTTTGCTGTTGGCACGCGGTCTGCAGTTCAGCGAAGCCGATGCCGAGCACTTCAACCGCGTCTGGCACCGCCTGCTGCCCTGGCCCGACAGCGTGGCCGGGCTGTACCGGCTGAAGCAGACCCACACCATCGCCAGCCTGTCCAACGGCAACATGGCGCTGCTGGTGAACATGGCCAAACACGCCGGGCTGCCCTGGGACGCCGTGCTCAGCGCCGAGCTCTTCAACCACTACAAGCCCGACCCTGAGGTTTACCGGGGCGCAGCGCGGCTGCTGGGCCTGCAGCCGCAGCAGGTGATGATGGTGGCCGCCCACCCCAGCGACCTGCGTGCCGCCGCCGCCTGTGGCCTGCAAACGGCCTATGTGGCGCGGCCGCTGGAACGTGGGCCTGGCGGCGCGATGGAGGCCTGGCGCGACGGTGAATTCAACTGCGCGGTGGGCGACCTGCTGGCGCTGGCCGCGCACCTGCAGCAACTGGCGCCCGGGCAGCAGGCCGCAGCAGTCAGAGGCTGAGAGTTTTTCGAGCGCGCCCGAGCGGCGCCCCAAAACACCCCCAATCTAGGCGCAAAGCACAGCCATAGCTCGGGCTATGGCGCGCATTTGCAACGACGAGTGGGGGCGTTTTGGGGTGATGAGCGGGCACGATCGAAATACTCTGAGCCTCTCAGAGGGTGTAAACGTAATCAAGACTTCGCGCGTTACTGTCATATCGAGACGCAAACACGCGAGGCTGATGATGGCGGACAGTCAAAAACCAGGGCGCAA
>JACCDR010848180.1_pt1 | contig 11794 bp, 12 predicted proteins | sample 7446431 | NCBI WGS metagenome assembly JACCDR01 (sample SAMN15323443, study PRJNA562643) | freshwater metagenome | isolation source: river surface water | place: USA:Blue River Watershed | collected 2017-08-17
ACATGGCGCGGGTGTTCCTGACGGGGCCGACGGTCGGGACACTCGTGTTCTATGACCGCATTTGGGCGTGCTCCGGATTCGGCACGGTCATCACGACGCTGCAATCCGTAGCGACCCCGGGCGATGTCGGGCGCGTTCAAACGTTCGAGGGCGTCGAGCTCTTCTTGGAAGTCTACACCGCGCCGGGAGCGACCGGCGCGAACTGGACCGTGACGTACACGAACCAGGCGGGCACGGGCGGCAGGCAGGTTGTCTACGCGCACCCGGCAAACGCAGAGACGGTCGGCCAGATGATGCCGCTTCCCTACGCCGCGGGCGATACGGGCGTCCGCTCCGTTCAGTCGTTCCAGGCGTCGGCCTCATCCGGAACGGCCGGTGACATCGGAATCACTGCGATGCGACGACTCGCTGAGGTTCCGCTCGGGCCCGGCGGGCTCGTGCTCGATGCGTTCGGCCTTGGACTCGAGCAAATCCTGAACGACGCATGTATCGCAATGCAGGTCATCTGTACGGCGACGAACACGGGCGCGCTGTCCGGGTCGATGAAGCACACCCACGTGGTGCCGTAAGCCATGTTGACGCCACGCGACACGCTCCGGCGCATGCGTGGGCAACCCGGGATGCTCATGGGTTCGCACCTTGCGGATTGCGCCAGCAATATGATCCGATTCTCGACCGCGTCGGATCATTGCCTTATGGCGGTTCAGGGCGGTGCTACATCGGTGCGACTTCTCACGATCTCCTGTCGCGCGAACGGAATAATGGTGAAGCTACGCGAAACGGTCCAGTTACTCGGCTATATGCCGATCGTCGTGCAGTCGAACGGGGCTGTAACCGGGGGCTAATGCAATGGCGATCGCCTTCGTCAACGACACGTCGCATATCGACATCAACGGCGGCGCGCTGGGCAACAATATCTCGATCAGCGGGCTCCAGACCGGCGACCTCATCATGTGCGTGCTGACGATCTACGACCAGACCGGCGGCACGATTACCCCGCCGTCCGGCTGGAATCTTTATCGGCGTGATGAGTACAGCCCGAACAATCAGTGGACGCACGCTATTTACTGGCGGTTCAGCGACGGCACCGAGTCGTGGAATTTCACGGTTCCCGCGCAATACACCGAGCAGTACGCGATCGCCTACCGCGGTACCGATACGACGACTCCGCTCGTCGATACGGGTACGGCAAACTCGGGCACCGGCTCACCGGCGACGGGCACGAGCGTGAACGTATCTACGGACGGATCGGTTCTATTCTTTAGCGAGGCCGCCTACTCGAACGCCCTGTCGGGGGCGCCGGCCGGGATGACCTTGCGGGAAACTTACGACACGGTGAATAACTTCTACGACCAGTCGGTGAACGCGGGCGCGACCGGTAACCGAACCGCGACGATCTCCGGGGCCGGCGCGGACGGCTGGTCGGTAACGATGGGCGTCATCGCACCGCCGGGTGGCGCGGTCGTAGTAGCAGCGCCGCCTAGGCAGCCGGCTCTATTTTTCGGAACGGGTTTTTAGATGGCAGACTTTCAGATCACTCAGCGTGTAGGCGAGGTTCTCGATTGGGCGCTCGATTGGCGGCCGTTCCTCGGCGGCGCGAGCATGATCAGCGCGACCTTCACGTCCGAGCTCGTAGCCGGCGAAGGCGGCTATACGCTCACCGACTTCGAGAACGACGGTAACAAGACCGGGCTCACGATCCAGGGGTTCGCGGCCGAGACCATCTTTCGCATCGTCATCTCGGTCGAACCGTCGAGTAATACCGATCTTTTGCCGGCGAAGGATATCGAGGTCTACATCTCCGGCTGAGGTATTTGTCCGGTTTCTTGACGGCGTGAACACCGCTCTGTCACTAGTGGGCGCATGCCCGCTCCCGTATCGCTCGCGGTCATCGTCCGCGATGAGTCGCCGCACGTCGAAGATCTCTTCAAGCTGGTAAGGCCCTACGTTGCAGAACTCGTCGTCGTCGATACCGGGAGTAAAGACGATACCCCGGAGATCGCGCGGCGTTACGCAAACCGGGTAGAGGTCTTTACCGACTGCAACGACGCCGAGGGGCGGATCGCGAATTTCTCGATGGCGCGCGAGAAGAGTTTCGAGCTCGCGACGCAGCCCTGGGTGATGTGGCTTGACGCCGACGACCTCGTCCAGGGCATCGAGAACCTAGAGAAGGTCGTCGACCTACCAGGGGACGGCCCGATGATGGGGATGTTCGCCTACGACTACGCGCACGACCAACACAACAACGTCGTCTGCCAGTTCTGGCGAGAGCGAATCGTTAGGCGTAAGGAGGCGTTTCACTGGCTCAGTCCCGTGCACGAGGTACTCGCGGCGAAGGACCCGGCCGCGTGCCCGCGGTTCATGTCGCACGCGATTAAGGTCGTGCACCGGCGCTCGAAGATCGCGCGCTCTCCCGCTTCCGATCCGATGCGAAACCTGCGGATCCTCAAGAACTGGTTCGCGCAGCACGGGGAGAAGGACGCGCGGCAGCTCTACTACCTCGGGCTCGAGTGCGGAAACCACGCTCAGTACGCCGACGCGATCATGTTTCATATGCGCTACGTCGCGCTCTCGGGCTGGGACGACGAGAAGTGCCTCGCGTGCCTCGAACTCTGCAAGCTTCACATGATCAACGCGCCGGACCAGGGGATTACGGCGAACTACGATAAAGCGATCGAGTGGGCGCTAAGGGCGCTTACGGTGAAGGAGGGCTGGGGCGAGCCGTACTACCACCTCGCGCGTTGCTACTACCAGCTCGCGGTCGCGTCGAACGACCGCCGGTACTGGGAGAAGTGCGCGACGTTCGCGCGCCGGTTCCTCGATACGCCGCCGACGCAGACGCCGCTCTTCATCAACCCGACGGAGCGCACGGTCGACGTTCATCGTTATATGAACATCGCGCTCAACTGGATAGGGGACGTGCGCGGCGCGCTAGCGAGTTGCGACGCGGCGCTCGCGAACTTCCCGGACGACTCGAACATCAAGTACAACCGCGCGATTTACGTCGAGCACCTCGAGAAAGAAGCGATCGCACGAGCGCTCGGCTCGCTCGTCGCGGTCGGTAAGATGAGCGAGGAGCAGGCCGCGATCGCGGCGAGTATCGTTCAGGGTAAGTTCAACGTGCGAAAGCGCGAGGAGGTAGCGGCCGAAGCGGCGAGCGCGCCGCGCGCGGTAGAGAGCACGGGGCCGGGCCTTCAGGTCGTCTTCTTCACCGGCCAAGCGTACGAGCGCTGGAGCCCGAAGACGATCGACGCGGGCGGGCTCGGCGGCTCGGAGACGATGGCGTGGGAGATGGCGCGCAGGCTCGCCAAGCTCGGCCACCGGGTGAGCGTCTACGCCGACGCCGAAGGGCACGAGGGCACGTACGAAGGCGTCGAGTGGGTGGACCACAGCAAGTTCCGCGACGGTTACTGCGACGTGCTCATCACAAGTAGGCGGCCCGACGCGGTCGACGCGCCCGGTATCGATGCGCGCCTGAAGGTCTGCTGGGTACACGATATCCACTGCGGCACGCTGCTCGACTACCCGCGCGCGCTGAAGCTCGACCGCTTCCTCTGCCTATCGGAGTGGCACCGCGACTTCTTCCTGAAGACCTATCCGTTCGTGCACCCGCACCAGGTCGTCGTCACGCGTAACGGCGTCGATCTCGGGCTTTACGCTGAGCCGCGCGAACGCGCGCCGCACCGCATGATCGCGACGAGCTCGCCCGACCGGTACCTTCAGTCGGCGCTCGCGATCGTGCCGATCGTCCGGCGTTCGGTCCCTGACGCGGAGCTTCACGTTTACTACGGCTTCGAAAACTGGGAGAAGAGCGGCGACCCCGACCAGCGTTCGATCGCGGCTCAGATGCGCGAGACGATGGGTAAGACCGAAGGCGTCGTCTACCACGGGCGCGTTCATCCGAAGGCGCTCGCCGAAGCTCAGCTCAGTTCAAGCGTTTGGGTAGCGCCGACGTGGTTCACCGAGACGAGCTGTATCTCGGCGATGCAGGCTCAGGCGGCGGGGCTCAGAATGGTCTGCTCTCCGATCGCCGCGCTGAACGAGACGTGCGGAGAGCGCGCCGCGATGATCGAGGGCAACTGGCTCGCGGCCGATTACCAGGAGCGCTTCGCGGCGGCGACGATCGCGGCGATGGCGAAGCCCGGGGACGAGGACCGGCAGGCGCTCCAGAAGTACGCGAGCGCGCACTTCGACCTCGACGCCCTTGCGCGCGATTGGCACGTGATGCTTCACCGCATGCTGCGCGAGGTCGAGCGCGACGTCGTGCCGCCGTACAGGGCGGTGGCGGCATGAGCGGCGAGCCGGGAGGTAAAGTCGACTTGACCATCGCCGAACGCCGGCATCTTTCCGCCCGCGTCGGCCGTATCCGCGCCTATCTGAAGGCGGCGGTCGATGGGAACGACTGGCCGATCGTCGAGCAGACGCTCGCGTCATTGAAGGCCGAAGAGGCGGCTCTCGTTCAGCAGACGGGGCGTTCGGACCGGGATGAAGTCGAGCAGCGCCTTCACAACCTAGAACGCGCGTTCGCGGCCATCCTCGCCGGTATGCAGGGTCAGGCGGGGCAGAAGCACCCGCACTTCGAAGCGCTCGTGCAGGACAAGCCCGTGCGCTTCGTATTCGGCGTCGGCCGCGACGGCAAGCTCACCGTGAACTTCGTAGCGGTCGAGGCCGAGGGATGACGGATATTCGACAGGCGGAGCCGGGCGAGCTCACGATGGTAGCGGACCGCGTCGTCATCGACGCGGGTGGCGTCCAGGTCATCATCGAGAAAGAGTATCTCCCGATCGACGCGGGAACGGTGCAGCTCATCGCGGGGATTGCGGCGCAGGCGAAGTACCTCGCCGAGTACAGCTCGCGCCGGTTGAGGATCGAGCAGCTCATGCAGCCGGCGGACGAAGAGCATAGCGGCGTTCTCTGCCGCGCGAAGGAGCCGGCACCACCTGCGACGCCCGGCTTCTGGGCGAAGTTCTGGAGCTGGCTACGATGACGGCGTTCGTGCTCTGGCTCCGGCGGGTTGCGCACCGGCTCGCCGGTTACCCGGTCTGCGACCTCTGCGAACGCATCGGGCCGAAAACACCGGCGGTCGGTTGGCGCATTGCCAAGGTCGATTGTGGGTCGCGCGGCTCGTACGTCGAAGCGCGCTGCCCGGATTGCATGAGGGGAGAATGAAGATCGCGTTCGCTTACCACCCCGGTCTCGTCTTTCACCAGATGGAGGCCGAGCGGCTTTTCGACTCAGAGCGCGGGCTCACTGGCTCGGAGATCTCGTGCCTCATGTACGCCGTTACGCTCGCCTCGCGCGGCCACGAGGTCTCGTGGTACGGGCCGGTCGCGAGCGAAGCGACCGTGCGCGGCGTCACCGTGAAGCCCTACAACCAGGAGGCGTTCGCGAGCGGCTGGGACGCGGTGCTCGCTTGGAACCGGAATACCGCGCTCACGGCCGTAAAGGACGGGGCGCTCCGCGTGCTGAACATGCAGATGTCCGAGGTCGGGCTTTGCGAGCCGAAGTGGGAGGAGACGACCGACTTCTTCTGCCCGCTCTCGCGCGCTGCGGCCGAGTACCTGAAGAGTCAAACGTCGTTCCCCGATGACCGGTGGCGCGTCATGCACAACGGCGTCGATACCGATGCGTTCAAGCCTGGGGTGAAGATCCCGGGCCGCGTCGTATGGGCGAGCTCTCACGATCGGGGGCTTCATCGGCTGCTCGAGATCTGGCCGAAGGTGCGGGCGCCGCTGCCGCACGCCGAGCTTTTGGTCTTCTACGACGACGTCGGGATGAAGCGGCACGCTCAAATCAATAACCCCGAGTGGCTCTGGCAGGAGCTTTACCGGCGCGCGCACTACATCCAGCAGGCGTGCGAGCGGCTCGCGCAGCACGGCGTGACGATGTTCGGTGCGGTGAGTCGGGAGCGAATGCAGCGCGAGTTCGCGCAGGCCGAGCTACTCGCCTACCCGTGCGACCCGGTGCGCATGACGGAGACGTTCGGCGTCACGGTGCTCGAAGCGATGTCGGCCGCGTGCGTGCCGGTGCTGACGGCGGCCGACGCGTTCCCCGAGCTCTGGGGCGCGGCCTGCCCGATGGCGGCGCTCCCCTACGACGCGGGCGCGTATTCGAGCCTGCTCATCGAGACGATGACGAACGAGGGCGTGATGGCGGAGTGCGCGTCGCGCGCGCGCGCTCGGGCACTCGACTTCGACTGGAAGGTGCTCGGTTCGAAGCTCGAACGCTTCCTCGCGACGCGGGGCGCCGAAGGATTCGATTCGCCGTGGGTGAAGCCATGAAGGTCTCGGTCGTCGTACCGATGTACAGGGTCGGCGGCTTCGACGTGGTTTGCGACTCGCTCGCCGGCCAGACGATGCCGACGAACGAATTCGAGCTCATCGTGGCGGACGCCATCTTCGAGCGCCGGCACCCGCGCATCGAAGAGCGACTCGGCGGCTACCCGTTCGACATCTGGCATCTCCCGCCCTCGGGCGGCATGGCGCTCTCGGACTACTCGCGCGCGATCAACGACGCGGTCGCGCGCGCGCGAGGCGAGCTCGTCGTCATCCAGAGCGACTACACGTGGCTCGCGCCCGACTGCCTCGAAGCGCATTGGAACGCCTACAGCCGCTATCCGCGTGCGTGCCACATGCTCGACAATCACTGCACGGAGCTGCCGCCGCTTGCTCCGGGCTTCCGCAGCTACGGCCCAAACTGGGAGGCGAAGCCCTACGTCACGCCGGAAGAGCGGACATTTCTCGAAGGTGAGATGACGCGCGCGGCGGACGACTACGAGCGCGACCTCGCGGCGGGCGGCCTCGACCACCTGATGTGGTCGATCTTCGAAAGGCCGCTCGACTGGCCGGCGGTACAGGCGCTGCCGATTACCCGCTCACACCTGAAGCAGGGCGTAGCGATCGACCCAAACTGGTGCTCGCTGAAGAACGAGGGCATCCCGACCGAGGCGTTCCTCGCGGCGAACGGGCTCGACGAGGACATGGATGGCAGCCACCTCTACCAGGACCAAGAGTTCGCGTGGCGCACCGCGGGCCTCGGCTACCACTGGACGACGACGCAGGGCGGCCTCGCCTACATGGTGAACCCGCGCGCGGTCATCTACTGCAAGCGGCTCACGCGGCCGATGCGCGGCGACGGCGAATCGAACGAGGCGCGCATGTACCGTAAGCGGCAGACGGGCGAGCGCATCAACTCGCACCGTGACCTGAGAGCCGAGCGCCGGGCGGTAGTCCGATGAAGATTCATCTGCTTTACGCTGGCTATGGCGTCGGCAAGTGGACGCTGAGAGAGCCGTTCGACGCGAGGCGGCTCTGCGACGTAGCGCCCGGGATCTCGGGGACGGAGCTTCAGCTCTTCGGCCACGCGCGCGAGCTCGTAGCGCGCGGCCACGACGTTTCGATCTACAGTCGCTTCGTCGAGGAGTGCGAGCTCGGCGGCGTGCGCTACCTGGAGCTCGACACGCCGCACGAGAGATGCGACGTCGCGATTGCCTACCACGACGGTCGTCCGCTCGACGGCTGGAACACGAGCTATAAGGTCGCGCTTCACCAGACCTACGTCGTGTCGAACCGGCAGCAGGATTCGACGTATACGGGCGCGGACTTCGCCGACCTCTACCTCACAGCATCCGACCGGGTCGCGGTACATCTCAGGCGAGCGTACGGCTGGCGCGATGTGCGCGTCGTGCCGAATGCGTGGGACTTCGGCGAGTTCGTGCCGGCGACCCCGGTACCGGGGCGAATGGTTTTCACGACGAGCGTCGACCGAGGCGGCCACCGGTTACTCGAAGTGCTGCCGGAGATTCGGCGACGCGTACCGAACGCGCATGTAGTGATGCTCAGGCGCGGGTCGCCCGGGCTTCTCGGTATTCAATCGGGCGAAGGGGTCGAGCTCGTGGGGCCGATGTCACGCAGCGCGGTGCTGAAGCTCCTCGCGACGGCGAGCTGCTACGCCTACCCGTGCGACGTACCGTCGCCGACCGAGTGCTTCCCGGTGAGCCTGCTCGAAGCGTGTGCCATCGGCGTCCCGGTCGTTTTGGCGCCGGACGACGGCATCGAGGACATCTTCGGTACCGGGGTATGGCTGACGGCGCCGGTGAAGACAGACCCGGAGTGGCGGCGCTACTTCGTCGACGGCGTGGTCGCGATGCTCACGAGCAATGAGGGGCGGCGGTCATGGTCAGCGACGGCGCGGCGATGGGCAGCTCCGTATCGGTTCGTTGAGACGACGTCGAAACTTTGCTGGGAGATCGGGCTATGAAGCGCATCCTCGTGACCGGGGGATTTGGGTTTCTGGGCGCAGCGATTGCGAACCGGCTCGCCGATGAGGGCCATCTCGTGACGGTGCTCGACGACGGGTCGCGAGGGGCGCGGCGACGGCTCATCGACCCGGACAAGCGGTTCAGTGTACAGAAGGCCGACGTACGACGCGTGAACTTCGGCGCGGCGTTCGACTCGGTCTGGCATCTCGCCGCGGTGAACGGGACGGTGAACTTCTACAAGGACCCCTACCGGGTGCTCGACGTTCAGCTCGGGGGGACGCTGCGAATCGTGCGCGAGTGCCGGCAGTACGGCGTACCGGAGATCGTGCTCTTCTCCTCGTCGGAGGTTTACCACGACGCGCCGGATATCCCGACGGACGAGAGCGTACCGCTCACGGTGCCGAACCCGCTGAACCCGCGCTACTCCTACGCAGGGTCGAAGATCGCGAGTGAGCTCGTGGTGCTTCATTCGGGGATCGAGCGCGTGCTCGTGCTCAGGCCCCACAACGTTTACGGGCCAGATATGGGGTACGAGCACGTGATGCCGCAGTTCGTGATGCGGATGGACGGCTTCGACTTCAAGCTCAGGGGCGACCCGAACGCGACGCGCGCGTTCATTCACGTGAGCGACTTCGTCGAGGGCGCGCTCGCGGCGTGGAAGCACGGCGAGAAGCGGGGCATCTACCACGTGGGGACCGAGTACGAGGTGCGGATGGAAGCGCTCGCGCATGAGGTCGCGCGAATGATGGGGAAGAATCCGATCCGAGTAGTGCCGGCGCCCGGGCTCGAAGGCGGCCCGGCGAGGCGCTGCCCGAACACGGCGAAGCTTCGGCAGCTCGGCTGGCAGCCGAAGATGCCGCTCGCCGTAGGGCTACCGCAGTTCGTGCAGTGGATGCAGGAGCACCGGGCCGAGTGGCCCCAGGAGACGACGTGAAACTAGTCACGATGTGTCAGAGCTGTCGCTCGGCGCGGCTACGCGAGGTGTTTCACCTCGGCAATCTTCCTCTCGTCAACGACTACAGGCCGACGAACGGACTGCCGAAGCAGCAGGTGAGCTACCCGGCGACGCTCCTGCGTTGCGAGGAGTGCACGCTAGTCCAGCTCGGCTGCGTCTTGCCGCGCGAGGTGTTGTTCCCGAAGAGCTACCCCTACACGAGCAGCACGACGCGGGCACTACGCGATAACTTCGCTGACCTCGCGCGCGAGGTCCGAGAGCTCGGTCTCGTAAAGCCCGGCGACCTCGTGATCGACATCGGCGGCAACGACGGCAACCTGCTCTCGAACTTCGTGGGCGAGCAGCGCGTCTTGAACGTGACGCCCGAGCGCATCGGGGAGATCGCGAGCGGGCGCGGGATCGAGACGCTCCAGAGCTACTGGGAGAAGGGCGCGGGTGCAGCGGTCGAAGCGCGGGCGGGCAAAGCCCAGGTAGTGACGGCGACGAACGTGTTCGCGCACGTGGGCGACCCGCACGAGTTCGTGGCCGAGGTACTGTCGGTGCTCGCGCCGGGCGGCGTGTTCGTCACCGAGTCGCACTACCTCGGCTCGCTCCTGAAGAACGTCGAGTTCGACGCCGTCTACCACGAGCATCTCCGCTACTACTCGCTCGAAAGCCTGACGCGGCTCTTGGAGGCGCACGGGCTCGAGGTCTTCTACGCGAGGCAGATACCGAGCCATGGTGGTTCGATCCGGGTGTACGCGGCGCGCAAGGGTGAGCACGCCGTGCGCGAGTTCGAGCGCGAGCCGCTCGACTGTTCGGAAGCTGCGCTGAGCGCGTTCGTCCACGCGAGCGTCGGGGTGAAGCACGCGCTCTGGGCGAAGCTTCTGGAGGCCGGGTTCGTGGTCGGTATCGGGGCGCCGAGCCGAGCAGCGACGCTGCTTTCGTTCTGCGGGATCACCGAGACGACGATGCCGCTGGTTTACGAGATCTCGGGCTCGCACAAGATCGGCCACTTCATGCCCGGCACGCGGATCCGGGTGATGGAGGAGCCGGAGCGGTTCGAGGGCGGTGTCTATGGCGCGGCGATGCTCTTGTCCTGGCATATCGCGAGCGACCTCGGGCTGAGGGACAAGGGGTTTACGGATCGAATCATCGCGCCGCTACCGGAGCCGAGGTTTCTGTGAAGACGGTCTGGGTATCGGCGTTGTTCATTCTTGCGGCTACGGCCGTAGCCGGGCGCTGGGATCCGAACTGGTACATCCTCGCGGGTGCGATCTGGGTCGGGCTCTTAGTTCGGGAGGCGGTCGACGAATCATGAAATATGACGTCTGCATCATCGGTGGGCTCGGGCACGTCGGGCTCCCGCTCGGCATCGTACTCGCGCAGGGCGGCGCTCAGGTAGCGCTCTACGACCTCAACGGCGAGGCGCGCGCGGTCGTGCGCGGCGGCCGGATGCCGTTCGTCGAGGCCGGGGCGGAGCAGGCGCTCGCGAGCGTCATCGGTAAGACGCTCCATGTGGTGGATGCGGCGGCGGAAGCCGACCACACGATCATCACGGTTGGCACGCCCATCGACGAGTACATGAATCCGCGGACCGAGGTAGTATTCGGCGCGGTGCTCGGGCTTCGGAACCTTCGGCACGTCTGCCTCCGAAGCACGGTATTCCCCGGAACGACGCGGCGGCTTGCGAAGATCCTCGCGGCGTACGGCGAGAAGGTTGAGGTTTCGTTTTGTCCGGAGCGCATCCTTCAGGGTCGGGCGCTCGCCGAGCTTAGGGAGCTGCCGCAGATCGTGAGCGGCGTGACGCCGCAGGCCGAGACGCTTGCGGCCGGGATGTTCAAGCAGTTCATGCCGGGCGTGCGCACGGTACCGGCGACGGTCGATGAGGCGGAGCTCGCGAAGCTCTACCTGAACGCGTGGCGGTACGTGCGCTTCGCGGCGGTGAACCAGTTCTACGAGATCGCGACCGACCTCGGCGTCGATTACGCGGGGGTCCGACGCGCGATGGCGGAGGGTTATCCGCGGGGTGCCGACATGCCGGGGCCTGGGTTTGCGGCGGGGCCGTGCCTTCTGAAGGACACGATGCAACTCGCGGCGACGAGCCCGAACGGGTTTCCGCTCGGGCAGGCGGCGCGGCTCGTGAACGAGGGGATGCCCGACTTCATCGTGAAGCGGCTCGGCCGCGCGGGCGGCATCGTCGACCACGGGGTGTGCGGCATCCTCGGCATGGCGTTCAAGGCGGATATCGACGACGTGCGCGACTCGCTCGGGTTCAAGCTCCGGCGCCAGCTCGAGTTCGCCGGGATGAACGTCATCGTGAGCGACGAGCATCACGTGCCGTCGAAGACGGCCGGCTGGGTATCGAAGGAGGAGCTCATCGAGCGCGCTGATGTGGTGATCGTTGGCGTGCCGCATTCGAGTTACGTAGGGCTGAAGCTCCGGGCCGGGCAGATGGTGATCGATCCGTGGGGCGCGACGGTAGGAGGCGACCGGCTATGAACCTCGGCTTCGTCGGAGTCGGCCGCTGGGCATCTAAGCTTCGCGCTGCATTTGTGGCGGAGGGCGCGGAGATCGTGGCTTATGATCGCAAGGCATGC
>JACCDR011586199.1_pt1 | contig 11794 bp, 19 predicted proteins | sample 7446431 | NCBI WGS metagenome assembly JACCDR01 (sample SAMN15323443, study PRJNA562643) | freshwater metagenome | isolation source: river surface water | place: USA:Blue River Watershed | collected 2017-08-17
TAAACGAATTGCTCTACCAACTGAGCTAATCGCCCGTACGCACAGTACTATACAACTAAATTAGCTACATAATAATCGTGCGACTAAATTAAAAAAGAACCTGTCACGCATCATAGGGTATTTTTGTCACAAAAACAAGATCCCTTTCGGAGCCACAGTAAATCTCCTGTTGTATGGCCGATATATCGGAAAAGTGTGCTAGGCTATGGAAATAAATGGCTAAAGATATCCTCAAAAGTATAAAAGTACTCTACGAAAGCGACAATGTGGCGGTTTTGAACAAACCCGCGGGTCTTGTTGTGCATAGTGATGGAAAAACTGACGAGCCGACACTTGCTGACTGGGTACTCAAGAAGTGGCCACAGACTCTCAATGTTGGTGAGCCAGCTCGAACACCAGATGGGCAAATGGTTCCACGACCAGGTATTGTTCATCGACTCGACCGAGAGACATCAGGTGTGATTATTGTGGTGAAGACGCCAGAGGCCTTCGAATTAATCAAGAAACAGTTCCAGGATCACACTATCCAGAAAACATACGAAGCAATCGTGTGGGGCCATATAAAAGAGAATAAAGACACTATCGATCGACCAATTGGCCGAAGCAAGAGTGATTTCCGTAAGTGGTCAGCAGGACGCTTTGCGCGAGGGGATATGAGACCGGCGGTGACCGACTACAAGGTACTGAAGCGATTTGTTGTTGATCCAGCTATCGCATACGCCGGCGCCGATGGAGATATGAGCGATACGGTAAAGGCATCGCGTAATGATTCTCAGATTCCAACAAACTTCACACATGTTGAAGTCTCACCGAGAACAGGGCGGACACACCAGATTCGAGTGCATTTCCACTTCATACATCATCCTATTTTGGGCGATACACTCTATGCTCCGAACCACCCACTCGCTCTCGGATTCGGCCGACAAGCTCTCCATGCACGTAAGATTAGTTTTGTTGATCCAAAAATGGGGATTCAGAGCGTAGAAGCACCTTTGCCTGATGATTTTGTACATGCTCTTGAAAAAGCCATAGAACCGCTTGATATATAAAAGGAGCTCTGCTATAGTGCTTCCACTATGGCAGCTAAAACAGAAGCAAAGGTAGCAAAAAAATCTGGTCCAAAAGGTCCGGTAGTGCTCGCAAAAATCAATACAGAAGCACGAAAAAACATCGATATGAAGGTGGGTGATACAGTTAAAGTTCACCAGAAAATCGTTGAAAAGGGTAAGACTCGAACACAGGTATTCGAAGGAATGCTTCTCGCACGAAAACACGGTAATGAAGCGGGAGCGACATTTACAGTACGAAAAAATGCTCTTGGATATGGGGTAGAACGAATTTTTCCACTTTATTCTCCAAATATCGAAAAAGTAGAAGTAACACGACGAGCTAAGGTTCGACGAGCAAAACTCTATTACATCCGAGACAAAGCAGCGAAGGAAGTAAGTAAGCGAATGAAGATGACTATGATGCGAGGTGGAGCCCAGGACCTCAAGTATGTAGAAGCAGTGGAAGCACCAGCTGAAGCCGTAGCATCTACAGAAGCTAAATAATCTCCTAGACAAATATTAAGAAATGCCCCGAAAGGGGTTTTTCTTTTTGTTAGCTTTCGGTAATAATATTAAATATATGAATAAAACACATGTAAAAAGTCTCCTTACAAAACTTGGAGTTTTGGTTGTGATATTTGTGGTCTGTAGTCTGACCATAAGTGGACCCTACAGAATTCTACAATTCCCACTATCGATGATTCTTTGGATATTTATGTTTTTTGTTGGGTTTTATGTTTTTGTTGTTTTTGTTCAGCTTGTTGGTGCAATTACTACACAAAAACCAAATACTGTTCAAAGTATCCCTAGTGGCCCAGTTATGTCTTTAGAAAAACAAAAAACAGAAACAGGGGGTGAACTAGTAAAAATGTTACTCAGTTTGGGGACATTATTTGTGGTCGCTGCTATTATTTTTGGATGTCTTCTAGTATTCTTTTTAGGTATTTGGGCCGGATGGTGGGGGAATTAATAAAAATATGAATTACTATCTCATCAAATCAGAAGGCACCTGTTACTCAATCGACGATTTGAAACGTGATAAGAAAACCGCGTGGACAGGAATTCGCAACTACCAGGCGCGTAACTTCATGAAGGAAATGAAAAAAGGGGATCTCTGTATCTTCTATCATTCAAGTTCTGATCCGACGGGCGCGTTTGGAGTGGCAAAAGTTGTTGCAGAGGCATATCCAGACATGACGCAGTTTGATAAGAGAGACGAGCACTTCGATCCCAAAGCGACGAAAGAAAAACCCATCTGGTTTTGCCCGGATGTTGCTTTTGTTAAGAAATTCAACACACCTGTATCACTCTCTCTCATCAAAAACGACAAGAAGCTCGAAGGAATCCTGGTTGCAAAGCAGGGGATGAGACTTTCGGTGATGCCAATGACAAAAGAGCACTTTGAGAGGATGGTGGAGTTGGGGAATTTATAATCTCTTCACATCTTGTGAGCATACTTAAATGTATGAGTGATTTTGATGTTTGGAGTAGTATAAAAGAGGCTTTAGATGGCAAAACTGAAGAGGTTAAACTTTATCCTAAAGAGGGAGAAGTTTGGAATTGTTTTATCGGTCGAAATATTGGGAGAGAACAAAATGGCTCTACTGATTCTTTCTCGAGACCTGTTATTATTCTTACTCGATTTAATAAGCACATGTTTTTAACACTCCCACTGTCTTCAAAGCAGAAAGACTTGTCTTTTTATTATAATTTTACTGATCACAGTAATAGAGGTGTTTCGATTATTCTAGCGCAGGTCAAACTCATGAGCATTAAGAGGTTTAATAGAAAAATGTATGAGATATCCAACGAAATGTTATTTGATATTAAGTCAAAGTTTAAGGATCTCATATAAATCGAACCCCCCACGCAATGGTGGGGGGGTTCTCGGAACCTTTCGGTGTTGTAAGTAAATAATAATCCTTGTCTTGTGGCAGGTCAATACGAAACTTCACAATATCTTCATATAGTTGAAAATATACCTATATTCCGCTATGATTGGCCGCATGCGCAGGTGGCGAAACTGGTAGACGCACTACCTTGAGGTGGTAGCGCCCGCAAGGGCATGGAGGTTCAAGTCCTCTCTTGCGCACAAATGGTTATATAGGCTCCTGAGAAAAAGTCGTGCTTACCGTGTATAATGGTCGCATGACTTTTTCATTTCAAGGTATTGCATCACGTCGTGAGTATGCGTACACACTTATTGTCGTTTTGGCTATAGAGACATTGGCCGCGGCCTTTTTTGGCTGGACAGCTCCTCGACTTGTCGGAGCGAATATTCTAAATACAAATGCTTTGGTGCTTGGAACTATTTTTGCGTATGCCATAAATATAGTTGCAATCGCCGCTCAGTTTAGTGTCACCGTTCGACGTCTCCGAGGTTTGGGACTAAGTCTTTTTCTTGTACTTCTCCTTATCATTCCCGGTATTAACCTTCTCCTCGCGCTTGCACTTATATTCGGTGAGGAATCAACAGAGAATGCCCAGTTTGAGAGAGCCATGAAAAACGGAAAGGATGTTATAGATCAAAAAACGATTGACGAAGAATTGAGAAGACAAGCAGAGGAGGCTGTGAGGGGTGAGAAAGTTGTTGATGCAGAGGCGAAGGATGTGAAGGGGGGAGATAATAAATAATTTTTTATTTACAATGCTATACACCCGCAAAGGAGACGATGGAACAACAAAAACATGGGGCTGTAATCAGCGCGTATCAAAAAGCTCTCCTATCGCAGAAGCACTTGGTTCTCTTGATGAGGTGAATTCTTTTCTCGGTCTCGCAAAAATACGAGCGACTGAAACCGGGTATTCGATTGATGCACTCAAAGCTGGGGAATATGGAGAAAGGTATAAGGGTCCAACAAAAGTGGAGCATATTGTTCACTGGATTCAGGACACATTGTTTACAGTACAAGCGCAGGTGGCTGGATTTCCAAAAGAAATTCCTGAAGGAAGAATTGAGGATGTGGAACACATTACTGATACGATTGAAAAAGAACTTCCGCCGATTACAAGTTTTTTCATTTCCGGTGGTACAGAACTCGCTGCGACATTCGATATTGCACGGACTCTCGCGCGCCGAGCCGAGCGACGAGTAGTTGCAGTATCAGAGCAGGCTTCAGAAAGTCCGATGGAAGGGGCGATGCCTGGTGAGGTGAAGATTTCTCCCAATACTCTTCAATTTCTCAATCGTCTCTCGTCTGTGCTCTACGCACTCGCAAGGTATGCGAATTACCGAGCGGGAGTTTCCGAGAATCTACCGAAGTATGAATAGTGGGTAGGGGGTTGTTGACTAATAAAATAATAGAAATATACTCACCAATAGATTGAGTGCGCACAGCTCATCTTGGTGGGCACGAGATGTGTTCGCCAAAGTCACGATGCATAATTGTTCTCCTCAAACACTTAGAAAGGAGGTAAAAATGCCAGTAGGACCAACACATCGTAATCGGAAGAAGAAAATCCGAGCCCGGTTTCCTTTGGTCAAGTATGGCCCAAGCCATACGCCAGCAGACCCAAATTCGGCGAGGTCAAAGAAACGAAGGGTACCGTTAGAAAGTGATCCTGCGCCTTGGTATGCGCCGGCCCCGCGCATACCACCAAGGTATGTTCTGTGACCCCTGCAAATGCCGCCATCCTCGCTCGAGGGTGGCGGCCTTCTTTTTTGAATGGTGTATATAATAAGAACACATAAGTTTCCATAATTGCCATTGTCTAGCAGACCGTGATAAGGTAGAGAAACAAAATTTCTGAAAGAGATTTTTTGAAACATGGTGCCTATAGCTTAGTGGTAAAGCTCCGGTCTGTGGATCCGGCTACGAGAGTTCGATCCTCTCTAGGCACCCCCCAAGGTTCTCACGTCAGCTTAATAAGGATATACTTTAAATTATGAAGAAAATCATAATAATAACTGCCAGTATCATTGTTCTCGCTGTTCTATGGTATGTGGCATCACCGATCTTTATCAACAACGAAGTGAGCGAGTCATTTCCTACAAGTTCTTCAGCCACAAGTACGTCAGAAATTGTTGCCAAAGGGACTTTTGCTGGATTTGATCGGCTACATAATGGCACAGGCACAGCTAGCCTGATTAAAGTTAATGGTGTGCACATTGTTAGATTCGAAGATGATTTTAAAGTGACGAATGGTCCTGACCTCTATGTTGGGTTTGGAAAGGACGGGAAGTACATTCCTGGAAGTGAGATAGCTACTCTCAAGGGAAATATTGGTTCTCAGAACTATGAGGTACCAGCGGGATTTGATTTGAGTAAATACAACGAAGTATGGGTTTGGTGCAAACAATTTTCTGTACCATTTGCAAAAGCGGAGTTGAGGTAAGTTTGAACTTTTTTAAACGTCTACTGACTTATATGAAATAGCAAAAAGATTCTCCTCTCAATTCTTTGATTATGGGAAAAAAGAAAGAGCGGGCTGAAAGATAAAAATAAATTACACATGGATTACCTCACCCCCGAACAGAACTATATTATTTGGCACGCCGTTACAGACGGGCAAATCCAGGAATGGCTCAAGCCGGAGAATCTCGCAAAAAGAGATCGACGGACATTCGAGGGTTTTGAAATCATAAACTCTATCGACGGAAAACAAGATGATGCTGTTGAGGTATCTTTGGTGCGAATTTCGAAAGAGGGTCCCCATCCACAACATATTCATTATTATTCTGATGCACACCTTGTGATCACTTCGGGGCGAGCGATTTTTCTGAGTGGTACCAGTCGAATTGAAATGAAAGCGGGGGAAAGAATAGATGTTCCTCGAGAAATGCCACATGGTTTTGAAATTCCTGTGGGAAGCTATATTGAATTTGTCTCACTTCAGTCTCCGCCGATCAAAGACAAGCATACGGGGGAGGAGGATTTTTATATTGTTGGTTAATGGCAGACTAATTCTCTTAATGCATACTTTTTCCGTAAGTATATAATTGTTATATGACAATACACGCAACACCATATCAAGAAGAGCGCCCGTGGGGTCGCTTCAGACGGTTTTGTAAAAATACTCCTGCAACAGTGAAGATATTAACCATAAAACCAAACGAGGCATTCTCTCTACAAATTCACACAAAACGAGAGGAATTCTGGCGAGTTATTTCCGGAAGTGGCGTAGCGATAGTGGGGGATCATAAGAAAGAAATAAAAGCCGGAGACGAACTTACTATTCCTTTCAAGACAAAACATAGACTCTTGGCAGGCGAGGGTGGTCTTGAGATCTTGGAAATTGCCTATGGAGATTTTGATGAAAAAGACATCATCCGATATGAAGACAAGTACGGGAGGAAGTAGTCCTGGTGGAGTATACTATATCCTATATGCATTTTGATTTAGGAGAAAAACGAATCATCGCCTTCGACTTGGACGGCACGCTTTCGCACAGCAAACAACCTATTGGTGTGGAGATGGTAAGTCTCCTCGAAAAACTCACGAAGCATGTGGAGGTAGCTGTCATCTCAGGAAGTTCATTTGATCAATTTCAAAAACAATTTTTGCAATTTTGGAATGGTCCAAAGAATAATCTTACGGTGATGCCTGTCGAAGGTAGTCAGTGTTATGAGTATGACGGGAGTAAAATGGAGTGGCAACTCGTTGAGTCTGAACAATTTCCTGAATCATTGAAACAAAAAGTATATATAGCAATCGACAGAGTCATTCAAAACCCTCAATTTCAAATAAAAAAGCCCGATGAAGCACACGGCAACCTTGTTGAAGATCGGGGGACACAGATTACTTTTTCCGCACTTGGACAGAATGCTCCGATTGAAGAGAAAGAGGTGTGGGATCCTGATCGGAAGAAAAGATTTTTTATTCGTGAAGAGCTCACAAAACTTCTTCCTGACATCGATATTGTTTTAGGTGGAACTACTTCGATCGATTTTTTGCCGAAAGGATTCGATAAAGCGACTGGACTTAAAAAACTCCTGAAACGACGAGGACTCACAATGGGTGGTATGTTGTTTGTGGGAGACGCAATCTTCCCTGGTGGAAATGATTTTGCGCCGAGCGAAGCTGGTATCGAGTCAATTAAAATATCAGGACCTGAAGAAACAAAAAGCGTCATTCAAAAATTGCTTGGTACCCATGGTGCGTAGATAGTTTGCTGGATAGAACAATATCCTATAGGCTTACCACATGATAAAGGGCGGGATTATAGACGGAAAGGCAATTGCAAAACAGATAAGTGAAGAACTTAAACTTAAGGTCGCGAGTATTCGAAGGCCTCTTGCTTTGGCAATTGTTCAGGTTGGTGATCTCTCTCAATCAAATCTATATATCAAGCACAAGAAACGAATAGGTGTCGAAGTTGGTATTGAGGTCATGCATGTTGTCCTTCCTGCGGAAGCATCCTTTGAGAATATTCGTGATCATATTATCGATCTCAACAATGATGGTTCTGTAACGGGAATAATTCTTCAGCTTCCGCTACCTGATAAGACTGCGGGTATGACTGGGGAGCTTATCAATGCTATAGATCCCCGAAAGGATGTTGATGGACTTACCGCACACAATCTGGGACTTCTCGTGCGGGGCGAGAAAGGTGTTATACCTGCAACACCAAAGGGAATTGTGTCACTATGTGAAAGAAGTGGTATTGAACTTGCAGGGAAGAGAGTTGTTGTAGTTGGAAGGTCTTTTCTTGTTGGTAAATCCACAGCTCTCGCCTTTCTTGCAAAAGACGCGACAATAACTATCGCGCATAGCAAAACAAAAAATCTTAAAGAACTTACACACACCGCAGACATTGTGGTTACTGCAATCGGAAAAGCAAAATTTTTTGATAAAACATATTTCAAAAAAGGCCAGATCGTTATCGATGTTGGGACAAATGAATTTCTAAATGAGACAACACAGACTCTCAGCATCGTAGGCGACGTGGATTTTCATGATGTGGTTCAGTTGGTAGATGCAATTACTCCAATGCCGGGAGGTGTTGGTCCTATGACTGTTATCTCATTGTTTGAAAATGTATATCACGTAGCTCTTCAATCGGGAGCAGATAGTGCCCTTTAGAAATCGTTACCGAGGAATGTATCGAAGTATTCTTTTATAGTCATTCCTTCATCATATATATCTTTTGCCGTATCGATTCCTACATATCGAAAATGCCATGGCTCATAGCGATACCCGGTTACTGCTTCTTTTCCTTCAGGGTAGCTCATAATAAAACCATATTTGTAAATGTTTTCTTTGAGCCATATACCTTCTTTTGTTTTTCCTAATTTTTCACTCACTCCTGAATACCCGATTGATTTTGCAGTGAGATCTACTGTGGTACCAAGTTGATGTTCTGAGTGTCCTGCTTCTGCAATACCACGTTTCGCATCTTCTCCTGAGAGTGATGTCCAGTATGCATAGAGCGATGTTTGTACTTCTGGTCTACGAAATGCAGATGTCACCATAAGTGTGTGGCCCGACTTTTGCGCATCAACAAACATTGCCTTTAGTCGTGGGATAACATCACTACGTAAGCACATGATGCCACTTGTCCTGATTGTTGAAGGAATTTTTTGAAGATCTCCAGGCTGATACGACAGTCCGACTCCGTTTTGTCTGTTTACATTTTCAAGTGATTTATCGGCATCTGGGTTCCAGGGTGTGTCGGGGCAAATATCTTGGAAATATATTGCATTGATAATATCTCGAGTCTGTTTTGGGGTTGTTCCTGTCTGTGGGAGTCCCATCTTTTTTTGAAATTCTTTGAGAGCCACAGCGGTCTTTGAGCCAAAAGTTCCTGTGGGAGAAGTATTTTTGAGTACCAATGTATAGTTTGAGAGCAATTCCTGGAGAAGTCCAACATCAGTTCCTCGCATCCCTGGTCGGAGGGTTCTTGTAATACCTCCTTGAGCTTGCCACTGTCTTACCGCTCTTACATCCATGACAATTGGCGTTGGAGAGGGGGAGATGGTTTGTGCTTTCGCCGGAATTGGAAAGGAGACTATTCCAAGGAGAAGTGTGGTGATTGGAGAAAGTAAAAATGGCTTAATCACAATATATGATAGGATTTTCGTGTACTGTACAGGGGTCTTTCTTGTGATACTATCCATGGTATTAATTGCTATTATAATTGTTTCGTATGAAAAAACTAATTAAGAGCTTTGGGCATGCACTACACGGAATACACTTTGCTGCCATGCATGAGAGAAATTTTCGAATCCATATGATTGCGTTTTGTGTTGTTATTCTTTTTGGAGTTGTCTTTAGCGTAAGTGCGATGGAGTGGATAGCTATTTTTATATGTGTTGGAACAGTTCACACCACAGAAATCATCAACAGCGCACTTGAAAAGTCGTGGGATTACCTCGAACCAGAACATCATGAAGTTGCAAAAATTGTAAAAGACCTCATGGCCGGAGCAGTTCTCTTTTCAGCAACAATTGCATTCATTGTTGGAGCAATCATTTTTCTTCCCAAAATCTTCTAAGGGCATATAATGGCTCCATGACTTTTTTAAACAATATCAATTGGAGATACGCGACAAAGGAATTTTCAGGTCAAAAGGTAGAAGAGGGGGTTCTCTCTAAAATACGTGAAGCAATTAGAATGGCACCGTCATCTTTTGGGCTTCAGCCGTATCATATTATCGAGGTAGTTGATCCTGCTATTCGTGCAAGACTTCAAGAGAAAAGCTGGGGTCAGAGCCAAATTACTCAAGCGTCGAATTTGTTTGTGTTTTGTATAGATAATAGAGTTGAAAAAAGAATAGATGAATACTTTGTATTAGCTTCAGGGGGAAGCGCAGAAATTCGAGAGAAGCTAGCTGGATATGAAAAGGTGATGAGAGGATTTGCGACAGGTCTCGATACGCCACGCATAAATTCATGGGCAGGTAAACAAGCATATATTGCTCTCGGTTTTGCAATGGCGGCATGCGCAGAGCTTCAAGTAGACTCTTGCCCAATGGAAGGATTTCTTCCTGAAGGATATCGAGAGGTGCTTGGTCTTCCTGACTATATGTCAGCGGTGGTAGTACTTGCTATTGGATATAGAAAGTCTGGTGACCCACTTTCTCCAGAATCAATGCCAAAGGTGAGATTCCCAGAGAGCGATCTTTTTAGTAAAAAATAAAACAGAGATTCGTCGGACAATATTCTGCTATAATGTAGGTATGTTCAATAATATTTCACAAAACGAAAGATTTATTCCTTCTGCTGTTCTTGGTGTCGCGTTTATAATCGGCGTCTTAATTGCTGGGGGATTCTTCTACAATATTAAGAGTTTCGACAATACGATCACAGTTACAGGATCGACAAAAAAGGCGATTGAAGCAGATAAAGGAAAATTGATAATTACATTTACTCGCGTTACCACGATTCCAAATCTTAAGTCTGGGTATGACCGAATGGCAAAAGATTTGAAAGAAGTAAAATTATTCCTTGCATCAAAAGGTTTCGGCGATGCTGATTACGCAGTATCGACTGTATTTAGAGACGAGATTTATGATAATCGACAACTCAATGCTGATTTCAAAGAGTACACACTTCGACAAGCAGTCGATGTGACATCTATGGATGTACAGAAGATACAGGACCTTGTTGCTTCTATACCTTCTCTTGTTGAAAAGGGAATTGTTATCCAACCAAGCCAGCCTGATTACCAGTACACAAAACTTCCTGAACTTCGAGTGCAACTTCTCTCATCGGCAATTGCAGATGCAAAAGAGCGAGCTGAATCAATCGTGGGTTCAACAGGGCAATCAGTTGGAAAACTTAAGTCAGCAAAGAGTGGTGTTGTGCAGGTACTTACTGCCGGCTCAAATGATGTATCAGATTATGGTTCGTACGATACATCAAGTATTAAGAAAGATGTGATGGTGACGGTGAATGCGACTTTTCAGTTGAAGTAAATATAAAATAACCACGGTCGCTAAGTCCTCGGCATAAATGCCTGCGGAAGTGCGACCGTGGTTATTTTATATTTATACAAGCAAAACATACTAACTTAAAAACGAATGAAGTTTTCGTCCGATGGAATTGTGATAAAATAGAGTTCTTACTAAATTAAATTAATTCTCATGAAAGACAAAGATATAAATCTAGGACTAAAAATGGCGGGAGTTGTGGCGCTCGGACTCCTTTCACTTTTCCTCTTTATTAAAACAGTCAACGAAGTAAAGACATTCGAAACTATCGGTGTTGATCCAAACGAGATGAGCCGAGTTATTTCTGTCTCTGGAAAGGCTGAAATCAAAGCGGTCCCTGACGTAGCGACATTCAGTGTCACAATCGAGGAGGAATCAAAATCTTCTATGGAAGATGCAAAGAATAAAGCAGCGACAAAAGTAAATGATATTCTTGCATATCTCAAAAAGGAGGCTGTTGAGAAAAAGAATATTACATCTACTTCATATACTGCATATCCAAAAAACAAGACGGTAAATCGACCTTGCCCTATGCCTGCCACGGAAGGAGATGTAAAGACAATGATTGCGCCGGGATATCCATGTGTAAACTCGGATGAGGTTGCGTCTGGATTTGTAGTATCTCAATCACTTGAAGTTAAACTAATTAACTACAAGGCAGATGAGAATAAACTTGGTAAATTAATTTCAGGCGTAACAACTCTTAAGCCAAAGTATGTATCAAGTATATATTTTACAATTGAGAATATAGAAAAGCTTCAACAACGAGCTCGATCAGAGGCGATTACAAAAGCTCGAGCTGAAGCAGAGGTGCTCGCTCAGAGTCTTGGTGTTCGACTGGGCAAGGTGGTGAGTTTCTCTGATGTTGGTGCATA
>JACCDR012579311.1_pt1 | contig 11794 bp, 13 predicted proteins | sample 7446431 | NCBI WGS metagenome assembly JACCDR01 (sample SAMN15323443, study PRJNA562643) | freshwater metagenome | isolation source: river surface water | place: USA:Blue River Watershed | collected 2017-08-17
GCAAGTTGCTAAACTCAATCGCCAAGGAAGGCAAATACGACCAGAGCGACCTTAATCAGATTGTGGACGGCATTATCGACAACTACACAACAACTGGCGCAACGGTCTCATCTGAAAATATCGATGCCGAACGTTGGCTTTCAACCTCACCACAAGCACGTAACTACTTCGCATAATATTAGGAATCTTTATGCAAAACACTGATAACCAAAAAAGACAGCTCAAAATAAAACTCGCGAGGGCACTACCTGAAGACATTGCCGCTGCTCTTTCCTCTGTAGATAATGCAAAAAAAATCGAGGCGATTGGAAAAAAATACTCTCTTGATATAAAGAAAATTAGTGAGATATCAACTCAGATAGGGGAGTATGTTCTTGGAATTACACCTTATGGAGCTTTGGCGCAAAATATTAAGGATAAAACAGGTATTCCACTTGATCTTGGACAAAAGATAGTCAATGAGATCCTCCAAGACGTGTTTGGTTCGATAAAAATAAGCCTGCAGAAGCACCTGCTCAATCTAAAGAACACCCAGCCGTTCAACTCTCCAGCACTAGAGACCAAAGATGACCTTCTTGAGCTTAAAGCACCTAGTCCGGACCCAGACTTCCTCTTTCCGCGACCAGCAGCGGGGACACCCCTTCCACCCGACGAGACTCCAATTGTTGTGCCCCCACCAATTGTGAATATTCCTACACCAACCAAGCCAACCTTTGAAACTATCCGGACCCTAAAGAGTGCCGTCGAACGAGCTCAGATGGAAAAGAAAGTGACGTCAATCCCTAAGCAGACCACCACCAGAGAGCTCCCTCAGATCAATTCTTCAACAGGAACTTACGCAAAGGATCCTTACCGAGAGCAAATCTAGTGATATACTAGATATATGCGTTTTCAAGTGCCCCAATTTATAGGCGTTGAAGACAAGATTTTTGGACCCCTCACGGTAAAGCAGTTCATCTACTTAGCAGGTGGGGCAGGACTAATCTTTGTTCTTGGACGTTTTCTCCCATTCTTTCTATCTGTCATTCTCGGTGCCGCTGTTGGCCTTCTCTCACTTGCATTGGCTTTTTACAAAATAAACGACAGGCCATTTGTTTTTGTTCTCGAGAGCGCAGTGAGATACTGGCTCGCAAGTAAGTTGTATATCTGGAAAAAAGAAGAGAAGGTTCCACAAGTATCACTGAACTCAAAAGAGATCCTCGACGACCCACTCCTTTACGTTCCAAAGTTGGCCGACAGCAAACTTAAAGATTTGAACTGGCAATTGGACGCCAAAAAATCCAATAGTGGGGTAAAATAATTCTATGGCAGACAAATCAACAGCTTCACAAAACTTTATTCCAATCAAAGAAATTCGCGATGGTGTCGCGATTCTTAAGGATGGAGGGATGCGAGCGATTATTATGTCTTCCTCACTAAATTTCGCCTTGAAGTCAGAAGAAGGACAGCAGGCGATTATCTTCCAATTTCAAAACTTTCTTAACTCTCTTGATTTTCCAACACAGATTTTTGTTCAATCAAGGCGCCTTGATATTCGTCCATATATCGCCCTACTTGAAGACCGCTACAAAAAACAAACCAGCGATCTCCTTAAGCTTCAAACAAGAGAGTATGTTCAATTCATAAAGAGCTTCACAGAGCAGACGAATATTATGACGAAGAACTTTTTCATCATCGTGCCCTTCACGCCAGCTATGGTTTCAAGCGGAGGAGGTGGATTGTCCAATATTATCGGCGGGGGAGACAAGCGCGACGCCGCACAAGCAAAAGCTGACTTATTCGAAGAAAACAAAAGTCAGCTCGAGCAGCGCATCTCTATTGTTGAGCAAGGCTTAACACGTTGTGGACTCCGCGCAGCCAGACTTGGAACTGATGAGATCACCGAGTTGTTTTACAAGATCTTCAATCCAGGGGATACCGAAAAACCAATTAAACTAAACTAATACTATGGGAATTTTTGGAAACCTATTTGGCAAAAAAGAGAGTAACGACCCACGTGTAAACATGGGTATTTTGCCTCAAGAGATCTACGAAGCGGGAACACTCGAACTTAAAGACGTGATTGCTCCTTCGGCTATCCAGATTAGCCCTCGCGAAATTCGCCTTGGTGAAAAGATTGCTCGAACCTTCTTTGTTATTTCATACCCACGATTCTTGACCGAAGGATGGTTCTCACCGATCATCAACCTAGATAAGATTTTTGATATTTCTATCTTCATTCATCCTATCGACACAGCGACTGTTTTGCGACAGTTCCAGAAAAAGGTTGCTGAGGTGCAAAGTCAGATCCACAGCAGAGAAGAGAAGGGGCTCGTTCGAGACCCAATGCTCGACACAGCATATAGAGACCTTGAGCAGCTTCGAGATGATCTTCAGCAAGCACAGGAAAAGCTTTTTGATGTCGGCCTTTACCTAACTATTTACGGCGACAATGATCAGGAATTGGACAAGATTGAGTCAGAAATTAAATCCATCCTCGAGTCAAAGCTTATCTACTTAAGACCCGCACTCTTCCAGCAGGAGCAAGGTTTTCGAAGTGTTCTGCCAATCAACAACGACGAGCTTAAGGTTCACTCTAAACTAAACTCTTCACCTCTCTCAAGCTTGTTCCCATTTACCTCATTTGACCTTACCTCAGATAAGGGAATTCTCTACGGTGTGAACCGACACAATTCTAGTCTTGTGCTTTTCGATCGATACTCACTCGAAAACTACAACTCAATTACTTTTGCGAAATCAGGTTCTGGAAAATCTTACACCACCAAGCTCGAAATTCTCCGAACCCTCATGTTCGATACTGAGGTTATTGTGCTTGACCCAGAACGTGAGTACGAATTCATGGCTCAGGCAACGGGCGGTAGGTACTTCAATATCTCACTAAACTCACCTCACCATATTAACCCTTTCGATCTTCCTGCTGCGCAAGAAGGGGAGTCTGGTGCAGACATTCTTCGATCAAACATCATTAACCTTGTAGGAATTTTCCGAATCATGCTCGGCGGACTAAGTCCTGACGAAGATGCAATTATTGACCGAGCTATTACTGAAACGTACGCACTTAAGGACATTACTCCTGATTCAGACTTTTCAAAGATCGAGCCGCCGCTCATGTCGGACTTTGAATTGGTTCTTGCTGGTATGGAGGGAGCAGATTCTCTCGTACAGAGATTGACCAAGTACACCCGCGGAACTTGGGCGGGCTTCCTCAACAGACCAACAAACGTCGATATCAACGCCAAATTCGTCGTGTTCTCACTTCGAGACATGGAAGACGAGCTCAAGCCTGTGGCCATGTATATCGTGACCCACTACATTTGGAACGCCGTACGAAAAAACCTAAGGAAGCGCTTGCTCGTTATCGATGAGGCATGGTGGATGATGAAATCTGATGACACGGCGTCATTCCTTCTCAGTTTGGCAAAACGAGGCCGAAAATATTACCTTGGACTAGCAACCATTACCCAAGACGTTGATGACTTCTTGAAATCACAGTATGGACTGCCAATTCTCACCAACTCATCGATACAAATCCTTCTAAAGCAATCTCAGACCTCTATTGACCGCCTTCAGCAAATATTCAACCTGACCGAAGAAGAGAAGTATCTTCTCCTTGAATCAAACGTGGGGGAGGGACTTTTCTTCGTGGGACTCAAGCATGTGGCAATCAAGATTATCGCTTCATATACCGAAGACCAGATTATCACCTCCGATCCATCACAAATTCTCGCAATCAAGCAGGCAAAAAGTGATTTAGCAAACAACACTCAGTAACATGGCTCAAAAAAAGTCCAACATGGACGTAGTTCAGCTAATTTTAATGATTATTGTGGCCCTTATATTGGACGCGGCTTCAATTATTCCCATTGTTAACTTTTTCGCAGTTTTCGTAGCCGTTCTTGTTTTTGGTATGTGGTTCTATGTTTTAGGCATGGGGGTAATAAACCCAATAAAGCTCGCTGCACCATTCACCGGTATTGTAATTGAGGCAATTCCCGCAATAAGTGCCGTTCCAGCCATTACACTTTCGATTATAATTACATACCTCTTGATCAAGGTTGAGGACAAAACTGGCATAAAAACTTCAATGATTTCCCCTGGAGCGGGGAAGGTGGGGAATATCAACAACTCCTAAAAGAATCCTTTCTTTGTCGTGGTAAAATATAGAAGATGAGAAAAATTCTACTTCTCACTTTTATAATCGCAGCCCTCTTTGATGGGTCAGTGTTTGCTCTTGCTCAAACAACTACAGACACGACCGCAACCACCACCGACACCTCAAGTATTACAAGGGATGCCTTTAACAGTGTTTCGAGTACAACTGAAGATATTCTAAGAAATTTTAGAATTCGAACGGAGACCGAGCTTCCTTCGGGAGTTACTATTCCTGAAACTTACCGGAAAGTACCTGTAACGATGGATCTTACACCTGAATTTCCTGGTGCAAACCAAACTGTTACAATAAAACTTATTAGCTACTCGACCAACCTTCAGACAAACATGATCACTTGGTCAGTGAACGGTTCAGTGAGGCTGGCAAAGACCGGCGCAACGAGCTTTACCTTGACCACAGGAAACTTCGGTCAGGTTTCTAATGTAACAGCGTCAGTTGTTGCGGACAATGGTTTTGTAACCAGCGTTTCAACATCTATCGTTCCGACCGCAGTGGACATGATGTGGCAAGCAAATACCTACACTCCTCCTTTTTATAAGGGCAAGGCTCTAAATAGCCACCAAGCCGCAGTTGTTGTGGTTGCAAATCCAACGGTTTTTCGACCAAACGGAACAAGAGTATCTCCAGACAATTTAATTTACCGATGGGAGTACAACGATAAATTCATTGATAGCGGGCTTGGCAAAAAAGACATTGTGATCACCGACAGCATCCCAAGCGAGGGCAACTTGGTGAGGGTGGACATTAGCACCGTCGACGGGCAAGTGAAAACTCGAGGACAAATTCGACTCACTTCAGTTGAGCCAAAAGTCTTACTATACGAAGAGGGTCCAGACGGTGTTCGCTACGAAAAAAGCCTCTCTCCAAACAATCTCAATATTGGTCTTAGTACCAAAATTAGTGCTTCTCCATATTTTTTTGCTGTAAAAACTAGAAACGCTCCTGAATTAAACTACAGCTGGTTCCTTAATGGTGAAAAGACCAATAACACCAAAGCGGCCGTAACACTCGCTTTTTCAGAAAAAACAGGACGCGCTTATGTTGAAACTGAGGCATCTATATCAACCAAAATGTTCCAGCGAGCCAAAAATGCTCTTTCGGTGAACTTCTCTGAGAATGCCCGAAATAACCAAACCATCTTCTAGTATGAAATCTTTCTTCAAAAAAACCTTGGTATTGATCACTCTTGGTTTTATTGCGCTTTCTGTTGTTTCTCCAGGACCAGTACAGGCAGTTGGGGGAGTGGAGAACGCTGACTACATTCTCCTTGCTCCAATCCCAGAAATCACCAAGGGCGACTGCAACTTTTCCGATGCAAACTCTCGCTGTACGACGGACGTAGCAACCTTTGTTCAAGGAGCCTTTCGTTTGGTTATTGGAGTTGCTGGTGCGCTGGCGGTCTTGCTCGTAATGTTTGAAGGACTTCAGTACATAATGACCGCAAACGAAAAGAATAAGACCAAGTCAAAGGCAAGAATAAAAGAAATACTTCTAGGACTTCTTCTTGCTGTGAGTTCAGTTCTCATTTTGAATCTTATTGACCCAGCGTTCACCCGTTTCAAATTTGACCTAAAGAAAGAGAACTCTTCGACTGGGGGAGCGTCACTCACTTCTGGCTCACCAACACCTCCTGAGATGACCGACGAAGAGTATGAGGCTTTTTCAAATAATCTAATTAGCAAATCCGCCGACGCACAAGAGAAAGTTTCGGACCAGGTGAGCACATACAATGCTAGCCTTCAGCAAAACAAGGACAATGTTGAGAAACTAAGAACAGCCTTTGCATCTGCTCCAGACACTGAATCAAAAACAAGACTAGCACTGACAATCGGCGATGTTGAGGCTCGTATCGCAATTAGTGAAAAATACATCCAACAAGCTGCGGAAATAAAGAGACTAACAGACTCAGGTTCTCTTACTGCAGCAGAAGCAAAGATTCGAGAAATGAACTTATATTATGACGCTCAGGCCCGCACTTGGCAGGAGAATTCAAGCCCAGAACTAAAGGAGCAGCGCGACCTTGAAGCTGCTCAGATCCGAAGTGAGGGAGCAGCTCGTTCAAAAGAGGTTTATCTTTACTACAGCCAAGCAGCCCTTAAAGCACAACAACCATGACAAGAAAACAGTTAACGTACTTAATACTGTCTTTAGTTATCCTGATCTTGGGAGCCTTTGCCGCTGCGTACTACTTCCTCAATCAAAAAGGGGATGCGCCAATCACCAACACTCCAACCACGACACCAACCACACCAAGACAAACCCTACCAAGACCAAATCCAACACAACCAACAAACCCTGGCAATCAAACACCTGGCATAGCCACATCAACAACCTCACTTACACCCGACAATATTCCTCGAGTTAGGAAGCTTTCAGAAGGACCTGTAGCAGGTTACATTAGCTACCTTGAGAAAGTAACTGAGGAAAAGCGTCAGATAAACAAAACATACATTCGATTCTTTGAGAAAAGAACCTCTGGTATCAGCCAGGCAACAGCAAGCTCTACCGCGATTGAGAAACTTGCAAATGTAGATATTCCAGCTAACCGAGTAGGGGAGGTGGTATGGAACCAAAATGGCAAGAGTTTTTTCATGCGCTACCCAGACTCTGATGAGTCTATTCAGACCCTTTACGCTGAACTCCTCCCAAGAAGCCAAGCTGGGAGAACATCAACTACCACAAATAGCATTAGCATTCTTCCTTTTGAAACAAAAAACACCTTCCTCCCAAAAAACATCAGCTTCCTTGTGCCAACAAAAGCTGGTACCAGCGTTGTTTACGGCATAAGTAACAACAACAACCTCTCTGTCTATTCAGCAAAAACAGACCTAACCCAGAGAAGACTCGCATGGTCATACCCAATATCAGAGTGGCAAGTGCAAAATCCTAGTGCTAGCGATCTTTTCCTTACAACGAAGCCAAGTGTGGACGTTTTTGGCTATCACTACTCTCTCAATGTCGGAACCGGTGTACTCACCAGGCTATTTGGCGACATCAACGGCCTAACAACCCTAGTAAGCCCTAAGGGTGATAAAACCCTATTGAGTGCCCCTGTTGGTAGTTCTTTCGACACTTCTGTGTACACAAAGAGCACCGGTCAATTCGAACGCTTCCCAATATCTACCCTTACTGAAAAGTGTGTTTGGAGCGCTAAAGAAAAATCAGCACTCTTCTGTGCGATTGCAAAAACAATCCCTCAAGGAAATTATCCTGATGATTGGTACCAGGGAAATGTAAGTTTCAGTGACGAGATTTGGAAAATAGACCTCGAGAGCGGCTCTACGAAAATCTACTTTACCCCCGAAAAAGAGGTAGGGCAGAGACTTGATATGGTAAACCTTAGCGTCACACCTGAGGAAAACGAGCTCCTATTCCAAAACAAGACCGATGGTGGAACCTTGTGGATCCTACGCCTCAATGAGGGCCTATTGAACAACAGTCTTCTTTAGTTTTCTCCTTACAACAACTTCCTGTGCGATGGCAAATAGGTTACTTGTTGCCCAATAAAGAGCAATACCGGCATTCACTGTATAAGCGATAACAACAACAATTACCGGCATAACATACTTCATCTGGGTATTCATTGCCTTCATCATCTCTGTGCCGAGCTCTGGTTTGTCTGATGTAGATGTTGGTGTGGGGCTAATATTTGAAACTGAAAACTTAACTTGGAAATACTGAGTTATTCCGGCAATTAGAGCGAGGATTAGACTCTTCTTTGTAATATCAATTCCCAAGAAGATCATATCTATAGCGTGACTTGGGGCCTTAATAAATGAGTAGAGGATATCTGTGTGGATAGTGGGAAGACCTCCTGTTAAAAAGATGCGGTAGAGGGCAATAATAATTGGAATCTGAATCAATAGAAGGAAAATTCCCAAGAGTGGATTGAGTTTATTCTCTTTATAAACCTGCATAGTCCTCATAGAAAGCTCTTGAGGGTTATCTTTATACTCTTTTCGAATAGCTGCGAGCTTTGGTTCAAGCTCCTTCATATGAATTTGATTCTTGAGCGCAGCCTTAGAAAGAGGGAACAGGAGGGTTTTAACGATAACTGTGAAAAGAATCACCACCCCACCCACACCAATAATCGCTCCAACGTGAGTTAGTAAGAAAACAAGCCCGTTATAGAGCGGCACATAAATAAGAGAGTTGTATAAAGCTGAAATCATTTGGTTATCCTATCACACTTGGCTAAGAGTTTCTCGAGATCATCTTTAGCTTCAACAAAGGTCACGGCGCCTGCATTCTTCTTCGCAAAGACGATACCTAGGCCGTTTTTTAGCGATAATTGATGAAGAATTTCATAAATTCTTCTTCGCAAAGCATTGCGTTTTACTGTGGTTGAAGCAACTTTCTTGGAAACAACAGCAGAATAAGCTGTTTTCTCACTATTTGGGAGAAAAGTTAGTGAAAACAAAAAAGAATCGGCTCGTTTACCACTCTTTATTACCTCATCGAAGGTTGTGGTAGGGAGGCGATTCTTTTTTGGAAGCATTGTAAAAAGGCTAAACAGAGAGCTTTTTTCGGCCCTTAGCTCGTCGTCGCGCAACAGTCTTTCGACCGCCATGAGACTTCTTTCGAGCTAAAAATCCATGAGTTCGAGCTCGCTTCTTTTTCTTTGGATTATACGTAAAAGACATGAAGGAGAGTATAGCAGAAAAAAGATTTTTTTCAATAGGTAGACGCATTTCGTTTTTCTGTCAACGAAAGAAAAAATTAGGTTATCAACAACTTATCAACATGTTTATAACCATGTCGCAAGTGTTCATAAAATTTCTCAGTCGATATAATGACTCCGTTACCAAATCATTTAACACTCATGCTTGATACGAAAAAAATTTGGGATGATGTACTCGGATTGATTGAATCGTCTATTCCTAAATCTACGTTCAACATGTGGTTTAAAGGAACTCATATCCACAAACACGAAGAGGGAACAGTATACTTGTCTGTTCCAAACGCATTTGTGAAGGACTGGATGGTCAGTCACTTCCATAAAAACATTCTAAAAAGCCTCCGCGACATGAGTCAGGAGGTTAGAGCTCTCGAATACGTGATCTCTAAGGAGGAAAATAAGCGCCCACCTGAATCTTCTCGACCAAATCCAACTCAATCACTCCCAATTCAGGAATACATCAACAAAGAAGACAACCTTAACCCTCGCTATACCTTCGAGAACTTCGTAGTTGGGCCATTTAATGAGCTCGCTCACGCAGCAGCACAAGCTGTGATTAAGAATCCTGGCCGTGCTTACAACCCATTCTTCCTTTTTGGAAACACCGGACATGGAAAAACTCATATTATCCAAGCTATAGGGAATTACATTAAGCAAAACTACCAGGATAAGAAGGTTTACTACGTAAGTTCTGAGAAATTCGCTCAAGACTACGTAAACGCGCTTCAAACTAATCAAATTAACCAGTTCAAGGAACGATACCGAAAATACGACGTGTTTATCATGGACGACATTCAGTTCCTCTCAAACAAGGAAAAGGTGCAGGAAGAGGTATTCCATCTATTCAATGCGCTCTACGAGAACAATAAGCAGATCCTATTCTCTTGTGATACCCACCCAAACGTTATTCCCAACCTTGAAGATCGACTTCGATCACGTTTTGCCTCTGGAATGATTGTGGATGTTCCGTATCCAGATCTTGAATCACGAGCGGCCATTATAAAAACCAAGTCTAAGATAAGCGGTTTTAGTATTTCTGATGAAATAGCTCTATTTATCGCCCAATCAATCGAAGGGAATATTCGAGAACTAGAAGGAATCCTGAATTCTCTTATCGTTCAAAGCCAGTTGAAGGGAAGGGAGCTCTCATTGAATGAGGTAAAGAATCTAATTCGTGCCAATGCTAAACCAAAGAAGACTATTGCTGTTAAGGATATCGTAAAAATTGTAGCCAACTTCTACAACATAGAAGAAGACTCTATTTACGACAAAACCCGACGAAAGGAGGTGGTTCGACCTCGTCAGGTAGCCATGTACCTACTTCGAGAGGACTGCAGTATTTCTTATCCGTCTATTGGCCAAAAACTTGGAGGTCGAGACCACACCACGGTTATTCACTCATGTGAAAAAGTGAAGGTGGATATGAAAGAAGACCCTTCATTAGCTCAAGAAATCAACCAGATTCGCTCACTTCTCTAAACTGTAGATAAGTCTGTGGAAAAGATTGTGGAAAAAGTGGGGAGCTTTGGGGACGAATGGGGACAAAAACAGCTGTTTCAAAGAAAGGTGAAAAAGTTATCAAATGCTGTTCGATGATTCCCCACAAGTCCTGTGTACAAGAAATTCGGAAATACCTAGTAAAATAAAGGCAATCAGACTTATCCACGGTATCCACACCCCTAATAATAGTAATAGTATTTATATATAGATATATGAAGATAGAGTGTGCAAAAGAACAACTGCTAAATGCGGTTCAGAGGGCGGAGAGGGTGACCGGTAAAAATCTAGCACTACCGATCCTTAAAAATATTCTTCTTGATGCAGAAGGTGAGGCATTGGTTCTCCGAGCAACGAATATGGATATCGGTATTGAGATCAAAGTTCCTGTGAAAGTTCATACACAGGGAACAGTGGCTGTTTCAGGGCAGGTTTTGGTAGGTCTCCTTCAGAATCTCTACAAGGATAAAAACGTAACATTAGAAAAAACAGAAGGAGGGCTTGTGGTAGTTACCGAAACAAGCTCCACAGTCGTTAAGGTGACTCCACACGATGACTTTCCAACAATCCCTCGTCCTTCATATGAAACATCCTTCACAATCGATTCTGGGGACTTTGTGAGGGGGATTAAATCTGTTTGGTATAGTTCCGCAATCTCAAATATCAAACCTGAGCTTTCGAGTGTTTATATCTATCAGGAAGAAGATTCACTTGTTTTCGTTGCTACTGATTCATTTCGTCTTGCTGAAAAGAAGATTCGACTAAAGAAAACAATTAAGGATTTCTCTCAGGTCCTTATTCCGTACAAAAATGTCCCTGAAGTTATCAAGGTTTTAGACGAAGGGAAGGGTGAGGTTTCGGTTTGTTTAGATAAAAATCAGATTTCACTTACTATTGGTCAAACATATCTTACTTCTCGAGTTATTGACGGAGCTTTTCCAGATTATCGACAGATTATTCCTAAAGAGTGGAAAACAGAGGTGGTTGTGTTGAAAAACGACCTCACCAACTCTTTGAAATTGGTCAATGTCTTCGCTGATCAATTTCATCAGGTAGGAATTCAAATTAAACCAAACAAGAAAATATTTGAACTTCGATCAAAAAATGCTGATGTTGGTGAAAACACGAATCGAATCGATGCAAAAGTTACCGGAGAGTCTTTGGAGATCAGTGTTAATTACAAATATCTAACTGACTGTTTCCAGGCGATTGCTCAAGAAAGCATAACGCTCGAGTTTAATGGTCAGAATCGGCCAATCGTAGCTCGTGGAGTAGGAGATACAAGTTTCCTCTATCTCGTAATGCCAATGAATCGTTAATATGCTTCACATTTCCTCATATTTAGATCGAATAAAAGATCGCCATCTAAAGGGGAGGATTGAGATTGAAAGAATTTCAGAAATTATTGGGAGAAATATTGGTGGAGGGGTGAAGATTCATTTTTCTAA
>JACCDR010949965.1_pt1 | contig 11792 bp, 8 predicted proteins | sample 7446431 | NCBI WGS metagenome assembly JACCDR01 (sample SAMN15323443, study PRJNA562643) | freshwater metagenome | isolation source: river surface water | place: USA:Blue River Watershed | collected 2017-08-17
CACCCCGGCCCGCACGTCGTGGATGCCGGCGAACGCGCCGGTCAGGTACGCAGTACCCAGGCCGACGACGACGCTGTAGGCGAACGTCACCGCCGCCCGGGTCCGGGCGGTCCACCGCGGCTGCTGGATCACCGGGAGTACGAACGTGGCGCTGAGCAACCCGACGACCAATTCCCACATCTGAAGATCGGTCACGGCGACACTCCCGGAGACGGCACGGACACGGGGGTGGATGAAGGTCCCGGCACCGGGGCAGGTGCCGGCGTCTGCCGGGCGGCCTGGGCAAGTTTCGCGGCTACGCACTGCTCCAACTTCCGGTCGTAGTCCGGGCCGCTCTCCCCGGGCCACAGCCGCCCGCACTGGCTCACGTACACAGAGATCCGCACCACCGCCGACACAGCGCTGTCGGTGCGGGCACGGCCCTGCTCGTAGCAGGCGCCACCCGGGGTGGTGCAATCCGCCATGATCTTGTTGGTGTCGGCGACGTCGGTCGCGAGCCGGTTGTTCTGCCAGCCGATCGCGAGGACCAGCGCCACGAGCACCGCGAGGACACCGGTGAGCGCCATGTTGATGTGCCCCGTCTTCCGGGTAGCCGCCTCCGCCTGGCGGCGGGCTTTCTCGGCCGCGGCGACGTCGACGCGCAGCGCCCGCGACTCGTCCAGCACCAGGGTCAGCGATTCCCGCAGCGCGGCGACGGCGGGGGATACCTGACCGGGCGGTTTTCCACCCGGAACGTCAGAGGTCATCGAGGTCCCTGTCCCTTTCTTCCGCGGGCGGCGCGCTCTCACCAGCCCGAATCTCCGAGATAACCTGGTTGACCGCGGCGACAGCCTTGTCGAGGATCCCGGCCACGACGAGCAACCGTTTCTCGATCGCGCTGTCCCCCGGCGGCTCCGAACGCGGTGGTCCCGCCATCAGGCGCCTCCGCCTCTCTGCGAACGTCGTTCGTGATCCATTGCGAGGCGTTCCAGTTCCCGTTCCCGTTGGATGGCGGCGAGAAGCTGGGCGGACTCCTCCGCCGCGGAGGTGGCGGCGGCCATACCCGGAATGACCCGCTCAAGGATCAGGTCGTTGAGGCGCCGGTTCTCCGCCTCCAGCCGGTCGGCCCGGTCACGTTCCCGCTGGTGGGCCCGGTCTGTGTGGTCACGTTCCCGCTGGTGGGCGCCTTTCGCGAACCAGATCCCCATCGCGGCGATGATGCCGACCGCGCCGAACTGTGCGAACACAGCCAGGTCGGCGGCGCTGTCACTGGTAGCGGCCAGGAGAACGCTGAGTACCAGCGGACCGAACACGGCATCTCCCCAGCTCAATAGCAGAGGACCTGAACGAGCAGGTCGGCGCCCGGCGTGGTGTGCCGAAGCAGGACGGGGGGAACGTCGTAGCGTACAAACGTGCGAATCTGTGACTTGTCCGACTGTGAAGGGAAGCACTACGGCCAGGGCTGGTGCCAGAAGCACTACCGCCGATGGAAGGCCACAGGCGATCCCCTCGGCTCAATTCCCCGGCAGCGCAAGCCACCGAAGCCGTGCACCATCCCCGACTGTCCACAGGACGCATGGGCACGCGACCTGTGCGGAACCCACTACCGGCGCTGGTACCGCACAGGGTCAGCCCAGCCCGACGTCGCCGTTCAGTCGCCCGGCCAATTCGAGCACTGCACTATCCCCGACTGCACAGAACCTCACTACGGCAACGGCCTTTGCAACAAGCACCGGATTCGGGTCCGGCGGCACAGCAGCCCGTACGTCGTCGGCCAACCCCGAGTCAACCGCACCTCGTTCCGGATCGGCCACGCAACTTGGAACAAGGGCGTGCCGATGGACGAGGCGACGAAGCGGAAGCTCAGTACCGCGAAACGCGGCCAGGTTCCGTGGAACAAGGGGGTTCCGTGGCCGGCCGAGCACGTCATGCGTATGCGGGGACGAACCCGGTCCGGGGAAACGCGGGCGCGAATCCGGGCAGCTCGTGCCCGGCAGATAATCACCGAGGCACACCGGGCCGCCATTGGTAGGGCACACCGCGGCCGGACCCGACCACCAGAGGTAGTCGCGAAGTTCAGCGGACCGAACCACTACGGCTGGCGTGGGGGCTCGCTCGCCCGCAACCTCAGCAAGAAGGAGTGGCGGGACACGCGAGAGCGTGTCCTTGCCCGCGACGGCTACCGATGCACGCACTGCGGCAGCCGACGCGGACTAGTGGCCCACCACATCATCGAGTTTCGTGACGGCGGACCCGACTCGGTGGAGAACCTGGAGACGCTCTGCCGGTCGTGTCACGTTACGCATCACAACGTCGAGCGGCGACGGCGACGACGACGACGGCTAATACGCAAGCACCTGAATGAGCAAGTCGGCGCCAGGCACAGTTGACCCAATCACATCTACATCGACGGTGAGGTAGTCGCCGTCGGCGAGGCTGGTCACGTCCATGTTCGTGACCTTGCTGGTGTTGGTGGACACGGCGATGTTGGGCCGGTTCCCCTGCGTCGTGAAGATCGTCGTGCCGTTTTTGTTGACGTCGACCCGGATCGCGGCGCCGGTCGGGGCGGTGTTCACCGACGCGCGGACGGCCCGGATCGTCAACGACACCCCGGTGTCGTTGTAGACCCTGAACTTGCCGGTAGCCACGGTCAACGTGCCGGCCACGGTCCAGGTGAACGTGTGGCCGAGGTTCGGGGCGCGCCACGATCCGTTCGGCTCCCACCACGAGATTGGCGTGTTCCCGGTGTCGGTCTGCTCCAGCGGGTGCGCGGTCTGGCTCGGCTGGCCCTTGATCCGCACTGCGACCGAGTTGGCCTTGGCCGCGATCACCCGCAACTCGCCCTTCTCGTTCAGGTAAAACGTCCGCTGGCGGGCGGCACCCTCGCCGGTGTCGGTGCCGGAGTACGCGGTGAGCAGGTCGGCGACCTGCCCGGTCGCCTCCGCGTACAGCTCCACCCGGCCGGCGTTGACGTCGGCGTACGGGCCGAACGTCTGCTTCGCCGTCCACGTCTGCGCGGCAGCGAGCCGGGCCGCCACCGCGTACAGGTCGATGGACGTCATCAGCCGGCGTGGGGTTTGCCCGTTGGCGCTGGCCCACATCGCGAGCACGTTGTTCGGCCCGTAGAAGATCGGGATGTTCCCCGCCGGGGTGGAAACCCCGTCGCCGGTGGTGATCTGCGTCATCGGGCTGCTGCCGTCGACGGCGCCGGCCAGGTCCGTGATCTGGCTGCCGCCGGTAGCCGCGTCCCAGAACGTGATCGTCGCCGCGGTGGCGAACGCGACCACGTTCCCCGGCCCGGACGTGAACGCCCACGCGTCCAGGCTCCCGCCGAATGCAAAGCGTGGCATCGGCCACCTCCTGTTTGTGGTGGCCCGGTCAGCCGATGGCGATCAGGGTGGCGGGACCGTTGTCCCGGACCCGGAAATACGTGTGCGACCCACGATGGAACCCCGACCAGTTCAGGGTCGTGCCGCTCGTTTTGTTCGCCGAGGCCCACAGTTCGAAGTTGACGGTTTCGTCGACGGACGGCGCGTATTCGAACCCGATCTGGAACATCCAGGTGCCCGAGGCCGGTTTCGTGTCTTCCGCGATGCCTTCAGCGACGGACACCCCGGACTTGCGGACCTCTACCGCCAGGTAGGAGCTGACGTCGGCTGTTGCCGACGATCCGACCGGCCCGGCCAGTTCGAAGGTGTACCTGCGGCCCGCGAGCAGGCTCACGTTCCCGGTCCGGATACCGGTGTCGCCGATCGTCGCGTACGCGTAGGCGAAAAACCCCGACCCGGGGTAGCGGGTGCCGCCGATGACGCCCCACGCTTTCGCCCAGTCGAGGCGTCGCCACCCGGACAGGTACTGGTACAGCGGGTACCCGGCTGCCATCGACGTGACGTACGCGAGGCGCCCGTTGGTCGGGCTCGGGATCCGGTTCAGGGTCGTGATGTCCGGCACGTACATCAGCGGTGGCATGGCCAGGTACGCGGCCGACTGCGACACGTCGGCAGCCGCGATCGTCGACGCGCCGGTGATGACGGTGACCTGCGCGAGGGCAATCTCGTACAGACCGGACCCGCCGGAGCTCGGGTCCTGCTGAAGTGCGGGCGCCACCCCGGAACCGGGGGTGCCGGCCTTCACCTGCACGGTCACTGTCTGGTCGGCGCGGGCGAACCGCAACACGACCAAATCGATCCGGGTCGACCCGGACGCGTTCGCCGAGATCGCCTTGGTGAAGTCCGGGGTGCCGGACTGCCAGCCATGCCCCCGGAGGAGGGCGAACTTCCCGGCCCGGACCTTGACCTGCATGCCGGTGCTGTCGGCGTACACGACGGTGGTGTCCGCCGGTGTGCCGATCACCCCGTCGCCGGCGAAACCCTGGGCCATCAGCTCCCACTGGGTGTCGCTGATGGCGTGGCTGCCGGCCACGGTTGGCCAGGAGGACTCGGCCACGGTCGCCCCCTTTCATGCCGGCCACACCGGCGGTCGGTCAGGGTGGAAGGACAAGGGGGCCGGTCAGGCCGGCAGGACGGTCCGGTCGAGCTTGTCGAGCCGTGCGTCGATCTCACGGATCCGCCGGACCCATTCCGGGTCGGTCAGTGCCGCCTGGTTCCCGACCGTCGCGGCGACGTACTCACCGGACGTGGCGTAGACCTGGAAGTGGACGGTGCGGACCACGTCGGCGACCTGCTGGCCCGGCCACGATTCGATGGCGACGATGTCGCCCAGCTGGTAGTGCTCGCCGTACCGCTGTGTCGGGGTGTCCGCAACGTTCGTGGTCAGCCGGGTGGTGGCGGCGCCGTCTGCGAGGGCCCGGTCCCCGTCGTCTTGGAGGTCCTGGAGCAGCCCGTTCCCGGCCCGGGCGATGTGCTTCTCGAACCGGCCCCACGCCGCCATCTCGACCGGGTCGGTCCGTTCGATCATGTACCGGTCGGCGCCTTCGCCCTGCCCGCCAACGGAGACGCTGGTCGCGGTCGGCGCGCTCACCTCGTACCCGATGTACTTGAGGTTCCCGAGCCCGAACCCAAACCGGACGGTGCCACTCTTGTTCGGCGGGGCGTAGACCTCGAACAGGATCTGGGTGCCGACCTGGCGGGTCCGGAACCCGAGCCCACCACCAACTTCGGCGATCTTCCGGGCGACGTCGCCGGCCATCTGCATCCGGTCCGCGGTGACGGTGACACTGGACCCGACGCTGGCCACCGCGCCGAGCGCGAGCTGCGGGATCCGCCGGGCGACCAACGCGCCCGGCCCGGCCTGCGTGTTCACCAGCGCCCGCAACGCCAGCTCCGCGTTCCCGGTGTACGTCCAGTTGTCGACGGTTTGCGCGTCCACCGCCTGCGCCGGGTTCGGGTACACCTCGTGCGCGACGATGAGGGCCAAGTCGTCGGCGAACGTGACGGTGAGCTTCCCGACACCGGCGTTGTCGCCGTCGTCGGAGCGTTCGTGGAGCCACTTTTCGATCGGCCCGGCGATGAGGATCGTCCCGGCCCGGATCACGACCACCCGGTTCCCGGGGACGACCTGGGCGCGGATCCAGTCGTAGGCGGGGACGACCATCTGCGCGGAGCCCGGCTCGTTGAACCGCAGCGTGATGTCCAGCGACGTCCAGCACACGACCGGGTCGCCGACGACGGCACAGTTCCGGTCGGTGAACAGCACCACGTAGTCGAGGCTCGCGATCAGGGACGGCATCTACGCCCCCTCGTGGCGGGCGTAGAACCGCAGTTCGACAGCGGTGTTCGTCCCCGACCCGGTGACCGCGAACGTGATGCTGTTGGTGCCGGGGGCCAGGCCCCACAGGTACGCGCTGGGCCAGTTCAGCGACCCGGACAGGTTCTGCCCGGCCGGGCCGGTGACCCGTGGGTGGGAACCGCCGGTGACGATGGTGATGGCCTCGCCGTCTGCGAGGGTGTAGGTCAAGGTGAACGCCTGCCCGGTGGTGGCGTTGGTCGCCACGATCTGCGTGCACGGCCCGTAGATCGTCCAGGTGGGCCAGGCGGTCAACTCGCCCGGGTTGTCGACTGTCGTGACGCCCAGCACCTGCGCCGCCGACAACGTCAGGAACGGGGCGAACGCGTTCGCCGGTGTCCCCGACGTGCGACGGATCAGCGTCTCGTCAGAATCCGACCACGCCCCGTCGGGGCAGAACAGGGTGACGACCGGGTTCGCGGACAGCCAGTTCTCGCCACCCTGCCCGGTCCACCCGTCCTCGTAGTACGCCTCGATCCACCGGGCTGACCCGTCCGGCCGGTACACGGTCAACCGGCCCGGCAGTCCACGGTGGACGGTCATAAGGAACGCGCGTCGCAACGCCCGGTACCGCTCCGTGAACTGCTGGTGGGTGTCACCCCAGATATGCAGCGGCCACGTCACCCGGGCCGGCTGCGACCGGATGAACCGGATCGTCTCCCCACCCCGCGGTTGCGGGTCGGTGACCAGCTCGTACTGGGTGGCACCCCACCCGGCGACGGCCCGGGTGGTGAAGTAGCCACGGTCCGGCGAGTTGTCGGACAGTGGCCACTCCACCCCCTCCGGGTCGAGCCAGGTCGCGATGGGCTTGCCGACGTCTTCCCGCCACGCCACCACCACGTCCGGCAGGACAGGTGGCGTGGCGGGTGGACCGGCGTACAGAGGCACAACCCCACCCCCAAACGACTACCGCGCCCGACCCTGGCGGGCGAGCGCGGCTTCTCGGTCTTGCAGGGCGCGGAGTTTGCCCGGGTCGAGCGTGGTGTCGCGGAACTGGAAGTGGTAGCTGTTGCCACCGTCCGCCCCGCCGCCGCGGGCCATCACGTTGATGTCCCGCCACTGCTGGTTGGTCAGCACCGGTTCCGGCGCACCGGTCCCGTTGAAAATCGTCGAGTAGCCCGGTTCGAGCCACCCACCGTTGTCCATGGCGACGTGGATGTGGTTCTCATGTTCCCGCATCAGCTGCTCGTTGAAGGAGCCCTTGTTGACGCCACGGGTGTACGCGTAGTCACGGCGCCGGGTCCGGTGGATCAGTTCCAACGGCCGGTGGGCGACCAGGAACGTTGCGAGCGCGTCCTGGTTGTAGCCCATCCAGTCGACCGCCCGGCCGGATCCGTGCCAGAGCGGGTCGCCGGGGCGGTAGCTGTTCCCGAAGTCGCCGCTCATCGGCCCGGTCGACCGGATCAGGGCGACGATGGAACGCCACACCCCGGAGTCGCCGCGCTGCGCGCCCGGGCCGGGCGGCCACGGTGGGAACCCCGGTCCGGAGAAGCCACCACCACCGGGGGAGTCCCCGATGTTGAACAGGTCTTTCACCCGGTCCAGGGCCAGGTCGAGGACCTTGTTCGGGATCCCCAGGGCGACCTTGATGCTCTCGGCCGCCTTGTCCGGCATGGTCTCGACCAACTTGGCCAGCAGTTTCCGTAGCGTGCCGGCCGGGTCGCTGAAGAAGTCCGCGATCCCGCCGACAACACCGCCCGCGGCCTGCTTCGCCTTCTCCCACAGGCCGCCGATCCCGCCGCCGTCTTTGAACCCGGGCAGCGCGCCCTGGACGGTGCCGCGGACCGCGCCGCCGACGGAGAAGCCGGGTACCCACCCGGCGAGGACCATCGCGCGGAGTTCTTCGACCGCGGTGTGACCGCCGGCCGCCCGCACTTCCTTCGCGGTCCAGACGTGCTCGCCGCGGGACAGCCGGGCCAGGATCGAGTCGGATGTTTCGGTGCCCTCGCCCCAGACCGCGCCACCGGTCCGGAATCCGGCCGGCAGGTTGATGTGCACGTCGTCGGGGGTGACCCTGAAGAACCGTGCGATCCGGTTGTAGCCGGCCAGCAGACCGTCGTTCAACACCGTATTGATCATGAAGCGGATAGGGGCCTTGGCCGCCTGGACGAGAATGTCCCACGCGGCTCCGAGCGCCTGCATTCCTGCCCTGAACGGCGGCAACACATTCTCGCGGATGACTCCGGCAAGCCAAGCGAAGACCGGACGGAGCCTGTCGACCAGCGGTGCGACCGCATGATCCCAGAACCAGAAGAAAATGGTCGACCAGACCCTGATCGCGATCTGGAACAACCCGACCATTACCTGGAAGGCCGCGTAGAGGACGCGGAACGAGATCTGCATGAACCCGAACACCGGCGACACGACGTGATCCCACAACCACATGATCACTGAGCCGACGAGACGGAAACCGCGTCCAAGATTTTCCAGTGCGGGATCGATGAAAATCGACAGCCGCTCCCACGCGGCCCGGAAAGTCTGGAACATCAACACAACGAGGTCGATGAATGGGCTGAGGAAATCGTGCCACAATGTGGCGAACCCGTTTCCGACCCACCTCAGCCCGACGAGCAACGCATCCCACGTCGGCCTCAGGACCCGGTTCCACAGCCACGTCCACCCGGCCGCGATCGCCTCCCACGTCTGCTGCATGACCGTCCGGACCGGCTCGACGTTCTGGTACAGCCAGATCAGCCCGGCGACAAGGGCCGCGACGGCGATGACGATCAGCGTCGTCCACCCACCCGCGACCAGGGCGGTAACACCGGCAACGGCGAGCAGTGCGGCCGCGACACCGGCGATCGCACCGATGATGACCGTCCACGTCCCGGAGTCGAGCCTGTCCATCCACTCGAAAAGCCTCGCGAAAGCACCGACCACCCACTCACCAATGGGTGCCGCCGCCGCCACGAATTTCTTCGTGAAATCCCACAGCCCGGAAAAGAAGTCACGAACCTCCGGCCACGAATCGTGGATATACCGGATGAACTTCTGCCAGCCGGCGTTCTGGTCGAGAGTCGAACCCCATTTCGCGAAATCCTCGGACCATTTCAGAACACCCTGACCGATAGGCCCGTTGAAGCCGGACAGACCGAGCAGGATCCCCGCGATTCCCTGCGACACGTTCCCGAGAACCTGGAACATTCCGGTGATGGCCGGCGCCGCCACACTCGCGATATATCCAAAGAACCGCTGCCAGATCGGCTGCTTGAGCTGTTCAACCGCCCACGCGAACCCGTCGCCCATCGCCTTACCGACGGAGGACACGAACCGGCGGAACCGGTCCAGATACGGCAGCAACCCCTCGATGGCCCGTTGCAGGCCCGGAAGAACACCCTCCTCGGCCGCGTGCTGAAGGCTTTTGAACTCGTCCTTCAACCCGAAGATGAACGTCGCGAACCGGCGACCCGCCGGCGACAGAGCGTCCATCGCGGCCTTCAGGTCGCGCATCGCCTCGCCGCCGGCGACACCGGTCTGCTCGTACGCCTGCCGCAGCGACCGGTTCGCGGCCGCCAACGCCCGCTGGCTGTCCGCCACGGACTCCTGGGCGGCCACCACCCGCTCCATCGCCGCCGCGATCCGTTCCTGGGCGGCTTTGACCTGGTCGGAACCTTCGATGCCTTTGCGGTCGAGCTCGGCCTTGTCGGCGACCAGACGTTCCTGCTTGTGGCCCAGGTCCTCGATCTGGAGGACCCGCTCCTCATAGGTGATCCGCGCCTGCTCCCGCTCGGCTTCCGTGGCCCGCGGATTGGCGAGGATCCTGTCCAGCTCTTCCTTGGCCTCCGCCTCGTCCAGGCGGGCCTGCCGTTGGGCGAGCGCGTTCGACTTGACCGCGATCGCCATGTCTTCGAGCTGCCGCCGCGCCGCCTCCCGGGCCGCGACCAACTCCAGGACAACGTCCTTGGCTTCCTTCTCCGCCCGCGCCAAGTTCCGGGTCGCGGTCTTCACGTTCGACGCAGCGCCCGCCACCTGGTCGAGGGCGCCGGCCACCCGGGCCTGGGTCTGCGACAGGTTCCGGCCGCTCTTGTCCGCGTCCTGCTGGTACTTCTGCATCGCGGTGACGGCCTTGACCACACCGAACACGCCGAGGACCAGCACACCGATCCCCGACGCCGCCGCGATCGCAGCGACACCAATCGCACCGATCGCAGCGGTCGCAGCGGCAGCCGCGGGCACGATCGCGGTGCCGACGGTGGCACCGATCGCGATGAGGGTGCCGAGCCGGCCCATCGACACCCCGGCCTGCGTGGCGAGCAGCCCCAGCTGCGCCCCGGCGGTGTTGGCGTCGACGTCGATCTCGATGTCGTCCCGGTCGACGGCGTTGATCTGCTGGTGCAGCGCAGTCAGCCCGGCCCGGGTCGCGGCGGCCTCCAGCCGGGTCTGGATGTCGACGTCGTCCATCTCCAGGTCGGCGAGGGCCGACTCGATGAACGTGAACTCCCGAAGAAAGTCCTCCAGGCTCATATCGACGCCGATGCGGACATTGCTCAGCGCCAACAGCCGCGCCTTCAACTCCTGAAGGTCGAACTGGGCCTCGGTCATGTTCAGACCGATGGGAATGTCGGAGATCGTCGCGGCGGCCAGCCGGACCCGTTCACGGATGGACCGGATGAACGAGCCGCCCCACTCTTCGCCGGCCTCGCCACCCTCACGCCCCGCCGCGGCGTTGAACGCGCGGATTTCGGCCAACGCAGCACGCGCGTTCGTCCGGATCGAGACGTCGACCTCGTTGCGTTCCAGCGTTTCCAGCGCCGTTTCGACCTGGGCGACCTCGCGCAGCAACTCCGCGGCCGGCATGTCGACGTCGATGGTGACCCGCGACAACCGGTCCAGTTCGGCGCGTAGCCGGGCCATCTCCGCCTGCGCGGCCGTGGTCCGCAGATGGGGTTCGATGTCCCCGATCGCGTCCCGGGCACCGGTCAGCCGGCGCCGGGCCTGCTCACCGAGCGCACCACCGCGCCGCCGACGCATCTCCTGGTCGAACCGCTCGTTCTCGTCATGCGCGGCCTGCAACATCCGCAGGTGGTCCCGGTCGCGGCGCTCGTTCTCGTCGTACGCGTCGCGGAGCATCCGCTGGTGCTCGCTGGTGCGGCGCTCGGGCTCGTTGTGGGCCTCGTTGAGCAGCCGCATCTGGTCTCGGGTGCGCTGCTCGTCTTCCTGGGCGGCCTGCTCGTGGAGGCGGTTCATCTCCTCCTGCTGGCCGCGGAACATCTTGGTGACGGCCTCAACCTCAGCCAGAACCGCGAGCGCGTTAGTCCGGATCCGCACAGACGGGTGCGAGTGCGCCAACTCGCGGAGCTTCTGCTCGACCAGTTCGATGTCGAACAGGACCTCGGCCTCGTTCAGCCCGACGCCGATGCGGACCTTGTCGTCGACCTCGGCCAGGATCGTGTTGATCGCCGCGATGTCACGGTCCAGTTCGGAGCTGTCGACACCGATCTGCACCTCGGCGAACCGGCCACGGGCAGCAGCCAACCGGCGCCGAACCTCATGGGTGAAGTGGTCGGCGAACTCGTCCCCGGACCGTTCACCGGCCCGCGCGGCAGCCTGCTCCAACGTCTCCAGCGCGGACAACGCCGACGCGAGGTTGAAGTGCACCTCGATTTCGGCGTCTTCACCCTGAAGCTCCCGAAGCTTCTCGATGATCCGACGCAGTTCGAGCATCGCGAAGTCGGAGTCGACGTCGAGGTTGATGACGGCGTCCCGTAGCTCAAGGAGATCCTTGCGGGCGTCCATGAGTTTGCGGTCCAGCTCAGAACTGTCCGCCTTGATCTCGACCTCGCGGATCGCGTCGGCCGCCTGCCCGATCCGCTTCGCCGCGGTGTCGTTGAACGCCCCCGCGAACCGCTCACCGGCGCGCCGACCAGCCCGGTCATGCTCCTGATCGGCGCGCCGGTGCCCTTCCCGGACACCGTTGGGGATGGCGTTGGCGATCGACTGGTCGACCTGCCGACCGATGTTCTCGGCCTCACGCTGAAACGCCCGCTCGATCCCTTTGAACGAAGGCGCGACGGTCAGAAACACCGTTCCGGCGGAATACACGGCACCCCCTTGTGCTCGGTGCGGAA
>JACCDR010537957.1_pt1 | contig 11791 bp, 8 predicted proteins | sample 7446431 | NCBI WGS metagenome assembly JACCDR01 (sample SAMN15323443, study PRJNA562643) | freshwater metagenome | isolation source: river surface water | place: USA:Blue River Watershed | collected 2017-08-17
CCATTTTGTACCGAGAACTCAAGGTAAATGCTTTTCACCCTTTTGTGTATGCCATCAGGTTTTATCCAGAGTTTTATTACCAACACATCAAACCCAAGTTGTTTAAATCGAAGTAATTTAATTTGAAAATTTGGTAATTTGAAGATGAGGGGTTTTAGTTTGAAGATTTGAAAATTTGAAGATGAGAGATTTTAGTTTGAAAATTTGAAGATGAAGGGTTTTAATTTGAAGATGAGCCTTTTCGAGACCAATACAAAAGAGCCATCAGGTAAATACGCTTTGTACTTATCTGATGGCTCTTTTGCACTTAATTTTTGTTGTGAGTTTTGCGGAGAACTTGGCTAAAGCATTTTAGTTTATACCAAGAAACCCAGAGAATAAAAACGCATCATTAAGGTTTATGCTCTTTGTCCAAACAACATCTTGGCCACAGCACCCGTAACTACCAGCCACAAAACCAAACACGTAATACGATACACAAAGTTGAGGTCATGAAAGGTGAGGGTATAGTTGATTTTTCGATGAACCGTATCGAGTAAATCGTCTATATGGTAGTGCATCAAAAACAGAAAAAGTTGTCCGCCAATCAAAACAGCAGCCGTAAGGTTATAAAAAAGTTGTTGCGACGATTGCGGTAAACTTTTGGTATAGTACGCATAGATAATAAACGCCAACATTCCAAAAAAGTTGAGTTCACGTGCAAGCGAATGCGTAATAACCCCCATGTCGAAGCTCGAATCGACGGCTCTTCCGCCAATTGGAATGACAACAAAAGCAAAGAAAGCGAACATCCCCCACCATACAGCGAGCGATAGCACGGTTATTTTATAAAGCATATTTTTTTATTGTATGTGGTAACACCTAAAAACGAATACCAATGCTTGTGAATAATGGTATTTTAATTAGAGTTTTGTAAACTATATTGATAATTTACCTTACAACAAAGGTAAATGTTTTTATTAATAAAAATATTTTATATTTTCCATAAAAATAAATGCTTTATAAAAAAATAGCAAGTTTCTTTGCTTTTATGCGTTACCAAAGCCTCCACCACCAGGCGTTTTTATGACCAATTGCTCGCCTGCAAGGAGGTCTTTGCCATCAATACCTGCCAGGTATTCGATTGTTCCATCGGTTTTAATGAGATATTGCTCGCCCGTTTGTCCTGCTGTACCGCCTTGTAATCCATACGGAGCAACACGGCGATGTTGGGTTAAAAGCGATAATTTTACGGGTTGTAGAAATAAAAAATGTCGTTCTATACCGTCGCCTCCGTTGTATTTTCCTTTCCCTCCCGACCCTTCTCGTAGTCCAAAATGCTTTAATACAACAGGATAGCGTCGTTCGAGAATTTCGGCATCGGTAATGCGGGTATTGGTCATGTGGGTATGCACACCCGATGCCCCCTCAAAGCCTTCGCCAGCACCGCTTCCTCCGCAGATGGTTTCATAATAGCCAAAAGATTCGTTACCAAAGAGCGTATTATTCATCGTTCCTTGCGAACACGCCACAACGCCAAAGGCTTTTAGTAACGTATCGGTGAGGCGTTGGCTCAATTCTACGTTGCCTCCAACTACCGCAGGGCATTGGCGTGGGTCGTCTGGAAACGACGGATTGAGCAAGGTATCGGGCGGAATATGGAGGCGAGCTACACGCAAAATACCGTCGTTCAGAGGAATATTGCTGTGCAAAAGCAACCGCAATACATAAATCACTACCGAGTTGACAATGGCTTCGTTGGCATTCAAGTTGCCTGCGTGTACACCGCCGGTGCCCGTAAAATCAATGGTACACTGCCCTGCCTGTAGTGCTACTCGCACACACAAAGGCGTATTATCGTCTAAATATTCGGTCGCTTCATACACGCCATCGGCGAAGGCTTGTAGGCGTTTTTGCATTTTTTGTGCAGCATAGCTTTTTAGCAATTCCATATAATAATGCACTTGGGCTAGGCTATATTGTGCTACCAATGCCTGTAATGCTTTTGTACCTGTATAAATAGAAGCCAAAGCGGCTTGTAAATCAGCCAAATTTTCATCTAAAGCACGGGTAGGATAGGGGGCATTTTGTAATAAATGGGTTATTTCATCCCACGTAACCTGATGATTTTTTACTAAAAAAACATGAGGCAACACTACGCCTTCTTCTGCTAAATTTTTGGCATTGGGCGGCATCGAAGCGGGTCGAATCCCCCCGATTTCGGAATGATGACAGCGATTGACCACATAGCCAATTAAGTCGCCTTGAGGTGTATGTACAGGAGCTACCAAGGTTACATCGGGCAAATGTGACCCTCCAAATTTAGGGTGGTTGGTCACAACTACATCGCCGATACCCATGCTTACTTGTTGGAGTAATTTGCGTACACAAACCCCTAAGCTACCCAAATGCACTGGAATATGTGGGGCATTGGCAATGAGCTCGCCTTGGGCATCGAGCAAAGCACAAGAAAAATCTAATCGTTCTTTGACATTCACCGACAAAGAGGTTCGTTGCAACAGTACGCCCATGTTGTCGGCTATGCTCATAAACCGATTGGTGAATAATTCCAGTTGTGTAACTTCCTGTATTTCTTCGTATTGAGAAAAATTTTCGGTTTTAGTAATAATGGCCGAACCTTGGTTATCTAGTTGTAATACCCAACCTTTTTCAATGACGGTTGTACTAAATTTATCCAGAAAAAGAGCAAAACCTTCTAAAACTGCTCCTGCTTGCAGCGATTCTCTTGTAAAAACAGGTACTGTTTGCCATTGGTTTTCGACCCATGCACTGATAGTGGCTGTAGGCGAGGGCGTATAGGATATTACATCCGTAAGATTTGAGGGCGTATCAGATGGCTTGGCTTGTTCTCCTACAATTACCCTTGCACTTTCTACTTCTATTGCCCTATTGCTTGTCCAATGCCCATACATCTGCACATACTTTTCTTTGAAAATACGCACAATCGTATCGTAGTCGCCCCAAGGTACTTCAATGCTTGTGTCTTGCCCTTTCAAACGCACAAACAGCAACGCATTTTTGACCACCGCTTTTGTAGGAGCAATGCCATCGTTTGTCAATTGTGCCAAGGCTTTTGCGGTGAGTTGTTGACGCAAATCAGCCAAAGGCTGTGCTTCTTGAAGCAAATTTTGTAAAACCGTCGCTTCGGCAAAACGCTCTACCAATGCCTGAGCGATGCCATACGCCGATAGCAAACCTGCATCTAAAGGCAATAATATTTTACGAATACCCAACAAATCGGCGAGGCTACAAACGTGCAAACCGCCTGCACCACCAAAGGCAACCAAGGCATAATTTTCGGTAGCGTATCCTTTGGCGATAGAAATTTTACGCACCGTATCGGCCATTTTCTCATTGGCAATCCGTCGAAACCCTTCTAAGACTTCTTCTGCTCGTGGACGTGTGCCTGTGGCTTGGGCAATTTGCTCGACGATTTCGGTCAAACGATTAGAGGCGTGTTCGGGATAAATCGGAATGCCGAATTGTCGGCTATCGAGCCTGCCCAACAGTACATTTACATCGGTAATGGCCAATGGCCCACCCGCACCATAACACGCTGGGCCAGGGCTAGAGCCTGCACTTTCGGGGCCAACACTCAGTTTAAAACCATCGAATGAGCAAATAGAACCACCGCCAGCAGCCACTGTTTCGATGGCCAAAGCTGGACTTAAAATTTGAGCGTTTCCAATTTTTTGTATAAAACGATATGCCAAACCTCCGTCATAACGTGCCACGTCGGTGCTTGTGCCACCCATATCAAAGGCGATGAATTGGCTGATATGGGCTTGTCGGGCTACATCTGCCGCTCCTACAACGCCTCCAGCAGGGCCTGAGAAAAGGCTATCTTTCGGATAAAAATGAGCATAATTGACTAAACTCCCTGCACTGGTCATCACACGCATATTGCTTTCGCCAATTTTTGACGCAATATTAGATAAATATCGGTGAATTACTGGAGCTAAATACGCATTTACCACCGTGGTTTCGGCTCGATGCTGGAAATGTATTTGCGGACTAAGTTCGGTTGAACTATTGACGTAAGAAAAATGCTTGCTAAAATACGCCTTTAAGGCTTGTTCGTGGCTAGGATTGAGATACGCATTTTTTAAACAAATCGCCACCGATTCGATATTGGCGGCTTTGAAACCTGCGACGATGGCTTCTAATGTATCAAGTTGAAGCGGTATTTCTTCTTCGCCTTTGCTATTAATATAGCCTTGTATTTCAGCTACTTCTGCGTACAGTGGTGCTGGTTTTTGGATATGTAATGCAAAAATATCAGGTCGGGCTTGGTTGCCAATACGCAGTAGGTCTTTAAATCCTGCACTAACCACAAATCCAGTGTTTGCTCCTTTCAGTTCGAGTAAGGCGTTAGTGCCTTTGGTAGAACCTACCCGCAACGAAAGCGAAGGGAAAGTTTCGGATAAAGCGGTGTCGGTTATCAGTCGAACGCCCAACACGGGTGCTTCTTCAAAGGCTGTAAGGGCAAAATTACTTCCTTGCAAAAGCTTTTCGGGCAGTGCATCTGCCAAGGTCAAAAGGCTTTCGCTAGGGTCGAATGCAACGACCGTAGAGCTAAAGTTTTCGGTTAATAATTGAAAAGTATAACCTTGTAAAATATCACGAGTTAAATCCCATTTTTGTACAATAGTCAGTTGTGTGGCACTTATTCGTTGCTGACATTTGCCTCGTAATGAACTGTTAGATAATATTTTTCTTCTGTAAATCTTGCCTGTTTGGTCGCTTGCTATACAATCTGTAAATGTGCCTCCTGTATCTATCGCTATCTCAAAATGTCTGCTCATGCCTTCAAGAAAATTTGGTTTGCTAAAATCCAAATTTACCAAAATTTGTCCTTGGATGTGCCTACAAATGATAATTTAGCTCAAACTAAACCTACAACCGACGACAACCAACGATATTCGCTTGGTTGCAAATCGCCCAAGGTAAGCTGACCAATGCGTACTCTTTTGAGAATAAGTACTTCGTAACCAAGCTTATAACACATCCGTCGTATCTGACGGTTGAGTCCTTGGACTAAGATAATTTTGAAACAATCTTCGCCCAAGGCTTCTATGCTACAAGGCAAGGTTTTTTGTCCCATAATCACAACGCCTGTTGCCATTTGTTGTAAGAAAGCTGGGTTGATGGGCTTATCAACTTTTACCCAATATTCTTTTTCGGTTTGGTGTTCTTTGCGTAAAGTTTTATCGAAAATACGACCGTCGTTGGTGAGCAACAGCAGTCCTTCGGAAGCTTTATCGAGGCGACCTACAGGAAACATTTCTTCCCGACTAGGTAAAAGCGACAGTAAGTTGTTCGGAATATCGGGGTTGAGGGTTGTTTCGATGCCAACAGGTTTGTACAAAACCAAGTATTTCAGTTGTTTTCCTTCTTGCACGAGTTGGTTTTCAAATCGAATGGTATCGGTGAGCGTAAACGGGCAGTTGTCATAAACAACGGTACCGTTCACACGCACGAGTCCTTGTTGGATAGCAGCTAAGGCTTGCTTGTTGGATAAACGAAGGCGTTTGACTAATAAATATTGAATACGATGACGGAAAGTCATGAGCATGAGGCTTATAGCTTTACTTACACTAAATCTAAATGCACATTAATCCACTCGTCGTCGAGTCTTGTGCCTAGTTTTTTGTAAAAATTAATGGCTGGTTCGTTCCAATCAAGTACTTGCCACATCAATCCCGTGCAATTGGTTTCTTTGGCAACGGCAATAGTAGCTTGAATCAAGGCTTCGCCTATGCCACGTCCACGCATCGCTTCTTGCACAATCAAATCTTCTAAATATAAGCGTTTGCCTTTCCAGGTGGAGTAGCGAAAATAATACAGCGACATCCCGACGATGCTGCCGTTTTCTTCTGCCACCACTGCCCCGAAAATAGGATTTTCGCCAAAACCATCCGCCAACATCTGCTCGGGCGTGTTGCTTACTTGGTCGAGGGCTTTTTCATAAATGGCTAATTCTTTTACTAACTCAAACATGGCAGGTATATCTGCGGGCGTACTTTTTCTAATAATCATTTTGACTGAAACGCTATTTTTACAATATTTTCGACAAATGTAATGCCTTTAAGTAAGAATGTAGAATTATGAATTATAAATTATGAATTATAGTTTTCATTTTCAATAGTCAATATTTTTTTTAATCAAAAATGACATTGACTAAAAAGTGTAAGTTTTTGAAAATAAAACCATTATGCTGAAAATCACTCAATCACTCAATTTGATGTTTGTAGGGTAAGAAAAAAGCGATTTTACAGTAAGTCGTAGCTGTAAAATCGCTTGTGCGGAAGGCGTAAGGGCATCGTTTTTGACGTTTTCAACCATGCGTTCCTCATCAAAAATTGTAAATGATTTCACCGTTCATACCAATAAAAATCCAACCTTTTTGCTCAAGTTCTCGGATGATGCTATGCGGATTCATCTGTGTTTCGGGGCTACTTATAGAAAAAGTAGCAATGTAATTTTTCAAAGATTTAGCTTTTTTGGGACGCTTATTTCTGTCAATCCCAGCTAAGTAATCTACAAAGTCGTCGATTTCATTAACAAAGGCATTCATGGCTTTTCAAGAAAACAAATTGTTATTGAATAAAAACCCAGTAATACAGCAGTGCTGTGGTTGATTACTGAAAACTTTGTGGAACAACATAAGCAGAAAGTTAGGAATAGGCTGAGAATATTATCAAAACGATGACGGCGTTTTTGTTCAGGATTCCTACAAAAGTACGATACAAAAGTATCATTGCCTATTTGTTGATGCCAGTAGGTTTTCATCTTTCAAATAAACAAGGCACTGCCTTTTTTGTTATGCAAAATAAAAAAATATTTTATTCATTGTTTACATAGCCATCCCATTTTTGTAGCAATTCTTGCATATCTTGTGGTATTTCGGAGTCAAATTGCATGAATTTTCCTGTGGTAGGATGTATAATTCCTAATGATTTGGCGTGAAGTGCTTGTCGAGGACAAATTTTAAAGGCATTTTCCACAAATTTTTCATATTTAGAAAAAAGTGTACCTCTGAGGATTCTGTCGCCGCCGTAAGTTTCATCGTTAAATAAAGGATGCCCAAGGTATTTGAAATGAGCCCTAATTTGGTGCGTTCTGCCCGTTTCTAGGTTACATTTGACCAACGACACATACCGCATTTTTTTGATTACCTCATAATGCGTAATTGCTTCTTTGCCACTGCTGCCATCAGGATACACCGCCATTACTTTGCGGTCTTTGATGCTACGCCCGATATGCCCCACAATGGTCCCTTGGTCGGCTTTGGGTTCGCCCCAAACAACAGCGTAATAGGTGCGTTCGATGCTATGGTCGAAAAATTGCTTGGCTAGGTGCGTCATGGCATACTCAGTTTTGGCAATGACAAGCAAGCCAGAGGTATCCTTATCAATTCTATGCACCAAGCCGGGCCTAATTTCGCCATTGCGGTGGGTAGGCAAATGCTGAAAATGATAGACCAAGGCATTGACCAACGTGCCTGTCCAGTTGCCATAAGCAGGGTGAACAACCATGCCGGCAGGTTTATTGACAATCAGCAATTCTTCGTCTTCATAGACGATATTGAGGGGAATATTTTCGGGTAAAATTTCATTTTCTCGTGGCGGATGCGGCAAAGAAATCGTAATAACATCGAGGGGTTTTACTTTATAGCTTGCCTTTGCTGTAGTGTCATTTACCTTGACCAGGCCGAGGTCGATGCCATTTTGGATTTTGTTGCGTGTGGCATTTTGCATTTTAATCATCAAATACTTATCCAAACGCAATAAATCTTGCCCTTTGTCCACCACAATACGGTGATGTTCGTATAATTCGTCTTCGTCTTCTTCCAGTTCTTGCATCATAAGCGTTGTTGCTCTTATTCGATTTGACGGCCTGCTTGGGCAAGTGCCAATCTGATTTAATTCTTTATTTTTGCAAAATTATTATTTTTTTCTCAACCCTCAGCTTTTCTTAGATGTTTGCTTTACCACCTTCGCCTTTGAGTGCCGTACATTTGCCTATTTTTTCGGAAAAACGTTTACACGTATGGATGAAAAGAGATGATTTGTTGCATCCCGACATTTCGGGCAACAAATGGCGAAAGATGAAGTACAACCTCATTGAGGCTCGTCAACAAGGCTTTACTAGGCTAATGACCTTTGGCGGAGCTTATTCCAATCATTTGTATGCTACGGCAGCGGCAGGCAAGGTGTTTGGGTTTCAGACTTTGGGTATTGTGCGGGGCGATGAACTCCACAGCGAATCGAGCAAGACCTTGGCGTTTTGTGCCGCTTGTGGCATGGAATTACATTTTGTAAGTCGAACTGCCTACCGTGATAAACCCCAAATATTGACAGCCATACAGCAGGAAAATCCTATTTGGCAAGAAGCCTATTTTGTGCCAGAAGGAGGGAGTAATGCTTTGGCAATCAAAGGAGTAATGGAGCTTACAGCCGAAATTTACACCGAAATACAACCCGATTTTCTTTGTACAGCCGTAGGCACTGGCGGCACGTTGGCAGGTATTTGGGCTTCGGCTCAGAAGCCTACACAACTACTGGGGTTTTTGGCCTTGAAAGGAGCTGTATCGGGTATAAGCCACGAGCTACAAACATTGGTCCAAGCCGCAGGCGTACAGCCCCACGCCAAGGTTGAATTAATCGAAACGTTTTGCGGCAAAGGCTATGGTAAATACGACCAAGCCTTGATAGATTTTATCCATTTTTTTGAACAAAACAATCCCGACATACGCCTCGAACAAGTTTATACAGGAAAAATGATGCAAGGCATTGCCACCTTAGCCGCACAGGATTTCTTCCCTGCCGATAGCGTAATTGTTGCCATTCATACAGGAGGCTTGCAAGGTCGTAGCTTTGTCTAAGCAAGTTGTCTAGTGGGTTATTAATGAGTGATTTACTTTAATATTCAAAACTTAGTTTTCGATTTCTACAATCAGTTCTACTTCTACGGCGGCGTTCATCGGGAGTGTATTTACACCAATAGCACTGCGGGCGTGTTTGCCCTTTTCTCCAAAAATCATAAGCATTAATTCGCTGTAGCCATTCAGTACTTTGGGTTGCTCGTAAAAGTTTTCAGAAGAATGAATAAAGCCTAAGACCTTTACAATTCTTTTGACTTTGTTGAGCGAACCAAGTTCATTTTTGATAACAGCCAAATGGGCAATAGCCACCAATTTAGCGGCATCGTAGCCTTGTTCGACAGACAACTCTTTGCCGAGCGTTCCGGTGATATACGTGCCGTCGGGTTTCTGCGGTAATTTACCAGAGAGGTATAACAAGTTGCCTACCCGTACCGCATTGACATAAGCGGCTACAGGTTTTGATACCGTGGGCAATTCAATTTTTTGTGCTACAAGATTTGCCTCCGCCTCTTGGGCAAAAGAGGGGCTACAGAGGCTTACAAAAAGTAAGGAATAAAAGTAAAAAATAGCTTTTTTCATGCGTTGCTGATGGTTTATGTGATAGTATTCGATGAATAACAATTTACAAACGAAACGCCATATCTTGTTTTTATCCTTGTAAATAATCATCTACTAAAAAAGCATTAGTTGGTTTTGTCCAATTTTTTCTTGGAAATATTTTTTATTTTCAAGGTAAAACTTATATTTGTACAAAAGCGAGCCTAGCGAACCACTAGGTTGTTTTTGAAAAACAACTATATTATACTCAAACATTTAACCAACCAAACCATTTAACGTTTATGAATCAAATCATTTATTTAGTACCTGCTTTCGGATTAGTAGGCTTGTTGTTTACTTTTTGGCGTTTTAATTGGGTATCGAACCAACCTGCTGGCGACGCAAACATGCAAAAGTTGTCGGGATACATAGCCGATGGCGCGATAGCCTTTTTGAAAGCCGAATGGAAAATTCTTGCTTATTTTGCTATACCTACGGCTGTATTATTGTTTTGGCTAGGTACTGACGAAGGAACGCCAGAGCATCCTATTCATTCTTCTCCTATCATAGCCCTTGCCTTTTTGATTGGGGCGGTTTTCTCGGCCACAGCAGGCTATATCGGGATGAAAGTTGCCACCAAAGCCAATGTACGTACAGCACAGGCAGCCCGTACTTCTTTAGCCAAAGCCTTACAAGTGTCTTTTACGGGCGGTTCTGTGATGGGCATGGGCGTAGCAGGCTTGGCGGTGCTGGGTTTGGGAGGCTTATTTATTGTTTTTTATCATCTTTTTGCCGAAGGACAACCACTTACGTCTGTCGAAATGAAAAAAGCCATTGAGGTGCTGGCGGGCTTTTCGCTCGGAGCTGAATCTATTGCCCTTTTTGCTCGTGTGGGTGGCGGAATTTATACCAAAGCTGCCGACGTAGGCGCCGATTTGGTAGGCAAGGTAGAAGCGGGTATTCCAGAAGATGATGTACGAAATCCCGCAACCATTGCCGACAACGTAGGCGATAACGTAGGCGATGTGGCAGGTATGGGTGCCGATTTGTTTGGGTCGTATGTGGCTACTATTTTGGCCACGATGGTATTAGGACAAGAAATAGAAGTACAAGACCACGTAGGAGGCTTTTCGCCCGTATTGTTGCCCATGCTCATTGCAGGCGTAGGTTTATTGGCTTCGCTTTTCTCTACCTTTTTTGTACGCATCAGCAGCGAAACGGCTTCTGTACAAAATGCCTTGAACCTTGGCAACTGGATGTCTATTATCATCACTTTTATGGTTTCGTTTTTCTTAGTAAAACATATTTTGCCAGAAACATTGGTGCTTAGAGGCTTTGCGTTTACTTCTAACGGCGTATTTTATGCCATCATTGTAGGCTTGGTTGTAGGAGCATTGATGTCGGCTATTACCGAATATTATACGGCTATGGGCAAACGACCTGTTTTGTCGATTATCGAAAAATCGGGCACAGGTCATGCCACCAACATCATCGGTGGTTTGGCCGTTGGGATGGAATCGACGGTATTGCCGATTATTGTATTGGCGGCAGGAATTATCGCCTCTTATTCGTTTGCAGGACTTTATGGTGTATCTATTGCCGCCGCAGGCATGATGGCGACTACGGCTATGCAATTGGCGATAGATGCCTTTGGCCCGATTGCCGACAATGCTGGAGGTATTGCCGAAATGTCGCAATTGCCTGCTGAAGTACGGGAGCGTACCGACAACCTCGATGCCGTAGGAAACACTACGGCTGCCACGGGCAAAGGCTTTGCTATTGCTTCGGCGGCGCTTACGTCGTTGGCGTTGTTTGCTGCATTTGTGGGTATTGCAGGTATTAAAGCCATTGATATTTATAAAGCCGATGTGTTGGCTGGTTTGTTTGTGGGTGGTATGATTCCTTTTATTTTCAGTGCCTTGTGTATTTCGGCGGTAGGAAAAGCGGCTATGGAAATGGTAAACGAAGTACGTCGGCAGTTCAAAGAAATTCCGGGCATTATGGAATACAAAGCCGAGCCAGAATATGAAAAATGCGTGGCGATTTCTACCGAAGCTTCAATCAGACAAATGATTTTGCCGGGGGCAATTGCCATTATTGTACCTGTGCTTGTAGGCTTTACATTCGGGCCAGAAGTATTGGGCGGTTTGTTGGCTGGTGTTACGGTATCGGGCGTATTGATGGGGATGTTCCAATCGAATGCCGGTGGTGCTTGGGATAATGCTAAAAAGTCATTTGAGAAAGGCGTTTTAATTGGTGGAGTAATGTATTACAAAAAATCAGAGCCACATAAAGCTTCTGTAACTGGTGATACAGTGGGTGACCCATTCAAAGATACTTCTGGCCCATCTATGAATATTTTGATTA
>JACCDR011016619.1_pt1 | contig 11791 bp, 13 predicted proteins | sample 7446431 | NCBI WGS metagenome assembly JACCDR01 (sample SAMN15323443, study PRJNA562643) | freshwater metagenome | isolation source: river surface water | place: USA:Blue River Watershed | collected 2017-08-17
GCATCCATGCCGCAGTCTTTTTCTTTGAGGACGGCAGCGGTTTTCATGATTCAGGTGTGGTTGTAGGTTGGGTTGCAGAAAGTTTACTTGGCCTTGGCGGCGGAAGCGGCCGCCTGGGCGGCGACCGCGGCCCGCTGGCGGGCGACGACCGTGTCGCGGAGACCCGCAAGCACGATGGTCCAGAACCAGCGGAAAAGGACGGCGCCCGCGAGGCAGCCGACGGCGGCGTCGAGGAACACGCGGTCGGGCGCATGATCGAGCGCCCAGCTCGTGACGAGGCCGACGAGGAAACCGATGAGGCCGCCGCTGAGGAAAACGAATTTCATGCGGCATCCTCCGCTGTGTCCTCATCCTGGTCGCCGGCCGGCTCGTCGCCCACGGGCAGGGTGCGGCGGGTGAGCGCCTCGAAGACCTCCTCGTCGCTCTCGCCGGTCAGCGAGGACCCGGTGGAGAGGAAGAGCGGCTCGAGGCCGCCGTCTATGAGGTAGTCCCAGAGCCGGCCTCACTGCGAGAGCTCGTCCAGATGCGTGAAGACGACGTGCGTCGCGCCGAGCTCGCGACCGCGGGCGTAGCCGGCGCGGAGCGCGGCGTGGCCGTAGGCGGCGTTGAGCACGAGCACCCGCTCGGTGATCTGTTCGCGGTCGAGAAAGGTGGCGAGCGGCGCGTTGGCCTCGGGATCGCGCAGCGAGAGCGCGGGCAGGTCGAAATAGACGAAGCCGCCGGGCGTGGCCGGACGGGTCGAGGCCGGGAAGTGGGCGAGCGGGACGCCCAGCGCCTCGCAGAAGACCGGCAGCGGACCGCGCGACATCGGCTGGTCAAACTCGGCGGTCACCACGTGACCGATCCGCGCGCGGCGCGAGACCTCGGCGGCGAGCCATTTGCACAGGGCGGTGGTGCGGCCGGTGCCGGCGGGGCCGAAGAAGGCCGCGCGGGTGAGCGGAGCGGCCTGACGGCGGCTGCCGGCGACCCGCCGCAGGTAACGGCCGGTCTCGACCAGCGCGCGGTGCAGCGGCATTTCCTGGAGCGAGGCCCAGACGGGAGATTTTTCCAGCCGCACCATGATCGCCTCGGAGAAGCCGGAGCGGCGCAGCAGCGGCGCGAGCTCGGGCCGGGCGTTCGGGGACAGCGAGGTGATGAGCCGGCGCGGGGACTGGACGGTGGCGCGGGGCGCCGGGGCGGACTCGGGCGCGAGCGGGGAGGCGACCTCGTCGCTCGTCGCGAGCAGGCCCGTTCCCATCGGGGAGGCGGGCGCCACGGGCGCCGGCGCGGCTGCCGGCAGGTCCAGCGCCGCGATGACCTCGATCTTGGGCGAGGCCCAGAGACCGCGGAGCCCGGTCGGCTCGACCGTGCGCACCGAGAGCACGCGGGCGTGCTCGCCGAGGCGCTCGCGGATGACCGTGGCGGCCTCGTGGGCGTTGTTCACGGTGAACTTGTAGCAGGGGCTGGAAGTCGGGGCGGGCATGACGAAAGGATCAGGCGGCGGCCTTCAGGGGTTGCTCGGGGCGCGCGAGGTGCGCGGGCATCGTGATGATGCCGGCGTTCTCGATCTCGGTGGACGCGGGCAGCTCCTGGTAGGAGAGCACGGTGAGGCGCGGGAAGGACGGCTCGAGGAAGCGGCGCACCGGGAGCCGGTTCTCGGTGGAAACCACGAGCACGGCGGGCGAACCCGAGGCGGTGAGCTGGCCGGTCTTGCGGTTCAGTTCCTCGATGAGGTGGCGGCCGGTGGCCGGGTCGAGGGCGAGGCCCACGTCCGTGGCGGAGCGATGGACCTTGGTGCCGAGGATCTGCTCGAAGCGCGGGTCGAGCGTGATCGCCCGCAGCGCGCCGGGCCGGCTCTCCAGTTCCGGCACGAAGTAGAGACCGAGGCGGCGGCGGACCAGCTCGCTGAGGTCGTCGGGATTCTTGGACAGCGACGCGAAGTCCGCGATGCCCTCGAGGATGACCGGGAGATTGATGATCGCGATGCCCTCGCGCAGCAGATTCTGCAGCACGCGCTGGATGATACCAAGATTGACGAGGTCGGGCAGCAGCTCGGCGATGAGCGCGGAGTGGGAACCCTTGAGGTGGTCCACCAGCGCGGAGACATCCTGGCGTCCGATCAGCAGGTGGGCGTTGGCCTTGAGCGTCTCGGAGAGGTGCGTGATGAGGACCGAGGAAGGGTCCACGACGGTGTAATTGTTCAGCTCGGCGGTCTTGCGCTCGCCCTCGTCGATCCAGGTGGCGTCGAGGTTGAAGACCGGCTCGCGCGTGGGCTGGCCGCGGAGCCTGATGGTGCTGCCGGCCACGTTCATCGCGAGCAGGCGGCCGGGGAGGATGGTGCCGCGGGCGACGGGCTTGCCGCGGAGGAGGAAGCGGTAGTCGTTGGCCTCGAGCTCGAGGTTGTCGCGCACGGAGACCGGCGGGACGACGATGCCCTTCTCGCGGGCGAGGGTCTTGCGGACGCCGGTGACGCGGGCGAGCAGGTCGCCGCCGTTCCGGGCCTCGGCGAGCGGGAGCAGGCCGTAGCCGATCTCGATGGAGAAGGTGTCCACCTCGGTGAGCTTGCGCACGTCCTCGGTGGGAGGGGCGACGGGAGCCGCGGGGGCGGCGGCATCGCCGGGCTTGCCGGACGCGGGCGCAGCGCCCTTGGCACCGGGCTTGGCGGCCGGGGCCTCGGTGACCGCTTCCCCGCCCTCGGTGTCCTTGAAGGAACGGGCCGCGAACATGGCGAGACCGGCCAGACCCATGAAAGGAATCAGCGGCATGCCGGGCATGAGCCCGAAGACCGCCATGCAGCCGGCGGCGAGCTTCAGCGCGCGGGGATAGCGCACGATCTGGCCGGCGACCTGGGCGCCGATGTTGTTGTTGTCGGAGGCGCGGGTGACAAGGAGACCGGCGCCGATGGAGATGATGAGCGCGGGGATCTGCGAAACGAGGCCGTCACCGATGGAGAGGAGGGTGAACTTCTGGAGCGACTCGCCGAGCGAGAGATCCATCTGGAGCACGCCGATGGCGAAGCCGCCGAGCACGTTGACCAGGGTGATGAGGATGCCGGCGACGGCATCGCCGCGCACGAACTTCGAGGCACCGTCCATCGCGCCGTAGAAGTCGGCTTCCTTCTGCACCTTCAGGCGGCGGGCGGTGGCGGAGACCTCGTCGATGATACCGGCGTTCAGCTCGGCATCGATGGCCATCTGCTTGCCGGGCAGGGCGTCAAGGGTGAAGCGCGCGCTCACCTCGGCGATACGGCCGGCACCCTTCGTGATCACCACAAAGTTGATCAACACGAGGATGATGAAGACCACGGCGCCGACGATGTAGTTGCCCTGGATGACGAAGTGGCCGAACGACTCGATGATCTCGCCGGCATAACCGGTGGAGAGAATCTGGCGGGTGGAGCTGATGTTCAGCGCGAGGCGGAAGAGGGTCAGGCCCAGCAGCATCACCGGGAAGCCGGAGAACTCGGGCGGGTCCTTCACGTAGACGATGGCGAGCAGCACCAGCAGCGAGAGCCCGATGTTGAGCGCCAGCAGCACGTCGATGATGAACGGCGGCACCGGCAGCACCAGCAGGAGCACCGTGCCGAAGAGGCCGACGGCGAACAGCAGGTCGGCGCGCTGCAGGAGACGGGTGATGGAACTGGAGCTGGAAACGGGCACGGGGGGGAAGGGACTACAGACTACGGACCACGGGACCACTGACCTCAGCGAAGAGGCGGGCCTGTGTGGCGGTTGTCTGATCGGCAGTCATGTAGTCGGTGGTCAGTGGTCTTGGGGTCTGCGGCGGGTATTACGCCGCGGTCTCCAACCGGCGGGTCTTGAGCTGGTGGAAGTAGTAGCGGTGCGTGCGGTAAACGACCGCGAGGATCTCGGCGACGGCCTGGTAGAGACCGGGCGGGATGGCCTCGCCGACCTCGCCCATGGCGAAGAGCAGGCGGGCGACCGGCTTGTTCTCGACCGTCGGCACGCCGTGTTGGGCGGCGAGGGCCTTGAGGCGCTGCGCGAAGCGGTTCTCGCCCTTGGCGAGCACGATCGGGGCCTTGTCCACGCCGCGCTCATACTTGAGCACGACGGCGAAGTGGGTCGGATTGGTGACCACGACGTCGGCGGTGGCGACGGAGTCGAGCATCTGCTTCTGGAGGAGGCGGCGGGCCATGCGGCGCATGGCGCCCTTCACGTGGCCGTCGCCTTCCTGGTTCTTGTGCTCATCCTTGACCTCCTGGCGGGTCATCATGAGGTCCTGGCCGGTCTTGTATTTTTCCCACGCGTAGCTGAGCGCGGCGATCACGCCCAGCGAGAGGAGCAGGCGGCTGAAGAAGCTGAGCGCGGCGTTGTTGAGGAAGGTGCCGAGGTAGGCGGCCTCGACCGGCGCGGAAAAGAGCGGGTCGCCCAGCAACGTGCGGGCACCGAGGAAGAGCGTGAAACCGATGGCGATGAGCTTGAGCAGATCGAGACCCGCGCGCACCATCGTGGCCTTGGAAAAGATGCGGCTGAAACCGGCCACGGGGTTGAGCGACTCCAGCTTGAAGCCGACCGCCTTGGGCGAGGCCCGGAAACCGCTCTGGATGCCACCGACCAGCATGGCGGCGACCGCACACGCGAGCAGCACCGGCAACAGCCCTTCGCCCACGGTCAGGAACACGTCGTGCAGGTAGCCGGGCACCGTGGAGAGCTCGACCGGGCTGCGGCCGAAGGTGGAGAAAATGCCGACCGAATACTCGGCGACATGGCGCGCCGTGCTGCTGGCCGTGAAACCCAAGACGCCCAGCGCGGCGGCGAGGCTGAACAGCACCGACATCTCCGGACTCTTCGCGAACTGGCCCTTATCGGCCGCCTCGTTCAGGCGTTTGCCTGTGGGCTGTTCGGTTTTTTGGTCTTGGTCGGTGTCGGACATCGGGAGTGTGCCCCAATTTAGCAACGCCGATGCCAAGGATTCCCCACATGCCGCTAACCACTGGATGGCAACGATTAGAATTTTTAGTATCCGCCGGCCGATTTGGGAAAATCTTGAGCGAAAAATTGCGGATTTTTTCCGGCAATTTTTGCCGGGAAGCGGCCGGGGTGACGGTGGCACGCCTCACGCCGGCCCAGCGCGCCACGGTCAGCCGGGGACAGGGGCGACGCCCGCGGCCATTCTCGCAATTTACAACCCAGGGCGGGCTTTAACCCGGATTCCGTGATTGCCGGAGTGGCCCGCGGCGGGAGCAGCGGGAATCATCGCTGCGCGCCTGCTACGGTCCCTGCGCTCCCGCGCAGGGCTACAAATAAATCGCTCAAAATCGGAATCCGCGGTTAAGGCCCTCGCGCGAGGAACTGCCGCCCGACTTCGCGAGCAGCTGCAGCATCTGCGTCGGGATTTCGCCGAACTCGACGAACAGATACCGGGCAATCAGCGCGCCTGCCGTGGCCAGCAGGGCCAGGCCGAGAAAGGCGCGCACGGAAAAGCTGAGGATGAAGACATTCATGCGCGACACCGCCCGGCCCAGCACCGAGAAGGCGAGCGTCACGAGGAAATTCAGCGCGATGAAGGGAGCGGCGATGCGCACGCCCAGCTCGATGACCCGGGCCGTCGCGCGTGTGACCTGCTCCATGGCCCCCTGCCCCAGCACGGGCATCCCCGGCGCCGCAAATTCAAAGCTCCGCGCGAAGGCGGTGATCACGGTGAGGTGGGCGCCAAAGAGGAAGAACAGCAAGACGGCCAGGGCCATCACGAATGCCGCGAGCGGCTCGGAGGCCACTTCCGGGGCGCCGAAGCCGGGCGTGGCGGCCAGACCGATTTCGGAAGAGATCATGCGGGCGGCCATCTCGACCGCGGCAAAGGTCACGCGCACCATGAAACCCATGGCCAGCCCGAGCACGACTTCCCCGGCGGCGGCGAACGCCAGACCGCTGAGGGTGGCGGGCAAGGTGCCTTCCGGCACGATGCCGCTCACGAGGATCGTCAGGCAAAGGGCAATGGCCACCCGCACCATCGGCGGGATGCTGCGGTCGTTGCCCAGCGAAGGCAGCAGCAGCACGATGCCGATGCCCCGCAGGAACACCATCAGGAAGCCGAAGAGGTAGCCGGCGGTCATGGCTGGACGTGGAACCGGGCGGGCCGCGCAGGAGGCCTCAGTGCGCGAGGCCCGGCATGCGGTTGATGACCGAGATGGCGAATTCCGTGAGCGACCGGAGCAGCCAGGGCGTGAGCAGCAGGGCCAGGCCGGCCAGGGCGATGAGCTTCGGGGCAAAGGTCAGGGTCGGTTCCTGCAGCGAAGTCACCGACTGGAGCAGGCTGGAAACCAGGCCCACCACCATGAGCGTGATCAGAAACGGCGCCACGATGTAGAGCGCGAACATGACCGTGGTCTTGAACAGATCGATGGCGATTTCCGGATTCATGACGGCGTCAGCTGAAGCTTTGCACGAGCGACTGCACGATCAGGCGCCAGCCGTCCACGAGGACGAACAGCAGCAGCTTGAAAGGCAGCGACACGACGTTGGGCGGCATCATCATCATGCCCAGCGCCATCAGCACGGAGGACACGAGGAAGTCGATGACGAGAAAAGGCAGGAACAGCAGGAAACCCATCTGGAAGGCGGACTGGAGCTCGCTGAGCACAAAGGCGGGAATCACGACGCGCATCGGCAGGTCCTTGACCGGCGTCGGGCCGTAGCCGCCGAGCTGCAGGAAATACTCCAGGTTGCTGGTCCGCGTCTGCTTCAGCATGAAGTCACGCAGCGGCGCGGCGCCCTTGTCGAAGGCCTCGGCCGAGGTGATCTGCTTGTTCATGAAGGGCTGCACGGCCTCGGTGTTGATGCGGTCGAAGGTCGGGCCCATGATGAAGAACGTCAGGAAGAGGGAGAGCCCGATGATGATCTGGTTCGACGGCGCGCTGGGCACGCCGAGCGCGGTGCGCACGAAACCCAGGACGATGACGATGCGGGTGAAGCTCGTCATCAGCAGCACCAGCGAGGGTGCCACCGACAGGAGCGTCATCATGAGCACCAGCTGCACGGCCACGCTCAGGTCGGCCGGGCGGTCGGCGCCCTCCAGGTTGATGTTCAGGCGCAGCGGGTTGGTCGCCGCCGTCGCGGCTGGGGTCGTCGCGGCCGGGGCGGCGGGGGTCGCCGCCTGGGCGAAAACATCCGTCGCCAGCAACAGGCTGGCGACGAGCAGGAGCAGGAAAAGGCGGAAGCGCGACTTCATTTCCCCGGGGTTTCGGTGCCGTCCAAGGGTGTGAGCATCGCGATGCTGCCGGGGCAGACCCCGAGCAGAAACTTGCGGCCGTCGTAGTCGGCCACGACGAGATACTGGCGGGAGCCGAGCGAGCGGCTTTCCACGATATTCAGGCGGGCGGCCTGGCCGGTGACCCCAGTGGCGCGGCGCTTCTGCCAGAGCCACCAGCCCGCGGCGGCGGCCACGGCGGCGGTGCCCAGCAGGAGAAAGGTGTTGGTGCGGCCCGACTCCGCGGACGCCGGCGCACCCGCGGGGGCGGTGCCGCGCGGGTAGATGACGTCGTCCTTCGACTGCGCCAGGAGCGGCAGGGCGAGGACCAGGCCGAGAATGACCGTCGCCGCCCTCATGGCTGGCCGCTGCCGACCAGCTCGGTGATCTTGATGCCGAAGTGGTCCTCGACCACGACGACCTCACCGTAGGCGACGAGCTTGTCGTTGACGTAGAGTCCGACGGGATCATTGGCCTGCTGCGTGAGCTGGACGACGGAGCCGGGCGACAGCTCGAGCACGTCGCGCATCGGCAGGTGGCAGGAGCCGAGCTGCACGGTCACTTTGACCTTCACGTCGAGGACGATATCAAGGGTTTTTTCTTCCATGGGGAGAGGGGGCGGTGATGGGCTTGCTGTCGGCGTCGAGTTTGGCCGTGAGCTGCACGGCGACGCGGTCGGAATCGAGCCCGACCGTGCCGGAGAACTTGGGCACGCCGTTGAGAAGGACGTTGGTGCGGCGGATCTGGTCGGCCGGCATCTCGACCACGTCCCCCACCCGGAGGCTCGTGATCTCGCGCAGGCTGACGGTGAAACCATCCCATTCGGCGCGGACCGGCATGGTGATGTTGTCGTAGGATTCCTGCCAGGTGGCGCGCTTGGCCGCCGGGGCGGCGACGGTGGCGTCCTTCTGGCGGCGGGCCTGCATCTTCCGCACGAGCGGTTCGATCGTGTAATAGGGCACGCCGATCTGGATCTGCTCGGAGCAGTCGCCGAAGCTGGCCTCGAGCGTCATGGCGAGGACGACGGCGTCGCGGGGCGAGGTCTGGAGGAAGCGGCCGCTGTTCTCGTGGCCGACGACGAGCGGGGTGAGTTCCTGCTCGGCCTTCCACTGGTGGCACCACTCCTCGAGGATCATGAGCACGACGTCGTCCATGAGGGCCACCTCGATCTCGGTGAGGTAGCGCTCGGACTTCACCGAATGGCCGCGGCCGCCGAGGAGGCGGTCGGCGATGGTGAGCGCGAGGCGGGGGTTGATGTCGATGATGCTGACGCCCGTGAGCGGCTCGGCCTTGAACAGGCAGATGTGCGTGGGGCTGGGCAAAGACTCGGTGAACTTGGCGTAGTTGGCCGTCGTGAGCTTGGCCATCTTCAGGCCGAACTCCATGCGCAGGAACAGCGACAGGCGCGCGCTCAGGTAGCGGATGAAGTCCTCGTGCACGAGGCGCAGGCGGCGCAGCTCGAACTCCGAGAGAAAGGCCGGGTTGCGGAAGTCGTAGGGCTCGACCTTCGGTGCGGGCGCACCGGGCGCGGGGGGCCGGCCGTCGGCCCGGATGAGCATGCGCTTCGCCGGGCCCTCGGCCGCGGCGCCCTGCGAGAGCAGCTTGTCGATCTCGGACTGGTCGAGAAAGTCGCTCGCGGCCTTGTTTTTGTCTTCTGCCATGGCGTGCCGGGCTTACTGGACCACGAAATCGGAGAAGTAGATCTGTTCCGCGACGCGGGAGCCGAGCGCCTGGTTGTAGGCGGCCACGAGCTTCTCGCGCAGGATGTTCTTCGCGCCGGGTTCCTCGAGATCGGCGAGGCTCACCGAGGAAAGCACGCCGAGCGTGACATCGGTGAGCTTGGCCTTGTTCTCCTCGAAGGCGTCCTTGATCGTGTCGGGCTCGACGCCGGTGATCACGAAACTGGTCTTGAGGTAGCGCGTGCCCATGGTGCCGGAGAGGTTCACAACGACGTTGGTGAACTCGTAGGTGTCGGTCGCGGCGGGCGCCTCCTTGCCGCCGTGGCCGCCGGCGGGCTTCTCCTTCTTGGCGGGCTTGGCCGGCTTGGCGGCGGGGGCCGGGATCTCGCCGCTGTGCACGGCGGCGAGCCGGGCCTCGAGCTTGGGCAGCAGGAGAAACTGGGCGACGGCCCAGCTGGCGGCGGGGGCGGCGATGACCGCGAGCGCCACCGGCAGCCAGGTCTTGAGCACGCCGCCCTTGGGGGCGGGCGCGGCCTCTTTCTCCGCGGCCGCCGGGGGCGTCGCGGGAGCTTCCTTGGCGTCTGCTTTGGCAGCCATGGCGCGAAATCAGTTCAGGGTTAGCTGCGCTTCAGGTTGACGATGTCCTCGAGCACGGAGTCGGAGACGGTCACGAGGCGGGAGGCCGCCTGGAAGCTGCGCTGGGTGGTGATGAGCTCGGCAAACTGCTCGGTGAGGTCCACGTTGGACTGCTCGAGCGCGCCGGACTGGATCTTGGTGCCCGCGACGGGGGCGGCCGGCACCGGCAGGGTGGCCGACACGGAACCGAAGTCGAAGAGGTTATTGGCCTGCTTCAGCAGCTTCGACTCGTCATCCACGGTGATGACGCCGATCTGCTGGGAGGTGTCGTCCGGCGTGCCGTCGTTGTAGAAGGCGGTGATCGTGACGTCGAGGCCGATGCTGATGTTGCTCACGGCGCTGAAGTTCGGGACGACGATCGGGGCGTTGGAGGCGCTGAGCACGGCCTTGCCCTGGGCGTTCACGAGGGCGCCGGTGCTGTCGAAGTGGAAGGCACCGTCGCGCGTGGCGAAATCGTTGGAGCCGTCCTGCACGACAAAGTAGCCCTTGCCCGCGATGCCGAGGTCGGTGGCCTTGCCGGTGCTGGTGAGCGCACCCTGCGAGTAGTGGGTGGCGATGTTGGCGAGCTGCACGCCGGAACCGATCTGGGCGTTGCCGCTGGCGGTGCCGACGGTGTTGCTGAAGGTGTCCGAGAAGCTCGTGGACGAGCTCTTGTAGGCGGTGGTGTTGACGTTGGCGATGTTGCCGCCGATGACTTCAAGGCCCTTGCTGAAGGTGCGGAGAGCGCTGACGCCGGAGGTGAGGGTGCCGATGAGGGGCATGGTCGATTATGGGTTGGAGTTTGATTGGTGAGGATCAGGCCGCCGGAGGAAGGTCGGCCGCGGTGGACGGGTAAACGGGGGGCGTGTATTCCACGCGCTGGACGGTGGAGACCGGGTAGCGGACGCCATCGATGACGAGCACCGGGCCATCGGCCGTGCTCTCGACCGCCGAAACCTGGCCGGTGACCGGCAGGCCGTCGGCATCCTCGACGGTGACGTTGCGGCCGAGCATGCCGCTGGCGGTGAGGGTCTGCTGATCGGCGCGGAGGAGCGCCATCTCCTTCACCATCGAGCTGCTCTGGTCGAGGGCGGAGAACTGGGCCATCTGCGCGATGAACGCCGTGTCTTCCATCGGCTTCATCGGGTCCTGGCTCTGGAACTGCACGGCGAGCAGCTTCATGAAGTCGTCGGAGCCGAGCGTCTTCTTGATCGTGCGCACGGTGTTTTCACCGTAGCCGTAGGTGGGGGTCTGGGCGGTGGAGGCGATGTTGGAAACGGTGCTCATGGTGGTTCAGGCGAGGGCGGAGAGGCGGAGCGAGGTGGGGAGCATCATCGCGACGCGCGGGGCGGCCGGCTCGGGGATGAAGCTGTCGTTGAGGACGGAGCGGCGGGCAAAGGCCGTGGCGCCGGCCCACGCATCGTGGCGGGCTTGGGCGTGTTCCTGCGCCTGCTGCTGGGCCTGGCGCTGCGAAGACGGGTGCTGGGACCCGGCGTCGGCGCCCTGGCCCGGGGTGGCCGGTGAAAACACCGGCTCAAGGAAACGTTGCAGGTGCGCGGGCGAGGCCGCGGCGACCGCCTGCCATTCCGCCGCGATAGCCTCGCGGAGGGCGGGAGAATCGGTGCGGAAATCCGTGTGCACCTGGCCGCCGCGCATCTCGACCCGGACGGCGAGGTCCTCGCCGCCGAACTTCAGACGCAGCTGCACGCTCCCGGCCCGCTGCATGCTGGCGGTGAACTGGGCTTCCGCCAGGCTCGTGACCGTGGCCACGGCGCGCTCGGCGAAATTCTGTCCCGCAGGAGCAGCCGGCTCGGCCGTGATTCGCTCGGCCACCGGCTGGGCCACTAGGAAATCAGCCGGCACGGGCGAAACCGAGAAAGTCTCGGCGGAGCCGGGGCGGCGGATTTCTTCAGTCGGGACAGCAATCATGTTGGCCACCGGTTTAGCAACGGCGATGCCAGCGATTTCAGAGCCCGTCTTAACTTCTTTGTTTTCAGCGTTTAGAAAGTTTCTTTCAACCGGCTCCGTGCGCTCGGCCGAAGCGCTGGCCACGCTCGGCGCGAAAGCGGCAAATTTTTCCGGAAGCATGCTGGCGGCCCGGCCCGACTCGGCGGCGCCGGGCAGTTGCACCTGCACGCGCACAACCGCCTGGCCGGGAATTTCCAATTCGGCCTGCAGTTCGAGCGGGCTGGTTTCAGCAGTCGGGACCGCGCGGTCGGCCGAGGCGGACTTCGGAGACGATTTCGGCGCGGCGGGCAGCGTGATCCGGCACTCGATCGCGCCGTCGGCGGCGAGCGTCAGGGTCGGTTGAA
>JACCDR012539059.1_pt1 | contig 11791 bp, 10 predicted proteins | sample 7446431 | NCBI WGS metagenome assembly JACCDR01 (sample SAMN15323443, study PRJNA562643) | freshwater metagenome | isolation source: river surface water | place: USA:Blue River Watershed | collected 2017-08-17
CAAGATGTGGATCACCAACGGCGGTGATGCCGACACCCTGGTGGTCTATGCCAAGACCGACCGGGACCTGGACAGCCCCCACGCTGCGCTGCCCCCCGGGGGGGCGGCCCCGGCTTCGGGCGGCCGGGCGCCGGGCCGTGGCGCCCGCGGCATGACCGCCTTCCTGATCGAGAAGGCCTTCAAGGGCTTCAGCCGGGGCGAGCACCTCGACAAGCTGGGCATGCGCGGCTCCAACACCTACCCGCTGTTCTTTGAAGACTGCGAAGTGCCAGCCGAGAACGTGCTGGGCGGCGAAGGCAATGGTGCCAAGGTGCTGATGAGCGGCCTGGACTACGAGCGCGCCGTGCTCGCTGCCGGGCCGATCGGCATCATGCAGGCGGTCATGGACAACGTGATCCCCTACATCCATGACCGCAAGCAGTTTGGCCAAAGCATTGGCGAGTTCCAGCTGATCCAGGGCAAAGTGGCCGACATGTACACCGTGTTGCAGGCTGGTCGCAGCTTTGCCTACACCGTGGCCAAGAACCTGGACCTGCTGGGCACCGAGCACGTGCGCCAGGTGCGCAAAGATTGCGCCAGCGTCATTTTGTGGACCGCCGAAAAAGCCACCTGGATGGCCGGCGAAGGTGTGCAAATCTATGGTGGCAACGGTTACATCAACGAATACCCGCTGGGCCGCCTGTGGCGCGATGCCAAGCTGTATGAAATTGGTGCTGGCACATCCGAGATCCGCCGCATGCTGATTGGTCGCGAGCTGTTTGCCGAAACCTGCTGAAGTCCGCAGACATGAAAAGGAATTGCTGCACTGCGACAATCCACGCATGAGCACATCACTTCAACACCTTTTCGACAACAACCGGGCCTGGGCCGCGCGCATGGAAAGCGAGCAGCCCGGGTTCTTCACGCGGCTGGCCAACCAGCAAAACCCCAAATACCTGTGGATCGGCTGCTCCGACAGCCGGGTGCCGGCCAACCAGATCACCGGTCTGGACCCGGGCGAGGTGTTCGTGCACCGCAACGTGGCCAATGTGGTGGTGCACTCGGATCTGAATGCGCTGTCTGTGATCCAGTACGCGGTCGATTTCCTCAAGGTCGAGCACATTCTGGTGGTGGGTCACTACGGTTGCGGCGGCGTGCTGGCCACGCTGCGTGGTGCCCGCGTGGGCCTGGCCGACAACTGGTTGCGCCACGTGCACGATGTCAAAGTCCGTCACCGCCGCCGTCTGGACCACCTGAGCGTGCCGGAGCAAGAAGACGTGCTGTGCGAGATGAACGTCATCGAGCAAGTCGGCAACGTGGCCCTGACCAATGTGATCCAGGACGCCTGGGCGCGCGGTCAGAAGGTGTCCGTGCACGGCTGGTGTTATGGCCTGAAAGATGGCCTGGCCAAAGACCTCGGGGTGAGCATGAGCCACCCCGGCGAGGTCATGGAGGTGTTTCGCAATGCCCTCAAGCGCTACCCGCGCGGGGGCTTGCTTCCTGCCGCGTGAGCCAAGGGGCTGACGTGGTGATCGTTTGATTTGTTAACTGGAGATTTGCCATGTCCGACCCCATCGTCATCGTCAGCGCTGCCCGCACCCCCATGGGCAGTTTTCAAAGTGATTTCGCCAGCCTGTCTGCGCACGACCTGGGTGGTGCCGCCATCAAGGCCGCCGTTGACCGTGCAGGCATCAGCCCCGAGCTGGTGACCGAAGTGCTGTTTGGCAACTGCCTGATGGCAGGGCAAGGCCAAGCGCCTGCACGCCAGGCCGCATTCAAAGGCGGTTTGCCCAAGAGCGCCGGTGCAGTGACCCTGTCCAAGATGTGCGGCTCGGGCATGCGCGCGGCCATGTTCGCCCACGACATGCTGGTCGCAGGCACGCACGACGTGCTGGTGGCAGGTGGCATGGAGAGCATGACCAATGCGCCTTACCTCATGCTCAAGGGCCGCAGCGGCTACCGCATGGGCCACGACCGCATCTTTGACCACATGATGCTCGACGGCCTGGAAGACGCTTACGAACCCGGCCGCAGCATGGGCACCTTTGGCGAAGACTGCGCCGCCAAATACAGCTTCACCCGCGCCGAGCAAGACCATTTCGCTACCACCAGCGTGCAGCGTGCAAAGGCCGCCACCGAGTCGGGCGCTTTTGCCGCCGAGATCACGCCCGTCACCGTCAAAGACCGCAGCGGCGAACGCGTGGTGTCCATCGATGAAGGTCCCGGCAAAGTCAAACTCGACAAGATCACCAGCTTGAAGCCCGCCTTCAAGAAAGACGGCACCATCACCGCCGCCAGCAGCTCGTCGATCAACGACGGCGCGGCGGCCTTGGTCATGATGCGCGCCAGCACTGCCGCCAAGCTCGGCTGCAAGCCCCTGGCCCGCATCGTCAGCCACGCCACGCACGCGCAAGAGCCCGAGTGGTTCGCCACGGCCCCGGTGGGCGCGACCCAAAAGGCCCTGGCCAAAGCCGGTTGGAAAGTCGAAGACGTCGACCTGTGGGAAGTCAACGAAGCTTTTGCCGTGGTGCCCATGGCGCTCATGAAAGAGCTGAACGTGTCGCACGACAAGGTCAACGTCAACGGCGGTGCCTGCGCATTGGGTCATCCCATTGGCGCGTCCGGTGCCCGCATCATGGTCACACTGATCCACGCGCTCAAGGCCCGTGGCCTCAAAAAAGGCCTGGCCACGCTGTGCATCGGCGGCGGCGAAGGCACGGCGGTCGCGCTGGAATTGCTTTGATGTTCTCCGCAGGTCGGAGCTGTAGGTCGGTGGCTTTAGCCCCGACATGGCACAACTGACTCAAGCTGTCGGAGCTGAAGCTCCGACCTACAACCCCCGACCTACAACATCAAATCCCATGACCACCGTCCTTCTCATCGGCGCATCGCGCGGCATTGGCTTTGAGCTGGCTCGCCAGTACATTGAAGACGGCTGGCGCGTGATCGCCACGGCCCGTTCGGACGATGGGCTGGCGCGGCTCAAGGCACTCGGCGCGCAAACCCTGCGCCTCGATGTGGCCAACCCCGCCAGCAACTCGGGCCTGGCCTGGCAGCTCGATGGCGAGAAGATCGACGTGGCCATTTATGTGGCGGGGGCGATGGACCGCGCCAGCGCCAGCACGCCGCCCACCCGCGACAGCTTTGATGCCGTGATGCACGCCAACGTCATGGGCGCGATGCAGGTCATTCCCCAGATCTTGCCCATGGTGCAAGAGACGCATGGCGTCATCGCCTGCATCAGCTCCATCATGGGCAGCCTGCAGGGCACCACCAGCGGCAATGCCGCGCTGTACCGTGTCAGTAAAGCTGCCCTCAACATGGTGGTGCGGTGCACGCAGGCCGAGCAAACAAGCATCACTGTGCTGGCCATCCACCCCGGCTGGGTGCAGACCGAAATGGGCGGAGCCGAGGCACCGCTCACACCGGCGCAAAGTGCAAGCAGCCTGCGCCATACATTGAACACCGTTTTTGAACAACGCGACCCGAAACACCAGGGCGCATTTTTGAACCACGATGGCCAGCCGCTGCCGTGGTGAAACGCTAAAGAAAGACAGACATGCTGCTGACCCCCGACCAAGAAATGATCCGTGACGCCGTGCGCGACTTTGCCCAGCGCGAGTTGTGGCCGCACGCGGCTGAATGGGACAAGAAACACCACTTTCCCAAAGACGTGCACAAAGGCTTGGCGGCGTTGGGCGCTTACGGCATTTGCGTGCCGGAAGAGTTGGGTGGTGCGGGCTTGGACTACCTGACGCTGGCGCTGGTGCTCGAAGAAATCGCTGCCGGTGACGGCGGCGTCAGTACCACCATCAGCGTCACCAACTGCCCGGTCAATGCCATCTTGATGATGTACGGCAACGATGCTCAGAAAAAGCAGTGGCTCACCCCGCTGGCTCAGGGCGAGTTGCTGGGCGCGTTTTGCTTGACCGAGCCGCATGTGGGCTCGGACGCTTCGTCGCTGCGCACCACCGCCGTGAAAGAGGGCGGTGAATACGTCATCAATGGCGTCAAACAATTCATCACCAGCGGCAAACATGGCGATGTGGCCGTGGTGATCGCTGTGACCGACAAGGGCGCCGGCAAAAAGGGCATGAGCGCATTTTTGGTGCCCACCAGCGCACCGGGCTATGTAGTGGCACGCCTTGAAGACAAGCTCGGCCAACACTCGAGCGACACCGCGCAGATCAATTTCGACAACTGCCGCATCCCGGCTGAAAACCTGATCGGACAAGAAGGTGAGGGCTACAAGATTGCGTTGTCGGCCCTCGAAGGCGGGCGCATCGGCATTGGTGCGCAGAGCATCGGCATGGCCCGCAGCGCGCTCGAAGTGGCCATTGATTACGCCAAGCAGCGCGAGAGCTTTGGCACGGCCATCTTCAACCACCAGGCGGTGGGTTTTCGCCTGGCCGAGTGCGCCACGCAGCTCGAAGCCGCGCGCCAACTCATCTGGCACGCGGCCAGCCTGCGCGATGCGGGCAAGCCTTGCTTGAAGGAAGCGGCCATGGCCAAATTGTTTGCCAGCGAAACGGCTGAAAAAATTTGCTCTGCTGCGATCCAGACCTTGGGTGGCTATGGCTACGTGAGCGACTTCCCGGTCGAGCGCATCTACCGCGATGTGCGCGTGTGCCAGATCTACGAAGGCACCAGTGACGTGCAAAAAATCATCATCCAGCGGGCGCTGTAAAAAGGAGATTGGCATGCCCATCACCAAAGGTTTCCAGGCGCTTGTGAACGAGGCCATGGCCCAGGTCACCACCTACAGCGTGGACGAGGTTCGTGCGCGGCTGTCTGACCCGAAGGTGCAGATCGTCGACATCCGTGATCCGCGTGAACTCGAGCGCGAAGGCACCGTTCCCGGTGCCTTGCTCGCGCCACGCGGCATGCTCGAATTCTGGGTCGATCCCGAGTCACCCTATTTCAAACCTTTGTTCGCTGACGAAAGCCGTGAGTTCATCTTGTTTTGCGGTGCAGGCTGGCGCAGTGCCCTGGCCACCAAAACCCTGCAGGACATGGGCATGACCAACGTGGCCCACATCGACGGCGGTTACACCGCCTGGAAGAAGGCCCACGCGCCCATGGTCACGCTGGAGCAGCACAAGGCCGAGAGCACTTCGCGCAAAAACCATTGATGACCACGCCTTGCCCCTGCGGCCGCATCAACGCCAAAGGCCAAGCATTGAGCTTTGACGCTTGCTGCGGCCCGTACCACACCAAGCAGAATGCACCCGACGCCGAAAGCCTGATGCGTTCGCGTTACAGCGCTTTTGTGCTGCGCCATGTGCCTTACCTGCTGGCCACCTGGCACAGCAGCCAACGGCCTGCTGATTTGCAACTGGAGGCGGGCGCCAAATGGCTGGGCTTGGAAATCCGACAGCACCGCAGCACCGGCGAGCACACCGCTGAAGTGGAATTCGTCGCCCGCTTTCGCGTGGGCGGCAAGGCTGTTCGTCAGCACGAACGCAGCCGTTTCGTGCGCGAAGACGGGCGCTGGTATTACGTCGACGGCGACGTGCTCTGAGCGGGTACTTCGTACAGCTCCAGTGGCAGCCCATCCGGGTCGGCAAAGAACACAAAGCGCTGGCCGGTGTACTCATCGGTGCGGATGGCCTCGACCGCGATGCCTTGGGCCTGCAGATGCGCGGTCCATGCGCTCACATCATTCACCGCAAAGGCCAGGTGCCGCAGGCCTTGCGCTTCGGGGTAGCTCGGGCGCGGTGGCGCGCCACTGAAAGAGAACAGCTCCAGCTGTCCACCATCGGGCAGGGCCAAATCCAGTTTCCATGAATCGCGCGCCTGACGGTAGTTTTCGGCCAGCACCTGCAGGCCTAACACCTCGGTGTAAAAGCGTTTGGAGCGTGCGTAGTCCGCGCAGATGATGGCGGCGTGGTGGATGCGCAGCAGGGGCGTCATGCCTTAACCCGCACTCCCCAAGGCCAGACCCGCGTGCTCACGCAAGGGATGGAAATGGATCTTCGGGAAGCGTTCCTGCGCCAGGCGCACGTCATAGGGGGATGTGCACAAATAGGCCAGGGTGCCCGCCGCGTCCAGCGCCAGGCGCTGCGGGTAGGCGTTGGTGAATTCGCGCAGCTCGGCCGGGGTGTCTGCCGTGATCCAGCGGGCACCGGTGTATTGGCAGCCTTCCAGGCGCACATCGCAGTCGTATTCGGCTTTGAGGCGGTGCTGCACCACTTCAAACTGCAGCTGACCCACCGCGCCCAGCAGCATGGGGCCGCCGATTTCGGGTTTGAAGACCTGGATCGCGCCTTCTTCGCCGAGTTGATCGAGGCCGGTTTGCAGTTGCTTGGTGCGCAGCGGGTTCTTCAGGATCACGGTCATGAAGAGTTCGGGCGCAAAAAACGGCAAACCTGTGAATTGCAGATTCGCGCCGTCGGTGATGGTGTCGCCCAGCTGCACACCGCCGTGGGTGGTGAAGCCGATGATGTCGCCCGCGTAGGCCTCGTCGACCGCTTCACGTCGTTGCGAGAGGAACGTCACCACGCTGGTGGGGCGCAACTCTTTGCCGGTGCGCTGCACCTTGAGCTTCATGCCCGGCGTGTATTTGCCTGAGGCCATGCGCACGAATGCAATGCGGTCGCGGTGGTTGGCGTCCATATTGGCCTGCACCTTGAACACCACGCCCGAGAACGCACTGTCTTCGGGCTGGATCTCTTTGACCACGGGCTGCTTGTTGACGATCAGGTTGCTGGTGCGGGGCTTGGGCGCGGGGGCCAGGTCGACCAGCGCGTCCAGCACTTCCATCACGCCGAAGTTGTTGACGCCGGAGCCGAAGAACACGGGCGTTTGCTTGCCCGCCAAAAAGGCTTCTTCGTCAAACGCGGGCGATGCACCGGTGGCCAGCTCCATGCTGTCCATGGCGGCTTGCCAGTCGGCACCAAAGCGCTCGGCCAGTTGGGCCTGTTCGGTCAGGGGGATGGTTTCAAAATCCTGCGGGCGGCGCTCGCTGCCCGACTCGAACACCGTCATGGCCTGGGTGCGCAGGTTGATGATGCCGCCGAAGCTCTTGCCCTGGCCCACAGGCCAGGTCATGGGCACGCAGGGCATGCCCAGCTCGCGCTCAACCTCATCCAGGATGTCCAGCGGGTCACGCACTTCTCGGTCCATCTTGTTCACAAAGGTGATGATGGGCGTGTCGCGCTGACGGCAAACCTCGATCAGGCGGCGGGTCTGCGCTTCCACACCGTTGGCGGCGTCGATCACCATGAGCGCCGAGTCCACGGCGGTGAGCACGCGGTAGGTGTCGTCCGAGAAGTCCTTGTGGCCGGGCGTGTCGAGCAGGTTGATGACGTGGTCGCGGTAGAGCATCTGCATGACCGACGAGGCCACCGAGATGCCGCGCTGCTTTTCGATCTCCATCCAGTCAGATGTGGCGTGGCGCGAGGCTTTGCGTGCCTTGACCGAGCCAGCGATCTGGATCGCACCCGCGAACAGCAACAGCTTTTCCGTCAGCGTGGTTTTACCGGCGTCGGGGTGGGAAATGATGGCAAAGGTCCGGCGGCGCCGGGTCTCGTTGGCGTAGGTCACAAGGGGTCCTGAAATTCATGCGGGCGGCAAAATGCACCCGACGTGACCAAGCGTTGCAAGGCTTGGCAAAACTCCTGATTTTACGGGCTGAGCACCACACCGGGATCATTCTTCGTATAATCCAAAGCTTCCGAGGAGCGTTGCAGCGCCCCCTGGCTTTTTAAAAAGTCGGCAGCGGGGCGTGAGGCTCGGAACCTTCATACAGCAACGACGCTCATCCACTCGACGTGCGGTGAGCCTGTATTTTTCATTCAGTGCTTTCATCCATGCGCGTGGCTTATTCACATTGCTTTGGAGCGCAAAACATGAATGCACCTTTGAAAACCGCCGTCAACGCGGATTGCGTGATCGCCGACATCGGCCTGGCTGACTGGGGCCGCAAAGAAATCCGCATCGCCGAAACCGAAATGCCCGGCCTGATGGCCATCCGCGAAGAGTTCGCCAAGAGCCAGCCCCTCAAAGGCGCCCGCATCACCGGTTCGCTGCACATGACCATTCAGACGGCTGTGTTGATCGAGACCCTGCAAGCTCTGGGTGCCGACGTGCGCTGGGCCTCTTGCAACATCTTCTCGACGCAAGACCACGCCGCAGCCGCCATCGCCGCCAAGGGCACGCCGGTGTTCGCCATCAAGGGCGAAACCCTGGCCGAGTACTGGGACTACACGCACCGCATTTTTGACTTCGGCGCGGCAGGCACGCCTGGCGAAGGCCCCAACATGATCTTGGATGACGGTGGTGATGCCACCTTGTTGATGCACCTGGGCAAGCGCGCTGAAACTGATCTATCGCTGATCGCCAACCCCACCAGCGAAGAAGAAACTTGTTTGTTCAACGCCATCAAAGCCAAATTGGCTGTGGACCCCACTTGGTACAGCCGCAAAGGTGCGCAGATCATCGGTGTGACTGAAGAGACCACCACAGGCGTGTTGCGCTTGAATGAAATGGCCGCCAAGGGCAGCTTGATGTTCCGCGCCATCAACGTGAACGACTCGGTAACCAAGAGCAAGTTTGATAACCTGTATGGCTGCCGCGAATCCTTGGTGGACTCCATCAAGCGCGCCACCGACGTGATGATCGCTGGCAAAGTGGCATGCGTGGCCGGTTACGGCGACGTGGGTAAAGGCTCTGCACAAGCCTTGCGCGCTTTGAGCGCCCAGGTCTGGGTGACTGAGATCGACCCGATCAACGCTTTGCAAGCCGCGATGGAAGGCTACAAAGTGGTCACCATGGAATACGCCGCCGACAAGTGCGACATCTTCGTGTCTGCCACCGGCAACAAGAACGTGATCCGCTACGAGCACATGGCTGCTATGAAAGACGAAGCCATCGTGTGCAACATCGGTCACTTCGACAACGAAATCGATGTGGCTTCTTTGGAAAAGTTGACGTGGGACGAGATCAAGCCTCAAGTCGACCACGTCATCTTCCCAGATGGCAAAAAGATCACCCTGTTGGCCAAGGGTCGCTTGGTGAACTTGGGGTGCGCCACGGGCCACCCCAGCTTTGTGATGAGCTCCAGCTTTGCGAACCAAACGATCGCTCAGATTGAGTTGTTCACCAAGCAAGATCAGTACGAAGTTGGCAAGGTCTATGTGTTGCCTAAGCACCTCGACGAAAAAGTGGCCCGTTTGCACTTGCGAAAAGTCGGCGCACAGCTGACTGAATTGACCGACGAACAAGCGGCTTACATCGGTGTACCAAAGAACGGCCCTTACAAAGCCAACACATACCGCTACTAAGCACTTCGTATTTCACGGATGCGTGCCGACCAACTGCTCGTTGACCGTGGCTTAGCCGCTTCGCGCTCGCAAGCGCAGCGGCTCATTGCCTCGGGTGTCGAGTGGCGGTTAGGCGCCAAGCCGTGGCAACGCGTCGCCAAAAATGGTGACGAGTTGCCGCTGCCCTGTGAGGTGCGTTTGTTGGACAACGCCGAGGCGCGCTATGTGTCTCGCGGTGGTTTGAAGCTAGAAGGTGCGCTGCTCAGCAGTGGCTTAACGGCACAAGGTTTGCGATGTCTCGATGTGGGGCAAAGCACCGGCGGCTTCACCGATTGCTTGCTGCAGCAAGGTGCTGCACAAGTTGTGGGTCTAGATGTGGGGCATGGCCAGTTGCATCCGCGCTTGCGCGATGATGCGCGTGTGGTGTGTGTGGAGCGCATCAATGCCCGTGAGCTAGAGGCGAACGATGCGCGTGTGCCAGATGCGCAGCAAGGATTTGATTTGGTGGTGGGTGATTTGTCTTTTATTTCGCTCACCCTGGTGCTGCCTGCTTTGCTGCCTTTGTTGAAGAAGAGTGGTGCGCTGCTGATGTTGGTCAAGCCGCAGTTTGAGCTGCAACCCAGCGACATTGGTAAAGGCGGCTTGGTCAAAGACGTTGCCAGCTATGTGCAAGTGGAAGCGCGATTGCGCGAAGCCTGTGCTGCATTGAAATTAGATGTGTTGGGATACTGGCCCAGCGCTATTGCTGGTGGCGATGGCAACCAAGAGTTTTGGATAGGTGCGCGTCGTGCATGACGCGCCAACAAGTGAGACGGATATGAACGCGAACAACAGCTTGAGCATTGAGTTTTTCCCACCCAAGACACCCGAGGGTGCCGAGAAATTGCGCACGGTGCGCCAAGCGCTTTATCCGCTCAAGCCACAGTTTTGTTCGGTTACTTATGGTGCAGGTGGTTCCACGCAGGCGGGAACCATTTCCACGTTGAAAGAAATTTTGAGCGAAGGCATGGCTGCTGCCTCGCATTTTTCATGCATCGGCGCGACGCGTGAGAGCGTGCGCCAACAGCTGGCCGAGTTCAAAGCCATGGGCGTCAATCGTTTGGTGGCTTTGCGTGGCGACTTGCCCAGTGGCTACGGCGCAGGCGGTGAGTTTCAATACGCCAGCGATTTGGTAGCGTTCATTCGTGCTGAGACGGGCGATGACTTCAGCATTGAAGTAGCCGCCTACCCAGAGATTCACCCACAAGCCAAATCAGCAGAAGCCGATTTGCAAGCTTTTGCGACCAAGGTGAAGGCAGGTGCGGACTCGGCCATCACGCAGTACTTTTACAACAGCGATGCGTATTTCCGTTTTGTCGAAGATGCAGACAAGCTGGGTGTGGAAATCCCAATCATCCCTGGCATCATGCCCATCACCAGCTCATCGCAGTTGTTGCGTTTCTCGGATGCGTGCGGTGCAGAGATCCCACGTTGGATTCGTTTGCGCTTGCAAGGCTATGGCGATGACATCGCATCCATCAAGGCCTTTGGATTGGAGGTGGTGACAGACCTGTGCGAGCAATTGCGTGCTGGCGGCGCGCCGGGCTTGCACTTTTACAGCATGAACCAAAGCGCAACGACTTTGGCGATTTGCAAAAACCTAGGTCTTAGCGTTTAACCACCCGACTCCACCGCCCAGCCGCGACCAGGCCCGCGGGCCAAAGCCTCTTCCACCACGGGCAACGCTTCGTTGAGCCAAGGCTTGAGGGTGAAAGGCGGGTTGACGATGAACATGCCGCTGGCGCTCAGGCCCGCGTCTTTGCTGCCTGTTTCACGGCCAATCGCCAGGGTGGCATGCAGCCACGGTTTTTTGACTTGGCTGCACAAGCCTTTGAGTTTGCGTGGCAAATCGTGCGCTTCAGGGCGCGGCACGATGGGGTACCACACGATGTAAGTGCCAGTGGCAAAGCGCTTCAAACTGTCTTGGATGCAATCCACCACGCGGTAGTAGTCGTTCTTGATTTCGTAGCTCGGGTCAATCAGCACGCAAGTGCGGCGAGAGCCCGTGTTCGACAAAGGCGGTGGCAGCAAAGCCTTGAGCGACTCAAAGCCATCCGCGCGCGCGACGCTGACCGTGCGGCCCGCTTCGAGCTGTTGCACATTGCCCGAGAGCGATTTGTGGTCGGTGGGGTGCAGTTCAAACAGCTTCAAGCGGTCACGTGCTTCGTGGCGCAGCAGCTTGTGAATGATGAACGGCGAGCCTGGGTAAATTTTGTGGCTGCCTTTGGCGTTGAAACTGGCCACCATCTCTAGGTAGTCGGTCAGCGCTGCAGGGCCTTTGAGGTTCAAGATCTTCAAAATGCCTTCGGCAGCTTCGCCACTTTTTTCAGCATAGTCGCCGTCTAGTCGGTACAGGCCAGCACCCGCATGGGTGTCCACAAACTGAATGCCTGCGTCTTTGTGCATCAAATGCTTCAAAGTGGCAATCAACGTGAGGTGTTTGAGGACGTCGGCGTGGTTTCCGGCGTGAAAAGCGTGGCGATAACTGAACATGGCAGGGATGGTAACCC
>JACCDR011680606.1_pt1 | contig 11788 bp, 15 predicted proteins | sample 7446431 | NCBI WGS metagenome assembly JACCDR01 (sample SAMN15323443, study PRJNA562643) | freshwater metagenome | isolation source: river surface water | place: USA:Blue River Watershed | collected 2017-08-17
CTTCGCCGACATCTCGGCGAGCGTCGCTTCGTGCTGGGCCTTCTTGGCCCGCGCGGCATCAAGCCGCGCCTTCAGTTCCGGCTTCATTCTCGATCTCCGCGATGAGCGACGCGAGTTCGGCGGCCTCCGCCTCCGTCTCCGCGATCTCAACCGCTACGAGGTCATCTTCGTCTTCGCCCGCGACCGTTCCATCCGCCGGCGCTTTGTCGGCGGGAGGGGCCGCGGGTTGTTCGTCCTTCAGCGAGCCGAGGGCCTTGGCGATCATGGCCTCGACGTCGGCTTTGGTCAGCATGGCCGCGGATTCTACCCGCGACTCGGTTGCAGGTGCAACCCATTTGCGGATTGCGTCCATGTCGCGGCCCTCGCGGCGCCGCTCGGCGGGAAGCTCCGTCCCGAAAATCGGCACGATCCGCGCGCCAGACTTCGCCCCAAGCAAGGCGTCCGTGTTCGCCGGGATCACCGCCGCCGAGCATTCGTAAAGCTCCGCGCGCTTGATGAGCCAGCCCTGCCCGCCCGGGATCGGCTCGGCTTCGAGGACGCGGAAGCCGACGCTGAACGCCTTGAGCCATCCGCCCTCGTAGAGCTTGGCGAGCTTGCCCGCGAACGGGTTGATCTCCGGCGGATGAAACACCGGCACGCCGACAAGCTTGCCGCCCTCAACCTTCACGTCCTGCCAAACGCCGACCGGCTCGTCGTGATCGTGGTTGTAGAGCATCACGGGGTTCTTGAGGAACTCCGCCAGTTCCCAGCCCGCTTGGTCGATGACGTCCCCCACGCGGTCGACCTTCGCCGACGACATGACGGCGACCTTGCCGCGCGTCTCCGCAATCGCAAACGTCGCCCGCCGCTCTTGTCCGATGATGCTCATTCCTCGACCTCGCGCATGTAGGGAAGCTCGACGCATCGGCAGTTCACCACTTCGCCCGCGGGCGCCCCCGACTCAAGCGGGTGCATGAGCCCGTTGGAAAACCGCTCGTTCATCGGCCGGCGCTCGCCGTCAACCGCGCGATGCGTCTCGCGCGTGTGTTCGTCCAACGACGCCGACCATTCATGCTCGTCGACGCCCTCGGCCACCATGAGCGACCGCCGCACGTCGGAGGCGAAGATGCCGACCTCGGTACGCGCCACCGTCGCCGCGTTGCTCGGAAGACGCGCGCCGAAGCGTTGCTGGATGATCTTCTCAAGCCCGTCCACGTCGAGGCCCGCTTCGGCTTCCGCGATCCCGCGGATGATTGACTCGCGCACGCGGACGCGCAGTTTCTCGCCGACGTTGACCATCTGCCCGATGCGCTTAGCCGCCGCGAGTTGGTAAGCCTCTTGGCCTACGTCAAGCCGCGCGAAGCCGCCAAGCTCCATCTCGACGTTGCCGACGAGGGTTGCTCCAGTCGTGCGAAGCGATTCGGCCGCGGCTCGCGCCTCCGCGCGCCAAACTTCTTGCGCGCCGACCAACCGCTCGACCGTCGCCGCAGGCAGCGGGCCTAAGTCCGTGAGGTTGCGGACAAGCCTAATCGTTTCCTCGTATCGCTTGCGCGTGAACCGGCGCCACCGCACGCCAAGCTTGCGCTCGGCATGGTCGGCCCATTGGTTCTGCAACCGCAACGCGACGCGCTTCGGCAGCGGACGGATCGGCTTGGCTTTCTTCGTGATGATGACGAGGCCGGATTTCGCGTCATCCTCGCTTTCGTCCGAGTCGTCCGATTCCGACTCTGAATCGGTTGCGTTCGCAGTCGGCTCAGGATCGGGATCGGGTTCCGTCTCCTCGTAATCCGCCACCGGCAGATTCAGCCCCAGCTTCGCCGACACGGCCTCCGCGTCGTAACCGGCCCCGATCAGCGTCGCCGCCGTCGTCGCCGTCGTGCCTTCGACCGAGTTAAGCGCCGCCACTCCCGACAGGTCGAAGCCCGCCCACTCGGCCACGCTGCGGCCGCGCGAAAGCGGCTCGAAGACGTGCGCCCAAAGCGAATCTTCAATCGCTTGGAGCATCGGCAGGATCGTGTTCGTCCACAACCACGCCCGCGCCGCTTCGCTGTTCGCCCGGTTGTAGTCGGCGACGCGCCCGACCTCGTAATCGGTCACGCCGAGGACGGCTTTCACCGCGTCGCGCCAACGGTCGCGCGATGCCGTCGCGTCCATGTCCTTCGCGTTCTGCGCCGGGTAGGGCAGCACGTCAAGGTCGGCCCCGATCACCGCCGTCCGTCCAGCCTTGTTCGCCCCGCGATGCCGGTCGTCGAACGACTCGCGCAAGTCCTTCTTGACGCTCTCGCCCGGATCGGTCTTGAGCTTGACGATCATCCCCGGCGAAGCGCCGTTGTTGAGCAGCGACGACGTGAACACGTCCATCAAACGGTCGGACTCCATCGCCGACCAAACGGCCGACAACGGAGACGAGCCGATCTGTATGTCGCGCGGGTTGAACTCGCGCATGACCACAAACGACTCGGCCGCAATCGGCGTCGGGAATCCCGCGACGCGGTACGTCTTGATGAGCCCGGTTTTCTGGTCGCGCTGATCCACGCTCACGATGCGCGGATCGACCGGCAACATCTCGCGCGGGATTGTTTTCGCCTCTCGCGTCCAGAATCCGTTCGCGTCGTACAGCAACACGAACGCCGCGCCGTCGAGCATCTGGTACGCCACGAGCGACGACACGAACTCGCCGCCGCTTTGGATCGGGTTCGGCTTGGCGAGCAAGATCGAGAGCGGCGAGTTGTCCGAAACGATCACCGCCTCTTTCGGCTTGTCGCGCCGACCGCGCTTGCCCACGAACGGCACGCCGCGCACGACGCGGTACATCGCGCCGACCGCCGCACGCGCCGCCCAGTTCTGCGACCACGGATCGACAAACCGATCCGCGGCCGACGCCATCGCTTGCCGCAGCGTCGTGAAGAACGTTTCGGCCGAGGGGATGAACGCCTTGTTCTTCTTCCGCCCCATCACAGCACCTCGAAGAAGAACGCCGACTGCGGCGCCGCAAACGCCAGCGCCAGCGCGTCCGCGCGATCCGGGCTTCGGCCGTGCTCTTTGCGCATGTCCTCTTTGCTCCGAATCGCGATGTCGTTCCCCCGGTACGCGACCCGGATCATCCCGAGGTCGGCCCAGAAGTCACGCGGGATACTAACCGCAACTGACTTGCAGATGCAACGCAACGCCCAGAACATCTCTGCGCGCCGGTTGGCGAACGTCGTTTCGCGGCCGACCAAATGCGCCCATCGCCCCGTCGCCTTGCTGCCCGCGTCGACGCCCACGACGGGCACGCCCGCCTCCCGGCAACGGTCGACCACGCCGCCTCCGACGCCGCACGAGTCGACGAACGTCATCGCCGGCGAGACGCCAAGCTCCCGCACCGCGCGCATGAGCCGGCCCGCCGTGTACATGAGGTCTTGGCCCGACCATTCCTCGACCAACCGCGCCTCGCGGTCGGCCGTGACGTGGACGAGGACGTTGCGATCCGATCCGAACCGCGCCACGTCGAGGCCGAGGCGTGGCACGTCTTTCGTCTTGGCGGCGAGCGAGGCCTCGAGGTCGGGCATTCCGATGAGCGAGTCGGGATCGGCCGCCGGGAACTCGCCGAGGACGTGGCCGCGCCAGTAGTCCTCGTCGCGGGTCAGGTCGCACCGGCGCCGCACGTCGTCCACCCATGCCTTGGTCACCGCGCCCGGGTAGACGTTCTCGCCCGACGTGACGTTCGGGTGTTCGAGACAGCTGAGCGTCACGACGCGGAACGCCGGATTCGCGCACGCATCCCGCGCGTAGCCGGTTGGGCGGGTCGGGTTGAACAGCAAGAGCAGCTTGGCGCCATCGGACGCCAAGAGCGAGTCAACCGCCGACCAAAGCTCGTCCCGCAAGCCCGCCGCCTCGTCGATCACGATCAGGACGTGGGCGCCGTGGACGCCGTGCAGCGATTCGGGCTTGTCCGCCCCGCGCACGCGAACAAACCAACGCTCGCCGAGCGTCCACGAGTCGGCCCCCATCACGCCGCCGATAGGCGTCTTGGCCGAGTAGTATGCCGCCCGAACGTCCTTCCAAAGCCCGCCCTTCGCTTGCTCAAACGTCGGGCCGAGGATGACGACCTGAGCGCCCGGGTTGGTCGCGGCGAACTCCAGAACGTAATCCGCCGCCGAGAACGTCTTGCCCGTCGCGTGCCCGCCCTTGGCCGCTACCCGGTCGCACTCATGCAAGGCCCGGTAAAGCTCGCCCTGCCGACTCCAGTAGGTGTGCCCGAGGACAACCCGCGGGAACCACAGCGGGTCTTTGCGGATTGCCGCCCGAACCTCAGCCGCTGTTGGCATCGGCACGCATCAAGTCCGCGAGCGTTGCGCCGGCGGGAACGTCGACCTTGCGTTCGCCCCATTCCTCAACGTCGATGCATCCGAGTCGGTGGCGAAGGACGTTCGCGGCCGGGCCTTCAACGTCGGGGGAGAGGGCGGCGATCTCCAGCGCCCGCTGACCCTTCGCACGGGCGATCTCAAGTTCCTCGCCAAACGCGGGATCGTCCTTCCCCCAAAGGCGGACGGCCTCCCGCGTCATGCCCGCCGACGACGCGGCGGCCTTGAGAGACAACCCGCGCTCGCAGTCGGCGAGGATGAGGGCGCGGCGTTCGGGGGTGCGTTTGTTGTTCACGGCGGGCGGATTATACGCGGAGTCCGCGCGGAGTCCGCGCGGATGGCAAGGTCGCGCGCGCGTCGCCAAGGTTGGCACGTCGGCGGCCGCCGATCCTACACTGATTTGTGTAGAGTGTAGGTTAGTGAAGCATTGGGTGACTTAATTTTCCATGTGCGCGCACGCACGTACAAAAGTTCCTTTTTGCCACTTGACAAAACATAAGTGGACACGTATCGCGCGCACGCGCATGGGAAATTAACCCAGAACACAATACACCTCCCTACACTCTACACGTTTTAGTGTAGGATTCCGACGCCATGACTACTCCCCAAGCTGCCACGGACGCATTCCTTTCGTTTGCCGAGTCACGGATCAAGCCCGGCCAACGCATTCACGCCTCGCGGCTGTTGGCGACGGCGGTGCGATGGTGCGCCGACACGCAAGGGTGCGCGCCGATCAAGGCGCGCGGGTTTGCCGCGGCGCTACGGGCCCGCGGCTGGACTTCGCGGCGGATGGCGCGCGGCGTCGAGTGGTCGTTCGGTTAGTCCGGCTCCGCGATATACCCGGCGTCGTCGTAGCCGCCGAAGGCGAACGAGTCGTCCTCCTTAACGGCGGAAGGCGTCCGCGGCGGCTCTGGGGCGGCTCCTGCGCGGCTCCAAAGGATTCCGCGACCGATGCGCCTCTTGCGCCATCCGAGCGCCTGAAGATCGGCGGCGAGGGCCTTGGCGGAGCGCGGCTCCGGTTCGCCCTCCTGCTCGCACCACGCCTTATAGGCCGAGAGGATGACGGCGGCTGGCCGCTCCTCAGTCGAGCCGGGCATCCATTGGTCAAGGAACCGGCCCAACACGTCCTCGTCGGAGCGGTACTCCGCGGTCGCTTGGGCGATCACGACGGGCTCGCCGAGTCCGACCGTGCGCCATTCGACCGCCGCGCGGACGAGCCACGCGAGGATGCCTGGAGCCTCGCCGCGGAGGCGTTCGGGTAGTCCGCGCTCCTCACGGCCGCGGAAGTCGACATCGAACGGGACGACGCGAACGCGGCGCCAGAATCCTTCGGTGGGGTCTTTGACGGTCGGCAAATGGTTCGCGCAGAGGATGAACTTATGGGTCGGGCGAAAGGAGACGAAGTCGGCGCGCATGGCGCGAGCCTTCACCATGTCGCCGCCGGTGAGCCACTTGACGCGCTCTTCCGAAAACGCCCCGTGTTTAGGGACTTCGGACGCGACGACGAGGCGTCGGCCGTGCAAGTCCATGATCTCGGTCGGATGCCGCTCCATCTTGGACGCGAGCAAGAGCCCGGGTGCCGCGGGGCCGGCAAACTCGTCGCCGAAAACGTGCATCAACGTCTCGACGAAGGTTGATTTGCCGTTGCGGCCGCCGCCGGTGAGGAGCGCGAGCGCGTGTTCCGAGACGTACCCGGTGAGGCAGTACCCGGCAAACCGGCGGAGGAATCCGGCGAGTTCGTCGCGGTCGGCGCAAACTTCGTGAACGAACTGTTCCCAACGCGGGGCGCGTGCGGACGGGTCGTAGTCCCACGGCACGGAGCGCGAGAGCATGTCGCCGCGAGACGGCGGGAGGGCGATGCCGGTGCGGAGGTCGATTACGCAGTTACGCGCGGCGAGCAAGTGCGGATGCCGGTCGAAGGCCTCGATGGATGCGCGGCACGGCTCGTGCGCGGCGGCAAGAGTGAGCGCGCCAGCGATGCGAGACGATCCCTCTTGCTTGCGGGCGGCCTTGGCGGTGATCTCGTCGCCGCCGGCGGCGACCGAGACGGATCGGGCGACCGCGGCGACGGCGGTGATCGCGTGCGCGTCGGCTCCGCGCATCCAGTGCGTGTCGCCCCAACGGAGCCAGCGGCCGCCGGCGGCGCGGAAGTCGGCCCCGTGACGGATGAGGAACCGACGCGCGATGCCGAGGTCGGTGTGGGGCTCGTCGCACTCGTCGCCATGCGTTGCGGCGGCAAGCGGGCGGGCGGCCGTTACGACGGCGGCGATGGTCTTGCAGTCGGCGGCGTCGCCTCCGGGCGGCGCGTCGTCCCAAGTGACAAGCCGCGGGACGGACGGCAAGGCTTGAGCGAGTCGCGCCATGTGTGTGCGTCCCGGGTCGTCGTTGTCCGGCCAGAGAACGACATCTCGGCCCGCGAGGACGGCCAACGCTTCGGCGGTCGGCACTCCCGATGCTCCGGTGACGGTGCCGACGGCGGCGATGCCCGCGGCGCGCACGGCGTCGGCGGCCTTCTCGCCTTCGCAGACGACCACGACGCCGGTCTCTGGCACGTCGTGCGCCCCGTAGAGCGGTAGTCGCCGCGGCTCGATGGGGTTGGCCTTGGTGCTTGCGGTGCCGTCGGGGTGATACCAGAGGCAGACCTTATCGGGCTTCGGCCGGTCAAGCCGCGGCCGCTCAAAGCGCGCGTGGCGGGCGACGATGGCTTTGGTCGCGGGGTCGCGGATGTCCCAAACCTTCGTCCTGAGGTACCCGGCGAGGTTGCCGTGCGAGAGTTCGCGGGGAATGTCGCGCGGTCGGTCGTCGCGTGGCGGAGACCACGACGAGCGCGGAAGGCCGAGGCCGTCGGCGATGGCGTCGAACGTGCAACCGGCGAAGCACCGGGCGAGGACGCGGCCGTCGGAGCCTACGGAGACGGAAAGCGATGCGTTCGCGTCGTCGTGCGCGGGGCACCGAGCGGTGAACGAGGCATCGCCGCGGGGCCGGATGACCCCGCGGGACTCGAACGCGGAACGGATCGCGTCGAAAGACATCGGCTCACGCCTTCATCGCGACGCGGCCGAGCGCGGTGATGGTGTAGGTGCCGCCGACGGACTTGGAGAGCCATCCGTAACGGTAGGCGGTCTCTAGAACTTGCGCGGCGTGACGGTGACGCGACGAGGCGAACGTGCCGACCGAGATGCCTTCGTGCCACAGCGCGTCGAGCGCGGTCGCGTCGGCTTCTTGCGACGGCGAGGCGATGATGAGTTCGAGCGACAGTTTCAGAATCGGCGACATGAGCGACTCCGTAAATGGAACCGGCCCCCGCCGTCGGTGTGCGCCGACAACGGGAGCCGGAAGGGAGAGCGGCGCGTAATCGCCGCCCGTTGACTGATGCTACCGCGTCGCACAACGCGGGGGGGCAAGTGTAGAGAGTGTAGGTTAGCGTAGCAATCCGCTACATGTTGTGAGTACTACGCGGTGGCAGCGGCGCCGGTGGCGTAGTACCGGTTGGCCTTGTCCTTGGTCGCGCGGCCTTCGTCCCAGAGTTGCTTGAGGGCGAGAGCGGCGGCGCGCTCGAAGCAGGCCATCGGCGCGTTGGACTCGGCGTGGACGAGCCAACCGCCAGCCTTGGTCATGACCTCGGCGACGGAATCGGACGTGGCTCCGGTCGGCGAGGCGGCGAGGATGGAATGGACGTAATCGGTGATGGGCATGGTGACTCCTTGGAATGGGGGGGCAGTTTACGCGAGCGGCGGAAACGCCCCGTGCAAATCGGACACTTGACGCACGACGAGGTACAGACCGCCGCACGCTTGAACGCGGGCGGCGAAGTTGCGTTGAGCTTCGGAGAGTCGGCCGGTAGACGACTTGCACTCGACGGCGAGGAAGCGACCGCCGGGAGCGATGCCGATGACATCAGCGGAGCCGACGCGGCCGAAGCGGATGACGCGGCCGGTGCGGTCGGGGATCGCGCCGGTGTTGTTTCGCCAAACCATGACGCCGGGATAGGTGCCGAGGTAGGCGAGGACGGAGGTTAGGACGGCGTGTTCTTTCATGCTCTCGCCTCCGCCGCCGCGACCATCGACCAAGGCGGCGCGAATCCCAGCTTCGACTTGACGATGCCCCAAGCTTGCCGCGCGGCGCGTCCCGCCGACACGAGACGGCGAAACTCGTAGACGGCCGCGGCCGGTTGCTTGGGGTCGATGAGGTTGCGCCGCTCGTCGAGGATCGGCCAATCGCCGAAGCGGTTTTTGAACTGAACGGCTGACCACCCCGGCGCCCGATCCCGCATGACGCGCTCGCGTTCGAGGCGTTCCCATTCGGCCGCTTGCACGGCGAAGGACTCCGCGCGGCGGGCGACGACTTCGAGCCGCTCCGCGCCTCCGATGCCGTCGGCGACGACGATCTCGGCTTGCGTCTCGATGGACTTGACGGGACGCCCGCAGACGGGGCACGCCGGGAGCCCGGTGCGGAAGATCGCGTAGCAGCCTTCGCAAGTGCGAAGGCCGGTAGCCGACGACTCGCGCGGCGGGCAACCGTCGAGAGTGAAAGCGACCGGATCGGTGGCGAAGCCGAGACGCAGGACGTTGCCCGCGTGATCGAGGACGACGGCTCCGCGCTTGCCGTCGGCGGAGCGCATGACGCGCCCGAGCATTTGCAGATGCAAGCAGAGCGACGCGGTAGGACGGAGGATGATCGCCGTCTCAAGGGCGGGCAAGTCCCAACCCTCGGTGAGGATCATGCAGTTGGCGACGACCTTCGTCGTGCCGTCGCGGAGCCGCGCGAGGATCGCATCGCGCTCGCCGGCGGGCATGTCGCCGGACACGACTTCGGCGGGGATACCCGCGTCGCGGAAGGCCGCGGCGACGTGGTGAGCGTGTTCGACGGTGATGCAGAAGGCAACCGCCCGCGTGCCGGCGGCGCGCTCGCGGTACTCGGTCACGGCGTCGCCGATGACGGAAGGCTTGTCCATCGCGGCGGCGATCTCGTCTTGGGCGAAGTCGCCGGCGCGCTTGCGGTAGGACGCTGGGGCGCCTCCGAACGAGTAGTAGACGGGCTCGACGAGCGTGCCGTCGCGGACGAGTTCGGCGGGCGTGGTGGCGACGATGAGCGAGTCGAACACTTCGCCGAGGCCGCGGCCGTCGAGTCGGAACGGCGTTGCGGTGAGGCCGAGGATCGGGCCTTCGTGCGCGTCGATGTGGCGGCGGTAAGAGGCGGAGGTTCCGTGATGAGCTTCGTCGATGACGAGCAGATGCGCCCGCGCGGTGCGCCGCTCTTGAACGGCGAACACGCCGCAGGTCGGCGGAAGCTTGGCCTTCGCTTGAGCTATCAGCTCTCGGCGGTGCGCCGTCCACCTCGCGGGCATCCCGAGCGCGGATACGACGGCGGCGCCCATGACGGTCTTGCCCGAACCGGTCGGCGAGACGAGGACGGGCCGCTTGCCGTCGCGGAGTGCGTCGACGGCGTGGCGGACGGCGGCGGTTTGGTAGGGGCGGAGGATCATCTCGCCCGCTCCCGTCTCCGCTGCCGATAGAGTCGCTTCATGCGGTTTCGGTAGGCGTCGGTGCCATGCGTGAGCGCATCGACGCGGTGGTCGTCGACCTCGGCGATGCTTTGCGCCAAGGCGTGATCGACCATCTCTTGCAGCGCGGGAGGCAAGTCCTCGTAGACGCCGGCGGCGATCCAAAGTCGATCCGGGATCGTGGCCGGGTCGCGCAGGATGGCGTCGAAGTACGGTCGTGCGGCGTTGTTCACGGCGCATAGCTCCGCAGTTGGGAACGGAGCGTGACGGCGCAACGGCTGATGATCTGGCCGACGCGCTGCCGCGTGATGCGGAAGCGTTTAGCCACGTCGACTTGTTGTTCTCCGTCAAGCAGGACGGCTGTGACGATGCGCCGGTCGCGGTCGGGAAGCGTCCGCAAGGCGGCGCGGATGCGCTCGGCGCGCTCGGCGGCTTCGACGTGCGAGAGCGGCCCCGGGATGTCGTCGACGACGCGCTCGGCTCGCCAAGAGAGTTTGTCTCCCTCGGCGGCCTCGTTGACCATGCTCGCGAGCGCGCGGCCCTTGTAAGTGCGATAGCGGAAGTTGATCGCGCGGCGCCGCTCCATGTCCATACAGACGTAGGCGTATGTCGAGAAGCGCGCGGTTTGCGGCTTGTAGGTGCGGAGCGCGTTGACGAATCCGGCGACGGCGGCATCAAAGGCGGCATCGTCGCTGAGGCAGTTAAGCCCCGCGTGGAAGCCGGCCCCGATAAGCCGTGCGTCGGCCATGCCGCACTTGTCGGCGGACTCGATGAGGAGGTCAAGGTTTCTCACCGCGGCGCCCCGTTGTCGAAGGTGTACGGCGGCGCGTCGAGCGGCGGCGCGAACACGGCGTCCTCAAGTTCGTCGATGCGCCGTTCGAGCGCGAAGATGTCGGCGTCGTGATCTTCTTGGGTGACGTAGACGGTGGCGGCGGCGGTGCAAGCGACGAGCGCGAGCGCGAGGACGGCGCCGAGGAGGAGGTTACGCATTGAACAGGTTGCCTTGCTCCGCGTCTTGGCGCGGCTGCGGGTTGTCGGGATGCTCGGTCAGTTCGGAGACACGAAGGACGATCTCCCGCTCTCCGTTGGATCGTTGCGTGGCCGGCGTGGTGATGATGGCGACGCCGGAATAGGACATCACCAAGAGTCCGGCGGCGGCGGCTTCGTTGCAGAGACGCTGGTAGAGCGCGTCGGCTTCGGCGTCGAGCGGTGCGTGTTTCAAGTCGCTCATTTCCCCGTCTCCTTGATCCGCGCGAGGGCGGCGTCCAGTTCCGCGACCGTAGGTGCCCGTCCGTGTTGCAGACGAAACACCGCCTTCGCCCGACGCTGCCAGAGCTTCCGTTGCGCTTTGTGGTGAATCACACGGCGCTTCATGTCGCGCACGGACTCGTAGAGTGATTCAATAGCCCAACGATGCCGCGTCCTTTCGAGTTCGACGCGCTCGTCCCGCGACATGACGACGGATCGGGCGGCGTCGTAGTAGTTGATGACGCGAAGAACGTCGGCGTCGGCAGCGTATTTGGCGCGCATGTCCGCGATGAAGGCAGCTTCTTGGGTGAGGACGGGGCGGAGGGTCACGGCTTCACCGCCTTGATGAGCGTTGCGGAATGCGATCTAAGCTCCTCATAGACCGCGTTCGTGCGCTTTGGATAAACCGCGTAGAACGTCGTATCCATCGCATCGAACTTTTCTTGCCAGTCAGCCCACGCCTCAGCAGCGGACTTGATGGCGCGCAGTCGTGCAAGCTCGTAATCAATCTGCTTCGGGCCGCCGAGACGGTGGCACAAGTCCAGCCAATCCGTTGTCGGAAATCCGCAGAAGGTCTGCGTGAACTTCTCCGCCGTTGACTTGTCAAGCGCCGCGTTGAGAACACGAACCTCCGACTTGAGCTTGGCGATCTCGGCGTCTTTGGCGGCGATCACCGCGTCTGAGTAGTCGAGTCCTTCGGTTTGCATGTCGC
>JACCDR011167609.1_pt1 | contig 11786 bp, 3 predicted proteins | sample 7446431 | NCBI WGS metagenome assembly JACCDR01 (sample SAMN15323443, study PRJNA562643) | freshwater metagenome | isolation source: river surface water | place: USA:Blue River Watershed | collected 2017-08-17
GAAGGTGCCCTTGTTGCCCAGCGCCGACTTGACCTGAGTTTCATCAAACGGGATGTAGACGGGCGCCACGATGTCGCCGCCGCCCTTGCCGCTCCAGTCGATGATTCCGTCGTAGCCCATGCCCTTCAGGACATCGGTCACCTTGTCGGGGATGCTCGTCCAGGCGTACTGGCCGCGCTCGGGGTCGTTCAGTTGCTGCACCCATTCGCGCAGGGTGCGGGTGTTCTTGTCCCACTGGTCGGCGCCGCCTGCTGCCGGCCGGCTGCGGTCGCGTTTGGCTGCCTCGGCCAAAGCATCACGCACTGCCTGCGGCATGTCGCTGGTGACCAGCGGCTTGCTCATGCGAATGAACGTCTTGTAGACGAACGGTCGCTTGGCGCGCGGGTTGTCGTACTCCACCTGCGCCATCGGAAAGCCCGCAAGGCGCAGGACATCCATGAAGTCCTGTTCCTCGTTGTAGAGCATGCCGCTAGACAGCCACGACTCCACCAAGGCGCGCAACGGGTTGCGTGCCTTGCGGTTCTCGTACTCGTAGCTTCCAACGCCGTTGGTCACTTCCTCGTCGCCGAGCACGATGTCGTTCAGGCCTTCGTCGTTCTCCTTCGTCGTGACGCGCGGCGCCAGTTCGGTGATGCGTTGGCGCTGCTCGGGCGTCAGCCCCCACCACGCTTGGTCGATGGCGCGTGGCGCGCGGGCGCCGGGGATCTTGACCTTGAACCACTGGGCATAGTCGCCGTCGTAGTCTTGGCCAATGCTGGTGTCTTCCTTGCCCTGTGCGTAGCTTGATGCCAGTTGCGGGTCCGACGTGAAGAACGCCATGGGGCCGCTGGTGGCGCGTTTGCGCTGGAACACCGTGCCTACGCGATCAGGCCGGGCCGTGCCGTGGTACGCCTCAACCACCACCGCCTCGCCGCTCTTGAACCCGCGGGTGTTGGCCAGTTCGCCATCAACCACCGGGGCGCCGCCGCCCCAAGTGCTGAAGTTCTCTTGCCGCTGCTCGAGCGTCATGCGGCGGCTGAACTTGGCTTCACCCTCGCCAGTTGGGTAGTGCTTGTCAAGAATCTGTTTGGCTGCGTACTTGGCAGCTTCGGTCAGTTGTCGCTGCCATGCCTCGTTCTTGGGGCTCCACTTGAACGCGGCGGCCTTCAACGCATCACGTACTTCCTCGCTTGGCTTGCCGTCAAAGATCAGGCGCAGTCTGTCGTCGGTTGCGTCCTCCACCATTCGCACGCCCTGGCGCTCAGTCTCCACCGGGCCAGCGGCGGCATCAGCCATGCGGTCCTCGGCTGACTTCAATCGCTCACGCAGGCGCCGAATCTCGGCGTTGTTGTTGGACAACTTGTACTCGGGGTAGCCCGTGCGCCCTGCAAAGTCCGGCTTCTTCAACTCGGCAATCTGCGCCTCGCTGAAGCCCAGTTCGGCCAGCGCCTCGTCATCGCCCTTGCGCAACGCAGCGTTGGCCGCCTTCATCTGCTCCTGGGCTTCTTCACGCTGACTCAGGTTCAGACGCACTCGCTCAAGTTCGGACTCGGGCGAGTTGTCGATGGGCCCACGCGCCGCGCGCAGCAGTCGCTTGATGCCGCGTTTCAGAAACTCACTTGCTTCTTCGGCCCGCTTGCGCTCCGTCTCCATGCGCTTGCGGTTGCGCTCCACGGGGAAGCGGGCCGGGCCAGTGATCATGGCCGACATCACGCGGCTGCGAGCTTGCAACGTTGCGGTGTACCTGGCGTTGTAGCCATCGGCCACGTCCTTGAACACCTCGGTGATGCGGTCGATGGCGGCTTGGTCCTGACCGGCCACCTTGGCAGCCCTAGCCCATGCGTCGCGCAGCGCGCCCATGTACGAGTCGCGCTCCATCTCGGCGCGGCGCTCAGGCACATGCGACGTGCCACTGTGGGCTTGCTGCGCCAGCGACATGGAGATGCCGCCAACTGCTGGCATCGGCGCCAACGCGGCCGGCTCTGCTGCCTTCGCAGCCTCTGCTTGCTTTGGTGCGGCCTTGTGATCAAACACGCGCGGGCGCTTGGTGCTCACCATCGGCGCCACTTCAGCGTATTCCGGGTCGTTGCGCAGCGATGCCACGTCGGCGGCCAGTTTGTCCAGCAGCTCTGGGATGCGCACCATTTGCGTCTCGCCGCCGCCCATGGGCTTGTAGAAGCCGTCGTAGGCCGTGGAGTCGTCGGCAACACCGTTGGACTTGGCTCGGGCAGCGTGATCGGCTGCGCGGTCGTACGCCATCGCGCGGTCGATCAACTTGTCGTACAGGGCGTTCTGCCGCGCAGACTTCTCACGGGCGGTCTTGGTCAACTTGTCGGCCACCCCGCCAATGCGCTCACGGAAAGCCTTGGCCGTCTCGTTGATCTGCGGCCGGAACCCCACGGCGGCGCCAACTTCCTTCAGGTCGTCGATTTTGAGCTTGGCGATGACCAGCATTGCCTGCGCACTGTCGTCGGCGTTGAAGGCGTCGATGGCACCTTGCGCTGTCGCTGGGTATGTCAACTTGGGCGCAGCCTCTGCTTGCTTCATGGCCGCTCGCACTTCGGCAGGATCTTCAGCCAGCAGCGCTGCAATGCGCTCCTCTTGCACCATGCGAGCGCCCGCAAGGTTCATGATCTCCATGATTGCGCGCAACTCAGCGCCTGACATGGCGTCCAGTTCAGCGCGCAGCGGGTTCACAGCGACAGGCCCACGCTCGGCCTTCACCAGTGCCGAACTGATCTGATCTTGCAGCGCGTCCAGATCCGTGGCGTCCTCGATGTTCTTGTCGGTCCACACTTCATCGGGCGCAATCTTGCGCAGCCGGTCGTTCATCGCTTTCAAAGTGGCGATGCGGCTGCCACGGTACGCAAGGTTCTTTTGGCCCGCAGCGCTGCTGACTGGCGCAGCCTCTGCTTGCTGCACTGGGGCTGCGCTGGGTGCGGCTTCTGGCTCTGCGGCCGGCGCCTCAGCCTTCACTTCTTCTTGGGCTTGCACTTGGACTTGGCCATCGCGCTCTCCTTGAGTGGTTGCAGCTGCGCTCTCCACCGCAGGCTGCGCCGCAGGGGCGTGGCTTGCAGCAAGGTACTTTTCCAGTGTCGGAACCACATAGAAGCGGCGCCCCGCCCCCTCGCCAATGCCGACGATCTTGAACTTGTCGCGCTTGGCCTTCGGCGCCGCATCAAGCCGCTTCTGCGCCATCTGACGTTGCTGAAACGCCATCGGCATCGGATCGCCCTCAAGCCCCACAGCAATGGTTGATGGCCGGTTGGCGATGATCCAGTCGTATTGCTGCTCGGCTGCGCTCTTGGTTGCCTGCGTGGCCGGTGTAGGCGCAGGTGCTGCGCTTTCCGGGGCGGCTGGTGCCGGGTTGGTCTTGGCGGCTCGCTTGGCCTTGATCTCGGCGGCCTTCTTGGAGCCCTTGGCCTTGGTTGGGGCCTCTGAAGTGGTGCCGGGCACCACCTTGTCGGGCTCGATGACAGATGGAGTTGTCATGACAACTGCCGAGTTGTCATCGGGGGTGGTGCCGGGCACCACCTCTGCCGTCGCTGGCCGGTCAACCGGCGGCTCTGCCATCAGGTTGTCCTGCGGGTCGAAGGCCCGACCGTTGTAGGACACGCGCGCCACCAAGCGGCCGGCGCCGTCGTTGACAGGGATGCCGTTGCCGACTTGGCTCACGCCGGCCGGGCCGCCGCCGTCAGCAGAGTCGCGGAACTTGATCCACTTGCGCTGCGCGTCCTCCACGGACTCGACGGCGTAGGTCTTGCCGCCAAAGGTCACGTTCAGGCCGGCAGGCATCACGTCGCCGCCGGGCTTGGCCACGCTGGTGCCCGGCACCACCTGTTCACCTTTGGGCGCTTCCTGTACAGGTTGCGCCAACGTGTCGACTGCATTGCGCTTTTTCGACACGATCAGGTCGTTGATCTCCTTCATGCGCACGGTGTCGCCAGCGGCAGCGGCCTCGTTCCATGCTTTCTTGAACGTGGCAAGGTCGTCGCCCATGGTGCTGGCCAGCTTTTCGCGGCCCTTTCCGATGCCGTCTCGCGCGGTCTGGATGGCCTCGTCGATGGCCGCCGGACCCTCGGCCGTTCGAGTGCCCAGGCGCTTGCCCATGTAGTCGGCGCTGATCTCGGCGCGCACCGGCTCGCCGGGGGCGCTCACTACCTTCAGGATCACGTCGCCCAACTTGCTGACGGGCAGCACCCATTCGCCAGGCCCGGGGCCGGTGTCCTTGAACCCGTGGCGACGCACCAGTTCAGTGGCTTCCGGGCTCAGTTCGGCAGCAGGCCCAGCTTCTCGGGGTCGAACGACAGCAGCACCGTCGCCTGGTTCAGCGCCACCCACAGCGGGTGCGGCATTGCCTTCACCTCCTCGTTGGTCAGCGGGCTGTTGAACCACGCTGCGATCTCCTGATACTGCTCCTCGTTCAGCAGTCCCAGTTCCTTCATCTCCACGAGGTTGTCCATCGGCTTCCCTCTTGCGGACGGCCCATCCGCCGTCAACCACGATGACAGATCCGCCCTCACGCTGGGCAACGGTGGTGGCGGCGCGCTGGTTGCGGAACGGCTCGCCAAGCCTGTTCAGGATGTCGCCGGGCTGCGGCGCCATGGGCTTCGGGGCCTGGGCTGCGGCGGCGGCCAGGCGCTCGTCGGCTGACTGCGGGCGCGCGGCGTCAATCAGGCCCTGCACCTCGGCCCGGGTGATGCGGCCGGCGTCAAAGTCCTGCGCGAAGGCGCGGCCAGCCGGCGTGCCGTCGTTGCGGCGCTGATCGACGTAGGTCGCCACCAGATCAGCCGGCGCAGCGGGCGGCGCAGCCTCGGGGGTGCGCTCGCGCGGTGCGCGGTCAACCGGCGCGGCCTGGATCTCGGCGATGCGCTGCTGGCGCTCTTGCTCCACGCGCTGGGCTTCGGCTTCCTGTTGCGCCGCCTGTTGGTCGGCCAGTGCAGTGGCTCGGGCCTGCGCCATCCAATCAGGTTCGCCACCGGCCGGCGCGTCAGGAATGCGGCTCCAGTCGTCTACCGTGGCATTGCCGTAGCGGCTGGCGTCGGCGGATGCCTGCGCCTCCATGCGCATCAGGGCCTGCTCGGGCGTGACCTCGGTTGCGGGTACTCCCAGGGCATCGACTGGCGGCACCACGGCCGCGCCTTCGTCCACCTTCTTGGCCGCAGCCTCGACGGCGGCATTCAGCGCCCGGGTGGCCGGGCCGCGCTCAGGCTGCAGGCCCTCGGTGCGAAGTTGGTCGCCCGGGGACATGGCGGGCCGCGGGATGCCAGCCACCGCACCCATGCCGGCGCCGGCCAGCGCTTCCATGGTGCCGGCGGCCACCACGCCCGACATCGGGTCGCGGTCGAAGCCTTGCTCGTAGGCGGCTTGGTTAGTGGCCAACTTCTCCTGTCCGCCCTGCAGCGCCTCGGGGATGCCTTCGGCCACTGCCCCCATGCCCACGCGCTTGGCCACGCCCTGGGCAGCGCCGGGCGCACCACGCAGCACCGCGCCCACCGCGCGCTCGGCGCCGGTCGTGCCGGCCAGTGCACCCAGCGCGGCACCGGTTGCGATCTTGCCGCCTGACTGCTGGTAGCTGGATGCCTCCAGCGCGCGGCGCTCGGCCTCCTCGGGTGATGCGCCAGCGGTCAGCAGTTCCTGCTTCACCTCGTCGTAGATGGCGCCCTTGACGGAGCCGGCGCCCTGCCCTGCGCCGACACCCAGTGCGGCGCCCATGCGGCCAGCCACCGCGGCAGGGCCTGCGCCGGGGATGGCTGCCACGGCAAGGGTCGGCAGCGACGTACCCACGGCCTGCGCCAGCGTGGACACGGGCGCCACGGCAAACGCTCGGGCACCTGCCACCACCTGATCGAGAATGCCGGCGCCCTCGGCGGCCTTCATGATCTCGGCCACCTTCTGGTCGTCCTGCTGCGCCTGGGCGCTGCGCAGGCTGCCGATGAAGTCTTCGACGCTGCGCAGCCCGCGGGATGCCGCGTTGTCGGCGCCGCCCAAGTCGGTGAGCATGCGCACGCCCTGCACGGCGCCACGGCCGGCAGACAAGGCCACGTCACCGATGCCGCGGATGACGCCACGGTTGCCCAACTCGGGCTCGGCTGCGGCCGGCTGCGACGCGCTCAGATACGCAAGCCCCGCGTCCAGGTCGAAATCAGGCACTTTCAGCCGGTATTCCGGCAGCGGCTTCTTGGTTGCCATGTGTCGTCCTATGCCTGGGGCAGCATGCGGGGGATGTTGTAGGAGCCTGAAAGCGACTTCTCGTACTCGTCGGCGGCAGCCTTCACGGCAGCCTCGGCCGCGGTGGCGGCCTGCTGGGCGCGGGCAAAGCCCTCGGGGTCTGCCTGCCGCTGGCGGGAGCCGAACTTCTGCAGGTCGGCCTGCGCCCTGGCAAACGCCTGCTTGGCCGCGTCGAGGTTGGCCTCTTGCGGCGTGGCGGCCTTGGCGGCAGCACCCATGCGCGGCTGCGGCACCGCGGCGGCAGGTGCGGCGGCAGGTGCGGCCGGCGCCGGGGTGGTGCCGGGCACCACCTGCGGCTGCTTGGCGCTCAGGAAGTTGTTGCGCTCCTGGCGGATGGCGTCGGCCGGCGTCAGCTTGCCGCCGGATGCCTTCACGGCAGCATCAGCGCGGGCCTTCAGTTGGCTGTCGATGTCGATGGCCATGCCCACCGCGCGCAGGGTGTCGCCACCGTTGCGGGCGCTGATGGCAAGGGCCACCTGCTTGGCAAAGTCGATGCCTTGCCCGTCGCGCGACTTGGCGCCGGTCGTCGGGTCTTCGGTGCCGTAGTGGGAGTACAGGCGCTCGTCGGCCTTGTCGTCCCAGTTCACGGCTGCCTGCTGGCCGTTGGCGCCGCCGCCACCCGATGCCCGCGCACTGGCAGCACGCTCGGATGCCGCCGTCTGGCGGCGGGCCTGTTCGTACATGCGGTCTTCGTGCGTGGCGCGGCGCTGCTCGGCAGTGTCCGCGCGCCTGTCGTCGCGCTGGCGGTTTTCTTCAGCCTGCTTGTCGTTGCGCTCCACGCGGAAGTGCTCAAGCTTCTGCTGTGGCGTAGTCTTCTGCGACAGCAGAAAGGCGGCGCGGGCCCGGCCCTCCTCGGTGTCGGGCAGCGTCATCCCCTGCCCCATGGCCGTGCCGTCAGGGCCCACCGGGTACAGGGTGGCGTTGCCGCCTTCGACCTTGACGGCGAACTTTGACTGGCCGCCCATGCCGTCGGCCTTGGACTTGCTCATGAACTCGGCCAGTCCTTGCCATCCGCCTTTCTGCACGGAGCCGACCAGTTCCTTGTCGAAGGCAGCGCTGGCCGCAGCCTCGCGCGCTGCCTGCAACTGCAGGTTGCCCGTCTCGGCTTGGTTGGCCCGGCCTTCCAAGTCGGCCGCGCGCATCGGGTCTTGCACGGCACCAGCCGCCCGGCGCATCCGCTCACCCGTCGCGTTCATCTTGCCGGCAGCGGCCTGGGCTTCCTGCGGCGTGGCGTAGGCAGTGCCGGCCACCTTGCTGACGGTGGGCATGGGCGCCTGGCCTTCCATCACTGGCCCGGGTAGCTCGGCCTCGGTGACGGGCACGGGCGCCATGGCGGCGCGCTCGGCAGCCTTGTCGGCCTGCTGCTCCTCGTACTCCTTGTCCTTGCGCTGCCAGTCAGTGCGAGTGCGGTCGCGCTGCTCACGGCGGAAGGCAGCATCTTCCTCCTGCTGTGCGCGTTGGCGGGCTTGCTCTTGGCCGCCCTGAAAGCCCGAGGCGCCGGCCCCGAGGATGGCGAGTGCGCGTGCGATAGACATCAGGCTTCCTCGGTTTCGGGCTCGGTTTCGTGCTTCTTCAGCGCGCGCACGTCCTTCGCCAGTTTCTGGATGGCGGCCATCATCCGACCCTGCTGCTTCACCAAGTCGATCTGCTTGCCGCCCGGGGCGGATGCCTCGCCGCTGATGCGCTGCACGTCGGTGGCCATGGGGCCGATCATCTTCTTGCCGCCGGAGCCGGCCGGGGCTCCCTTCCCTTCGTCGTACTCCCATCCTTCATGGACGGGAGTCGCTTCGACTTCCTTCAGGGCCTTGGCGGCGTTGGCCATCTTGCCGGTGCCCTTCTTCACCTTCGGGTTACTGGTGCCGTAGCGGTTGCCGGCGAAATTGGCGATGCCGCCGATGCCGCTGATCAGCATCTGGTCGTCCGCGCGCTGGTTGGCGGCCACGTTGTTGAACAGGCTGCCCACCACTTGGTTGCCCTGGGTGGCGCTCCTGAAGCCGTCAGCCATCAGGTCGTTGCCCGAGGTGGCTGCTCTCAAGCCAGTGACGGCGTTGGTGGCGCTGGAGTTGCCCGTGGTGGTAGCGATGCCCTGCTGCGTGGCGCTGTTGGTGGCAATGCCGCGGCCCAGGTTGGCCACGTCAGCCATCCGGCTCCAGCCCTGCTGCTCGACGTTGGTGCGCGCGGTGTTGCCGGCGCCGGCTCGCGCCTTGGCCTCGTCGATGCGGCTGGATGCGTCCAGCGCAGCGATGGTGCTCGGGTCCACGCCGGCCATCTGCATGTTGCGGCCGGCGGCGGCTCGGTTCAGGTCAAACTCGGTGGCCACCTGCCCCGATGCTTCCTGCGCAGCCGACTCGCGCCGGCCGGCGGTGTCGTAGGCCGGGGCCTCGGACGCCAAGCGGTTCTCGATGGGCACGAACGTCGAGTCGTACCGCTCGGCGTACTTCCTGGCGTTGTCGTTGGCCAGGTTCATGCCGGCCAGTTGCGCGTCGCTGATCTCCTGCGCACGCTTGGCAGCCGCGGCGCGGTCGGGCGCCTGGTCGGCATACACCTGCTTGTACCAGTCGAGCGATTCCTTGTTCAGCGCCAGTTGGCTGTCGGCCACGCTCTTGGCTGCATCGGTAGCGTCGCTGGAGTTGTTGCTTGCAGCAACCATCCCGTAGATGCCGGCGCCCGTGTTGATCACATCAAGCCAGTTCATGTCCTTGCTCCCGCCGTTGCCGCCCTTGGCTGCGTCTGCTGCGTTCTTGACTGAGTTCGCATCCGACAGGGTTCCCGTCAGGCTGCGCGCGGTGTCCGTCAGGGTGCCGTTGGCGAGGTTCTGCCCCGCGTAGCTGGCAGCCGTGCCCAGTTCGCCGCTCAGGGTCGCGCTCTTGATTGCAGCGGCGTCCCAGGCACCGACACCGCTTGCAGCGCCTTCACCCAGAAACGCGCCGTTGGCGGCGTTGGCAATGCTGCCGGTTGAGGTGGCCGCCCCGCCGCCCGTGCTGACTGCGCCGACCCCGAGGTCACTGGTGGCCAGCGATGCAGCGTCAATGCCGCCGGTCGCGGTTGCACCAGATCCGGCCGCAGCGCCGGCAATGCCCGCAATGGCAGGCGCTACCATCAGCAGGCCCTGGTTGAAGTCACGGCCACCGCCGCTGTTGAGTTCGACCGTGCCGAGGTAGTTGCCTTCCAGATCCCACCGATCGCCCAGCTTGCCGCCGGTGTCCGGGCGCAGTTTGGTGATGAACCGCTGGTCAAGCGACGGATCGGCAACCATCGTGCCCGCGTCGCCCTGGTTCTCCATCGGCCGCTGGCCCAGGTACTCCTGCAGCATGTAGGCGTTGGGGTCGTCGGTCTTCAGGTTGGGGTCGTACCAGACCTGTCCGCCTCCACTGGACACACCTTGGCCCTTGCGCATGGCCAGGATCTTTGCCAGCGTCTGCGGATCAAGATTGTTGGCCGCCTGCTGCATGCCCATGGTCGAAGTTCCTGGTGGCGGGACGTGCCCGTGCTTGGGCTACCGTACCCGCCAAACCCCGAAAATCAACTGGACAGGCTAGGCGTAGGCGCTGGTCGGGGGCGTGAAACTGCTGGAGTCGTAGTCGATGGTGTCGACAACTATCCGCAGCTCATCAACGGCAATGCCGCTTGGCAGCGGCACGGCACCGCCTGGCACAGCGCCGATAGACAGCGCGCCGGCTGGGTCGTGCAAAGAGAATGCGCCCGGGGCTGTCACGCTGAACGGGGCGGCTCCGTTCACGCTGGACGCGATGTTGTTGTTGGTGAACGAGCGCCAGATGGCGATGTGCACCCACTGGTCGCGCGGCAGCGCAGATGCCGTGGCGTTCCAGTAGGTGGCAGCCCCGGCCGAACCATCCGGGCTGAAGTAGAACCGCAGGATGCCGGTGTTGCTCAGGCCGACAAACCACGCATAGTCGGCTGACGCATTCCAGCTCGCAACAATGCAGTTGTCAGCCGCCAGACTGGCCGCGGTCGGGATGTAGATCCAGAAGTCGATGGACCACAGGCGCGTGCCAAAGGCAAAGGCTGCGTTGTCGGGGCAAGTGACGTAGTACGAACCGTTGCTGACGAACGATTGGCCGCCGAACCTGCTTCGCGTGGCGCTGGTGACGGCGCTGTTGAACGTTGTGAAGACGTTGGCCGTGGTGGACGAGTCCGTGAAGTTCCCATCGAAGGGCAGCAGCAGCGCTACTGGTACAGCCTCGGGCGGGAACTCGACGGGCGACTCGCCCAGGTTAAAGCGGATGGCGTGCAGCCGCGCCACCACGTTGAGAGTGTCATTCGGGCTTGTTGTTCTCATGCGCGTGATGCGCCCAAAAATCAAGTCGCCGGCCTTGGCGTTGATGCCGCTGATGGTTATGGGGCTCGACTCGGCCGTGATGTACAGGTCGTCGGCCGTTCCGCCGTCGTCGTCCACTTGTCCGCCGTCCGCGAAATCCGATCCAATGGCTTCTTGATCGGTGGCGCTGTGAGCCTGCAGTTTCCACGAAACGCCATAGTTTGATGCGCCGGTCGGGTGCGACCAGTAGACGCGGAACTGGAAGGCATTGCCTGGCCAGCCGAAGGGCATGATCAGTTGGAACTCGGCCGACGAGTCAGACAGGGCCGAGAACTCGATGTACTGAATGTTGGGCTTGGCGCTGCTGATCTCGTCCGATGTCGGGCCCGTTGCGCCGGCCGTGGCGCTCGGGTACATCTCGCGGGCGTGCACCACCACGTACTGAGGCTCTACCGCATCCTCGTCCGGGTTTTGGTCGTCGTCGTCGCCAAGCACGGCTTTCTCGGTCACAACGCCAAGCTGCACCAGCCGGCCCATGGTGGCGAACTTGGTGAACGGGTCGCCCGGGGTCACGGGCTCGCGTTGTCGCAGCCACCGCACCAACTCGTAGATCCACTCAATGACGCGCGTCAGGCTGGAGCCGTACTCGGGCTCGCTGATGTCGCCGACATCCTTGTTGCCGCGGGGGTCGAAGTCGGGGCGGCTCATGGCAGGTCTTCTTGGCGCTCACCGACAAACACGCCCTCCCAGGGGCCGGTGCCGCTGACTTCGTACTGAAGCTCCTCGCAGGTGTAGCCGCCCGGCACACGGAACTCGTTGTCACTGGTCACGGTCTGCGCGTTGACCTTGAGCACGCCATCGGCCCACAGGCTGAAGGTGATGGGGTAGGTTGTGGCAATCACCCGGGCCACGCCCGGCGTTACCGGCCTGGGCTGGCGGAACACCTTGCTCTTGAAGGTGGCGCTTGCCGCCGAGCCGGCGTCCCACTTCTTGATGACGTTGGACGAGTCGAGGATGTACAGCGTGCCGCTCAGGGGGTCGCTGTATGTCGCAAAGGCCCCCTGCGTCAGCCAGATGATCCCGCTCGGGTCATCGACGGGGATCATGAAGCCCTTGCGGGTGCCGTCGTTGTAGAACCCGATGTAGTAGCCCTGCCAGTAGGCCCCAAGAATGGTGCCGGGCACCAGTGCCTGCCACTGCGCTTCGGTCAGGATGTTGCGGGTCAGCACCATCGCGCCGTTCTGGCCGTAGTAGCACAGGCCTCGGTTGCTGGCCCAGCACACGCCGTGGCCCACGC
>JACCDR012383166.1_pt1 | contig 11786 bp, 16 predicted proteins | sample 7446431 | NCBI WGS metagenome assembly JACCDR01 (sample SAMN15323443, study PRJNA562643) | freshwater metagenome | isolation source: river surface water | place: USA:Blue River Watershed | collected 2017-08-17
CGCGCTCGCCCGCGCGCCCTACTTCAACGTCTGGGCGAGCGGCGAGATCTGCACCGGCAACGTCCGCCTGCCCTCGCGCCTCACCCCCGACGCGCTCGACGACTACGAGCGCGCCTTCTTCGGCAGCGAGTTCACCCACCCCAACGTGCGCGGCCGCGAGCGCCTGGTCAGCGCCCAGGGCGGCGCGTACGCCTTCTGGCGCGACCTGCTCGACCTCGGCACGCGCGCCGGCCCCTTCCCCACCCGACAGCTCGTCGACGCCAAGCTAACGCTCAAGGACCTCGCGGCGAAGCTCGAGAAAGGCCAGCGCGATGATTGACCCCCGCGACGCCATCCTGCAGCGGCACTCGCCGCTGGTGATCGTCGGCCGGCACGGCGACAGCGGCTTCGAGGCGCTCGGCAAGAACCGCCACCGCTACCTCGCCTGCTCGGACGGCCTCTGGCTCGAGCTGCGCCGGCCGTGGCTGTACCTCGCGCAGCCGATCGCGCCGAGCGAGATCTCGCTGCCGTACGGCGACTGGATGCCAGAGATGCGGTTCGCGTGGATGCGATCGGAACTCACCGGCGTGCTGATGCAGTTCACCGCACACGCCCGCGCCGCGCTTCCAAACGAACACGGCGGGTTCGGCATCTTCGACGAGCGCTTCGGCAGCCTCGTCTACCGCGGCGCAGTGATCGACGACGCCACGCCCGGCTCGCTCTCGTACCGCCGCCCCGTGCTGAAGGACTACGAGCACCTCGCCGTCGACCTGCACTCGCACGGCCGCGGGCCCGCCGGCTTCTCGATTGTCGACGACGAAGACGACGCCGGCGAGGTCAAGCTCGCCATCGTCGCCGGCAACCTGCACGAACGCGACCCCTCGTACGCCGTGCGCCTCTGCGCGCTCGGGCTCTTCCTGGACGTGCCGGCATGACGTACGAACTCGCCATGCACCCCGACCTGCTCGCCGATCGCGTGCACGTCGACCTCGCCGGCGCCGGCGGCAACGGCAGCCAGATGCTCTCGGGGCTCGCGCGCCTCGACACCGCGATCCGCGCGCTCGGCCACCCCGGGCTCGACGTCACCGTCTGGGACCCCGACACCGTGAGCGAGGCCAACCTCGGCCGGCAACTCTTCGCCCCCGCCGACGTCGGCCAGAACAAGGCCGCCGTGCTCGTCACGCGCACCAATGCGTGGTTCGGCACGGCGTGGCAGTCGATGGCGTCGAGGTACGCCGGCGCGACAGCCAACGCCGACCACGGCGAGATCGTCATCACCTGCGTCGACTCCGCCGCCGCCCGCGTCGCGATCGGCGCGGGCCTCGCGCGCTCATGGCGAAAGCCCCTGCTCTGGCTCGACCTCGGCAACCGCGCCACCACCGGGCAGGTCGTGCTCGGCATCCCCGCATGGAACGACGAGCACGCCGCGTACGAGTTCCGCCTGCCCACGGTGCTCGAGCTCTTCCCCGAACTCGCCAGCGCCGAGCCCGAAGACGACACCCCGAGCTGCAGCCTCGCGCAGGCGCTCGAGCGGCAGCACCTCTTCGTCAACCAGGCCGTCGTCACGCCCGCCCTGCAGCTGCTCTGGCAGATCTTCCGCGTCGGCCGCCTCACCTGGCACGGCGCGTTCATCGACCTCGAATCCGGCCGCACCACGCCGCTGCCGGTGGACCCGAAGGCGTGGAGGCGGTTCGGGTACGAGCCGCGAGGGCCCGCGACGGCGATCTGATGGGCATGGCCGCCTACTACACCTACACGCCGACGTCAGATACAACGGTCGACCTGACCGTCGACGACACCACTAGTACGTCGGCCTCTTCGTCGATCCTAGACGCGATCTGGCTCTCCGACTACACGCGCGGCGCCTCAGCGATGCGCGTGACGGTTCGCGAGATCGTGCGCGAGTTCGTTTGCAGCACGATCAACAGGATCCTCGTGCCCAAGAACTGGCGCTGGTGGCAGCGCCATGCCCGCACGGCGATCGAAGCCCCCACGCGCGAGATCTCGATCGCGCCCACGATCGTGCGCCGCTGCCGCGCGCTGCGCGATCGCGTACAGGCCCGCCGGTGGAAGCGCCGCCGCTTCCTGCAGGCATTGGCGTCGGTGGGCTGATGGCCGCCCTTACCCACCGCGGGCGGTTCCTCTTCTGCCCCGTGTACATCGGCGATCTCGACAGCGACAACCCGCTGGTCGTCCCGCGTCGCTGGGTGCCGGACTTCGTGCTCACGCTCGCGCTGCACGTCTTCTACGCATGGAGCACCTTCGCCGGCGACCTCTGGAGCGACTACGAACCCGCCTTCCCCTTCGTGATCACCGGGACCATCGAGTGCCGTACGTGATCATCGCGCGCAACCGGCCGGGCATCTTCAGGCTGCAGCACCTGCCCGAGTTCCCGCGCGCAGGCGTCCCGCGCCGGATCGCGCGGCGGCTGCCGGCGACGCTGTTCGAGACGTACGGCAAGGCCGCGTGCGCGATCGACCGCGGCCGCTACTTCACCGCGCGCAACCCCGAGCACTGGTACGCGCGCGAGTGGGCCGAATTCGAGCTGATCATCGTGCGGGTCGAGGAGCGCACCGCGTGACCATCTGCCTCACCCCCGACGAGCTCTTCGAGGTCACCGGCTACCGACGCGCGCACGAGCAGCTCGAGTACTTCCGCGCGCTCGGCGTGCCCGCGCATCGCCGGCCGGACAACACCGTGTCCGTCGTGCGGCAGCACCTGCTTGACCTGCAGCGGCGCGCCGATGCACCATCCCCTCCCCGCCCGAGGCTTCGCTCCGATGAGACGACTCCCGAAACGCGTCTACGAAAAGCACGGCTCTCTGTGGTTCGTTGACGCGGCCACCGGGCGCTGGCACAAGCTGTGCCGCGCGGCCGACGGCGAGGCGAAGATGTACCTCGCGCTCTCCCAGATCCTCGAGGCGCCGCCCGCGACGCGCATGCCGCAGGCGATCGGCGCGTTCAAGGCCGACTATCTTCGCGGCCTGGCCGCGTCCACGCAGCGCGAGCACGCGCGGCTGCTCGACATCGCCGCCGCCGAGTTTGTCGAGTTCGACGTCGCCGACGTGCGGCCGGCCGACGTCTCGCGATCGGTCAAGAACCTCTACGCCGGCAAGCTCACCGCGGCGCGCCACTACAAGGCGCGGCTCTCGACGTTCTTTCGCTGGGCGATCGACAAGGGCCTGCGCAACGACAACCCCTGCCGCGAGATCTGGCTCAAGACTCCGCCGCGCCGCGATCGCTACATCACCGACGACGAGCTCGCCTCGATCCGCGCCTGGCTGCTCGTCGGCGACGACGGCAAGCCCACGCCCGCCGGCGAGATGGCGCGCATCTTCATCGAGCTTTGCTACCTCACCGCCCAGCGGCCGACTGACGTGCGCTGCATGACCTGGTCGCAGGTGCGTGGCGACGCGATCGCGTTCCGCCCCACGAAGACCGCCCACTCGAGCGGCGCGAAGGTGCTGGTGCCCCGCACCGCGGCGATCGACGCCGTCCTCGAGCGAGCACGGGCTTTCGAGCGACCGATGCTCAAGCGCGAGGAGCGCGAGGGGCGACGGCGCGCGAACGTCAAGAGTATCTACGTTGTCCACACGCTCGACGGCGGGATGTACACGATGAGCGGGATTAGAAGTGCCTGGCAGCGCGCCTGCCGGCGCGCCAAGGTGGAAGATGCCACCATCAAGGACCTGCGCGCCAAGGCCCTCACCGACGCGAAGCGGCTCGGCTACAGCCTCGAGCAGCTGCAGGTGGCGGCCGCGCACTCGTCGATCGGCACCACCGAGGGCTACATGCGCCCCTTCGACGAGCCCCGCAGCAGCGTCGAGCTCGCGCTCGCACCGCCACGGAAATTAGACACCTAGGGGTTTTCTTAGACACCAAGCGCCGAGGACCGGCGCTAAGTTGTTGATTATTGGTCGGGGCGAGAGGATTTGAACCTCCGACCACCTGCACCCCATGGCGCGACAGGCGCCATGTCGATCAACGGGTTACCGTAAATCCTCTAACGCGGAACCGATGCAGACGGGCGCTTTTCTCGGGGCGCGGGCTGGCGCGCTTAGACACCCTGAAACGCAAAAAGCCCCCGGCACCAACCGCCGAAGCGGTGGTGCCGGGGGCGTCCCTTCCGGGGGCCAGTCGCGAGCTACTTACTACGGCGGTCGCGACCCCGCCGGGATCCTGCTGCACCCCTCGATCACCGCCTCCGCCTCGTCCGCGTACGCCTTGAGGCGCAGGCGCTCGGCCCAGGTGGCGAGCGTGCGGCGGTACTCGTCCATGGCGAGCAGCTCGTCGTCGTCGCGCAGGGCGGGCCGCTGGGGGCGCTTGCCGGGCTCGATGCAGGCGACGGGCACCTGCACCTTGACCTGCTCGGGCACCTTCACCTCCGGCAGCGTGGCGCAGCCAGAGGCCAGGGCCAACGCGACGAGCCCCAGCACGAGGGAGATTCGTGCCGCCCCGATCATCGCGTGGCCCCGGCTTTTCGGTCCTGCTGGATATGGGCCCACGCCTCGCCGCAATCGGCGCCGGGTGGCGGGGCCTTCTTGAGGAGCGCCTCGATGCGATCGGCCTGCGCCCTGGCGGGCGCGCCGATGCGCCGCGCCTCGTCGAGGAGCTGCGCACCGAGCGCTCGCGCGCCCTGCCCTGCGACGCGGGCTTCTTCGACGCCGGCATTGCAGGTGCGGACGGCCTCGCCGAGGATGTTGCCCTGCGCGACGGCTTGCCGCACCTCGCCTTCGAGGTGCGCGACCTCGACGCCCAGGCGCCAGCCGTTCACCTGCCAGCCGGTGGCGGCGCCGGCAGCGTAGATGCCGGCCGCGGCGATCGCGTAGATCGCCCACATCGGGATGCCGAACATCAGGCGTACCCCGCGGCCTTGTACGCCCGCTGCGCCCGCCCCCAGAGCTCGAGGCGCGCGAGGTGATGGCTCGGCGCCCCGTCGGTGGCCGCGCCGTTGATGCGCTTGGTGATGGTGCGGAAGTCGCCGGCGTCGGCGAGCGCCGAGAGGCCGTTCTTCTTCCAGTACCAGCCGGCGATGCGGCAGGCGTTGACCGGCTCCTCGGCAAGGGCCGGGTTGTAGCGCAGGAGGTCCGGGTCGCCGAAGATCTCGGTGCCGGCCTTGACGTAGTTGGCGTCGCCGGTGAGCTGGAAGATGCCCCGGCCCTTGTAGCGCACGCCTTCGCCGGGCTCGTCGTTGCCGAGGTCCTTGCGGCCCTCGTACGCGGCGCCGCTCGCGAACTCCTGCATCGCGGTGAAGCCGCAGCACTCGTGCGCGGCCTGGGCGAGGAAGGCGGCCTGCCGCGCGGCGTTGGTGACGTCGTACTCCTCGAACGCCGCATTGAGCGGCTCGACGAAGAGCGCCAGCTTGCCGGCCGGCGTGGCCGGGCAGATGGCCTTCAGGATCTCGAGCGTGACGATCGGCGCGGTCATCGTACGAGCCCCAGCTCCCGCCGCGCCTGCGGCCGCGGGCAGTGCCGCTGCGCCTCGGCGAGGGCGGCCTCGGCGTTCTGCGTCTGCGCGACGGCCGCCCGGGCCACGCGCACCAGCTCGTACAGGAAGGCGCGCGTCACGATCAGGCAGCCGCCTTCGCGATCGCAGGCCTCGGCGGCCGTGGGGCTGAGGGTGTAGTCGGGCTCGGGCTTGGCGTCGGCCGCTTGCGCGGGCGAGGCGAGGATCGCGCAGATGAACACGATGCCGACGAGCATCGCGATGATGCTGGCCGCCGGGTTCGCCCAGCGCTCGAGGAACCACGAGGGCACCTTTTGGCTCGCGATCAGCAACGTCAGGATGCCGCCGAAGGTCGCGGTGTCGGCCACGCGCACCCAGTCGCCGCGGATCTCGCCCAGCCACTGGGCGCCGAGGCCCGCGGCGATCAGCAGCATCGCGCCGGCGATGCAGGGGCGCGTCTCGCGCCAGTGCATCTTGTTGAGCGCCCCGAGCGCGGCGAGGCTGCCCAGGGCGGCGAGGAAGACGTTGAACCACTTGAGCGCGTCAGCCATTGGCCGAGCCTCCCTTGATCGAGTCGAGGATGCGGCGCAGCGCGGGCGGCCCGCGCTCGCTGAGCACCGGCAAGAGGTGCGGCCCCACCGCGGCACCGACGAGCGCGAGCCCCGCCAGCGCGCCGGCGGAGATGGGCTTGTCGATCAACGCCTGCAGCAGCCAGCGCAGCAGCTCGGCGAGGATCGCGGCGGCGATCGTCCACACGGTGGTCGAGGCGAGCGCGGCGCCGAACGGCATCGCCGGCAGGAAGTACCGCCCCACCAGCGCGCCGGTGAGCCCGCCGAGCACGACCGAGAGCTGCACGCCGAGGAGCTGCACCGCGGCGTCTTGCGCGATGCAGAGCCAGGCCGCGGTGGCGGTGCACGCCGCGGCGACGGCGGTGGCGGTGCTGGTGGTGGGTTCGGCCATGGTACTAGACCAACCTAGCCGGCTCACAATGCTGCCGCTCGCTACGCGGCGCGTAACCCGCCTCGGACGCCGCGGCCTCGTACGACGCCTGCCAGCGCATCGCCTTGGCAAGCTTTGCCTCCGCGGCGCGCTCGGGGCCGAGCGTGGCCAGCGCGTGCGCTTCCCACGCAGCGCGGTTGACCAGCACGTGGTCGAGGATGTAGTTCTGTTCTTGTTCCGACAGCGCCATGGTTTTGTCCCCGCTAGCAGGCCAGATGGCCCGAGAAGAAGGTGGTGGGTGCGGTATCGCCGTAGACGTCGACCGTCTTTGTGGAGCCACTTACCCGGATGGTGACGGTCGCGGTATCCGCCGCGTCCATGTCGGCGAGCACCGACAGCGTCAGCGACATCGAGGTGTACGGATTGGTCCCGAAGATCTGCGACTGCTCGAAGTTCCGGTTGCTCGTCACGATGCGCAGCGTGATCGTCGTGTGGGAGCCGCTAAGTTGCTGCAACAGCAGCCCGGTTGACAGCTGATATCGCCCCGTCACGGGCGCCGTGAAGGTGGACGTCGACGTGTTGAAATCGGCGTTCTGGTCGAATACCTCGGCGTCGAAAGCCACCGTGTACGTTGTCGCGTCGCCCGTCTGGTCGGCATCGGTAGCCTGGTTGTAGGCAAGGAACGCAGACTGCAGGGGGAGCGTGACCTCCCCCGTCGTCTGCACCACCGCGGCGCCGTACCGAAAGAGCGGGTGCCGCGTCGTCTTGAACGCCGAGCCGTTGCAGCTGATGCGCACCGCCTCGCCGGGCTGCAGGGCGATCGTGCTGGCCCCGTCGATCTGCTCCGTCGAGGACGGATCGAGCGTGATCGTACCGGTGCCGTCGTTGTGGTAGTAAACGTTCCAGCCGTTCCCCAGGTTGGCGGCGGCGTCGAAGGTCTGCGTCCACGTGCCCGTGGCAGCGATCGTTGCGTCGCAGTCGCCGGCTCCCAGCACGGTGTCGGACGAGCGCGCGGTGACGCCGCGGAACATCAGTTCGGCCGGGAAGCCGCAGCGCAGGTCGCGCGTGCCGGAAGACCAGTTGACCGCGCTGCCGCCGTTCGAGCTGGCCCACACCGTCGTGCGCTCGAGCCGGTCTGGGCTCGCCACGTACTTGCCCAGGCCCACCTCCCAGTTGGTGCCGTCGGTCGCGAAGTACGGGCAGTAGTTATTCGCGCCGACGGCGCTGAACGCCTGGAAGCCCGTGACCGCGCCGTCGAGCGTGTAGGTGCCCGTGCCGGTCGTGGTGCTGGTTTCGTAGACGCGGTCCTTCGCCTTGATGGCCATGTCAGAGCCTCTCCTCGATTCGGTACTTCTGCTGCCAGGTGAGCGCCATCGGGTTCTGCATCGGCTCGCTCGCCGTGCACTGGCCCCAGATCGCCTGCCGGCCGATGTAGGTGCTGTCGGGGTCGGGGATGGCGAGCACGTCGCCCACCACGCCCTGCGCGCGCGCGATCTCGAGCGCGTTCTCGAAGGCCTCGGCCTCGCTCAGGTGGTCGAGCCGGAACTCGGCCATGCGGCGCTGGGGCTTCCTGTCGGCGTAGCTCTGCCCGCCCCACGAGCGCACGACCTGCGAGGCATCGAGCCAGCCGATCTGCCAGCCATAGCTGTGGTTGTACGTCGGCTCCCACTTCGGCCCGAGGAAGACGCGGCCGACCTGCAGGTTGTCCTCGAGCGACGCGTCGGCAAGGTCGATGCGCCAGTAGCGCGCGGCGACGTCGGCGAAAACGAGCAGCGCCTGGCCGTAGCCCTCGACCACGCCGGCCGCGCCCGAGCTGCTGTCGTACGCGAGGCTGCCGGTGGCGGTCGGGTCGGTGACCGAGCCGCGCAGGCGGCGCGTGGCGGCCGCGGTGAGGTTCGTGCCGAACACGCCGAGCACGCCGCACGTCTCGGAGGCGCCGAGGTCGAGCAGCAGGTACGCGCTCTTCACGCTCGTGGCCGTCTGCCACTTTCGCGAGAGGTGCGGGTCCTGCACGTTGGCCGCGGGCGCGGCCGCGATCTCGCTGTCGGTGGCGATGGTGGCCGCGTCGGCGAGGTTGTCGTGGGCGATGAGCATCAGGTCATCCAGAGGATCTCGACGCGGCCCGCGCTCACCGCGTGGCGCAGCACGACGCCGGAACGCCCGAGCGCGAGCCCGTGGCGCGGGTGGGTGATCTTGACCACGCGGCCGATGTCGGCGACGAGCGCGCGCCAGCCCGTCACCACGCGGAAGAACGCGCGCTGCCCGCTCCAGAGTTCGAAGAGGCGCAGCGCCTCGGCCTGGGCGTCGGCCTCTTCGGCGTACAGCGCCGGCACCGGGCCGTACTCGCGCGCGAGCAGGTGGCGGCTGCGGATCGCGGCGTCGCTCGACTCGGCGACGCGGAAGGCCTCGGCGGCGAAGGTGCGCCGCGCGTCGGTGACGCCGGCGGCGAGGTCGCTCTGCACGGTGTAGTTCTTCTGCCAGCCGACCAGCGTGCGCCACACGCGCGGCGCCACCGGCTCGGGCGCGGGCTCGCGCTCGAGGTCGAGGATCTCGTCGGCGGCGAGCTCGAGCACCGGCGCGCCCGCGGCGGCCTTCAGCACGCCGACCTCGAAGGCGCCGTGGCGGTTGAAGCCGCCGAAGGCGCCGACGCCGGCGAGCAGCTCGCCGAGCCGCTCGCCCACGGTGGCGGGCTCGGCGCCCGTCCACTGGCCGACGCTCGCGCCGGCGTCGCTGTTCAGGCGGCCGAAGCTGAGCGGCTCGATCTCGCCCGAGGCGAGGCCCGCGATCGCGAGCAGGCGCTGCGCGATGTCGGCCGTGCGCTCGACGTAGCCGGCGGCCGGCGCGTCGCCTTCGACGTCGAAGGTGACGGTGCCATCGGGCGTCGCGCCGAGCGTGACGAGGCCGGTGGCGGTGTCCACGGAGTACTCGCCGCCCGCCGGCGCGCCGCCCACCTGCGTCAGCTCGACGCCGCGGTCGTACGCGGCGGGCACGTCCTGGATGGCGCCGTCGTGCACCTGGTAGACGAGGCCCGCGGCATCGACCAGCGGCGCGGCGACGTTGAACACCGCGCCATGCGCCACGGGCTTGGGCTTGCCGGCGAGGTCGGCGCCGCCTTCGTCGCCGCCCGTGCCGGCGTACACGGTGTCGTTGAGCGGCACGTCGAGCCGCGCGAGGCCGTCGGAGAGCTGGAAGGTCGCGCGCTTCAGGCCCACCGGCGCGGACTCGACCACGCCGGTGAAGACGACGCCGAAGTCGGCAAGGGGCCCGTCCGGGTCGCCCAGCAGCAGCCGCGCACGCCGGCCGTCGAGCGCGTAGTCGCGCATCAGGGTGTCGAGCCCGCCGTCGGTGTTGACGAGCGCCACCTGCGCAGAGGCGCGCGCGAGGCCCGCCATGCCCGTGCGGCCCGCGATCGAGCGCTCGATCGCGGGGTCGGCGGCGATGCGGCCGTCGTGCCAGGTGCGCGCCGGCGTGTCGCTCGCGTGCGAGGTGTAGCCATGCGACGAGAAGCGCAGCGTCGAGACGCCCGGCGCGCCGCCGGCTTCGGCGTCGCCGAAGCCCAGCTCGCCGAAGGCGGCGTCGGCGAACGCGCCGGAGCGCGCCTCGACCGAGGCGAGCGCGAAGGCGTCGACCTCGAGGATCCAGCAGCGCCGCGCGTCGCCGCGCGCGAGGAAGGCCTCGAAGCCGTCGGAATCGAGCGCGGTGTACGCGTGCTCGCTGTACGCGTACTCGCCATAGGAGGCGCCGGCGAACATGCTACGGCGCCGTCGTCTGGCGCAGGCGCACGATCTCGGACTCGAGGCTGCCGAGCTTGTCGACGAGCGCCGCGGTCTGCAGGCGCAGCTCGTCGACGGTGTCGCGGCCGGACTGCACGATCGCCGCCGGCACGCCGCGCAGGAGCTCGTTCTGCAGCGCCTGCTGGCGCGAGAGCAGCTCGTTCAGCATGCGGTTGCCGGAGGCGAACACCTCGGCGAACTGCGGGCCCGAGGCGTACACGTCGCGGCCGATCGCGAGCGTGCTCTGCAGCACGCCCGGGAAGGACTGCACCGCATCGAGGTCGCCGCCGAGCGCGGAGGCATACGCCGCGTCGAGCTGCGAGCGCGCGGCCGCGAAGCGCGCGCGCGGCGCGACGTACGACGAGGTGGCGAGGCTGCCGACCGCCGACTGCAGCGTGCCGATGTGCAGGCGGTCGGCGAGGTTGGCCGACATCCCGGCGAGGGTTTCGTTCGCCTGCTTCTGCGCGGCGATGAGCGAGTCCATCTGCGCCTGCTGGCGCTGGGTCTTCTCGCGGTCGAACTGCTCGGCGCGCGCGAGCATGGGCTCGATGTACTGCTGGATCAGCGACTGCGAGGTCGCCGGGCCCGAGGCCTGCCAGCTGCCCGCGGTGACGAGCGCGCGCGCCTCGGGCGAGAGCGCCGCGTAGCGCGAGCGGAAGCTGCCACCCCAGGCCTCGCCGGCGCCGGTGTCGGTAACGTTGTTCTGGGTGTACGCGAGGCCGCCCATGCCGTCGCTGACCAGGCCGACGTCGGAGGGCTTGGGCCCGCCGCCACCCCCGAAGAGGTCGCCGCCGAGGAGCCCGAGCGCGAGCGCGCCGACGCCGAGCCAGGGCATGGCGGCGCTCGCCATGCCGGCGCCGGTGCCGATCAGGTCGGCCCCCGCCATCGCGCCCATGCCGGCGACGTCGAAGGCGCCGGTCGCCACGCCGCCCACCGCGGCGGCGCTGGTGGCCGACCCCATCGCGCTGCCGTAGAGCAGGTTCCCGCCGCCCAGGAGCGACGACATGTCCATGCCCGGGATGCTCGGCAGGCCCATGCCGCCGCCGCCGATCGCGCCGCTCACGGCCTGCGCCACCGGCCGCACCAGCGGCTGGATCAGCGGCGTGAGCACGGCGCTCTTGAACATCGATTCGAGCGTGCGCAGGAAGTTCTGCGCCACGCTCTCGCCCTTGCGAAAGCCGCTCGCGAGGCCGTCGATCGTGGCATCCGTGAGCCCGCGCTCGAGGTTGTCGGCGAGCCGCCGCTGGCTCTCCTGCACTTCCTTGTCGCGGTCGGCCTGCGCCTGCCTCGCGACGCCTTCGCGCGTGAGGTCGCGGATGGTGCGCAGCTGCTGGGCCTGGATGCGCAGCGTCTCGATGTACGCGGCGTCGGTCTCGTACGCGGCCGCGTTGGCGGCCTGCCGCTCCTTGATCGCGATCGCGTCGTCGAGGCGCGCGACGCGCAGCGCGGCAAGCTGCTGCGCGTTGAGGCCGATTTCGTCGTTCTGCTCGCGCAGGCGCGCGATCTCCTGGTCGGAGGCCTCGACGGCGCGGAACTGGGTCTGCAGGCGCTCGTCGTTCAGCTTCTGCAGGCGCTCCTGTTCGGCGCGCGCCTTCTTCATCTGGTCGATCTCGCCGGCGAGCGCGAGCGCGGTGGCGACGGTCTCGTCGGA
>JACCDR012138872.1_pt1 | contig 11785 bp, 9 predicted proteins | sample 7446431 | NCBI WGS metagenome assembly JACCDR01 (sample SAMN15323443, study PRJNA562643) | freshwater metagenome | isolation source: river surface water | place: USA:Blue River Watershed | collected 2017-08-17
AGCCATCATCAACTACATCCGTCGCAACTACGGCATGTTGATTGGTGAGCCAACCGCTGAAGCCATCAAGAAAGAAATCGGTTCTGCTTTCCCGGGCTCTGAAGTCAAGGAAATGGAAGTCAAAGGCCGCAACCTGTCTGAAGGTGTGCCACGTTCGTTCACTATCTCGTCCAACGAGATTTTGGAAGCGTTGACCGACCCACTGAACAACATCGTCTCCGCCGTGAAAAACGCGTTGGAGCAAACGCCTCCCGAGTTGGGTGCAGACATTGCCGAGCGCGGCATGATGCTCACCGGTGGTGGCGCGTTGTTGCGTGACTTGGACCGCTTGTTGGCCGAAGAAACTGGCTTGCCAGTGTTGGTGGCCGAAGACCCACTCACTTGCGTGGTGCGTGGCTGCGGTTTGGCCCTCGAGCGCATGGAGCGTTTGGGCTCCATCTTTACAAGCGAATAATTAAGTGCCACTGGGCACCCTCGACCGCACCCCACCGGCCTTCTTCAAACAAGGCCCTTCAGCCGTCTCCAAATTACTTTTCTTCAGCGCCTTGTCGGTGTTGTTGATGGTGGCTGATGTGCGTTTTGGTGTGACCCAGCCCTTGCGTGCCACCTTGTCTGTCGCGCTTTATCCAGTGCAGTGGTTGGCCATGCGCCCGCAAGCACTGGCCGAATATTCCACCGAATACTTTGAAGCGCGTGATGTGGCGCAGGCCTCAGAGCGTGAGGCCCGTCAGCAGTTGTTGGTGCAGGCGCGCCGTTCGGGCCAGGTCGAACAATTGGCGCTTGAAAACAAACAGCTGCGCGAGTTGCTGAATTTGAGCAAGCGTTTGGACACCAAAGGCCAAGCGGCTGAAGTGCTGTACGACGCAGCTGACCCCTACACCCGCAAACTCATCATCGACAAAGGCATGAAGGATGGTGTTCAGGCCAGCTCGCCGGTGATGGATGAGCATGGCATCTTGGGGCAGGTCACCCATGTGCTGCCTTTGGTGAGTGAGGTGACGCTGGTGACGGACCGCGAGCACTCCATTCCAGTGCTCAACACGCGCACAGGCGCACGTGGTGTGGCATATGGCGAATCTGGCGGCGCACCATTGCTTGAGCTGCGATTTATGGCGACCAACGCCGACATTGAAGTGGGCGATACCTTGTCTACCAGTGGTGTGGATGGTATTTATCCAGCGGGTGTGTTGGTGGGCAAGGTCACCAAAGTGGAAAGACGCGCTGAAACCGCGTTTGCGCGCATCCTGTGCGAACCTGTGGGACGTGTGCAAGGCGCACGACATGTCATGGTGCTGGACCCTTTGAGTGACCAATTGCCACCACGACCTCACATTGAAAAGCCACAGCCTGTAGCCACGCACAAAGGAGGCCGTAAATGATCATGCCTCGTGGCCAACAGCTGCTGTTGCCTGCTAATCCACTGTTTATTTTGTTCACGCTTTTGGCGGCTTTGTTTGCCAACATGGTGGTCAATATCAGCTTGGTGGGTAATGCAGCTTGGATGCCTGACTTTTTGTCCTTGGTATTGGTGTTTTGGTGTGTCCACCAGCCACGTTTGGTGGGTATTGGCATTGCTTTCTTTTTTGGTGTGGCAACGGATGTTCATCAATCCGCTTTGTTAGGCCAGCATGCGCTCACGTACACCGTTTTGGCATTTATGGCCATCATGGTCCATCGCCGTTTGTTGTGGTTCACAGTACCCTCGCAGGCGATGCAAGTGTTGCCGCTGTTTGTGGTGGCGCATGGCTTGGAGTTGTTTGTGCGCATGATGTCTGGTGCCTTATTTCCGGGCTGGATGATTTTCTTGGCGCCGCTGTTGGAGGCCTTGTTGTGGCCTGTCGTCAGCGTGCTTTTGTTGGCGCCACAGCGCCGTGCACCTAACCCTGACGCGAACCGGCCGCTATGAGGGTGATTCGCGACATCGAATCCGACCTGCGACGTTTCAGGTCGCGCGTGGTGGTGGTGACGGGCGCGATTTTGGTGATGTTTGGGATACTCTCGCTACGCTTGTTCTATCTGCAAGTGGTACGTTATGACGAGCTCAATGCACAAGCCGAAAACAACCGCACGGCCATCGTGCCTATCGTGCCCAACCGCGGCGTCATCATGGACCGTAACGGCATTGTGTTGGCCACCAACTATTCTGCGTACACCTTAGAAATCACAGCCTCTAAAGTAGTTGCCCCACTCGAAGAGGTGATTGAGCAGCTTTCAGGGGTGATTGATATCCAGCCGCGCGATAAACGCCGATTCAAGAAGCAACTGGGTGAGTCCAAGAGCTTTGAGTCTGTGCCTATTCGGAACCGTTTGACCGACGAAGAAGTGGCTCGTTTTGCTGCGCAGCGCTACCGATTTCCTGGCGTTGAAATTCGCGCGCGTTTGTTTCGCAATTACCCATACAACCAATTAGCCAGCCATGTGATTGGCTACATCGGGCGTATCAATCAAGCGGAAAAGGGCAAGATCGAGGAGTCGGAAGACGCAGGCAATTACCGCGGTACAGACTACATCGGTAAGCTCGGTGTAGAGCAAAGCTATGAAAAGCAATTGCACGGCACCACGGGCGTGCAACAGATGGAAACCTCGGCCGGTGGACGTGCTGTGCGACGTTTGAACAGCAGCCAAGCCATTCCCGGAAACAGTGTGGTCTTGTCTATCGACATCAAGCTACAAAAGTTGGTGGAAGACCTCTACGGCAAACGTCGCGGCGCTTTGGTGGCGCTCGATCCGAAAACTGGTGAGATCCTCGCCTTTGTGAGCAAGCCCACGTTTGACCCGAACTTGTTTGTCGACGGCATTGACTCTGAAAACTGGCAAGCATTGAATGAGTCTTTGGACAAGCCCTTGTTGAATCGTGCGTTGCGAGGGACTTACCCGCCAGGTTCAACTTACAAGCCATTCATGGCTTTGGCGGCGCTTCAAACCGGCAAAAGAACAGAAAGCGCAGCCATTTCGGATCCAGGCTATTTCATGTTCGGTAACCACCGATTCCGTGACGACAAAGAGGGTGGCCATGGCGTCGTCGATATGTACAAGTCGATTGTGGAGTCGTGCGACACCTACTACTACCTGCTGGCGCGCGATATGGGCGTAGACCTGATGCACGACCAAATGAAGCCGTTAGGCTTTGGTCAAATCACTGGCATTGATATCTTGGGTGAGTCGCGTGGCGTGTTGCCGTCGACGGAGTGGAAACGCACCACTTACAAAAAGCCAGAGCAACAGCGTTGGTACTCTGGCGAAACCATTTCACTTGGTATTGGCCAGGGTTACAACAACTTCACCATGCTGCAGGTGGCGCATGCCATGGGCACGGTGGCTAACAATGGTTTGAAGATGAAGCCGCATTTGGTGCGCGAAGTGGTGGATGTGGAGACCAAGGCTTCTACGTTGATTGCAAAAGAGCCAATCGGACAGCTGCCGTTGTTGCCGGAGAATTTGGAGATCATCAAAAAAGGCATGGTTGGTGTGAACATCGAAGGTACATCAGCCACAAGCTTTATCGGTGCGCAGTATGTGAGTGCGGGCAAAACAGGCACAGCGCAGGTCTTCACGGTGAAGCAAAACGAGAAGTACAACGCGGCCACCATTGATGAGCGAATGCGTGACCATGCTTTGTACGTGGCGTTTGCACCTGCCGATGACCCTAAAGTTGCGTTGGCCATGGTGGTCGAAAACGCGGGTTTTGGTGCCCAAAACGCGGCCCCCATTGCGCGTCGTGTTTTTGACTTCGTCATCATGGGGCAGTACCCATCCCAAGAGGATATTGAGGCTGTGCAAAAAGGCCAGGCCACGCGTCCCATCGGCAAGCCTCGCTCGGTGGCAAGCGTGCCATGGCCGCCCAAGGCGGCAGAGTTGGCTGTTGAAGATCCGATTGCTGTGGCTTCAGCTGCCGAGAAAGCAGCATCTGCAGCCATAAAGCCCGCGCCAGCGGCTGCTAAACCTGCGGCGAGCGCTGCACGTTAACGCAAAAACGCGTCGTAGCTGGTTTTGCAAATCAGCGCTGTCACCACCACGATGAACATGCCGCGCACAAACCCAGCGCCATGTTTGAGGGCCATGCGTGTGCCCAGCAAACTCCCGCCGACATTCGCTAATGCCAAAGGCAAGGCCATGTGCCACCACACATGACCCTTGTAGGTAAACAGCACCAGCGCCGCGATGTTGCTTGATAGGTTGAGTAGCTTGGCCGCAACTGAAGCATTCAAAAAGTCATAGCCCAGCCAGCGCACCAACACGAATACAAAAAAGCTGCCCGTGCCTGGACCGAAAAAACCATCGTAAAAACCAATCGTCAGTCCGATCGCCCCAGTAGCCCACAACTCGGCACGACCGTTAAAGCGTGGGGCATGTTCGCGTCCCATGTCTTTGCGCATCAGGGTGTAAATCAAAACAGCCAGCAACACGACGGGCAGTAAGCGCCGCAAAAAGTCTGGCGAAACGAGGGTGACCAACCATGCCCCTGCAAACGATGCCAACATGGTGGCCGTAGCGGCTGGCAGCAACGCAGACCAACTGACCTTGATGCGACGGCTGTATTGCCAAGTGGCAAATGCCGTGCCCCAAACCGAAGCGCTTTTGTTGGTGCCTAGCAAGGTTGCGGGCGATGCAGTGGGATAGGCTGCAAACAAGGCGGGCAATAAGATCAAACCGCCACCGCCGACGATGGCGTCCACAAAGCCAGCCAAGGCTGAGGCTAGAGTGGTGAAGACAATTTCCATGCGCAGATTGTGGTCTGAAATATGGTGCGCAAAAAAGCAAAAGGCACCGGGGTGACCGGTGCCTTTTAGGGGTGACGTTCCTTTGGAATCGCCTGTTGTGTATGTCTCCTCAGACCCTCGTAGTCACAGCGCTGGCGCTGTTTCGAGTGATAAGACTGTAAGTGCAATCACCTTAAGCTTTGCCTAGGACATTCCCTTGAGGGCTTACCCTAGAGCTTACGGAGAGGTTTCTTTTGCCTCGTGTGCCAGCCATTGCGCAGCCTTCTCGGCAATCATCAATGTAGGGCTATTGGTGTTGCCGCTTGTGATGGTGGGCATGACGCTGGCATCTACCACACGCAAACCGCGCACCACACCGCCACGTCCATCGCGCACACGCAATTCGGGGTCGACCACGGCCATTGGATCATCGATGCGACCCATGCGCGCTGTGCCCACGGGGTGGAAGATGGTGGTGGCAATGTCGCCAGCCAAACGCGCCAAGTCCTCGTCGGTTTGGTATTGCACGCCAGGCTTGTATTCCTCGGGCTTGTATTTGGCCAGTGCGGGTTGGGCTGCAATGCGGCGTGTTACCCGCAAGGAGTCAGCAGCCACTTGGCGGTCGGCCTCGGTGCTCAGGTAGTTGGGTGCAATCTTGGGCGCATCGGCAAAGTTGGCGCTGGTGATGTTGACCGTGCCACGGCTGGTGGGGTTCAAGTTGCACACGCTGGCGGTGAACGCAGGGAAGCTATGCAGAGGCTCGCCAAATGCGTCGAGGCTCAAGGGTTGCACGTGGTATTCGATGTTGGGGTAGGGCTGGTCAGGGCTGCTGCGCGTGAAGGCGCCGAGCTGTGACGGGGCCATGCTCATGGGGCCGGTGCGCTTGAAGGCGTATTCCAAACCAATCTTGGCTTTGCCCCACCAGCTGTTGGCTAGGGTGTTGAGTGTTGGCACGCCCTGCACTTTGAAAACAGAACGAATTTGCAAATGGTCCTGCAAATTAGCGCCTACGCCGGGTAAGTCGATGACGGGCTCAATGCCGTGTTGCTTGAGGAGTTCAGCAGGCCCCAAGCCAGAGAGCTGCAGAATTTGTGGTGTGCCAATCGCGCCTGCGCTTAGCACGACAGACTGTGTGGCTGTGACGGTGATGTGTTCTTGACCGGTCCACACTTCAACGCCTGTGCATCGTTGCGTACCGTCGGCTTGCGTCTGCATCACCAGCTTGGCGACTTGGGCAGACGACCACAACTCAAAGTTGGGGCGTGCATAACAAGTGGGGCGAATGAAAGCTTTCGCGGTGTTCCAACGCCATCCATTTTTTTGATTGACCTCAAAGTACCCCACGCCCTCGTTGTTGCCACTGTTGAAGTCATTTGTTGCGGGAATGCCAGCTTCGACGGCTGCTTGTGCGAATGCATCCAGTACATCCCAGCGCAGACGTTGTTTCTCGACCCGCCATTCGCCGCCAGCAATGTGGTGGCGCAAAGTTACTCCGTAAGGCGTGTTGTCAGCGAGCAGCACTTCGCTGCGTTCACCTTTGGCTCCGTGCATGGCGTTGGCGCCCAGGTAGTGGTCTTCATGTAGTTTGAAATAAGGCAAGGCGTTGTCCCAACGCCAACGGGCATCGCCTGTGACATCGGCCCACTGGTCGTAGTCGCGCGCTTGACCACGCATGTAAATCATGCCGTTGATGCTGGAGCAACCTCCTAAGACCTTGCCGCGTGGGTAACGCAAGCTACGGCCGTTGAGCCCTGCATCAGGTGCGGTGTTGTAGAGCCAATCGGTGCGGGGGTTGCCAATGCAATGCAAATAGCCAACGGGAATGTGAATCCAGTGGTAATCATCTTTGCGGCCAGCTTCGATGAGTAAAACGCGTTTGCTGGCGTTGGCGCTTAGGCGGTTGGCAAGCAGGCAGCCGGCTGTGCCTGCGCCGACGATGATGTAGTCAAACTGGGTGTCACTCATGCAGATGTCTCAACTCTTAGTTGTTGTATGCATGGATGGTAGCTTGCTTGTGGGCGTTTCTTGTTGCAGTTGTCAGAGAAGGGGCGGACTGGGCGGCGTGTTTTGCTCCTCGTCTGCTGTGCATCCGAATGTCGCTGCACCACACCACCCAGCCCGCCCCTTCTCTGACAACATGGGCCTCGCTGCTTGCGCAGCATTGGGCCATGCACTCACAAAGAGCGAAAAATTACTTAGATGTAGGCATCACAAATTCTGCGCCTTTGCCAATGCTCTCAGGCCAGCGTTGCATGATGGACTTTTGCTTCGTGTAGAAACGCACACCCTCTTCGCCGTAGGCGTGCATGTCGCCAAAGAGCGAGCGCTTCCAGCCGCCAAAGCCGTGCCACGCCATGGGCACAGGAATCGGCACGTTGATGCCCACCATGCCGGCTTGAATGCGGCGGCTGAACTCGCGGGCGACGTTGCCGTCGCGGGTGAAGCAGCTCACGCCGTTGCCAAACTCGTGGTCGTTGATGATTTGCACGGCCTTGGCAAAGTCGGGCACACGTACGCATGACAGCACGGGGCCAAAGATTTCTTCTTTGTAAATTTTCATGTCGGTGGTCACGTGGTCAAACAAAGTGCCGCCCAGCCAGAAGCCGTGGTCGCAGCCTTTGCCTGCTTGCGCGCCGTTGAAGTGGCGACCATCGACCAGCAGTTGTGCGCCTTCGGCCACGCCAGCGTCTATGTAGCCGGTGATGCGCTGGCGTGCGGCGTCGGTCACGATGGGGCCCATTTCGGCGGCAAGGTTTTCGCCGTCCAACACCTTGAGGGCCTTGGTGCGTTCGATGAGTTTGGGCATCAAGCGCTCAGCCACATCGCCCACTAATACCGCCACGCTGATGGCCATGCAGCGCTCGCCTGCGGAGCCGTAGGCAGCGCCGATCAACGCGTCTACCGCTTGGTCAATGTCGGCGTCGGGCATGACCACCATGTGGTTTTTCGCGCCGCCCAAGGCTTGCACACGTTTGCCGTGGTGCGCGCCAGTTTCGTAAATGTAGTTGGCAATGGGCGTGGAGCCCACAAAGCTGATGGCTTTGACATCGGGGTGCACCAACAAAGCGTCTACCGCTTCTTTGTCGCCTTGTACGACGTTGAACACGCCGTCAGGCAAGCCGGCTTGCTTGAGCAAGTCGGCAATGAAGAGTGAGGGCGATGGATCCAGCGGGCTGGGCTTCAACACAAAGGTGTTGCCCGTGGCAATGGCCACCGGGAACATCCACATGGGCACCATGACGGGGAAGTTGAAAGGCGTGATGCCTGCGACCACACCCAAAGGCTGGCGCATGGTCCAGTTGTCGATGCCGGTGGAGACTTGCTCTGTGTAGTCGCCTTTGAGCAGCTGCGGAATGCCGGTGGCAAATTCGACGATCTCAATGCCACGGGTCACCTCGCCTTGGGCGTCGGTGAACACCTTGCCGTGTTCGGCGGTGATCATGTGGGCCAAGGTGTCTTTGTGGGCGTTGAGCAGTTCCAAGAACTTGAACATGATGCGAGCGCGGCGCAGCGGCGAGGTGTCGGCCCATGCGGGGAAGGCGGCTTGGGCCGATGCCACGGCGGCGTTGACGTCGGCCACATTGGCCAAGCTCACTTGGCCAGTGACCGCACCGGTGGCGGGGTTGGTCACGGCTTGGTGGCGGGTGCTGCTGCCGGCAAATGCGGCGCCTTGAACGTAATGGGCGATGGTATGTGTCATGGCGAGGCCTTGTTTGTCAATGATGGAACGCAGTGTAGGCAGGGCTGAGAGCGCAAACAAGACACAAAGCTTGAATTGATTGTTCAAAATAGTGAACAATCAAGCCATGGAAGAGCAAAAAATCAGCGAGCTCTGGCACCACCTGCATTGGCTGAGTGTGTTGGCGCAACAAGGTAGCTACACCGCTGCGGCCGCACGCCTAGGCGTGAGCAAAGCGGCCATGAGCCAACGCATCGCTGAGCTTGAACGAGCTGCCCGTGTGCCGCTGGTGCAGCGCACCACCCGCAGTGTCCGCTTGACGGAAGCTGGGCAGCGCTTGGTGGACGACACGCGCGCGTCCTTTGAACAAATCGAGCACAGCTTTGCGCAAGTGCGTGACTTGGCCGGTGTTCCCAGTGGCTTGCTGCGCGTCACGGCACCCGTGGCTTTTGCCCGTCAACAACTCGCCCCGCGCTTGGCCGATTTTTTGCGCGAATACCCAGACGTGCGGCTAGAGCTAGACATGTCGGATCGACTCAGCAGCTTGGCCACCGAAGGCTTTGACTTGGCCATTCGCCACACCGCCCGCCCACCCGACACGCATGTGGCGTGGACCTTGTGCAACACACACTCGGTGCTGGTGGCCAGCAAAACCTATTTGCGCCGTGCGGGCACACCTCAAACCCCTGCTGATTTGCAGGCGCACAACTGCTTGCATTATTTGCGCGCGCAAGACACGCCCACTTGGACCTTGGTGCGCACGAAGGGCAAAGCCAAAGAAGAACGTGTCACCGTTCCCGTGACGGGCCAGCTCGCCGCCAACAACAGCGAAGCTTTGCGCGAGGCCGCGCTGACTGGGCTGGGCATTGCGCTGCTGCCAGACTTCAGCGCACAAGCCGCCTTGCAGCAAGGCAAGCTGGTTCAGGTGTTGTCCGATTGGCAGCCGGTGGGCGCGTTTGCAGAGCAGCTGTATGCCATCCGTCCCTATTCGCCCCATGTCCCGCGTGCGGTGACGGCGTTTGTGGATTACTTGCGCAAGGCTTTGGCCGAGGGCTTTGCCGCTTAATCGCGCGGTGGCGAGGCGCTAACGCCCGCCGGAAATTTCCATCAAGCTCATCGTGGTGTAGTTGGATGCATTGCTGAGCAACCACACGATGGCTTGCGCCACCTCTTCAGAGGTGCCCCCACGTTGCATAGGCACCAAGTGCGCCAAGTCGCGCACACGGTTGGGCAAGCCGCCTGAGGCGTGGATGTCTGTGTCAATCAAGCCGGGGCGCACCGCGTTCACGCGAATGCCTTCGCCGGCGACTTCTTTGGCCAGGCCAATGGTGAAGGCGTCAATGGCGCTTTTGGTTGCGGCGTAATCCACGTATTGGCCGGGTGCGCCCAAGCGTGCTGCAGCGCTCGACACATTGACGATGCTGCCGCCCGAGCCGCCGTGTGCTGTGCTCATGCGCTTCACCGCTTCACGGGCGCAGGCGAACGAGCCCAACACGTTGATGCGCATCATGCGCTCCCACCTGGCCCAGCTTTGCGCCTCCACCTTGGCAGTGACATCCACTACGCCAGCGTTGTTGACGAGGCCTGATATCCGGCCTAGTTGGCTGTCGACTTCGGCGAACATGCGCAAGATTTGCGCTTCGTCGCCCACATCGGCTTGTACGGCGATGGCAGTGCCGCCTGTGTCTTGAATTTGCTGAACCACGCGCCCAGCAGCCGTCGCGTTATTGGTGTAATTCACAGCCACAGCCCAACCATGCTGAGCGGCCAGAACCGCGGTGGCAGCCCCAATGCCTCGGCTGGCGCCGGTGATTAAGAGAGCGGGTTTCATGCGGTGTCTCCTGTGTGCGTGCGTTGCAGTTCAATGCCGGGCACGATACACCCATGCATTTGAAAACCGAGTCACCTGCTTGATACTGTTGACCAACACTTGATGAAAGACACGACATGACCGTACGACTCCACGCCGCCGACGGCTTTGAATTTCCAGCTTATGTCGCCCAACCCAAAGCCGCACCTAAAGGCGCCATCGTGGTGCTGCAAGAAATTTTTGGTGTCAACGCGCACATTCGCGAAGTGGCGGATGGTTATGCGGCTCAAGGCTACTTGGCGGTGGCACCTGCCACGTTTCATCGTGCCAAACATGGTGTGGAGCTGGGCTACACCCCAGACGATATGCAAGCGGGTATGGTGTTGAAGACCGCGATTGAAGGTTTGCCAGTGCCTGGCGTGATGGCGGACATTCAAGCGGCGGTGGATTACGCCGCCAAAACCAGTGGTGGCAAGGTCGGCATCGTCGGCTATTGCTGGGGTGGCCTACTCACTTGGCGTGCTGCAGCTTTGGTCAATGGGCTGAGCGCAGCCGTGCCTTATTACGGCGGTGGCTCAACCACGGACGAAGAAATTGCGAGGCATCCCAACTGCCCTGTGCTGGCGCACTATGCAGAAGAAGACCACTGGATCCCGCTCGACACCGTGGAGAAGTTCAGGCACGCTCACCCTGAAGTAGAGGTGCATTTATACCCAGCGCACCACGGCTTTAACTGTGACCATCGGGGCGCTTACCAAGAGGCGTCGGCCAAGTTGGCTTTGCAGCGCAGCTTGGCCTTCTTTGGCAAACACGTGGGCTAATCGCCGTTAAGCGACTAGGAAAGCGCTCAGGACAAGCCGTGTAATTTTTTGGCGGCGTCAATGGCGAAGTAGGTGAGCACACCATCTGCGCCTGCGCGTTTGAAAGCCAACAGGCTTTCCATCATCACCGCGTCATGGTCAAGCCAGCCGTTTTGCGCCGCAGCTTTGAGCATGGCGTATTCGCCGCTCACCTGATAGGCGAAGGTCGGCACTTGGAATTCATCTTTCACGCGGCGTACCACGTCGAGGTAGGGCATGCCGGGTTTGACCATCACCATGTCCGCGCCTTCGGCGATGTCGAGCGCCACTTCGCGCAGGGCTTCGTCGGTGTTGCCGGGGTCCATTTGGTAGACCTTTTTGTCTGCCTTGCCCAAGTTGGAGGCTGAGCCTACGGCGTCGCGGAAGGGGCCGTAAAACGCGCTGGCGTATTTGGCGCTGTAGGCCATGATGCGGGTGTGAGTGTGGCCGCGTGCTTCGAGCGCTTGGCGAATGGCGCCAATCCTGCCGTCCATCATGTCGCTGGGCGCGACGATGTCCACACCTGCATCGGCTTGGGTCAGCGCTTGCTTGACGAGCATGACCGTGGTCTCGTCGTTGAGGATGTAGCCGGTGTCGTCGAGCAAGCCGTCTTGGCCGTGGCTGGTGAAGGGGTCGAGGGCCACATCGGTCATCACGCCCAGTTCAGGAAAACGCTTTTTCAGCTCGCGCACCACGTGTGGCACCAAACCATCAGGGTTGGTGGCCTCAATGCCATCAGGGGTTTTGAGGTGGCTGC
>JACCDR012630382.1_pt1 | contig 11785 bp, 22 predicted proteins | sample 7446431 | NCBI WGS metagenome assembly JACCDR01 (sample SAMN15323443, study PRJNA562643) | freshwater metagenome | isolation source: river surface water | place: USA:Blue River Watershed | collected 2017-08-17
AGTCCCCCGAGACGCTTCAAACACTTCCTTGAGCCGGGCGTGCTCGGGTTTGCCGAGTTCCTGGTCAAGCTGGAAGTCGGTCTGCTGCACAAGCTCCCGCTCGCGCTCAGACCGATACTCCATATTCTCACTCTCAAGTTTTTCTTTTTCAAGCTCGAGCCGACGCTTTTCATTAAACGCAGCCTGCGCCTCAGGCGGGAGTTGTTCCCGCTTCATGATTTCGCGCACCACGTTCTTTAGCGTGTCCGCGTCGTACCCGATTGCTTCAAGCACCCGCTCATGCGCGCCTTGAGCAAAAAGTTCCTTGAGCTTCGAGACCGTATTCACCACCGGCTCGTACTGCGCAATCTTCTGCTCGTACTCTTCTGCACGCTGCTTGTGCTTCGGAAGCGCCTCACGCGACTGCAGCGCCTCGACAAGCTCAGCATAGGTCTTCTCATCCTTTGCCACCCCGCGCCAGTGCTCAGGCACCACGCGCTCTTCCTTGTCGAACTTGTAGCTCCAGTTGGGGGTAAACGGCGGAGGTGCGTCTACAGGCGCAGCTCCTTCCGCCGCGGGCGGCGGGCTCGTCCCAACCTCCACACTAGGCTCAGGCGGAGGCGTGACCTCAACCGTACCTTCAGACGCAGCTGTGCCTTGAACTTCTTCCGTGACTTCTGACATGTTTGCCCTCCCACAGGCAGCTTTATGAGTGACTAACCCACAAAGCTCCCGCTTATGGTGGGCTAGTTGATGGTATTGCCCGGAGGAACGACTTCCGCCGAACTGCCACCAGCTGTAGGTATATCAGAGGCTACAAGTTGTTGTAGTGGGTCAGCCTGCGGAATCGTAGGCGAGAGCTGCTCGCTCCGCATGATGATGTCATCAGGCATCTGCGCCATGACCTCAGTCATCGCACCCTGCTCTTGCAACTTCTTGTAGAGCCAATCAATTGCAGCATACGGCATACGCGCGCGTCTCGTGCGCTCGGGGTTGTTCGGGTCCTGCACGAAGTAATCAACGCCAATCATCGCGCCACCATCCGGGATGAACCCGCTCTGCGCACGCTGCATGGCCTGCTTCTGCTGGTCCATGATCGAGATGTGCTCGTCAATCACGCGCTGGTAGTTCTCTTGGATGTAGGGATGCAAGAAACGGAAGTCGCCCTGCTTCCTGCGCGCATCAAGACGCTTAATGATGTACTCGTGATTGTCGTAGGTGTTCACAAGCGGCGTCTCGCCACGATCGAGCGCCAAGATATCGTTTGTCGCACACTCATAGTCGAGCGTGAGATCAGAGAAGCTCTCATCCACGTTCGCATACGGCATCTGCTTAATGAGCTTCCCGATTGAGGCAGAATCCAAGTTCTGCCCCACGTACTGGATGATGGAGGTCATCACAAGCTGACGACCAAGCTTCGTCTCGATGTCTTCTGCCTGCGGCTCCACGACAAACGACAACGCTGCCGTCTCCGTGCGCTTAAACTCAGCCACGTTGATACGCTCATTGCGGCCAACTGCCATAATGACAGCCTCGTCATCAAGGTAGTAGTGCGCGAACTCGAGATACCGCTCACAGAGCGACTTAAGGAACCCCTCGATGCGCCCGATGTAGCGCGAGAACCTGCGCTTCTGCTTTGCGGCCCGGAACAGGAGCGTGTGCGGCTCCATGTTCGCAGGCATCTCCTGATCGTCTTCAATCTCTGCGACCTGGTACATCTCCTTGATCGTCGTCAGCATGTAATCACCGTATTGACTGCCAGCGCGGCCTTCCATGATCGTCGGAGCCTGACCCGTGACCTTCACCGTCCTGATCCCAGGGAGGGTCACACCAGCCGAGACCGTCGCGCCGTTTTGCAGCACAAGCTTGTCATCGCCAAGAGTCAGTTGGTGCTCGGCAATCTTGGAAGCCGCACGGTTAATCTCAATCTGATACGGACGAAGCGGCTTCGTGCAAGCAATGCCACGGCGCTTGGTCTGCACGTACTCAAACCGCTCCCCCACGATTGGGAAGAGCCCGCCAGGCAGCTCGCCCTCATCAAGCACGCATCCAGGGATCTGAAGCACGTAGTACCCTTGAGGGTACTTGGGCCCAGGCTTGAAGTACCACTCGCGCAGCAGCGTCTCGCCCTTCTTTGACTGCCTGTAGCCATTGGCGTCAAAGATCATGAACGTGTCGTCATCGACTTCCGCGATCTTGTCGGCAAACTGCGGGAACTGCTGCTTGAGGTTCTCAGTAGAAACCATCTTCCGCTCGCAGTACCAGTTCGCGCGCCCTACATGCTTAGCGGCCGGATCGCAAAGCAAGTTGAACGCATAGATCGGCTCAATAACAAGCTGCCCCTGCGGGCGCGGCGCGCCCTGCACAGGCATACCCGTCATGGGGTCAAGCGTCGGCTGACCCGGGATCATTGGCCCCGCGAGTGGGTTAAACGAGAGCTTGGCCCACACCTCGCCAATCCACGCGAAGTCATCGACCCAGTCGGGAATTTGCACTGAGAGGTTATTTCTCTCCTTGCCGTCCACCCATACGGCCTGATTTAGCTCGGCTGATTTCTGGTCCTGGATCTCTCGCTCGTGCTTTGGCTTCACATGCACGCCGGGAGCTGCCGACGTGATGATATTGGAGTACTGCCGCGCGATGCGTCCAAGGTGGTTCTTGGTTAAGCGGACCTTCGTCTCTTGCGTCAGGTCTTTTGAAGACCGGATGCGGTCAAAGAACCGCGCGCCCTTCTTGTTGTAGTGCTCTCCTGACACCATCAGAAGAGATGTGCGCATCTCTGCGAAGTCGGAGCGATCTGCCTCTTGGGCCTCTTCGAAAAGACGATCGAGATCTGCTGCGTTAAATGCCAAGGCCTGGTACCCCCTCGCCAAGCTGTAGTTTCTCATAGATCTCAGGGTTTTCCACTAGCAGCTCGGCCATTGCCTGCTCCTTTGCTAGCTCAATGTCACTTTCATGCACCTCTCGCTCGGGCTCAGGCGCCATCTCTGTGGCCTGCTCCACCTCCGGCTCCTTGCCGACAAAATCAACCTCGAGATCTCCAAACTTAAGGTGCTTCACGCCAGCTTTGCTTGCCGCATCAATTAGCTTCACGAGTTCATTAGTTCGGCCCATTCATCCATCTCCTCTTCCACGCCGTCAGGCGGCTCAATCCCATCCCCATCGTAGTACGCCAGGCGCTCATCCTTCTTTGGCGCCTCAACCTTCGCAGCCTCAGCCTTCGGAGCTGCCTCAAGTTGGTCAAACGCCCACGGCATCGACACAATACAGTACCTTGCCGAGTCGTAAGAGTCGTCATTCTCAGTGTGGTGCGTGCGCTTGTTGGCACCCACCCTTAGCTTTACCATCTCGCTTGAGAGCTTTGCCTGCTGCATGTGGTCGTCTGGAATCCCGTCACGGCGCGACTGCTCGTTTGGCGTCATGAGAAGAAGAGCGTTGCGCTTAAACAACACACTCACGACGTTTGCCCCCGACTCCACGCTCTTCATCGCCTGCTCAAGCGGCATCCCCATGCGAGCCGCGATCGTACCCATGTCCCGCGCTGAGAAATCATAGCGACCTGTCACGAAGTTCGCGCAACTTGCCCGCATATCGACGAACTTCCTAATGACATCCTCACACGTCGTCTCGATGTCATCGCCTCGCCAGTGATGGGTGATGTACCCGTGGCGCATCGACTTGTGGATGGCCGTGATGGTGATAGCGCTCGGATGCCCACTCCTACTGCCTGAGCCGTAGTCAAGCCCCGCATAATAGAAGTACTCGCCTGCCTCGAGCCTCCGGTAGGGGATAAGGTGCAAATCGGGATCAAACGTCGGCACGCGACGGCCAGCCTCTTCTTCGACTACAAATCGCCCGTAGACCCGGTTCTGCACTTGTGCGTCACTCGCGCAAGCGTCAATTGTCGCCTTGATCTTCGCATCACTCCACGCGCTCGGGCTCCCGTCTTCGTAGAGCTGACAGTCGTGCAGAGAGAATTGCCAGACTCTTGCCTCCGGCCACTTCGACCTTTCTTCCACGACCCTGCGCCAAAAGTCTTGCCCAAGTGTCGCGGTGAAAACAAAGATCATGAAGCCTTCAGTTGCGTTCACGCGCATCTGAAGCTCCGGGAGCACCTCAACCGGCACTTCTTCGTCGGCTGCCAGTACGTACACGGACGCGCCCTGTAGATTTGTCGCCCCCTGCGCGTAGGCTTTGAAGTAAATGTTGATCCCAGTGTTAAACGAGATACACCCGCCGTCGGCCTTCTGCTTTGTGTACTTCCACCCATACTGGGGGTGGTCCTCGGGATACTTCGGGAGCAGAGGCCGCCATTTCTCCTCGAACTCTAGATGACACATTTCGCGCGTTGGATACAAGTACCACCACTGCGCAGGCTTCTGCCCAGGAGCCAAGTTCGGCCAGCGCTCAGCCCATTTCTCCGGCGTCACCGCGCACTCGATCAGTTTCTTGATTAGAGAGGAACTCTTGCTCACCTGGTTCGGGGCACACACGACTTGCTTCCTGTGCGTCCAATCATCAAACAACTCCCGGTTCCACTTGTAGAACTTGTGCATGTACCGATGTGGGAGTCTTCGCCTATCTTCAGCCTCACGCTCGAGCTGCTCAAGCTTCTGAAGCTTCAGCCGCGCAAGCTCAAGCTCCTGCTCAAGATCACTCGCCGACATCTACCACCTGAGGGAGTTTGAAAGCATCCTTCTGCTCACGCCCCATCGTGCGCTCAAGCTCGGCAATCTTTGCGTCAATTTCCTTCAGATCTCTACCAGTGAGCTTCTGCGAGACGTTAATCACAGGTCCCTTGCCCGCATCACCCACGTTCACGTTAAGCTGCTTCTGCACAATGCCACCGTGCTTACGGAGGTCAATGAAGCCAGTGATCTTAAGGATAAGCTCTGCAGCCTGCAGATCAGGCATCCCCGTCTGTGGGTTTCTAAGCGGGAACTCGAGCACCTCGCGAAGACGCATAAGCCCCCGCATCAGCGCCTCATCAATGAAATCCACATACCGATCAAGAGGCGTCAGGACAAATGCTGCTCCCAGTGGGGTGTTAAATACCGCGCGCACCTTGCTTGCGTGAGTTGCAGCCCTGGCTGCGATCCCATCCACACTCATCATGTGGTAGCCAGCTCGCGCCGCCTCGTACTCACTCCAAAAAGCCTGCCTGATGCGCGACTCCGTGTAGCCAAGTCGCCCTTGCTTATAGAGTTCCTCAGCACTCAGCATCAGAAGCTCTTGCGGGAGTTCTTTTGCAATCCGCACAAGCTCAATTGGCATCACCTGCCCGACTTCAAAGCCTGCAATAGTTAGATCGCGCTCGCCTTCATTCATCTCTTGTTACACTCACATTAATAAGTCCGCAGATCGCGCGCGCCACAAGCACTGCCGACACCTGAGAGGTGTCGCATACGAGGTCAAAGTCCCTGTACCCATCGAGCGCTGTCTCTGACTCATGCTCTGTATCATCTCGCCATTTCGCAGCCCGGGCTTTGCGCACATCCTCTGGCGCCACAAGCCTGATGCGCACCACACGCCACGCAGGATCAAAACCCTCAAGCTCATTTGGGAACCGCGCGTCATCAGAGATTATGATATGCGATTCGGGAAGAGATGCTGCCCGCTTGCGAAATAAATTTACCCACAGATCCTGCCCCCGAGAGTTGCGACCCCACTCGGTCCCGAGTAGCTGCAGGAGCCGCCCATCAACACCTGGAAACGGGTCACACCCGTAGCGCCTCAGTACTGCGCGACAGAGGTCGTGCATCTCGTAGAGGGGCTCTGCAAACTTCACAATCGAGCATTGATGGCCAACGCTTGAGACCATGCGGCGGAGCAGCACCGCTACAGAAGTTTTTCCTGCCCCCTGCCGACCCGACAACAGCACGATAGTTTTCATGTTACCTTTGTAGCATGAAAAAATTACTCCTAGTCACCCTGCTTGCATCCTGCGCACCCGTCGCACAGAAAGCCGTGCCGCCATTCACAGAGGCCGACATCGTAGCGCTCGCTAAAAACAGCGCCTGCGCCAAGGTCTCCTGGGGCAACTCACTTAAACCAGCTGGCTGCCCCGAGTGCTACACATCGCTCAGGGGACGCATCCCGCTTGCTGCAACTGCTGGCATTGCCGTCAGCTACGCGCGCGCACTCTGCGAGATGCCGCCCGATGTCGTGGGGCCAATTGGGTCGTCTAGCTCACGCGATCAGCTGCTTTTCATGAAGCCCGTGTTTGATAAAGCAGGAATCGGACTCTTCAACGATCGCGAGCGACTCCGCGCAGTCTACGCATCCATGTTCTCGTTTGCCGCCATGGAATCAACCGGGCGTCACTGCAAGGGACGCGACCCAGGATCAAGCAACTATAACCACGACACCGTCGAGGCCGGGATGTTCCAGACCTCCTACAACTCTACGTACAACGGAGTGCAGGCTCTCAAAACTCTCTATGCAGACTACAAGGCTGGCAAGAAAGACTGCCTAAAAACAGTCTACACAGACAACGTCTCATGCTCTGCCTCAGAGTGGAAATACTGGGGCACAGGCGAAGGTGTCACATTCCAGAAACTCTCAAAAGAGTGCCCGGCATTCGCCACTGAATATGCCGCAATCATGTTCCGCACCCAGCGCAGCCACTACTACCCGCTGAACCAGGCAGGCAAGCCCGAACGCTACCTCCAGAAATGGATTGACCCGCATCCGGACTGCGTGGACCTGCTTGAGGAAATCGAGTCGAAAGTGAGCTGCCAGTGAGCCCGATGCTTGCATTCCTGACAGCATACAAAGCCTGGGAGGCATCGGTCCCAGGCGCTAGGTTCGAGATGCCGACCCATCAAAGCGTTGCACTCTGGGAGTCATATGTAGTCGCGCGCGATGCGTGGTTTATGAGCCAGCGGGGAGCGAAGGTGCTTCCTCAGGGGCTGGCGTAACCTCTGGAGCGTGGGGATCACGCACCATGAACCCGTCTAGGCGGAAGAATTCCATGGCTTCGTGGATTTCTACTTGTTTTACGAGAGCCCACGCTGCTTCGACTACGTCAAAAGGCGCGCACTCCGGGACGCGAGTTGTACTGCTAAACGTTAGCTCAGTCTTCTCCTTGGGAGAGAATGCATCCGGCACCTGGATCGTAAGCGAAAGATTAACCACGTCCACCCATGCGCCATCCACACGAACCCCAGGCACGAGCTTAGCTGAGAACGAAGTCCCGGGTTTGTAGGACAGGCGGGAGAGAATGGCATTGATGTCGGATTGGGTCATTCACCTCGACTCCAATGCATCGACCTTGGCGCGTGCGGCCATGTACTCACGGTAAGCAGCATCGTCGTCGGTGTCGTCGTGCCACTTGCGGGCGGCGAGACGCTCGGATTCTTTGGCTTCGGCGAGGTCAAACATGCGTTGGAATTTCTCTGGCGTAGTTCCTGCTGTCATAACGTTTGGCTTGTGCTCCCGTGAGTTAATGACTTTGCCTCGAATGATTGTCACTCGCCACTCTCCTTCGACGTGGGGGCCCTGTACCGCCACTCGTGAATTATTGACCCTCTTAAATGAGACCGCTCCACAGTTGAGAGCCAAGCCCAACCGCCATCCCAACACACTGGATGCCACGCAAACCAGCGATGCCACTCCGACACCCTGCGGACCCACTCGTCATAGGTCTCAGTCTTGAAGATCACTCCGTCCTCTCCTTCTTCTCTTCGGGTTGGGGGGCTATGCGCGCAAGCCTCTCAATCTCGCGCCTCAAATCGTCAACCGTTGGCGTAAACGGGTTTCTTCTTAGATTCGCGTAGATCACCCAAACCGAGAATAGAGTGCCACCAATGAGAATCGCTGCCGTCCACATTCACCGCTCCCCACTAATGCGCTTGCGTAGGGTGGAGAACGCCCAGTTGGATCCATCTCTAAATGCACCCATTGCTAGCGTGTCGTGATCGTAGTCTCTGCTCCTATTTATCGGCTCTAGATTTATCTCCGCGGCACTCGGCATCGCATCCTCCAGCCTCGCAATCAGCCCAAGGCGCGCTGCAAAGTGGGCTCCGGCTTTGAAGGCCTCCATCTCCTCTTCGGTATTAGAAGCCGCATACGCCTCTTCGTCTAACTGCGCGTCGTAGTCGTCAATCGGCTTGGGGGCGGGAGTGTTAGCAGCGAGGCAGTCACCGCAGATTGCGCATATCGGGTCCTTCGGCGCATGGAACTGGCTGGCCTCAATGAGGGCGGAACGCAATCTACCTAAGAGCGCCTTCCAGTCGGAAATGTTAAACTGCTTCGCAACATCAAATGGGAGCCCCTCAGCAAGATCGAGAGCCCGCTCCTCGCACCACTTCTCGAAATCACTCACGTTTTCTTCTTCCTCGTCTTGGCGATGCGGCGGAGGCGGTCCGCCAATTCTGTGTATCCGAGCGCAAAACCCGTAAACGCCCGCCGGATATCCGCCATCGTCCACGTCGTCACCTTGCGCTTCTTCTTCGGGGTCATGGTACACGTTGGCGGAGCAGCGAATGGGCCCGGCACTTCACGCACACCGACTTCCTTGTCGCAGTCATGCGCTAGGCTCCTCTGTCGCGCCCTCGAACTCCTGCTTCCAGAGAATCTTAGCGGCCCAGCAAGCGCTGGCATCGCTCTCGCCTTGACCCGTGAACGCGAATTGGCGACCGAGGCGCTTCATGACGAATAGAAACACCTTGGCATGTTCCGGATTATCGAGATCCAACTTCCAGTGATCCAAATGTTTTACTCCTTCTCAGTCCCCAGCACCCGGGCGATTGCGGCTAGGGCTTGGCGGGCTTTGTCGCCATGATCGGCGTCCGCCTCGTGGCTAGATTCCCACCCGTAGTCGTCATTTATAAAAGTCCACGCCATTGCGTAAAACCCTAGTGCCACCTGCACTTGCCGCAAAGCCTCTCGCAGCTTGTCTTCGGTTGTTGGGGTGGTCATTTGTCACCCTTAACACTCGTAGAAACTGCCCGGCTTAGCCTGTTCTTAATGACCCGCACGTCATCCCAAGCATCCGGCGATAAGTCTGCTCCAGGTGTAGCCTCAAGGTGTACAAGCTCAAGGATGAGCCGCCGAATAGCCAAGAGTTCTTCGTGATCTATGGTTGTTATGGGTCCTCGGATCTCAGCCACGCCGTCGCTACGTATTCCGATCTCGTCGTTATCCATTCACTCATCCCCTTTCGCAGTAGTGGCGGACTGCGCGCGGAATGCGGCGAGTGCTTCCTCTGTGCGATCAGCGTGCCACTTGGCCGCTGCGGCGGCATGCATCTCCTCGTCACTCGGCATCACAACAGCACGCCCCCGCGCGTAACCCGCCTCCTCGGCGGACTGGAGGGCAGTGGCGATCACATCCTCGAGGTACTGACTGGGGTCGGACTTCCATCGCAAGACGACGCCCGTTGCTTCATCGCGCCAGTTCATCGACTCGCCTCCTCGCACAGCGCGCGCCAGATGTCGTCTGGTGTGTCCACACGCGCGGCAAACGCCCTATCAAAGTGCTCCCGCGTAACCGTGATCTTCTCAGGGAGTGCTTCTTCGGTGCGGAAGCCGAGGGCGTAAGTATAGTGTTCGTGAATATGATAGATCCCCACTTCGACAAAGCCGAAAGGGCCCTTGTCGGGTGGAGTGTAGTTGTATGGCCCAAGCCGCTCGCCATTTTGTCTCACGAGATACACTTGCTTCACTTCAGCAACTCCACCCACGCTTGTAGCGCAGAATTAAAAAGCTCTATTGCGCGCGGACCGCCGAAGAAGGCGGCGAGCGCAAACCCGACAATAACGCCGATGGCTTCAGGTGTGCCGCGGATCACGGGATAAACCCCCGCGCGACAGCCCTAAAGCGCAACTGCGCGTCCGAAAAGTGCGGCTTGATAAACTCGCTAGGAGTCTGAAGTACAAGGCGCCAAACGCCAACGGCCACCTCGCACATAATGAACTCGTTATGCGGCCAGTTGGCGCCAAGTAAGCGTTGAGTAGCGACGTGGCGCCGCATCTTCAGTAGAGGGTCCATTACTTCATCTCCTCAATCGCCTTGTCGAAGGCTTCAAATTCTGCACCGCGTGACTCCCTCATCTCCACAGCCGCCTCGATCACTCGCAGCATCGCGAGGATGCGGGTGGGGGAGAAGGCGGCGACATACTTACAGTCAAGTTGCTCTTGCTCGGAGTAAAACCGGCTCTCTTGCCACGCACGATCCTCCCACTCACCCGGCGTCGCGCTTTCGGCGATCTTGCGTAGTTCATTGAGGGTCATGACGTCACCAACAAATAAACTATGAAGTAGTGCGTGAGATGATGCGCCATTTGGTCTGCGCCGAGAGCCCACCAGAAATATGGCTTATCAGGCTTCCAACGGCCACCGAGGTCCGGCGAGGCCTTTAGGCGGTCAACGCAAAAGTGTACCGTGAAATCAAGCGCACCGAGCACAAAAGCCTTGGGCAATGTGCCGGGCACACGGTAGAGCGCGACGCACGCGATGACAAACGTGAAGACGAAATGGACTCCTGCGTGTGCCGCAAGTGGACGAATCCACTCTGTCCCACCTTTAAACTTCCCGAGCATGTAACGCCCTTGAAGCGGGAAATCCGCGAAGAAGTGCTTTAGCTGATAGACCACGAGTAACGTCCAGATCATTCCACACACTCCACTCGCACGCGGACTTTGCGGCCTATGGGGAACGTGTGATGAAGCGGAATGGTTTCCCTAAACTCAATCCTCCCCGCCACAAACTCCCCGCAATTCTTGCCGTAAAGAACTCCGCCAAGTGTCGCCTCAAACTCCACCACCTCGCGCACTTCGCGGACGGTGAGCTGAAAGTCATCTATCACGCCGTGCATCGACAAGCTCATGCCGTCCTTGTCGCCCACCCACAACACCTCGCCCTTCGGCGTGACAATCTCAACGCGTTTCACCGCACGATCTCCCGAACCCCGTACCAGGCCAGATTTCCTTCGACGTAGTCGCTCGACCAGAAACGCTTTCCGCCGGTCCACGGATCAAAAACCACGATGTAGTCGCGGCCGTCGCGCACGTAGGTCCAGTAGGCGACCACCGCATGACCCGAGTCGCTCCCCTGGTAGTGGTAGATCACGACGGGCTTGCCCGCCTTGATGCGCGATACCACTGAAGGAAACGAGATCGCGAGTGCGCGTGATGAGAAGCCAAACTGCGGAGCGATCCACTCAACCCGCTGCGGCTGCTCGCATCGAATGGAATTCCGCGCGCAACAGTCCTCTTTCACTACATTCGAGGCGATCTCGCATTGCGAAACCTTCACGCCGTACTGACTCATGAGCATCTGAGTAGCGGCAAGCGCACACCAATTGCGCCGCTCCTGCTTCTCGCCAGTTAGGCCAAGAACTTGATGCCCCGGATTGCTCGCATCAGGTTCGGGGACCCTCGTCCCCATCCCGAATGCCGGAAGAACGGCGACCGCTAGAACTGCTAAGAGCACTCTCATCCATCACCTCGTGCAATAAGTAAGAGGAACACCACTGCCACTACCAGGCCAACCAAGAGACGCCTCACCCCATCACCCACGCCACAAGCCACCCACGACAAGCCCGCCACCTGCAATCACCACGACAAGCCAGCTGTGGTACTCACGGTCACTCATACAACCACTCACGGTACTCCCGCACCATGATAGGCCGGAGATCTACGCCCAAGTGCCGCTGTACCCACTCAGCACGGCGGACAGGGAGCGGCGCCACCCCACGCTCGATGTTACTCACCGACTGCGCTGACCGCACTCGCCATGCACGCGCCACTTCTGCCTGCGTCAGGCCCGCCTTCTCACGCGCTCGCCGTAAACACTCACCTACTC
>JACCDR010953540.1_pt1 | contig 11784 bp, 16 predicted proteins | sample 7446431 | NCBI WGS metagenome assembly JACCDR01 (sample SAMN15323443, study PRJNA562643) | freshwater metagenome | isolation source: river surface water | place: USA:Blue River Watershed | collected 2017-08-17
AATGGTGACGGACGCCGCCGGGGACTTCTGGTCGGAAGTCTTGACGAACGGCACCCGCCAGAACGTGTCACCCGGAAGCGGGGCGAAATCGGGTCCGGACGATCGAGCCGCGCGCTCCAGGATCCGCTCGACGGCGTCGATCGCCCGGCCCACGTCTCTGAACTGACGCAGTTGGACCAGCGCGTACTCGGCGTCGACCCGGATCTGAGCCTTGAGCTCTTCGAAGTCCTCACTCGAACAGGACATGCGGCTCCTTCAAGGTCTCGAGGTAGGGAATCAGACCGGCGGTCCCGGGGACGTACAGCGGGTGCCCCGGGGACCCGTCCTTGTTCTTCTTCAGGCACATCACGACCGCCCCGCGGCGCACCAGAGCCTTCTCAACCCGATCGACGTGGGAGGCGAGCTGCTTCGGTACCTTGGAGCCCCAGGCCGCCACCATCACCTCCGACGGCCGGGCCTGCTCCAGTATCAGCTCGTAATTGCCGGGGCCGATCGGATCGACGTCGGACGTCAGTAGCTCAGCCGGATCGGTAGCCCGGAGGGCGAACAGGTTCACGACGTTCAGTCCACCGTAGCCCCAGTTCTTAGCGAAGTTGACGCACCGGCGAATGGTCGGATCGTCGACCGATGCGTCGGCCGTGGACGGGTTCAGCATCACGAACACTGCGGTGCGCTTCGACAGGTCCCAGGACCGGCGGAGCCACCACCGGTACTTCCCACACGGCGAGATTCGGGCCTGCTTTTCGATCTGCCGCGGGTCCGAAGTGACGCTCTTACGTGCCATCCGTGTTCTCCTGTAAATCGACCAGGTGCTCGCGCCACTCGGCCGCGAGGATACACTCGAACCCGGTTGCGTGCAGCGCTTCCCACACCTCGTCGTAGGTGAAGTCCTCGCTGTAGACTTTGACAAAAGCGGCGTCGATCGCCGCCAGTGCCTCGGCGATCGACATGCCCTCCGGACCGATCGCGATCCCGTGGAAATAGTGGTCCCGCCCGTCGTGCTCGTTGAGGGTCACGACCGGGCGACCTCGCCATGGGGCCACGGTCCTACCCTGTGTGCTCAGCGTGTTGGCCATCGGTCACCACGAGTTGATGAATCTGAGGATCTTGACACCCTTCGGGAGCTTCGAGACGTCTACCTCGTAACCGGACTCAGAGGAGCTGGCGTACTCCTTAACGGCCCCCGCCTTCTCCAGCTCTTCCTCGCTGACCACCACTCCCGCCGGATCCGGATCGCACCCCTCGAAGAACTGCTCGACCTCGTCCGGCGGTTTCACCTTGGCCGCCGCGCAGGCGTCCCAGATCGCTTTCATCAGCTTCCACTTCTCGTCCGCGGGCTTGAAGCCACAGATGTGCGTACTCATGCTCATCCGGTTCTCCTGCTTAGAGGGCAGCCGTAACCCAGTTGTGCCACTCGGCCCGCTCGGCGAACTTCTCGTCGATCGGACGCGGAAAGCCCATCACGCCGTAACCGATGATGAACGAGTCCGGCGCGGTCCCGGACTCGCCCGGGTGCTCGTCCTCGTCCCCCGTGTAGAGGAGCCTGGCGTCGGCCGGTGCACCGAGGTCTGTGCGAATGATGGCCATAAACACCGGGTCGTGGACCTGAAGCCAGTTGAGCACGCTGGATATACTTCCGTCCGGCTTGTCCGAGTCTTCGAGATCGTCTTCGAGATCGTCTTCGAGATCGTCTTCGAGATCGTCTTCGGAGTCGTCGTCGAGGTCTAATCGAAGCTCCCTCTTCACCTCTTTGATCTTGGCCCAAACCTTCTTCTGCTGATCCTCGTCCAGCATCACCCCGTAAGCGAAGTGCGCGAAGTAAGGCGTAGACATGCTACCCCAGTTTCTTGAGTGGGACCCCGGCCGTGGCCAGGGGCTGACAGTGGATACAGAAGTCGTTCACGAACTTGGGATCGGTGTCGAACCACCAGACGCGCCCGCACCCGGCGCACTCGCCCTCCCGGTAGTCTTCGGCGTGACACGCGGCCGAGCACGTCCGGGCCCCGACCGGGCACACGTGACACTCGTGCTCGTAGCCCTCCGGGCAGTCGAACCGGATGCGGCGCCGCTGGCGGATGATGACCCGGTTGTACTCCAGGAACGCTCCCGGACAGGCGACGTGAAAGAAGTCCGGCTCGCGCGCGGACTTGACCGCCTCTACGAGCACTACGAACCTCAAGCTCTGGAACTCGGACTGGTCGGCCTTAAACAGTTTCCCGCCGAACTTGAACCCGATCGAGTCGGCCACCAGGTTGATCTTCTCGTTCGACCACCAGCGGGTGACCTGCGTGGCGCACGGGGTGCCGGCCAAGAACGTGAACCGCATGGCCCGGCCGGACTTGCCGTACTTGTCGGTCGGGCGCTTCTTGATCGCGTACCGGGTGGCGGCCACCTGAACCGGTACCCACTCGTCGCGCAACTGACGGGTCCACGGCGGGCACCCGATCCCGGTCCGCAGGGTCCCAATGTTGCCGGCGAGGCGCCAGGCCAAACTCCGCAGCCCAACCTGGGTCAACTCGGTGCCCAACAGGTACCGGGCCGAGTCGGCCACGGCGAGCTCGGACACGTCGAGCGCACGGTGCAGCTCTTCGACCAACCGCTGAAAAACGCCCCCGACTGCCACCGCCCCGACCAGATCGTCGAGCACGTCGGTCATCAGCCGGTCCCGCACCCGGAACACCCTGGGCACGTCGAAGACCGGAACGGGCAGCGTCGGTACTTCGCTCATTTGTCCCAATCCTTTGACTCCGGGTACGATTCCTCGGCACCGCCCAGACCCATCTCGCCGATGTCGCACCGAGCGCACCGGAGCAACGCCGGCGGGCGCTTACAGTGCCCGCCTATGAGATCGTCCTTGGGCCAAACGATGCCGCACAGGGACTCGTACTTACACGCCCCGCGGCGCTTGAGCGTGATAAAACAGTGATACCGACCGCGTCCCTTCTCCGGGCGCCACTTCGGTTTGTGGGTCACGGCCAGCCGGCTTGGAGTCAGAATGGCGGTAGCTCCTCGTCCGCCGGTTTCTCTTCCCGGCCGAGTGCCTTGAGTAAGTCAGTCTCGTCCATCTCGTCCACGAACCCTTCGTCGCCCGTTTTGACGCGCAGGTACTTCCCGTCCTTGCGCTTCCAGATCACTTCCAGAGCCGTGTCCAGCGGGATGACGGACACCAGCTGGTGACGGGGCACGATCTCGCGCACGCCGGACTCTATGAATTCGTCCACGGCGCGGCGGAGACTCGACGAGTCGCCGACGAGATTCACGTACTGACAGAGGGCGTTGAAAAGCAGAAAAGCCGCCTCGTGAGCGGCTTCGGAATTCGGATCCTCTTCGGGCACGTCCGACAGACAGGCCCGCGCCACTTCCGGGTGTCGAGCTCCTCCGGCCCAGAACTCCCGAAACAGCATCAGGCGCCCGTTGGCCCGGACCGCCACCATCCGGTAGCCGTCCAGGTGAGCCGTCGCGTCCAGCGCTGCGTTCATAGTAAAGGCGCCTCCACTTTTAGTACTCTCGACCGTGGTACCACCCGATCGGTTTCGGGAGCGGCATCGGACCCCGGGTCTGCGATTTGCTGTTCTTACCTTCGGCATCCGCGTTCACGCGCACGCCGAACGTGGGCCCGACGTTTACCAGGCGCACACCCTGCTGGCGACACAGCTCGCCGAGCATCACGTCCCCGCCCTTACGGGACAACTCGACGCAGGGCCAGTCGTGTTTCTCCAAGAAGTCGGACCGGACCGTCCACCATCCGCCGGTGCAGAACGACACGACCTGGCCGGCGTCTACCGGCTTACCGGTGTACCACGGTTGGGCGCGCACCCACAGGTGCTGGTTGCCGCCCAGCCGGATCGAGTACACCTGTCCGACCATTGTGTCGGGAGCGCACCTGGCGACGGCCCCCTTGATCACGTCCATCGGGTCGCCGTCGGTGTCGATGAAACTGTCATCGTCAAACCACATGAAGTGCTCGGCGAGCGGATCCGTCCGCATCAGCCGTCGCATCATCGGGTACTTGTGCAGGTTTTCGGCCGAGCGCACCACCGTCACGCCGCCGGACGCCGTCACTCCCGGGACGACCGGCAGTCCCCGGGAGCACAAGTAATCGTCGGTACCGGGCCCGACCGCGTTGCACCCGACGCGCAGGTCCACGTAGGGACCCGAGCACAGGGCCAACAGCGGATCGAGTACCCGCTGGGCCAACCACGGGTAGTCGCCGTACAAAAGCACGGCCACGGTGAGGCGCTTGGTCATACCGCTACCGCCGCGAGACGGACCTCTTCCCCGTTGTGCAGAACCTCAGCCAGAATCTGACACTCTTCGGGCGTGAGCGGGTTGCCCGACCGCACGCCGTGGATCACCGTGGCGAACGCGCTGGCGTCGGCCTCCGATTCGAACGTGAGTCGCACGCTGGGCTTGAGCGTACGGCGCCCGGTGACTTCCTCCGGCACCGAGCGGGCCACGAACTCACCGTCTTCGCGGTCGAGCTTGTAGCGCAGGTACCCGGTCGCGTCGTACACGAGTAGGAACGGACACTCGTCGAAGACGGTCGACGGGCCGAAGAAGTGCGCCATGTCGGTGCCGCGCCCGAACGGCAGCGAGTCGTGGGCCGGAGTCGACCGGACCAGCTGCGTCCACACGGCGGGCGCGGCCCCGGGGCCGGCCACCCGCACCTCGAGCCCGCCGGCTAGCGGGTCGATCACCACCGGAAATTGAGACACGTTGTACATATGGGTCCCTCAGAGTGACGGAGCGCGGCGGGAACGCGCCCCGCCGCTCCTATTAGGCCCCGACGGGGCGCCGGGTCCGGCCCTTGACCGAAACCGGGCGCTTGGCCGCCGGAGCAGGCTTGGGCGGGGGCGAACCGCCGCGTCGACGGTTGGCCCCTTTCTTAACTTCGGAGGACTCCGCCTTTTCTTCCGGCTCGTCCGAGTCGTCCGAGTCGTCCGGGTCTGACACTTTCGCTTGTTTGCCCTTCTCCGCCAGGGCCTGGTCCCGCCGCTGGACCAGCTCCCCGCGCAGGCGCGTCATGTCGGCGGCCTTAGCTTGGGCCTCGGCCGCCAGCTTGACCAGTGTGTCCTCCGCTTCGCCCACGCGCTGGAGCATGCCGTCCGTGACCTCGCGGCCCTCGACCGCTTCGAGCGGGTTGAACACGGTTTCGTCGAACTCGGTCAAGAACTTGGCGTTGGCCCGCCCGCACAGAGCAATCATGTGAGCCAGGCCACCCATCGCGGTCCGCGGAACCAGTTGGCGGCTGCCGCCGCCGCCGTAGGCCCGCTTCTTCATCTCGTCCCGGAGCTGCCGGATCGAGAGGTTCTTTTCGAGGATCGTGTCCACCATCTGGTGGAACTGCTTCTTGTCCTCGACGGACATGATCTGCGCCAGGTGCGACCAGCTGACGGGCTCGCCCTTGACGGTGCGGCGCTCGAGGATCTTCTTCAACTCGTCCTTGGTGGCGAAGTTGGTCAGCGTGATCGCCTTGTAAATCAGGCCCCTGTCGACCGTGGTCGCCATCGCCAGCTTCTCGATTGCGCCGTCCCCGTACTCCGGAGCGTTCGCGTGAGCCTTCTTGGCTGTAAGGCCGACCTCGTAGTAGAACCACACGCTCGCGGCGTTCTGCTTCTCGAACTTCGCGCTGATCTCTTCGTAGAGCTTCCGGAGCTTGGGGTTCATGCTCTGGATCGCGGCCTCGCGGGCCTGTTCCTCGGGCGAGATCTTACTCAGTGTCCTGATCATCGGATGGTCCCTGAACGTTGAAACGCCCCGTCAGCAGGGCGTAAGCCAATTGCTCGACGCGCTCGCGCACCGTGATCTGGAAGGACACCGCCGTCCGAATCATAGCGCAATAAAAGTCGTAGAGCGTACGGGCAGCCCAGTCGGACCTCGAAACGTACCGTACGTCCGAGACGGCCGACCGGTCGTAGCTGCCTTGAGTCATGACGCGCCGCACCACGCGCCGGGCGGCGCTGCGGTTCAACTTACGACCGACCAGTCGGTCCACCAACTGGTTGAAGCGGCGCTCTATCTCGGCTTCGTTTTCCGTAAACCCGAGCGACTGCCCTATCAGTCGGACGACCCCGGCGCGCGTCCGCTCGGGATCGGGGCGCCTGTCGGCCACGTTGTTCAACAGCTGCTCAAACCGGCGAGCGAAATCACGCCCGGCGTGAGTCAGACGCCCCCGACTGCCAAACGGTGCCAGGGACCGCGTATCGTCGCACAGGCGCACCACCGTGTTAGTGGCCCGCAGACTACCGTCCCCGATCTCGGAGTTACAGAAGTAGAACCCCCAGCACAACTGGTCCGAGAAGTCGCGCGGGGCCGGGGCCGCAAACATTGCGTCAGTGTACCTGAAGTGGAGGACCGCATAACGACCCTGCAGGTTCGCTCCCGAGAAGGTGGCCGGGTGCCTGTACGAGCGAAGCGTGTCCACGGCCCGCTCGAACAATTCAAAGTTCGGCAGCCGCCGATACCCGCGGCCGATCAGGCCCTCGACGACGCCAGTGCGCCCGTCGCGCACGATTTGAAGCCCATCGAGACAAGCCCGGTACCGGCGTCGTACAGCGATGTTGACCATCGCTATGGCGTCCGGCACTGAGAAGGTATCGCGGTCGGTACCCTCCGTGCGCCTTAAGCCGGCCACGTGGCTGGCCGCGTCGTACAGACCGGGACTCACGGCCCGGCACAGCTGCCGAAAGGCCACCGGGGACAGCCGGTACCCGCCGCGCTGGGTGGTCCCGTCCGGGGCCAGGGTAAGTTGCTCGAACCGGTCCACCGGGGTGACCACTGTGAACCGGTCCTGGGCCCGGAGCACCTCTCGGAACGGGGCGGCGTCGTCGGCCGAAAAGGTCTGGACTGGCGAATCGACGTACAGGGTCGGATCGGGCACGGGTCACCTCGCACTCGTCCAGCCGTCCTCCCGAATCACCGCCAGAAGGGTGTCGAACGGGTGAACCGACAGGGACAGTTCCGGCAAAACGATCTCCAGGCGCGCCGGCACCCGGCCCGCCACGCCGGGCCAGTCGTGGACCACGAACAGGCGTCCGATGCAGGCGAACGCCAGACCGAGCGGGCGGGCGTCCAGGGTCGGTTCGTCCTTCAGCCCGGCCCAGGTCTTGAAGACGGAGGTCTTGCAGAACTCGGCCGGTACGAACAGGACCGACGGGGTCAGCTCGTGAAACCCCAAGTTACCAGTATACCGCTTCTCAGCGGACAGCTGGGTGGCAGGCAGCCGGGCCGCCGCCAGCCGCACCGGAAAGTCAGAATGGACGGCGTCGAAAGACGCGAGACGGAAACGGGACCCGGGACCGGTGTCCCAAGCCTTGGGATCCAGCCCGAACGTGCGGACCAGGGCCCGTACGACGCGCTCCTCGAACGCCCCTTCGCTCTTGTCGATGTGAGCGTCGAGGCCGCCGCGGTCGTCGTCGCCGTGGTCTTTCAAGAAATCAGCCGCGCCGATCATCACGAGCCTTTTCGGCCAAGAAGGCCGCTAACAGGGCCGGCAGCCCTAACCCCGCCGGCCCGACATTCAACCCGGGGTCCGAGCCGGGGCACCGCCAGACGTTACCCGGCGCCGGGGGGCGGTGAGACCCGGCGGCGCGTCTCGCACGTGCCGCCTCTTTGCGGAGTCTGAATCTGTCGCTTTTCTTCATGGTTGTCTCCGAGCTCGAGGCGCTCCGCGCCAGTGGTTACTGGGCGACCTGCCCCTCGTCCGACGTGTCCACCCCGGCGATGTCGCTCGTATCCGGGGCTTCCGTTTCACCGACCGCGATCGCTTCTTGGATCTGCCGGTCGTACGCCTTGCCGGGCTCGAACGCCCGTCGCCGCTTGATGCCGAAGTAGTCCTGCAACCGGTACAGAACGTCGGGGTTCTCCATGAGGGCCGCCCCGACTTCGTCAAACGGCGCGGCCTTCTTGAAGCCGAGCTGGGAGCACGCTACGAGCTTCGTGGTCTTGTTGAACTGCTCGAACTTGACGATCTCGTCCAGCTGCTGACGGCGCGTGCCAGTGAAACCGCCGAGCAACTCCACCGTCGCCCCGTGCCAGTTCCACACCGAGTGCTGCTCGCCGTCCTCGAAGGTCCACACGAACTCGACTTCGATTTCGCGGTGCTCGCCCATCGACTTCATCGTCCGAAGCGCGAGCCGGCGTCCGCCGGCCACGTCCAGACGCTCGATGTCTTTGCTGGCCTTCTTCATGAACAAAATGTACGTGGAGACGTACCGAAGGGCGTCTCCACCGGGGATCTTCATCACCCTGTTGTTGTACTTGTCCGACCCCCACTTGATGTGAGAGGTCGTCACGAAGGACATTGGCCAGGGGTACAGGCGCTGGAACAGGTACTTCGAGTACTGGTTCAGTAGGTTGGCGTCCTGCCCGAACGTGAGCTGGGCACAGCCCTGCTCGTCGATCGCCGCGATCGCTCGCTCGTTCGTGGTACCGGTGATCGAGTCCAACCCGATCATGAACGGGAACGCCACGCCGCCGGTCCGCTTGAACCGATTCTCGAACTTGTGCAACAAACCGGTGACGTTGCGCTGCCAGTTCTCCAACGACTTGCACGGACCCTCGACCAGGAACTGCCCGCCGTCGAGCAGCTCCTTGCCGACGATCGACTGGCGCAGGTCCGACGGGTCGCGGGCCTCGTTCAGTTCGTACACGGCTCCGCCGTGGGGCTCGCGCAGGAACCAGCGCATCTGTTCGAACAGGTACGCCGTCTTGCACGAGTCCGACTCACCGCACACGAGCTCCATGCGGCCGAGCGGATAAACGGTGGACGAGTACAGGTACTGCTGCGACAGGGCCCGAAAAGGGATCCCGATCACAGCCCGTTGGGATTCCGTACCGACCAGGACGTCGCGGCCGTTTTTAGCCTCGGCGTTTACGATCTGGTCGTTCAGGAAGTCCGCGGCTGAGATCTTGAGATCCGGATCATCAAAGATTTTCTTGGGTTTGGGCTTGGGAGTCGGCTTGCTTTTGGCCATGTAAGTGTCCGGTTGGAGGAAAGAAAGGGGCGGGACCGGCCCGCCCCCACTTACAGACCGTTACGATTGCCGCGGGCCCCGCACGCGGGCCCGGCTCTGGGCGATCGCATCGGCGACGGGGTTGGACCCGCTGACCTGGCTCGCCGCCGCCGGCGATTGAGCCGGAGCCCGAGCCGTCGGGGCCGTGGGAGCCGGATCGAACGCACCCTGACCGTCTTGGCCATCGGGGAGTTCGCCGTCCGGCACGGCGCCGGACGTCACGACCGCGGCGCCCGGTGCGGCGGTCGGAGCCGGAGCGCCGAAGCCGCGTTGCGGGGCAACCGGAGCGACCGGGGCCGAAGCGCCGAAACCGCGTTGCTGGGCAACCGCTTGAACCGGAGCCACTTGAGCCGGAGCCGCTTGAGCCGGGGCCGGAGCGCCCCAGCCGGTCGGAGCCGCGGGCACCGAGACCGCGACCGGACCCGAAGCCGCCACCGACGGGCCGACCGGAGCCGCACCACCCCAACCCGGCTGAACCGGCCCGGCGGTCGGAGCGCCCCAGGTCGTCGAACCGGCGCCCGGGGTCGTGGGGTGCACGACGGCCCGGTAGCTGTCCCACACCGTCTGAGGGATCATGTCCCGGTACGTCCCTTCGAGGGCGAAGAGGATCATGTCGGCCGGGAGGGCGCCGGACAGGAGCCGGATCTGCGCTTCGTGCGACAGGATCTGGACGACCGAGTTCCACGGCTTGACCTTGCGCCGGATCAGGCTCTCGACGGCGGTCAGGTCTGCGGGCATGCCGCGGTGCTCGGCGGTCAGGTACGCCCCGTAACCGATCCGCTCGTCGGAGCGGGTCTGGGACTCCGGGGCCCGGGCCTGCCCGAAGGTCTGCCGGCGCTCGACGTTGGCCCGGGCCGCGACCCGCGGGTCGTGGCCCATCTGGTAGAAGTTCACGAACCGCCCGCCCTGGATGGAGACGGGATCGCCGTGAACGTACCGGGCCACGAAGTCGTCCGGGTCGCCCCGGAAGCCGTCGACCTCTTCGTCCATGGCGTTGAGCATCGCGCTAGCCGCGGACGGTGGCAGCTCGATCACGGCCGTGGGGTCGTTGAGGGCTCCGCCCTTCGGGACGTCGAACTCTTTGCCGCCGTGGGCCAGGATGGCCCCCTGCACGAGGGTAATGTCGCCCGGGCGCCGGATCGCTGCCCCGCGATTGTTGCCACCGAGCGTGAGCGGCACCCACGCCGGGTTGGCCTGGCCCGCCGCCATCGCCTGGGTCACGGCGTTGAAGATCATCCACGCCGGGTTCAGCTGCGTGTCGTACCCGGTGTCCGTCGGGTCGTACAGGATGAAGCTGACGCCCGGGTCGCCGAAGTTGCGTACGACCGGATAGGACCGGATCCAGTCGCCGAAGTTGCGCCCCTCCCCCGGGAACCGCCACGGGTCCCAGATCTCGGGGTTCTCCGGGCACAGCGCCGGGAAGACGCGGATCACGGTCTGGGTCGCCTTCCAGGACGGCTTCCAGACGTCGCAGCCGGCGGCCTTGTTGATGATGTGGTCCCCCATCATCGTCCTGCCCTGCGCCCCGTGCTGGGCGTAGACGTAGGACCGAGCGCGGGGGTTGGGGACCGGCGCGGGGCGCGGGCCATTCGGATTGGACATAGCGAAACTCGCAAACTGTGAAACGGGGTGAATCTCAACTTACACTTTGCAAACGGGCGCCGAACCGGTCGAGCGCCAAAGACATGCTACTCCGCCGCCGCGAGTTTGTCTAACTCGGTAGCGGCGTCAACCCGACCCCTTCCGCCCAGCGGCGAACGACCCCCCGGAGGTCGTCTTCGGTGCCGCCGTTTTCGATAGCGGAGGTGGCGAGTTCGGGACCGTACGCCATGGTAGGGTCCGGCTCGACTCCGGGTCGCGAGACCCAGAGCACGTGCGTCAACAGTCCGGCCGACACGGCCGCCTTAACTTCGTATTCCTCGCGCAGGCCGGTGACGATATCGGCGCACGCGAGGACTTGGTTTACAAAGAACAGAGGATCGTGACGGCGCAGTTCGTTGCACAGGTCCTTCCAAACCCGGCGGTGCTGGTGCCGCGAGTCCCAGGCTTCTTGAGCCGAGATGCCGAGCCGGTCCGCCACGTACTCTTTCGCGAACCACGAGGTCGAGCCGGCGTACCGGAGCCCGAAATCGGCGCGCAGAAATTTGGCGACCGTGTCCTTACCGGATCGGCCGTGCCCGCAGACGGCGACCGTGAAGCGCGTACTCACGATTTGGATTCCTCTTTCTCGATCAAGGTCTCGCGCGAGCTCTTGGCTCGAGCCACGATGAAATTAATAGTCTGCATCATGGGCTCGATCTTGGATAGAGCGGCGATGTAGGCTTCGGTCAGGCTGTTGTACACTTCAGCGACCGGGACAACCTTCGGGAATATTTCACCGCCCGGTTTCCCCTCGTACAGCAAAAGCGCCTGTTTCTTAGCGGGTAGCAGCCCAACCATGTACCGGACGTTAATCGAACCGTCGGGATCGATTGTGTACACCTTCTGGTACTCGGTCAGTGCTCGCAGGATCGGCCAGTTGTCCACCGGAACTTCGAGAGCGCGGGAGCCGATAGTCACTCGTCCTCCTTACGTTTGCCGATCCGCTCCAGAGCGTCGTCCAGCGTGTAGTGGACCGACACCTGTTCCCAGTCGGCGTGTTCGGCCAGGGCGGCCGTAAAGGCGTCCAGCTCGGCTTTGGACTCGTAAGAAACGGTCGTGACCTCACGACCGTGAACGACGTACGCGACGCACGGCGCCCGCTGCATGGTGCCGACGATGCGAGCCGCCG
>JACCDR011546840.1_pt1 | contig 11784 bp, 7 predicted proteins | sample 7446431 | NCBI WGS metagenome assembly JACCDR01 (sample SAMN15323443, study PRJNA562643) | freshwater metagenome | isolation source: river surface water | place: USA:Blue River Watershed | collected 2017-08-17
CAGGGCCTGCACCACGGTCTGGGTTTCAGGCAACACCTGCTCCAGCTGCATGCCCTCGATGAGGGGCGGCACCGGCGGTGCCCCGTCCGCCTGCGCGCTCGCCTGGGCCGGCTGGGCTGCGATCGGCTTGCCCAGGCCAAAACCCAGCAGGCCCACGTACTCCTGAAAGGTCATGTTGTCGCTGCGCACGTCATGGCGGCGCGCCAGGTCACGGTAGCGGGCCTTGAGCTCTTCGAGCGTCGCGCGATCCGGCTGCCAGTAGTCGTGGCGTGCCATCTCGATCATACGTTCCATCATCTGCGCCAGCGCGTGCGGGTTGTTCTGCTCGAACCAGTCCTTCAGGCCCAGCCGGTGTTTGTCGCGCACATAGACGTCGACGAACTCCCGCCACTGGTCACTGCGCACGATCTCGCGCGCCACGCTGGTCCAGCCGGTGAAGTTGTTCATGCTGTCGAGCATCTGAAGGCTGCCCGCGTAACCCTCCTTCATCAGGCCCTGGATGTGGCCCGGGTGAAAGTTGCGCGTGGCCAGCTCCTTGGCCAGGAAGCTGCTCGCGTGTTCGGCCTTGCCCGAGCCGCTGCCACGCAGATTGGAGATGAAGAGCTCGGGGGCCTTGCCATCCAGGTGACGCACGGCCGTGGCGATACCGCCCAGGTACTGGAAGGGATCGTCCGTCGTGAGCATGCCGTAGAGATTGGAGGTGCGCGCCAGCACCGCGGCCTGCGTGCCCTTGAGGTGGGCAGCGTAGAGGTTCACGTCACCCGTGCCGCGCCCGCCTGCGGCACGCGCCAGCTCGGCCCCGCTCTTGCCCCAGTCGGCCTCGTCCGGGCCGAAGGCGAACTGCATCTTGCGCAGATAGAGCTCGGCCAGCATGCGGTCGCCCTGAGCCTTGTCCTTCCAGGTGTCGGTGGCCAGGGCCGCGTCGTCCAGGCCCGAGCCATAGTTGCCCGACGCGTTGGAGTAGATCCGCGTCTCGCCGGCGCGCTGCGCGGCCTCGCGCTGCCAGCCCTGGGCCACGAGCCCGGCCGCGATGCGCCGGCTATTGGCGGCCACGGGGTTGTCGCCCTCCTCCGCGGCCTGCGCGGCCAGTTGCGCGGCCCGCGCGAGCTGCTTCATGGCGTTGGGAAAATGGTCGCGGTACAGGCCGGTGGCCGAAAGCACGACGTCGATGCGCGCGCGGCCCAGCTGGGCACGCGGCAGCAACCTGACGTCCACGACACGGCCGCCCGCGTCCCAGACCGGCTCCACCCCCAGGGCCCAGAGGGCCTGGGCTTCCAGCATGCCCTGGTGGCGCATGGTCTCGACCGACCACAGCGTGAAGGTGAACTTGCTCGGCGCCTCCCCCGTCTTCTCGCGATGCGCGGCGACCAGCTTGTCCAGGGCACCCTTGCCCGCCTCCCAGGCGGCCCGGGTGGGCACACGCGAGGGATCAAAGCCGTAGAGATTGCGGCCCGTGGGCAGGCTGTCCGGATTCTTGATCGGGTCGCCGCCGTAGGAGGTGGGGATGTAACGACCGTCGAGCGCAGCCAGCAGGGCACGGGTCTCGCCCTCGGCCTGCAGGTCGGCGTACCAGCGCCGCGCCTGTTCGAGCTGGGCCCTCAGCCCGGCGGGCAGACCGTCGAGTGTGCGTTGGGCCACCACATGCTGCTGCAGCAGGCGGTAGGGCGCGGTCTGATTCATCTTCTGGTAGTCAGCCACCAGGGCCTCGTCGGCCTCCGCGTCCTGGCCGCCGACATGGCGGGCGGCGGCCTCCCAGTAGGGCTTGCCCAGCATCATCATCACGGTGTACAGCCGGGGCTCCTCACCGGTGCCGCGGCCGAAGGTGTGCAGGCCCAGCGGGTGCACCGTCTCGGCCAGCTCGTGCAGGTGGTCGTGCAGCAGCGTGATAAAGGCCGGGAACTCGGCGTCCATGCGCTCGCGCGTCCAGCCCATGTCTTGGGCGATGCGCTCCTTCAGCACCGCGGCGATCACGCGCTCGCGCAGCTGCTCCCTCACAGCGCCTTCGTCCTGTGCCACCCAGGCGTGCAGGTCGTCGTGGATGACGTTGAGCACGCTGTGCAGGCCGGCCGGCGCCATGGCCGGGGTCTGGTGGCTGATGTTCACCGCACGGCCACGGCGTTTCGTCTGCACCGCCTCGCCGATGTTGTCGACGATGTAGGGATAGATGACGGGGACGTTGCCCAGGGCCAGCAGCGGTTCATCGAACACGGACAGCCCGCGCTCCTTGCCCGGCAGCCATTCCTGCGTGCCGTGGGTGCCGTAGTGCACCAGGGCGTCGGCGCGGAACTGCTGGCGCAGCCAGAGATAACTGGCCATGTAGGAATGCGGTGGTGCGGCGCTGCTGGAGTGGTAGATCTCCTTGGTCTTGGCGTAGACACTCTGCGTCACCGGCTCGCCGCGCGGCGGCTGCGGCAGGATGATGACGTTGCCCAGCCTGAGGCGGGGAACCACGAAGAACAGCTCGCCCTGGCGGCGCACGGTGAGCACCGAGTCCTCGGGCCGGCCCACGGCAGCGACCCAGGCCTCGCGCCGGTCCCGGGGCAGGCTGTCCAGCCACTGGCGATAGGTAGACATCGGCAGCAGGTCGGCCAGGTCCTCGCGCAGCAAGGCCTCGAGCTCCTGTCGTACCTGACCGGGGCGGTAGTAGGGCTTGAGCAGGCGCTGCAGCTTCTCCAGCAGCGGCTCGGCGGCCGGGGCCTCGGTGCGGTAGCCCTGGGTCTTCATCACCGCCAGCGTCTGCGCAAAACTCGCCGGCAGGTTCATGTAGGACGCGCCCAGGTTCTTCTCGCCCGGCGGGTAGTTCCAGAACATGAAGGCCACCCGCTTGTCGGCGTGGCCGGTGTGGTGCAGACGCGCCAGCGCCAGGGCCTTGCCGGCCACGGCTGCGGCCTGTTCGGCGATGGGGCGCAGCTGGTCGCCGGCGTCATTGGCCGCGGCGATCATGATGTCGTGCACGCCCGCGTATTCCGACTGCGCCAGGTAGAAGGGTACGTCCATCAAGGGCACGCCCACGGGGTCGTCGCGCCAGGCCTGCTCGCCCCCTTTGCGGTAGGCCATGGCCTGGATGACCGGGATCCCCAGTTGCTCGAAGTCCGCCCGCCTGCCGTCCGGGTCCAGCGTGATCTGGGTGTTGATGAGCACGTCGGCCAGGCGTTGTCCACCCGGCGCCAGCAAGGCCGGCAGCTGGCCCTTGCCCATCACCGGGTTGTAGTAGGCCAGGGGCACGCCGCCACCGGCCTCGACGCGTGCGATCAGGTCGTCGACCAGGCCGCTCTGCTCGGCCGCAATGGCCTGCTGGTGAAAGGCAATCGCCACCACGGGCTGGCCCGGCGCCACCGGCCCGCGCCAGCGCAGGTAGGCCGCAGTGTCGGGAAACACCAGGGTCGGCGCCTTGGGGTGGTAGATGGCCGTGGCCGGGAACACCTGGGGGGGCGTGATGCCCTGCCAGGGCTTGCCGCCCAGATGCGCCGCCACCGTGGCGAAGAAGTTGGCGTTGTTGGCACGGCCGCCGTTGACGTAATACCCGTGCAGGCGGCGCGCCAGGTCGTCCGGCAGGTGGCTCCAGCGCGGCTGGGCCGTGTGCAGCCACAGCAAGGGCGTCTTCGACTGCGCCAGCGCGGGCAGTGCCGGCGCCAGGCGCGCCGCGATCTGCTCCTGGATGTGGTCACGGGGCGCGTCGAACAAGACCATGTCATGGCCAGCCCAGAGACCGGCATCGACCGTGCCCAGCTTCTCCACAAAGCGCGCCTCGATCTGGATGCCATGAGGCCGGGCCGCCTCGGCCAGCAGCTTGAACTTGCCGGGGCTGATAGGCGACGACGTCACGAACAGCAGCGAGGCCGCCCAGGCCGCGACCGGCATGAGCCAGGCCAGCAGCACGAGCAGTGCACCCCCGAGCGCCTGGCGCAACGAACGCCCTGATGTCACCTTGTGTATCACGACTGGTCCCCCGGCATCACGCACTCGATTCAGAAACTGTGGGTCACGCTGACCACGAAGTTGCGGCCAGGCTGGCTGTAGGCGTCGACGATGGCGCTGCTCGTCGTGAGGTTGCGCACATCGGCCCACTGGACATACTTCTTGTCAAAGAGGTTGCGCAGCCCGACCTGGAGGAAGGTGGCTTTGCTGAACTGATACCAGCCGGAGAGGTCGGCGACGGTGTAGCCGCCCGGTTTCACCGTCGTGGCACTTTGAGCACGGTCCTTGCGGTTCACCGCCGTCACCCGCAGGCCCGAGCCCCACCTGGCGCCCTGCGCGTAATTCAGACCGACGATGACCTTGTCGGGATCGATGGTCGACAGCGGCGTGACCGTACCGGTCGCACTCTTCGAATTGCCGTAGGCATGGGCATAGGCCGCCGATGCCGTCCAACCCGGCGCATAGGTCCACTCGCCGCGCGCCTCGAGACCGCTGATGGTGACGCCCGGCAGGTTGATGGTCTTGTAGACGGAGGGATCGGCCACCGTTCCGGAGCCGCTCACAATCTGCTGGGATATGAAATCCTTGTAGCGCCCATGAAAGGCACTGACGGAATAGCGCCGGCTCGCGTCACGCCCGCGCAGACCCAGTTCGATGGAGTCACTGGTTTCGGGCTTCAGATCCGGGTTGGGCGTCGAGGTGTAGCCCTGGGCGGTGTTGGAGAAAGCCGCGTTCACATCCGTCGGGCGCGGCGCACGGAAGCCGTGCGCATACTGCGCAAACGGCGTCATCATCGGATCGAGCCTCCAGACCGCGCCGAGGCGGGGCGAGACCTCGCTGCCCGACAGCTCAGCCGGTGCGCTGGGTGCGCCGCTGGCGGCGTAAAACGAGTCGTTGCGCGGGCTGAGTACAAAGCTGTCGAAGCGCACCCCCGGGGTGACGGCGACCCGACCCCAGCTGATTTCATCCTGGATGAAGGCGCCCAGGGTGTAGTAGTCGGTGTCCGGGAAGGCCTTGTTCGGGACAAAGGCCGTCAGTGAGCCGTTGTTGCCATCCTTGAAGGAGTACACATCGCGGTACACGAGGTCGGCACCATAGATGAGGCGATGGGTCACGTCTTTGCCGAGGTGGGTCTCCATCTGCACACTCAGGCCCGTGGCATCCTCGCCGTATAGGGTGTCACGCGTCCTCAGGTTGGTCGAGACGTTGAGTTCCTTGTGGTACTGGCGGGTCTGCGAACGCTGTACGTACAGGCTCGCGGACAGGACATCGAACCAGGCCCTCGTGGGTGCGTAGCGGTAGTCGACCTTGGCCAGATCCCGGCTCACCAGATCCCGCGCATCAAAGTCCGCCACGGTCGCGCTGCGCGCCGACAGAACCTCCGCCTCGGTCTCGCGCCGCAGGCTCTCGGCCGTCAGCTTGATCTGGTGCGTGGCACTGGGATCCAGCACGAACTTGGCCAGGATGTAGCTGGAGCTCGTATCGAGAGGATTGGGCGTGGTGCGGTTCGCATTGGCGACGTCATTGCTGCCCTTGTTCTCGGTTTCGTGGCCGCGCCGCATGCTCGCCAGGACCAACCCCTGCACGCCCTCACCACGGAAAGCGAAGCTCGGCGCCAGCTGCCAGGCGCGATCGGCAGAGGTGTAGCCCGTCTTCAGGTTGAACTGGGTCGGCTTGCCCAGGGTCAGCAGGTCCTGGGGGTCCTTGGTCACGAAACTCACCGCGCCGGCGAGACCATCCGAACCGTACTGGGTGCCGGAACCGCCGCGCAGGATCTCGACACGCTTGTAGCCCTCGGGATCCAGGTACTCGCCACGCGAGGCGTAATTCGGACCGCTGTCGTAGGAACTGGGCAGGCTGACCCCGTCGATCTGCAGCCGGACCTGGTCACCTTCCAGGCCCCGGATGTTCACCCCCTCATTCCCGCCCCGGCCGACGTTGCCGCCCATGGTGCCCCGGTAGGGCAAGGAGCGGACCGAGACCCCCACCTCGTCTGACACCAGGTCCTCCAGGTCGGTGGGGTTCTCGCGCTTCATCTTGTCGGCGCCGATGGTCGTGATGGTGGCGGGAACCTCGTCAATGTTCTGCTCCACCCGGCTGCCGCTGACGACGACCTCCCGCATCACGCCGGCCTGCGCGATCTGCTGCGCATCGATCACCTGCGCCCAGGCCACGGGGCCACCACAAGCCAATCCCACCCCCAGCGCCAGCCGGGTGAGCGGGAAACGAAGTTTTGCTTTCTCACAAGTCATATGCCATTCCCTAAGGTTGAAACCGATCCTTGGCTGGCTGGTGATGCGCGTGCATCACATGGCTTGCTACGAAAACATTATTTTACATGCGAATCATTTGTATTTACATATGGATGTGAGATTTCTTTGCGCGCCCATCAGGGCCCCCTCAGAAGTTGACCTGCAAACCGACCTTGAGGCTGCGCCCCGGCAGCGGCGCACGCCCTGGCACCGACTGCGTGAGGATGGAACTGGCCGAATAGGCCAGCGTATTGCCGGCGTTGTCCAGCCGCGCATACCAGAGCAAGGTCGAACGGTCCACCCGGGTCCGGTAGCTGGCTCCGGCATGCCAGAGGGTGTAGCCGGCCGTGGGCTGTTGCCCCTCGGGCACCCGGTTCTGCGCAGCCAGACGGTCCACCCCCAGGCGCACGCTCCGCGGTCCCTCGCTGTGAACCAGGGTGGCCCCCAGGCGTAGCGGCGCGATGCGCGGCAGGGGCTGGCCCGTGCTGAGGTTGTCGGCTCGCACGAGGTCACCGCGCAGGGCGAGGTCCAGGCGCTGGGGGCCAGAGCGCAGGCGCAGGTCCGCGTTGGCCTCCAGGCCGCGGAAACGCGCCTGCATCTGGCTGTAGCGGTAGGTGGGCGGGCTCGTGGACGCATCGCTGAGCATGAGGCCGATGTAATTGGCGAAGTCATGCACAAAAGCCTGTAGCTGCGCGCGTTCGGCGCCCTGCTTCCAGCCCAGGCCGAGCTCGAGGTTGCGGGCACGCTCCAGACCCAGGTCGGGGTTGCCGATGTCGGTGGTGTTGGTGGCCACGTGGTAGCCGTTGACGAACATCTCGTAGTCGCGGGGCGCACGCTGGGTCGACGACAGGTTGCCCGTCAGCTGCCAGGCCGGCGCCAGCTGCCAGAGCGAGCCCAGGGCGTAACTCAGGGGCTGGAAACTGCGACGCCCGACAAAAAAGCTCGACACCGAGGGATGGCCCAGCGACTCGACTTCGACCGACTCCACCCGCGCCCCCAGGCTCAGGCGCCCCCAGGCCTGTGGCAGCTCCTCCTGCACGAAGGCCGCCGACTGTGAGGTTCGGCTGAAAGGCGCGAGCACTGTGGAACCATCGGCGGCATAACGCGAATCCTCGAACTGCAAGCCCAGCGTGCCCTGCCAGGGGCCCAGCGGTGCGTGCTGCCCCTGCAGACGCAGGTCGCTGCCGTCGCGACGGAACAGGGTCAACGGGCTGCCGCCGTCCAGCTCGGTGTGGCGGTATTCGGTGCGACTGGCCTGCACCTTGAGCGTACGCAGCGGGCCCCGCAGATTGCGCCGCTCACCCTCGAGTGCCAGACGCAGGGACTGCATGTCGATCGTGACCGCGTCCTCTGCCACCGTGCCATAGGTGCTCCCGTAACTCGTCGCCGACACGCCCAAGTAGGCATCGTCTCCAAACACGGAAGCACCCAGCGATCCGCCCCAGGACTGCGCGGCCGAATTGCACAGGCGCCGCTCCGTGGTTGTGACGCCGCCCCGGGTGCAGCTCAGGGCCAGGGGCACGTAGGTATCCCGCGCGTTTCGCGACATGAGGTCCGCGTGGACGGTGTAACGATCGTTGCCGGCCTCCAGCACCAGCGCGCCGGCCCGTTCGCGGCTGCCTGATGTCAGGCTGGCATCGGCACGGCCGCTGAGGCCGCCCGCCGCATCGAACTGCGGTTCACGCGGAATGCGGTTGTCGATGACGTTCACCACGCCGCCGACCGCATTGCCGCCATACTGCAGCGCGGCAGGCCCGCGCAGCACCTCGACCCGCTCCATGACCAGGGGGTCCAGCGTGACCGCATGGTCATAACTCTGGCCCGAGAGATCGGTGCTGGGCGCGCCGTTGCTGAGCATGCGGATGCGCTCGCCATCCAGGCCACGGATCACGGGCCGGCTGGCGTTGGGGCCAAAATAGGTGCTGCTCACCCCGGGCAGACCGTCCAGGGTCTGCCCCAGCGTGGACTGGGAGCGCTGCGTGAGCTCCTCCCCGCTCAGCACACTCGTGGGCGTGATGGATCCACCGCCTTGTTGCTCGGCGCTCACCGTCACGGGGGCCAACGTCACCTCCGTCTCCTGGTCGGCCAACTGGGCGCCGGCAGGGATCGCCATGGGGCCCAGCAGCCCCAGCCAAGCCAGTCGCCAGCCAACCCTGAGTCCTGGATTCCAATGCATATGAGAATCAATCGCAAATAAAGCCCTTGATTCTGGCACACAGCAGGGCCGGCGAGTCCTATGGATGACCCCTGACCGAAGCGTTCCCGCTGATGGATCTGTCATTTGCGCCAGATCAATAAATAGTAATAATTCTCATTTATAATATTCAACCATGTTCTCGCTGATTCTCCTCGGCAGCCTGACGCTGGTCCTTATGGCCAGCTGCTGGCTTTTCAGGAAATAGACCGCCGGGCCCTGCCCGCCCAGCCCCGACAATATGAGCCTGACTCTCACCTCTGCACCCGCCCGCCCCATGAACCGACGCCTGCTCATCGCCACCAGCGTGGTGCTGCTGCACGTCTTCGTGCTCTGGGCCCTGCAGTCGGGCCTGATGCGGCGTGCCGTGGAGGTTCTGGTGCCGGCGCAGATCCTCAGCGAATTCATCAGTCCGCCCGCCCCTGCCGCCCCGCAGCCCCAGGCGCCCGTGACACCTCCAGCGCCGCGCCAGGAGCTGCGGCCCCAGCCCAGAGTCGCACCCACCCCGCCACCCGCGCCCGCGCCCAGCCCGGAGCCGGCCCCCGTGGTCGCCCAGGCGGCACCCGCACCCGTGGCCCCGGCCACTCCGCCTATCATCGCCGCGGCAACCGTGGCCGCTGCACCCGCGGCGCCTGCGGCGCCCGCGCGCATCGAGCTCCCGTCCAGTGACGCCGCTTACCTGAACAATCCCAAACCTGCCTATCCGGCCCTGAGCCGACGCCTGGGGGAGCAGGGCAAGGTGGTGGTGCGTGTGCTCATCGGCGTGGACGGCACAGCCCAGCAGGCCGAGATCCGCACCTCCAGCGGTTATGACCGCCTGGACCAGGCCGCCCTGGCCACCGTGCGCAGCTGGCGCTACGTGCCGGGCAAACGCAACGGCATGGCCGAGGCCATGTGGTTCAACGTCCCCATCAATTTCGTGCTCGAATAATCTTTCTCTCGGAGTCTCTTATGGAATCGCAATTCGGTCTGTACAACGTCTGGGCCCAGGGTGACTGGGTCACGCGTGGCGTCGCCCTGCTGCTGCTGGGCATGTCGCTTGCCTCCTGGATGGTGATCTTGTTCAAGGCCATGGACATCGTGCGCTACAAGAAACTCGCGCGCCAGGCCGAAGGTTTCTGGCACAGCGCCGACCTGGCCGAGGGCCTGAACCGCCTGGGGCCGCTAGAGGACAACCCCTTCCGCGCCCTGGCCGAGGAGGGCCGCGAGGCCGTGGCCCACCACCGCAACACCAAGGCGCACCTGCACGACAGCCTGGACGTGAGCGACTGGGTGACGCGCTGCCTGCGCAACAGCATCGACCACGCCACCGCGCGACTGCAGGCCGGCCTGGCCATTCTGGCCTCGGTGGGATCGACGGCCCCCTTCGTCGGCCTGTTTGGCACGGTCTGGGGCATCTACCACGCACTGCTGAGCATCGGCGCGGCCGGCCAGGCCACCATCGACAAGGTGGCCGGGCCCATCGGCGAGGCACTGATCATGACGGCCCTGGGCTTGGCCGTGGCCATCCCGGCCGTGCTGGGCTACAACGCCCTGGTACGCGGCAACAAGTCCATCCTGGGCACGCTCAACAGCTTCGCGCACGACTTGCATGCCTACTTCGTCACCGGTGCGCGCGTGGGCGGCGGCGCAGACGCCAAGATCGTGCCCATGAAAAAGGCCTGATGCCATGGCTTTCGGAACCCAGGACGACACCGACGAGGTGATGAACGAGATCAACATGACGCCGCTGGTCGACGTCATGCTGGTGCTGCTCATCATCTTCATCATCACCGTGCCGGTGATGAAACACTCCGTGAACGTGGACCTGCCGCAGGCGTCCAGTCAGCGCGAGGAGGTCAAGCCCGAGACCCTGCGCCTCTCGGTCGACGCCAATGGCGCCTACTACCTCAACGGCAATGCGGTCAGCGACGAGGCCCTGCCGGCCCTGTTGCAGGCCGAGGCGAACCGCCAGCCCCAGCCCGATCTGCACATCCGCGGCGACAAGGCCGTACGCTACGAGCGTGTGGCCCAGGCCATGGCCATGGCGCAGCAGGCCGGCCTGCGCAAGATCGGTTTCATCACCGAGCCCCGGCGCTGAGGCAGGATGGGCCATGAACACGGCAAGCGACGACATCCGGCACGCCAGCCCCGCCCTGCCCCCCCGATCGAGCGCAGCGCAAGGGCGCCAGGCCCCCGCAGCGGGTGAACCCGCCCTGGACAGCCGGGCCCTCCTGCAGGGCGGCAAGGCCGTGGCCATCCGCCACAACGGCGAGCTTTACCGCCTGCAGGCCACGCGCCAGGGCAAGCTGATCCTCACCAAATGAAAGGGGCCCCGCGGGGCCCCTGTTGCATCTGGTGCCGGCGGTCTCAGAGACCGATGGCGGCGATGCCGGCGCGCGCGATCTGCGCGTCTTCCACCGACTTCACGCCGCTCACACCCACGGCGCCCAGGCACTGGCCGTCCTTCATGATCGGCACACCGCCCTCGAGCAGGCCATCCAGGCCCGGCGCGCTGAGGAAGGAAACGCGGCCGCCATTGATCATCTCCTCGTAGATACGGCTTTCACGGCGGCCCAGGGCGGCCGTATGGGCCTTGGCCGGGGCGATCTGCGCCGAGATGGGGGCGGCGCCGTCCAGGCGCTGCAGCCACAGCAGGTGGCCACCGTCGTCGACGATGGAGATGCTGACGGCCCAGTTGTTCTTCAGGGCCTCCGCCTCGGCGGCGGCGGCGATTTTCTTGAGGTCTTCAAGCTGGAGGTAGGGTTTGGTTTGCATGGCGGAATCCCACTGAAAAATGACAGCCGCAAGCATAGCCCCAGAATGGGGAGCAACCGGCCTTGCCGCGTCGCAAAAGTGCCATGACAAATACGCAGGAACCGTGGTGGATTGCAGGCCGGGGCTTGAATCCCCCTAGAATGGGCGCACCTGCGCTACTCCGTTAGCCAGCCTCACACAAGGAGTGATGACATGAGCGAGCAAGTTCAAACCTACGGCCAGACCGGCTACGGCCTGTCCGCGACCGAGCGCAACAAGGTGCTGCGCAACACCTACTGGCTGCTGGCCCTGAGCCTGCTGCCCACGGTGCTGGGCGCCTGGATCGGCGTGGCCACGGGCATCACCGCCTCCCTCACCGGTTTCCTGGGCCTGGTGGTTTTCCTCGGCGGCGCCTTCGGCTTCATCTACGCCATCGAAAAGACCAAGAACTCCGCTGCCGGCGTGCCGGTGCTGCTGGGCTTCACCTTCTTCATGGGCCTCATGCTTTCGCGCCTGATCGCCATGGTGCTGGGCTTCAAGAACGGCAGCGGCCTGGTGATGACGGCCTTCGGCGGCACCGCGGGCGTGTTCTTCGTGATGGCCACGCTGGCGACGGTCATCAAGCGCGACCTCTCGGGCATGTCCAAGTGGCTGTTTGCCGGCGCGCTGGTGATCATGGTCGGC